>Ga0209656_10000183_pt1 | contig 40840 bp, 38 predicted proteins | sample BogFormECP12_OM2_FD_188239 | JGI IMG/M metagenome (GOLD analysis project Ga0209656, IMG submission 188239) | Bog forest soil microbial communities from Calvert Island, British Columbia, Canada - ECP12_OM2 (SPAdes) (version 2) | ecosystem: Environmental > Aquatic > Freshwater > Wetlands > Bog ...
ATCTTCGCGTGTGGTGCGCACGAAGATGCCCGTGGTGCGCACGAACTCGTCGACCGCGCGATGGGCGTCGATGAGGAGCACGCCGACACCGCGGCGCGCCAGCCCGCGTGCGCACCACAGTCCGGCAAGTCCTGCGCCCACGACGGCGACGTCGTATCGTTCCAGGCGAAACCGCCCTCTCTTCTGGCTATGCTTTGCAACGCAAAGCTCAGGCATCATTTGCTTTGCAAGGCAAAGTAACCTGCCTGGCTGGATGGATGCGCGCGCGCCTGAGGGAAGCCCAGTGCTGATGCACATCGGCGGCTTGCCCACCCTCATGATCTTCCTCGCGCTGGCGCTCATCTTGGTGGTGGCGCCGCTGGCAAGTGCGCTGCTCGCACGGCGCGCGCGCAGCGGCGAACGCGCCAGGCACGCCCGCTACGCGCGGTCCCTGCTCATCCTGTGGTCGATGACGTGGCTCTCGATCTACGCGCTCTCGCTCTGGGGCCAGCGGCCCGCCGACGTCGGGTGGGTGCCGCCGGACAATCCGATCTACCCCTACCTGCTGGTCCTCACATTCATCGGCGTCTTGGCCGTTCTGGGCGCACGCGCGATCCGCTCGGTCGATCCAGGGTACGCGCAACGCATCCGGCTCATCGCGCCCGTGACCGCGCGGGATTGGTTGTGGTACGTGCCGGTCGCCCTGTCCGCCGGCATCTGCGAAGAATTCTTATATCGCGGCTACGCGCTGCACGTCGTCGCAGCGCTCACCCACAGCCTGGTGGCCGGCGTCGTCGTGTCGACGGCGGCGTTCGGCATCGCGCACATGTATCAGGGGCGCCGCGGCGTGATCGGCACGACCGTATTCGGACTCGTCTTCGCATTCGTCGTGGTCGTGTGGGGCTCGCTCTGGCCGTGCATGATCGCGCACGCACTGCAGGACCTCATCGGTGGCGCCCTCGTGTCGCGCCGCCTGGCCTCGATGCCCGAGGCGAACCCCGACGAGCAGCTCCCGGCCGAGCCCGCCGCCTCCTAGAGAAGCCGTGGCTGCGCCGCGGGGCCGTCGCCCTCATGCGATATATCGTCTGGAACGATGTCGCCGGTGAGCGGCGCCAGCATGCGACGCATCTCCATCGCGTTAAGCGCGGCGCGGCCCAGATGATGGTTGTTGAAGAACACGAAGGTGGTCTGCGCACCAGCGGCGACCTCGCCGATGCGCGGCAGCCACGACTCGAGCTCGCGCTCCGAATACTCGTAGGAGTAGCGTTCGTGCGACGCACGCTCTTGCCGCCACCATTTCTCGTAATTGCGCCCGTGGAAGCGCACGTACCCGATGGACGACGTCACTTCGGCGCCCGGCCGAAGCAGCGAACCGAATTGCGGTTCATCGACGTTGCACCAACCGAGATCCAGCTCGCGCAGGCGCGCGAGGATGTCGGGCCGCTGCCAATCGCGGTGGCGGAACTCGCAGACCAGCGGGAGGCGCGGCCACCACTCGCGCAGCTCCTCGAGCCGACGCCGGCCGTCCGCGGTCGGGCGGAATCCGTGCGGGAATTGCGCTAGCACGGCTCCGAGCTTATGGGCCGCAGTGAGAGGTGCGACGCACTCGGCAAAACCGGCAAGCTCGCTCGCCAGCGGCTGCGCATCCGCGGGCACGTGCGTCACGCTGCCCGGCGCCTTCACGGTGAAGGTGAACGATGCCGGTGTGCGGGCCGCCATGCGTTCGAAGAGCTGCGGCGCGGGAATAGCGTAATACGTGCTGTCGATCTCGACCGCGGTGAAGCTGCGCGCGTAGAACTCGAGCATCTGCACGCTCTTGGTGCCCGCGGGATAGAACGGCCCGACCCAATCGCGATACGAGAATCCGCAGGTCCCGACGAGGATCGTCACGCGCTGCGCATTCCGGCGATGGCGGTGTCGATCGCGGCGTGGTGCATCGCCACGCGCGCCGGCAGCGGCAACTGCGCAGGCGACTCCGGCACGAGCGAATGTTCGCTGTGGCGTTCGAACAGATAGATCGAGAAGAAGCCGACGAGCGGCGACAGCGTCTCTTCCGCGGGCTCGACGCAGCCGTCGATGAGCGCCCGGCCCTCCACGGTCGGCGCATCGCTGATCGGCAGGCCGATGGCGCGCACCGCGGCGACGATGGCCGAGCACACCGGCGCGCGGCCGCCACGCACGTGCTCGTACAGGTAGAAGCCGGGCGCCTCGCTATCTTCGTGGAGATCGATGCCGCAGTCGAAGCGCCGCCCGTCAAGCGTCCAGCGGACGAGCTCCGCCTCGTACGGCGCCCGCTCGAGCCCGAAGGTGCGGTTGAGATCGATGCCGAGGTCGTTCACGCGCGTGCCCGCGACGAAACCGATGGGGTTGACGCAGGGCAGCGCGGTGATGCCGATGTCCTGCGGCAGCGCGGGCCGTTCGAGAAACGCGACCAACGCCTCGACGCCCGCCGGTTCGTCGCCGTGGATGCCGGCGCTGATGACGACGCGGGGCCCGTGCGCCGGACCGCATTCGAGCGCGAAGACCGGCAGCGCGTAGCCCGAACGGCGCAGCACGTCGACGACCGAAAGACGTACGTCGGAGCGGCGCCCGAGCTCCTCGAGGCGCCGAATGATTTGCGTGTAGCGCCCGATCGCCATCGCACGCGGCATGACATCGGCCTTCAGTAGGTCCCGTATGCCATCCTTGAGAATACCGCGTGGCCCCACACCCGTCCGGAGGAACCGCCGCCAGTGACCTACGTGATCTGCCAACCGTGCATCGGAGTCAAAGACAAGTCGTGCATCGACGTCTGTCCCGTCGACTGCATCAAGGGCACGGACGAGGATCAGATGCTGTTCATCGATCCGAGCACGTGCATCGACTGCGGCGCGTGCGTGGCGGCGTGCCCGGTGACCGCGATCTACAACGAGACCGAAGTCCCCGAGCAGTGGAAAGAATACACCAAGATCAACGCGGACTATTTCAACAAGTAAGCCCGGGTCTTCTTAATCCTGCGGCTCGGATGTGAACTTCAAGTAGGCGTCGGCGTCCTTTGAGGATCTGCGCCCGCCTTCGACCATCGCATAGCGCAGCGCCAGTCCGCCGGCGAGCACCAGTATCGGCTTGACCACGTCCCACAGGCTCGACGTGCGCGTGCTCGGCAACGCCAGCGGCGCCGCGATGCCTGCTCCCTGCACGCCTTTTTCGAAGATGTCTTTGAGCGGCGGCTCGCGCAGCGGTTTCGCGAACTCGCCGACATCGGACAGCCAGACCGCCAGCGCGATCGCTTCCGCCAACGATGCCATGCGCTCGGCGTTCGCAAGCCGCTTGCGCGCGCGCACCGAGCCGACGCCGAACAGCTCGGCGAGCAGCGCGATGCCGGCAGCGCCGGTGGCCAGCGATGACGACGCGAACAGCGCCGGCAGAAACGGCGACTTGGCCCACATGGGGATGCTCGAATGGCTCAGCAGCACGCCCGTGTAGGACCCGACGAACAGCGCAGACGGAAGCCCCAGCAACGCCGCGGCGGTGCGCACGAAACCACCAGCCCCAGCGAGATTGACCGCGGCGGCACCGGCCGCCGCAGCCGAGAGCGACGTCATGCCCCACACGCCGGCGTTCATCGGCGACGTCGGTTTGAACACCCGCAACATATGATGGAAGCGTTCGGGGCGGCCGAGATGGCTGATCAGAAGGGGCGCGCTGATGCCCATCGCGATGGTCGAGACCGCGTAGCCGAGCTTCGCGATCTCACGGTCGTCCTTGTGGCCGCGCAGCGCGGCGAGCGACGACGCCACAAAAGCGCCCGCACCGATGCCGCCGACCCACAGATAACCGATGACCGACCAGCCCCAATCCGGCGGCTTGAGGACGGGCTGGTCGTAATAGTTGGACATCTCCATGCGCGTCAGTCCGAGTCGAACATGAGCGCCATGGTCGCCGCTACGACGATCGCGGCGCCCAGGCCCCACAGATAGCCCTTGGCCATGGCGCGCTTAGGCGAGCGCGGATAGCGCGGGAGATTGTACTTCTCCGGTTCGTCGAGCAGCAAGAAGAACGAGTTGAGGCCGCCGAGCGCGTGGTCTTGCGCGGGCATGCCGTACAGCTGGGCCTTGCTCTCGCCGCGCGCTTGCAGGACCTCGACGCGGCGCGCCGCGTACTCGCGCAGCTGATCGACCTCGCCGAAGAGGATCGAGTCCGTCGGACAGGCTTTGGCGCACGCCGGTTCCATACCGTCCTTGAGCCGGTCGTAGCACAGCGTGCACTTATGCGCGGCGCCATCCGTGTTCGGCGCGGCGTGCGCCGTCTCGATGACGCCGAACGGGCACGCGACGACGCAATAACCGCAGCCGTTGCAGATGTCCTGCTGCACGTACACGGTGTCGAATTCGGTGCGGATGAGCGAACCGGTCGGACACGCGTTCTCGCACGGCGCATCCACGCAATGCTTGCACACGTCGCTGTTGAACAGCCAGCGCATCGCGCCGCGCTCGTCTTGCTGCTCGATGAATTGGACATGGCGCCACGTCGTCGCACCGAGCGCGACGGTGTTGTCGTACGACATGCCGGTGAATTTCTGGCCGTCCGCGGGCAGCTCGTTCCACTGTTTGCAGGCGACTTCGCACGCCTTGCAGCCGATGCACACCGACGAATCGGTGAAAAAACCCATCGGCCGCGCTTGAGGCGGCGGCTCGACCCGTTCGAACGCTTGGAAAAAGCTCATGCGGATTCGGTCTTTGGCGCGACCGGTGCGGTCGTCGCTCCGGTGCGCCTGCCGGCGCGGACGTTACAGGTGATGGCCTTCACCTCGTAGATCGACACGTTAGGCTCCAGCACGAGATGGGTGAGGTCATTGGGTGTGTCGCCCTTGGTCACCCCCATGTAGCTCCAATGCACCGGCACTCCGATCTGGTCGATCAGCTTGCCTTGGATTTGCAGCGGGTGCATGCGCGGTGTGACCAGCGCCCGGCCCTCGAACTGCCCGCGCAGCGTGCTGACGGTCACCCAGCCGCCGTTCACGATCCCTTTCGCGGCCGCGAGCTGTGGGCTCAGCTCGACGAACGCTTCGGGCTGCAGCTCCGCGAGCCACGGCAGCCAGCGCGTCATCGCCCCGGTGACATGATGCTCGGTCACGCGGTACGTCGTCATGACGACCGGATAGTCGGGGTCCTCGGGCGCCGCGATCGGGTTGTCGCCCGTCTTGGCGAACGTCTTGGCGGTCGGATTTGACTGCTGTCCGTACAGCGCGTTGTGCACCGGCGATTCATAGGGCTCGTAGTGCGTCGGCATTGGACCATCTTTGAGCCCCTTGGGCACGAACAGCCAGCCACGGCCGTCCGGCATCATGATGAACGGGTCGCTGCCTGACAATGCATCCATGCCGCCCGCGCCCGGCTTGGCGGGGGTCTCCGGATCCTTGGTGGCCGGGAAGTCGGGCACGTCCTCGCCCGTCCACTTCTTTTGCTCCTCGTCCCACCAGATGTACTTCTTGCGCTCGGACCACGGGCGTCCCGACGGGTCGGCAGACGCCCTATTATAAAGGATGCGTCGATTCGCCGGCCAGGACCAGCCCCAGTTCGGGAACACGCGGCCGCGATTGTCGCGCGACGCCGCTTTATTGCGCCCGGGCTCCGGATGGATGCCGCTGTAGATCCACGAGCCGCACGCGGTCGTGCCGTCGTCTTTGAGCTCGGCGAAGCCGCCCAGCAGCTTGCCCGTCGCGATCTCGCAGCCGTTGATCTCTTGCACGACGCGGTCCAGATCGGGCTCGTCGAGCACCTTCGACCCCGGCTCGGGCTCCGCGCGATCGTACTCCCAGGTCAGCGCTTGGATCGGCGCGTCGCGTTTGAGCTTGCTGCCCGCATAGAGCTTCTTGAGGCGCTTGGCGAGCTGATGGATGAACCATGCGTCGCTGCGCGCCTCGCCCGGCGGGTCGATCGCTTTATCGCGCCACTGCACCAGCCGCTGTGTGTTGGTGAACGAGCCTTCCTTTTCCAAGTGCGAAGCAGCGGGGACGAAGAATATCTCGGTCTTGATCGCGGCCGGGTCCTCGCCGTCCGGCGCCGCATACCAGAACGCCGCCGACTCGATCTCGTAGAGATCGCGTACGACCAGCCAATCCAGATTCGACAGAGCCCTGCGCTGCAGGCGCGCGTGCGCCGAGCCGGACGCCGGATTTTGCCCCATGATCAGCATGCCCTTGATCTTGCCTTCGACCATCGCGAAGGTGGAGGCGAGATGCGAATGGTCGCCGTTGGTCTTGGCGACCCAGTCGAAGCGATAGTCGTTCTCCACGGTCGCCGCGGCGCCGTACCACGCCTTCAAGAACGACACGATGTACTTCGGGAAATTCGCCCACCAGCCGGTCGGCCGCCACGCCGCCTTGATGTATTTCTCGAGCGTGCCGTGATCGAGCAGCGCGCTGGGCTGCGGCATGTAGCCCGAGAGCAGATCGTACAGCGTCGGCACGTCGGTCGATCCCTGGATGGACGCATGGCCGCGCAGCGCCATGATGCCGCCGCCCGGGCGGCCCATGTTGCCCAGCAGCAGCTGCACGATCGCCGCCGCGCGGATGTTCTGCACGCCGTGGCTGTGCTGCGTCCAGCCGAGCGCATAGCAGAACGCGGCGGTGCGCTCGCGACCGGAGTTGTCCGCGAGGATCTCGCAGACGCGCAAGAAGCCGTCCTTGGGGACGCCGCAGATGCGCTCGACCTCTTCGGGCGTATAGCGCTCGAAGTGGTACTTGAGCAGGTTGAGCACGGTGCGCGGCTTCTTCGCCTCGGGATCGGTGACGGTATTGCCCTTCTTGTCGCGCTTGTATTGCCACGACGAGGTGTCGTAACTGCGTGTCTGTGGGTCGTAGCCCGAGAACAGTCCGTCGAGCGCCTCGCTGTCCTCGAACTTGTCGTCGATGACGGTCAGCGCGTTGGTGTAATAGTAGACGTAGTCGTGGAAGTAGCGCTCGTTGACGAGCAGCCAGCGGATGATGCCTCCTAAGAACGCTATATCCGAGCCCGCGCGGATCTGCAGATAGAGATCGGCCATGGCCGAGGTGCGCGAGAAATGCGGATCGACGTGGATGAGCTTCGCGCCGCGTTCTTTGGCCTCGAGCACGCGCGCGAACGCCACCGGGTGGGCTTCGGCCATGTTCGAACCCATGATGAGAACGGCATCGGAGTTGACGAGGTCTTGCGGGAACGTCGTCGCGCCGCCCCGGCCGAACGAGGTGCCCAGACCGGGCACCGTGCTGCTATGTCATATCCTCGCCTGGTTTTCGATCGGGATGATGCCCAGGCCGCCGCACAACAGCTTCTTGATGAGATAGTTCTCTTCGTTGTCGAGCGTCGCGCCGCCGAGCGACTCGATCGCGTAGCACGCGTTCACCGTCGTGCCGTCGGGCAGCGTCTCGACGAAGGTCTCGTCGCGCGTCTGCTTGATGCGCTGCGCGATCTGCTCCATCGCCCACTCGAGCGGCTTGGTCTCCCAATGGTCCGAATAGGGCGCACGATACTTCACGGTCGTCGTGCGCAACGGGTTGACGGCGTATTGGTACGTCGCCGCGCCCTTGGGGCAGAGCGTGCCGCGGTTGATCGGACTGTCCGGATCGCCCTCGACGTCGAGCAGGACGCCGTCCTTCACGTAGGCGAGCTGGGCGCAGCCGACCGCGCAATAGGGGCACACCGAGTGCTTGACCTGCGCGCCGCGGATGCGAGGCGCTTTCTCCACGCTCTCCCGTGAGAACGGGCGCTCGGGCGATAGCATAGGCCGCGGGTTCGGCCGTGGCACGCGACCCCCTGCGGGGGCGAACGCGTGTCCGGCCGCGGCTGACGGCGGGACAGCGTGTCGCGCGGCGCTAATTGTCCCGTCGCGGCACTCCGATGGTCTGTAATAGAGGTAGCTCCTTGGACGACTCTTCAGGAATCAAACGCAGATTCCGCAAGCTGCTCGGCTTCGTCACGGGCGAGCGGTCGCCGCTGCCTGCGCCCACCGAAACGCCGGGCGGGCCGACGCCGTCAGCCGGCGAGACGGCGGCCGCCATCGCGTCGGGCATCGAGGCGCCGCTCGAACCGGTTCCCTCCGCGATCGGCCAACAAGAACGGCCCTCACAATCACCGCCGCCTGCGCCGGCGCCCCCGCACAGCCCGATGATCTTCGCCGCGCCGGCGCCGACCGCCGAGCGCGACGACGACCTCGAACAGGTCCTCAACGAGAACCGCATCCGCTCCGTCTTCCAGCCGATCATCAATCTCGCCGACGGCAGCGTCTTCGGGTACGAAGCGCTCTCGCGCGGTCCGATCGGCACGCGCCTCGAAGGCGCCGATGCGCTGTTCGGTGCGGCGGCTGCGGTGGGCGCGACCCACCGCCTCGAACGCGTCTGCCGTTTCCGCTCGATCGCGGCGGCTGCCGGCATCCCGAGCGGCTGCTACCTGTTCTTGAACTTGAGCCCGCGCGTGCTCGAGGAGCAAAACGCGGGGTTGTCGCGCGAGGTCATCGAGCAAAGCCGTCTCGCGCAAGAGCGCGTGGTGCTGGAGATAACCGAGAAGCAGGCGATCGCCGACTTCGACCTGCTCAAGCGCGCGCTGCTCTACTATTATAGACAGGGCTTCAAGGTCGCGATCGATGACGCCGGCGCCGGGCACAACAGCCTGCGCGCGGTCACCGAAGTGCGGCCGCACTTCATCAAGCTCGACATGGCGCTGGTGCGCGACATCGACCGCGACCGCGCCAAGAACGCGCTCGTCTCCGCGATCATCATCTTCGCCAAGCGCATCGACGCCAAAGTGCTCGCCGAAGGCATCGAGACGGTGGACGAGTTGGCGACGCTCATCGAGATCGGCGTCGACCTCGGCCAGGGTTTCCTGTTAGGGCGGCCGTCGAGCGGGTTCATCGAGCCCAAGCCCGAGATCGCCGCGTTCATCCGCGAACGTTCATCCACGCTGCGCGCCGTGCCGATGCCCAAGCGCATGGCGGTCAGCACCATCACCCGCCGTGCGCCGGCGCTCATGCCGACGGCCTACACGAGCGAACTGCTCGAGATCTTCGATCGCAATGCCGACCTCGACAGCGTCGTGCTCACCGAATTCGGCGCGCCGGTGGGATTGGTCAGCCGGACCAAGCTCTACGAGCGCCTCTCGCAGCAATTCGGATACTCGCTCTACTCGAAACGCGCGGTGCGCTTGGTCATGGACGACTCGTATCTGGCCGTCGACGCGAAGGACTCGATCGAAGAGGTGGCGCGCAAAGTCACGCACCGGCGCAGCACCGAGATGTACGACGAGATCGTCGTGCTCGAAGACGGCGTGTACGCGGGCGTTGTCTCCGTACGCGACCTGCTGCACACGATGACCGAGTTCCAAGCGACGATGGCGCGCAACACCAACCCGCTGACCGGTTTGCCCGGCCGCATCCCGCTGCAGCAAGAGATCGACCGGCGCTGCGAATCCAACACGCCGTTCGCGGTGCTGCACATCGATCTGCTCAACTTCCGAGCGTACAACGAGCGTTTCGGCATCGAGCGCGGCGATGAGGTGATCGCGCTGCTCGCCGAGACGCTGTCCACCGTGGTCGCCGAGTCGAACGACCGGCAGGCGACAGTCGGCCATCTGGGCGGCGTCAATTTCCTCGCCGTGTGCGATCCGGCGAACGTCGAGCGCCTCGGACGCGCCATCATCGAGGCCTTCGGGCGCAGAGCCGCCCCGCTCCATGTGGCGCGCGACCTTGCGTCAGTCGAACATGGGAACGCTGTCCCGCCGAGCATCGGCTTGGCACTCGTCGGCATCACCGCGACCTCGCCACCCCTGCCGAACCTGGCGAGCCTGCAGGGCAGAACGGCACGCTACAAACGGGTCGCCCGGGCCGCGGGCGGCAACGCGTTCGTGCTCGACGGGCAGCTTATCGCCGGCCGCGTTGTGAGCTTCCCGCAAGAAGTCGGTTGACCGCTCTCCGAGCTTGCGGCTTGACAGCTCCTCGACCATAAACGTATCATTATCTCTTGGGGGGCCATTTCCAGAAGGACGGCGGGGGCTGCACGCTCCGAAATGTCCATTTTTGGTTTTCTCTTCAAGAAAAAGCCCGGTGGCTCTGGTCTAAAGCCACGGCTCTCCTCGCGTCTCGCGGTGAGCGAACCTGTCCGTTTGATCATGCCGTGGGGCCAAGAACAACCCGCCATCTTACAAGACGTGTCGGCCGGCGGCGCCTGTCTGCGCACCCACCAGCGCCTGCGCGTCGGCGAACAGATCGGCATTTCCATGTATTTCGGCTTCCAACAACGTTACGATATGCAAGCGCGCGTCGTGTACGCCCAAGGCGGTAATGGCGGCTTCCATGCGCGCTATGGCGTGCGTTTCGTCTGGATCAGCGATGAAGAGCGCCATCGCTTGAACGAATATGTGACCGAGCGTGTCAGCGCGAGCCAGTTCGGCGTGCGCGCGTTCTCAGCCAACCCGACTCCCGAAAATCTTCCCCGACCGTAGAGCAGCGGGCACGTTGCTCGCGGACCGCTTGCGCGACGAGGCATCGCCCGTCGTGCTCGGCATCGCGCGCGGCGGCGTCTTGGTCGCGGCGCCGGTGGCACATGCGCTTCGCGCGCCGCTCGACGTGTGCGTCGTACGCAAGGTCGGCCATCCATCGCAACCGGAGCTGGCGATGGGCGCCGTGTCGGCCGCCGGCGACGTGGTCCTCACCGAGCACGCTCGCGACGTGGCATCTGACAAGCTTGACGAGCTCATCGCGGGCGCCCGCGCGCGTGCCGACGCGCTGGAGTTCGAATTGCGCGGCGGGCGGGCGCCGATCCATCTGGCGGGGCGGACGGCGATCCTCGTCGACGACGGCATCGCGACCAGCGCGACCATGTTATGCGCGCTCGAAACCGCGCGCAATCGCGGTGCCGTGCGCGTGGTGTGCGCGGTTCCGGTCGCACCCGGCGATTTCTTGGAGAGGCTGCGGGCGAAATGCGACCGCCTCGTCGTGCTTGTGCCCGCACGCGAATGGCATTTCGCGGTCGGGCGATACTACGCCGACTTTCGCGAGGTCTCGGATCAAGAGGTGCGTGCGGCGCTCGCGGCCGAACCTGAGCCCTCGTGACACCGTCGCAAGCGCTGTGGACATACGCCGGCGCGAACCACGCAGCGTTAGTGCACGCCGTGCTCGTGCATGCCGGTCTGAGCCTTTCCGCGCTGGCGATCGGGTGCGGCCTGAGCATTCCGCTCGGCATCTGGACATCGCGCCATCCGGCCGGTTCGAGCGTCGTCACCGTGATGACCGCGTTGCGTGCAATCCCGAGCCTGGCGGTGTTGGCCTTGGTGCTGCCGGTGCTGGGTCTTGGCACCAAACCCGCGCTGGTGGCGCTGACGCTGCTGGCCATCCCGCCCATTCTCATCAACACCGATGTCGGCTACCGCTCCGTCGACCGAGCTGCGGTCGAGGCGGCCCTTGGGATGGGCATGCTGCGAGAGCAGATCCTGCGCCGCGTCGAGACCCCGCTCGCCGCGCCCGTCGTGCTCGCCGGCGTGCGCACGGCCGCCGTCGAGGTCATCGCGTCTGCGACGCTCGCCGCGTTCATCGGCGGAGGCGGCCTGGGCGACCTCATCGTCGCCGGCTTGCAGAACGACGACATCGGCGAACTGCTCGCCGGCGCGGTCTGCGTCGCGCTGCTCGCTCTCGCGGCGGAAGCGCTGCTCGGCTTCACGCAACGCCGTCTCACCGCACCGGCGCTGGCAAACGCATGATGCCCAACCGGATCTCGCGGCGCGCGGCGCTTGCCGGACTCACGGCGCTGGCGCTCGCGCCGGCGGCGTGCGCTCGCCGCAACGCGGTCAAGGTCGGCTCGAAGAACTTCACCGAGGAGCTGATACTCGGGCAGATGTACGCGGCGCTGCTCGAGCACGCCGGCCTTCCGGTCGAGCGCCGCCTCGATCTGGGCAGCACCCAGGTGATCATGCCGGCGCTTGCGCGCGGCGACATCGATCTGTATCCAGAGTATACGGGCACGGCCTTGCTCGTCGTGCTCAAAGCGGCCCCGCTGTCGGACCGGCGCGCCGTCTATGATCTGGTAAAAACGCAATACGCGCAGCGCTACGACCTCGTGCTGCTCGACCCGGCGCCGATGAACGACACGCAGGCGCTGGCCACCACGCAGGCGCTCGCGGCGAAATACGGGTTGCGCGACTTGAGCGATTGCGCGCGCGAGGCGCCGAAGCTGCGCCTGGGCGCGCCGCACGAGTTCCTCGAGCGGCCCGACGGTCTGCCCGGACTGGTCAAGGCGTACGGCGGGTTCGCCTTCGCACGCGTCGTGCCGGTCGACATCGGGCTCAAGTACAAAGCGCTTGAGACCGGAGCGGTCGACGTGGTCGTCGCTTTCGGCACCGACGGCCAGATCGACACCGACCACTTGGTCGTGCTCGACGACGATCGGCATTTCTTCCCGCCCTACGCGGTCGCCCCGGTGGTCCGCGCCGTGACGCTGCAGGCACATCCGCAGATCGCTCCGACGCTCAACCGCCTCGCGCCGCTGCTGACCGACACGGTCATGCGCCGTCTCAACCAGCAGGTCGACGGACAACGTCAGGAGCCGGACGACGTGGCGCGGGCATTCCTCACGCAAGCCGCGCTCATCTAGGCCATGCCAGACGCCACGCCGGCGATCGCTTTCGACCACGCCGTCAAGACCTATCCCGGCGGCGACCACGCGGTCAACGACGTCAGCCTGGAGATCGCGTCCGGCACGTTCGCCGTCCTTGTCGGGCCTTCGGGCAGCGGCAAGACGACGCTGCTCAAGACGGTCAACCGCCTCTACGACCTCACGGCCGGCCGAGTGCTGGTGGATGGTGTCGACGTCACGAGCGTGGATCCGGTCCCTTTGCGGCGCGGCATCGGTTACGTGATCCAGCAGGTCGGGCTGTTCGCGCACATGACCGTCGCGGACAATATCGCCGTCGTGCCCTCGCTGCTGCATTGGGACCGCGCGCGCATCGCCGCGCGGGTCGACGAGCTGCTCGCGCTCGTGCACCTCGAACCGCAACAGTACCGCTCGCGCTATCCCGCGCAACTCTCGGGCGGCCAGCAACAGCGGGTCGGGCTGGCGCGCGCGTTGGCGGCGGACCCGAAGATCCTGTTGATGGACGAGCCCTTCGGCGCGCTCGACGCCATCGAGCGCGAGCGGCTTCAGGCTGAGCTCGCGGCGCTCCATGCGCGGCTGCACAAGACCGTGCTGTTCGTGACGCACGACGTGGATGAAGCCCTGCGCCTCGCCGATGTGCTCGTGGTGATGCGGGGCGGGCGCATCGAGCAGGCGGGCACGCCGCTCGAGATCATCACCGGGCCCGCTAACGTGTTCGTCGCCGCGCTGCTCAACGCCGACGACGTGATGCGCCGTTTTTCCGTGATGAAGGTCTCGGCCGCGATGTCCGCAGCGGGGTCGTCGACGCCTGCGAGCGGGCATCGCATCGGCGTGGACCGCGATTTGCGGACGGCGCTGTCATTGATGATGCAGGCAGGCGTCGAGTCGCTGCTCGTGGTCGATGCGCGCGGCTCGCCGCTAGGTTCGCTGACGCTTGCCGATATCCGAAGAGCCGCGCGGCCGGCGACGGCGAAGGCCTGACGTGCACTATATCTTCGCGCATCCCGACATCGTGGCAAAGGCGCTCGGCCAGCATATCTGGCTGAGCTTCGCAGCGCTTGCGGTCGCATTGGCGTTCGCGATCCCCGTCGGCGTACTGGCCGCGCGCTCCAAGTTCGCCCGCACGCCGATCTTCGCGCTGCTGGGCGCGATCTACACGATTCCGAGCCTGGCGCTGTTCGCGCTGCTCATCCCGGTGCTGGGCTTGGGTTTCACGACCGCGCTGGTGGCGCTAGCGGCCTACGCGCAGATGATCCTTGTGCGCAACATCGCTGCGGGCATCGACGGCGTCGATCCGGCCGCGCGTGAAGCCGCGCGCGGCATGGGTATGGACGGGTGGCAGGTTTTCTGGCGCGTCGAGCGCCCCTTGGCCATGCCGGTAGCGCTAGGCGGTGTGCGCATCGCGGCCGTGTCGATCATCGGCATCGCCAACGTCGCTGCGTGGATCGACGCGGGCGGCTTGGGCACGCTCGTGCTCGGAGGCATCCAGGCGGACTATCCGGATAAGGCGGTCGCAGGCGCGCTTGTGTCAGCGGCGCTCGCGCTCACGGTTGATTTCCTGTTGCGGCGAGCAGAGGCGAGATATCGCCGCCACCTGGTGGCGCCAAGCTAACGTGCGACGAGGAGATTCGATGTGAACGTGCTCTCGGCGTCCTTCCACGTCTTGGCGACCTCGAAGCCGGTCGCATGGGCGAGCGCCTTGATCTGATCGGCGTCGTACTTGTACGACGACTCGGTGTGGATGCTCTCGCCCGGATCGAAATGGACGTTCATCCCGAGGTTGTCTATCGCGAGGTCTTGCGCAGCGTCGCTGACGAGGTGCATTTCGACGCGCCCCTCGGCGGCGTTGTACGAAGCGCGGTGCCGGAACGCGTCGAGGTCGAAATGTCCGCCGAGTTCGCGGTTGATGCGCAGCAGCAGGTTCTTGTTGAACGCAGCGGTGACGCCAAGCTTATCGTTGTATGCGCTTTCGATGATCGCGATGTCTTTCTTCATGTCCGCGCCCATGAGCAGCGAATCACCCGACCGCAACGTCTCGCGGACCGCGCGCAGCGTCCGCTGGGCCTCGTAGGGCTCGAAGTTTCCGATGTTCGAACCGAGGAACAGGACGAGCGTGCGTTCGACGCCGTTGCGCGAGAAGCGGCGCAGACCTTCATGGTAGTCCGCGACGTGCGGATCGACCGTGATCGCCGGATATTCGGCGTTGAGCGCGTGCACGGTCTGATCGAGCGCTGACCGCGAGATGTCGATAGGGCTGTAGCGCAGCGCCCCCTGGCGCGCGAGCGCCGCGTCCAGCAGCAGGCGGGTCTTGGTCGCGGTGCCGCTACCCAGCTCGACGATCTCCAGCGAGTCGCCGACCGACGCGACGATGTCGCGCGCGTGCGCGCGCAAGATCGCGCCCTCGGCGCGGGTGAGGTAATACTCGGGCAGGAGGCAGATGACTTCGAAGAGCGCCGATCCGAGGTCGTCGTACAGGTATTTGGTCGGCAGCGTCTTCGGGTGCGCGCTTAGCCCTGCGCGGACCTCATCCCCCAAACTCATCGCCGCTGGTTCTCGCCAGGCCTATCGAACTCGCCCCGGTTGCGGGACGCTAGAGGGAGCTCGTCAGCGGCGGTTGCACGGTCACGCTGGCCAGTCGCCATCCTTGCGGGGTTCTGATGGCGCGTTCATACACGACAGATCGCGTGACCAGCGTGTCTTGATTGGCAACGTCTTCCTTGAATTGGGCGGGTAGGGACACGTCGGCGGCGTCGGGGCTCAACAGCCTGATATTAAGGGAACCATAATCCGGCAAGACGCTCCACGTCGCTGATTGGTACATGGCTGCCAGCTGGCTCATGGCCGCGTCGTGACCGCGCAGCGTGAGCGGTCCATCGGCCCACGTGAAGTCCGGCGAGTCGAGCAGCAGCGCGCCGATCACGTCGAGGTCATGCGAATTCTGTGCGTCGTTGAAGCGCACGACGAGCGCGCGCACGTCCTGCCACGCCTTTGGCGGATCGTCGCTTGCGCGCGCTACGGCAGGCAGCACGAGCGACGCTGCCAGACAGGCGAGGATGGCGGATGCGATTTTCTTCATATCAGCATTGTACCCGCGCGCCGCAGGTTTGAGTGCGTGGCTGATTGGGAAGCGGGGTGCCGGCTGTGGCCTTACGGCGTCGTGCCGTCGAGGGTCTTTAGGAAGACCCAGAAGTGCTCGTCTCGCACGTAGCCCTCGGATGTGTAGAGCGCTTGGGCGGCTTTGTTGTCGAAGGCCGTGCTCAGCGTCAGGCCCGCCGCGCCGGTTTCGTGCGCGTGCCGCTCGGCGCGCCGCATGAGCAGGCGGCCGACGCCGGCTTTGCGCGAACCGGGATGGACGTAGAGGTCGTTGAGCAGCCAGAGGCTGCGCATCGCCACGGACAAGAACAGTGGATACAAGTGCACGAAGCCGACCGGCACACCATCATCGAACGCGATGAACAAGGCGGATTCGCGCCGGCTCCAGCGCTCGTGGAGAAACGCGAACGCGCCGTGCGGATCGGAGGGCGCCTTGTAGAACACGCGGTACGCATCGAACAGCGGCGCGACGAGCCGGATGTCGTCCAACGATTCCGCCGGCCGGATCCCGACGGAACCTTCGTGGCTCAGCTCTGCTTGCCGTTCTGCGACATCAGATAGTCGACGAGCAACGGGATGTCCGCATCAGCGATGGGGGCGCCGAATGCCTTTTGCATCTTCGTCACCTCGGCCGTCCACTGAGCTTTGGTCAGCGGTGGCTGCGTGTAGACGTAATCTGCGGAATGGCAGATCAAGCACTTCGATTGCGCGAGCGCGACATTCGGACCGTCGTTGAACGTGATGTCGGGCGGCGGCAATGTGATGGAGCCGTTCGAATCGGCACGAGTCACGCCGACGCCCACGACTGCCAAACCGGTTGCGAACACCAGCGAGAGAACCGTAAGCTTTTTCATGATGCCGACGCCTCCACGCGGACGGTCTCCACCGTGTTGCGCAGATAGCCGCCGGGATTCCATACCGGGTTATCCAAACGTTGCGCCTCGCCGATGGTGTTCATCGCCAAGGATGCAAGCGCATACTGCGTGCCGGCTTGCGGGGTGAAACGTGCCTGCCATGGCCGAAAAGCGTACTTGCCATAGTCTTTGCCCAGGGTTGCCGGCGTCCAGTGCCCGCCGCCATCCGCCGAGAACAAGACGCTCTGAATGCCGTATCCGCTGTCGAAGGCGATACCTTTGACCGTCAATGCGACGCTGGGCGCGACGCGCGCGCCGTCAGCCACGCTGGTGATGAATGAGCGCACCGTGAGACGAGTGATCGGCACCGTCTTGACCGTCGCGCCCGGTTGCTGGCAGCCGCAGGGATCCGCCGGAATGCGATACGCCGTCTTCATCCAAAAGTTCTGATCCGTCTCGGAGAGCACTTCGATGTCGTTGAGCATTTTCGTCCAGTACGTCGCGAAATATCCTGGAACGACCAGACGCACCGGATAGCCGTTGAGCACCGGCAGGTCTGCGCCGTTCATGGAATAGGCGACGATGACGTCATCGCCCATCGCCACGTCTATGTCGAGCGCCTTGACGAAGTCCGGAGTGGCGGGAAGCACCGGCGTCTCCGCGCCGTTCAGGCGGACTTGCACTGCGCCGTCGCGCACGCCCGCCTTGGCGAGGATGTCTTTGAGGCGTACGCCCTTCCATAGCGCGTTGCCCATTGCGCCGTTGGCCCACTGGCCGCCGGCCACGCGCGGGCTGAAGAAGCCGCGGCTGTTGCCGGAACATTCGCACACAGCGGCGATCTCGACGGCATCAAAACCGGCCTTCAGGTCAGCGACGCTGAGCTGCAGAGGCGTCGTCACCAAACCGTGAACGTTGATGCGGAATGCGTTGACGTCTATGTCGGTCGGCACGCCGGCGAGATGCCAGCGCACGAAAAACGCATCATTAGGCGTGAACTCGCTCTCGTTGAAGATCGAGAACGGCGTCTCCAGCTGCACCGGCCGTGTGGTCAGGACGATGAGCGGCCGCTTTTGCGGATACGTCGCCACCGGCCGAGCGCCGTTGGCAAACGGAAGCGTGACCGTTTGCGCGAGCGCGGGAGCACCGAGCAGCGTGCCGCCCAATGCCGCGCCCCCGATGAGGAACTCGCGCCGACCCATGCCTGGAAGGTATGGCATCACTGGACCTCCTCTCGCGGTATCCCCGCCGTTCGCGGCGCCTCGCAAGGCGGCTCCCACGTGCGGGACGGCGGAGGCCGTCAGCGAGGTGCGGTGATCGCCGCCAGCATGTCGGGCGTCCCTTGCGTGCGCTCGAGGTGCGGGAAGCGCTCTCCGCCATGGTAGTCGATTGAGATCAGCGCGAACGTCTTACCGCTTTGCACGATGAGCGTAATCGGTGCGGTCGTGCCGCGCGACGCCTTGACCGCCGCATGCAAGCTATCGGCGCTGAACGCGCGCCAATTCACCGCCACGATCTTCATCCCGGCACCAAGACCCGCTATCGCTGCCGGCGATCCCGTCAGCACGTTGCCCACTTCGCCGGGCGATGAATCGTCATTTTCCGATCGCACGACGACGCCGATCGAATAGCGCAGATCGATCGTGTTGCGCGCCTCCTCGACGATCTCGTCAGTGGCGTTGGGCACGTCGTTGAACGTCAATCGATACCCAGCTCGAGCGAGCCACTCGGACGGCGGATGTTTCATCACCGTGTAGACGCGCGTCTTGAAGAACGCGTCCCAGTCATACGGCTGCACCGCGTTGAGCGCCGCCACGACGTCGCCGTATGTGTAGGTCCGGACCATCGGCGGCGTGCTCGGCGGACCGAAGAACCCTTTCATGAACGTGTCGAGCGACTTCGAACCGTTGCTCGCTTGGCGGATCAGCGTGTCGGCGTCGAGCCACACCAATTCGCCTTCGTCGTAGAAGTCGTCGGTGGTGCGCCGTTCCTGGGTCCACTGCCTGGGTGCTTCATACAGATACGGCGCGGCAACGGCGACCTCGCTCAACGGTGTCGTCAGCCTGCCTGGCTCGTAGTCCAGTCCGGCGTACAGGCCGGCCAGGTAGTCCGGATATTCCTTGGGGTCGCGCAAACCGCTGCGGTACGAGAGCACATCACCGATGTATTGGTTCAGGCCTTCGTAGATCCACAGCAGATCGGTCTTCTCCGGCTCTTGATAATCCGTCGTCGTCAGGTCGGCGGGCCTACGGTACTTGCCGTTCCACGAATGCGAGAACTCATGCGGTAAGAGGTCGGCGCTAGAGTCAAACGCCTTCGGATCGGTCAGATACGTGTCGATCTCCCGGTTGTCGCTCGACTCGTGGTGCTCGATCCCTTCGGGCGCGATCGCGTCGCTGAGCGTGAGCAAGAAATGGTAGTGCGTCCAGTGACGCGCGCCGTACAGATCGTCGGCCTGTGTCACTAGGTTCTTGAGCTTGGCGACCATGTCGGCGTCGAAATCGAGATCGGCAGGAGTGGCGGCGAAGATGTGGATCTCATTCGTCGCATCCGGCTGATCCAAAAGAGTCGCTTGGCGGACGTAGCGCCCAGCGTCCAGCGGCGAATCGACCAACCTCTCCAGGCTGATGGTTCCGAAGTCAACGCGCGGGCCGTTGCGCGCCGGCGACGGCAACGCGGTGTCGTACTGCCATCCTTGCGGGAGGATGATGCTTGGCGTCACCGGGATGTCGCTGACCGGCGCCCCAGCCGGATAGAGCAGCGCGCGGTTCCAGTTCAACACGAGGATGTCGGGCGTCCCTATGACGTCGTCTTGCGTCATGAGAAAATCGAACGAGACGGCCAGCGATGTGACGCCCGCAGGCACGCGGATATGGAACGCGTACTGGTCGACGAGATCGCGCTGCCAGGACAGTGTCGCCCCGCCGCCTTCGACGTGAAGCGCGGCGAGATCGTTCAAGGGTCCGGTCGGCCCGTGCTCGCCGGGTATCCATTTCGGATAGTACAGGGTGAGATCGCCGGCGGTCACCGGGATGGTCATCTGCGCGTGGATGATGTTGCGCGGCGCTTCGCGCGCATCGACGAGCAGCGTCATCGGCTGCCGTGCCGCGCGCGCCGTGCCGCAGCAGAACAAGACAAGAACCGCGACCACCGCGACGCGCGCCAGGATCCGGCATCGCATCGGGGCCACCTAGGGGTAGATGCCGCGCAGTTTGGTCGCTTCGGCCACCCGGCCGACAGCCACCACGTAGGCGCCGTGGCGCATGTCGGTCTTATATTTCTTGGCCTGTTCGAACGTCTCGCGGAACGCGCGCACCATCTTGCGGCGCAGGCGCTCGTTGACTTCGTCCTCTTCCCAGAAGTTCTCTTGCAGGTCTTGCACCCACTCGAAGTACGACACGCTGACGCCGCCCGCATTCGCCAAGATGTCGGGCAGCACCATGATGCCGCGCTCGTGGAGGATCTGATCCGCTTCGGGCAGCGTCGGTCCGTTGGCAGCTTCGGCGACGATCTTGGCTCTGATGCGCGACGCGTTCTCGCGCGTGATGACTTTCTCGAGCGCTGCCGGGACGAGCACGTCGCAGTCGTATTCCAAGACGTCTTTGTTCGAGATGCGGTCGCCGCCGGAGAAACCGGTGACCGTGCCTGTCTCTTGCTTGAACGCGGTGAGGCCCGCGATGTCCAGCCCCTTCGGGTTGGCCACGCCGCCGCGGCTGTCTGAGACGGCGACGACGCTGAAACCGTCCGCCGCCATCAGCTCTGCCGCATACATGCCGGCATTGCCGAACCCTTGAATGGCGACGCGCGCGCCGTCGTGTTTGATGCCGAGCTCCTTGATCGCTTCATTGGTGACGTACAGGCAGCCGCGCGCCGTCGCCTTATCGCGCCCGAGCGAGCCGCCGATCGCGATCGGCTTGCCGGTGACGACGCCGGGGATCGAGTATCCCTTCTGCATCGAATACGTATCCATGATCCATGCCATGATCTGCGGCGTCGTATAGACGTCCGGCGCGGGGATGTCTTTCTCGGGTCCGATGATGATCGAGATCTCGCTGGTGAAGCGGCGCGTCAGGCCCTCGAGCTCTTTGAGCGACATCGCTTTGGTATCGCAGATCACGCCGCCCTTGGCGCCGCCGAACGGGATGTTGGCCAGCGCGCACTTCCAGGTCATCCACATCGCCAGCGCCTTGACCTCGTCGAGGGTCACGTCCGGATGGAAGCGAATGCCGCCTTTGCCGGGACCGCGCGAGAGATTGTGCTGGACGCGGTAACCCTCGAACACTTTGAGCTTCCCGTTGTCCATGCCGACCGGGACCGACACCGCCAAGACGCGCTTGGGCTCGCGCAAGTAGGCGTGGATATTCTCGTCGAGGCCGATGAGCGCCGCGACTTCATCGAGTTGGCGCTGCGCCATCTGCCAGACGTTTTGCTGGGATTGGACGGCGGACCGATCGAGCGTGGACGACATGAACTCCCCTTTGCGCGTAGGACGATCGCATGAGTGCGTGCCGAAGACAGGACTTGAACCTGCACGTCCTTTCGGACACAAGTACCTGAAACTTGCGCGTCTGCCAGTTTCGCCACTTCGGCTTGAGGACAGAAATGGTTTTCCTCACGGCCCTTTAACGCCTGCCGGAGACGCCGCCATGCAGCGTCACGTTCTATCTTTATGAAGGTCTTTTCTCGCATGACTGCTCGCTCGCTCGCCGCCGCCTTCGTGCTGGCGTTGCCCGCCATGCCCGCGTTCGCGGCGCAACCGGTGCCCTACTTACCCGTGCCGCACGACGCGGCGGTCATCTTGGAGACGGGTTCGACGAACTCGCCCGGGTATCGGATCGTCGTGCAGCGCAGCGGCGAGGTCGAGTACGTCGAAGGCGCGGTGCGTCGCACCGCCGCGCTGCGCGAGAACACGGCCGGCGCGTTCTTCGCGGACCTGCAGTCGGCGATGCCGCTCTCGGCGCTGCGAGCGGGGCGCTGCATGAAGAGCGCGTCATTCGGGAGCTCGACCTTCGGCTGGTGGCGCGGCCAGCGTTCGCCTGATCTGCAGTGCGCGGCCGATCCGCGAGGCACCGCGCTGTACTCGAGCATCAGCGCGATCGCCCTCGAGCTCGGAATGGGGCAACGCCGGATCCCGCTGATGCCCAATGAGCCGCGCCGTCCGATGCCCGAATCGAGCCCGACGCCGTCGACGCCCTGACGCGTACTAGAATTCCGTTCCGCTGGTGAAGTGGAAGTCGTCGATGCGCGCCGCCGGCAGCACGTGGCCTTCGCTGCGCACGAGCTCGCTCGCCAGCTCGCAGCGCCCGAGCGCGCCGACGATCGATTCGTTGAAGCGCATGTTCTTCAAGCCGCACTCGATCTTGCCGTTCTGGATGAGGAAGAGCCCGTCGCGCGTCATCCCGGTGATGACCGTCTGCTTCTGATCGACCAGCCTGATATACCAGGTCCGCGAGACGAGGACGCCCTTCTCAACGCCGGCGATGATATCGCTGCGCGTGCGCGCCCCCGGATCGATGACGACGTTCAGCGGCAGCGGTCCGTCAGCATTCGGCGCAGGCAGTGCGTGGCCGGTGTTCACGTGATCGAGCTTGGCCGCATAATACGAATCGTAGACGACGTCTTGGGCGACGCCGTTCTCGACCAGGGTCACCGGCCAGCGCGGCGCCCCTTCGAAGTCGAAGGGGATGCCCAGGCCGAGCGGCTGTGTGAAATCGTCGCGGATGGTGACGTTGGTCCCCATCACCTGCGCGCCGAGCTTGCCGCTCATGAACGACGAGCCTTGCTCGAAGGGCTGCGCGCCGAACGCGATCCACGACAGATACACCAGGAACTCGCGGAAGGCCGGCGGCTCGAGGATCACGGTGTACTTGCCGGGCTCGAGCACGTGCGGCTGCGCGCCGTCGACCGCTTTTCGCGCGGCGGTCTCCGCAAGCGTCGCCGGCGAAAGATCGGCGAAGCGGCGCGCATATCCCTCGGCGTATCCGCTCGAGGTCTCGCCGATCGCTTTGATATTGATGGCGCTGTCGGAACCGCGGAAGAAGCGGCGCACGCCCTTGGAATTCGCCACCGCGATGGTGTCCGAGCGGCTTGAGACGTAACCCGCCGCGTAGAGATCGTGGCGCCGCATGACGCGCACGATCTGCGCGACCGCGTCGGCGCGCGCGTCCGGCGCCAGCGATCCGGTCGCGGCGTCGTAGGTGGAAGGGATGTCGTCGCACGGACTTGTGTCATCGGGCAATCCGGGGAAATCGTGATCCTCGGGCGCCAGGCGCGCCATCTCGCCGGCGCGCGCGACGACCTCGGCGACGCTGGCGGCATCGAGCCGGTTGGTGGACGCGACGCCGATGCGCTTGCCGACGACCGCGCGCACCGAGAGCTGCCAGTTACGCTCCACCATGCTCTCGTGGATGTAGTTGTGCGTGTAGCGGGTGAGCGCGCTCTCGCTGCCCATGAACAGCGCTTCGGTCTCGTCCGCCTTCGAAGCGTGCAGCGCCCGATCGAGCGCCTCTTGCACCGCGTCTTGGTCGACGACGAAATCAACCGCCATAGCCCACTCCCACAGCGACGTTGCGGAAGCGCGCCGGCGCCGACCCTTGGCACGATCGCGCGGTCTGCAACGGCTCGCCCTTGCCGCAGTTCGGCGTGCCCCAGGCCACCCAGGTCGAGCGGTCGCCGATCGCATCGCAGGAAGCCCAGAACGCCGGGGTCATGCCCGCGTAGGTCGGGTTCTTGAGCAGCCGGCCTTTCTTGCCGTCCACGATCTCGTAGCCGATCTGGCAGCCGAATTGGAAGTTCAGCCGCTTGTCGTCGATCGACCACGAGCGGTTGCTTTCCATATAGATGCCGTGTTTGACGCCGTCGAACAGCTCTTCCAGGGAGGCAGCCTCGCCAGGCATCAGATTGACATTGCCGATGCGGATCATCGGCAGGCGGCCCCAGTACTCGGCGCGCACCACGCCCGCCAGATCGACCTTTGCGGCGTCCGCGGTATCGCGCCCGGCCATGTAGCCGACGAGGATGCCGTTGCGGATGAGGTCCACGCTGGCCGCCGGCGTGCCCTCGTCGTCGTAGCCTTCAGTCGCCAGCGCGAGCGGGCACGTCATGTCGCAGACCACGGTCACGATATCGCTGCCGTAGCGGAAGGCGTTGAGTTTGTCCAGCGTGGCAAACGACAGACCTGAGAAGTTGGCTTCCCAGCCGAGCACGCGGTCTAATTCGAGCGCGTGGCCGATCGACTCGTGGATCTGCAGCGACATCTGGTCGCTCGAAAGCACGATATCCATCGTGCCGCTCGGACTTTGATCGGCGCTCAGCAGCGCGACCGCCTCTTCGCCCGCGCGGCGCGCGTTTTCGAGCAGCTTGGCGTTGTTGATGATCTCGTAGCCGCCGGTCTGATACAGTCCGGCCGTTCCCGGATAGAGCCGGTCTTGCACGTCGCCTTCGCCGACCGCGAGCGCGGAGAGCGCGGTGCCGCATTGCACGAGATCCTGTTCGATGCGGCTGCCCTCGGTGCTGGCGAAGCATTTCTTGGTGCGCCACACGTCGATCCAAGAGCGTCCGACCGTCACGCCGGGAGTCGCGCGGATCTCCTTGTCGACCGCGAGCAGGTAGGCGACGCGGTCGGATGTCGAGACCGTCGCCGGGTCGATCGCCACCGGCGTCTTGTAGCTGTCGACGAACTTGCCTGCGGGCTGCATGTCGATGCGGTGCGTCTGGACGGCGCCGCTCGCGCGGGCGATGTCGGCCGCCAGAGCCGCGACGCGGTCGATCTCGGAAGGTTCGATGAGCGCGCTCGACGCGAAACCCCACGCGCCGTCCACCAGCGCGCGCACGGAAAAGCCGCTGCTCTCCGAATCGTTGAGTCCTGCGACGACGCCGTTGCGCACTTCTGCGTGCTCGTCGCGCACCACGCCGAAGCGGACGTCGGCGTACTGCGCCCCCTTGGCGGTGGCGGTGTCAAGCGCGCGCTGCGCCTCGGCCTCGAATTGCACGGTGGCTACCCCGAACGCAAGAAGGCGAGCTTGCGCTCGTCCCTTCAGGAAACACGGCGGGCGTTCGGGCGCGCAGGCCGCCGGTCCCCCGACAACTAAGGAATACGTAGATGTTCAGGCTAGAGAACGAGGAGATCGACCCAGGGAACGGAGCGCCGAACCTCAGCGAGCTCCAAGAGCGAGCGGCACTGGTCCCAGCGGTCGACAAAGCCTTCCGCCTCCTCACCGCCTTGAGCGAATCCGCCGAGCCGCTCGGGGTCTCTCAGCTCTCGCGCACCCTCGGGCTGGGCAAGAGCACGGTCCATGGCTTAGTGACGACCCTCGAGCGACTGGGTATCATCGAGTCGCCCCTCGGCGCCAAACGCTACCGGCTGGGGCCCGGCCTTTTCGCTTTGGCCTCGCGCTCGGCGGCCCAGCGCGACCTGCGCGATATCGCCAGGCCGGCGCTGGAGCGCCTCGCAGCGGTCACCGAGCAGACTAGCTTCCTGGGCGTGCCGGCCGAGGACCACGTGACCATTCTGGACCTCATCCATGGCCGGCCCACGATGTCCATCTCCGCGCCCATCGGCTCGGCGATCCCCCTCCTGGCGGGCGCCGTCGGCAAAGCGGTCGTCTCCGCCTGGGATGAGCAGCGGCGGGCCGAATTCTTCGGCCAAGGCCGGTTGCCGGCGTTCACGCTCAACACGATCCGCGATGTTCCGCACTACATGGAAGCTGTCAAAGCCGCGGCGGACGACGGCGCCGCGACCGATATCGACGAGTACGTCGACGGCATGCGCGCCGCAGCGGCACCGATCTTCGGCCCGGACCACGAGCTGATCGCGGTGATCTGGGTAGCAGGTTTCTCACGACACGTCGACCGCGAGCGACTGGCCGAGATGGCCAACGAGGTGGCCAAGGAGGCCGCCGATATCAGCCGACTCCTAGGCGCGTAGCTGCGTGGCTCTGCTGCTGTGCCTGCTCGCCGCGCTTGCGTCCGCGCTGCTGACGCCGCAGCCCCCGATCCGCATCCCAAAGATCCCCGGTTCGTTCGACTACATGATCGTCGACGCGCCCCGGCACCGGCTGCTGGTCGCACACACCGGCAGCCGCGCGTTGGCGATCCTCGATCTGGACGACGGCGCCGTGAAAGCCCAGCTCTTCTTGAGCGGTGCGCCGCATGGCGTCGTCGTCGACGGGAAGCGCGACGCGTATCTGGTCGGCACGAGTATCGTGCCGCAGGTCGTCGTCATCAGCCGCGAGTCCTTGCAGATCAGCGGCACGATCCGCATGCCCGGTCCAGTCGACGCTATCGCGCTCGACACCAGGCGCGATGTCCTGTACGCGGACGAGGACAACGGCCAGTCGATCTGGCTGCTGGACCGCCGCGGGCGCATCGTGCAGACGCTCGCGACGCCGCAAGACTCGGATAAGTCCGACTACGATCCGGCCGCCGATCGTCTGTATCAGAACTTCACCACGATCAACTCGACGTACGTCATCGACGCCGCGACGGCGCGCGTGGTGGCGCGTTGGAGCACGCTGCCCGCGACGAAGCCGCATGGGATCGCGCTCGACGCGGCAGCGCAACGGGCCTACATCGCCGGTACCAACGGCGAGCTTGTGGCGCTCGACACGAGAACGGGGCGCGTCGCCTCGACGGCCGCAATCGCGCGCGACGTGGATCAGATAGCGTTCGACGCCACACGGCAGCGGATCTACGCGGCCAGCGGCGACGGCTACGTGTCGGTCGTCTCCGTCCACGCGGGCGATCTCACGCGGTTGGGCGACATCGGCGTGCCGCTGGGCGCGCACACCCTCGCGCTCGACCCCGCGACCGGCGCGGTGTGGATATCCTACGGCACGCAGCGCGACGACTACGTGATGAAGCTGACGCCCCCGTAGACGCGAGGCGCTTAGAGCGCGCTTGCCACGATCGCGTCTTCGAGATCGGCGATGAGATCGCGCTCGCCCTCGATTCCGACCGAGAGCCGCAGCAATCCATCGGTGACTCCGCGCGCCTCACGGACGTCCTTGGGGATCGAGCCGTGCGTCATGGTCGCCGGGTGGCAGATCAGCGACTCGACGCCGCCCAGGCTCTCGGCCAGCGAGAACAGCTTCGTGCTCGACGCGAGGATGCGCGCGCGATCGGGCGATCCTTTGAGCGTGAACGACACCATGCCGCCGAAGCCGCGCATCTGTTCGGTCGCGAGCTGATGCTGGGCGTGCGAGCGAAGCCCCGGATAGTAGACCCGCTCGACATCGCGATGGCCGGCGAGAAAGTCGGCGATGGCGCGCGCGTTGCGCTCGTGCTCGCGCATGCGGATCGCCAGCGTCTTGGCTCCGCGCAGCGTCAAGAAGCAATCGAAGGGCCCGGGGACGCCGCCGACCGCGTTCTGGTGGAACTTGATCACGTCGTGCAGATCGGGCCTGTTCGTCGCCACGAATCCGCCGAGCGCGTCCGAGTGCCCGCCGATGTATTTGGTCGTCGAATGCACGGCGAGATGCGCGCCGAGATCGAGGGGATTTTGCAGGTACGGGGTGGCGAAGGTGTTGTCCACCGCCAAGAGCGCGTCGCGCGCGGCGCAGAGCTGCGCCACTGCGGCGATGTCGACCAGATGCAGCAGCGGGTTGGTGGGAGTCTCCAGCCAGACCAGTCTGGTCTTGGGACTCATCGCCGCAGCGACGCGAGCCGGGTCGGTCGCATCCACGTAGGTGAACGTCAGGCCGTAGCGGGTGAGCACCTTGTCGAAGAGGCGGAACGTGCCGCCGTAGAGATCATCGTTGACGACCACGTGATCGCCGGCCGAGAGGAGGTTCATCACCGCCGACGTCGCCGCCATGCCGCTGGCGAAGCTCAGCCCGAAGCTCGCGTTCTCGAGCGCCGCGAGGCAGCGCTCCAGCGCCACGCGCGTCGGATTGACGGTGCGCGAGTAGTCAAACCCCTTGTGGCGGCCTGGCGCGGCCTGGGTGTAGGTGGTGGTCTGATAGATGGGCACGATCGTCGCGCCCGTGGTCGGATCGGCGTCCTGGCCGACGTGGATCGCCTTGGTCGCAAACTCCATGAGGCCCCTTACTGGTTGGATGAGAGGTACGAGATGATGTCCATCTTGGTCAGGACGCCGGTCGGCAGCCCTTTGCGCGAAACCACCACGGCGCCATGCCCAAGCGATAGCTCTTTGTACGCGCGCTCGACCTGGTCGAACTCGTCGAGCACCGGGAAGGGGCGCGCCATGACATCTTTGACAGGCTGGTGCGCGACGTCGGCGCGGTCGTAGATGAGCTGCATGACCGCGACCTCATTGATGCTGCCCACCATCTCGCCTCCGTTCACCACCGGGATCTGCGAGATCTGGAACTCACGCATCAACTCGATGCCGCGCTTGACCGGATCGCCGGGCGCCAGCGTGATCAGCGGCGGAAGCTGCCCTTTGGCGCGCAGCACGTCGCCCACCGTCGCCCCGTGCCCCTGCTCGCCGAGGAACCCGTTGGCGCGCATCCATTCGTCGTTGAAGATCTTGGTGAGATAACCGCGCCCGTTGTCGGGCAGCAGGACGACGACGATCGCGCTTTCGGGCAGCTCGCGCGTGACGCGAGCGGCGGCCACCAGCGCAGTGCCTGACGAGCCGCCCACCAGCAACCCTTCTTCGCGGCATGCGCGCCGCGCCATCAAGAACGAATCCTTGTCCGAGACCCGCTCGATGCGGTCGATCGCCTTGAGGTCGACCGTGGCGGGCAGAAAGTCTTCGCCGATCCCCTCGACCTTATACGACTTGGCGGTATCGCCCGAGTAGATCGACCCCTCCGGATCGGCGCCGACCACCACGATCGAAGCGTTTTTCTTCTTTAGATAGTGTGCCACGCCCGAGATCGTCCCGCCGGTTCCGATGCCGCTCACGAAGTGCGTGATCTTGCCGGCCGTCGCTTCCCATATCTCCGGGCCGGTGGTCAGCTCGTGGGACTTGGGGTTGAGCATGTTGGCGAACTGGTTGGGCTGGAACGCGCCCGGGATCTCGCCCGCCAGCTTGGCCGCGACGGCGTAGTACGACTCCGGGCTGCTGGCCGGCACCTTGGTGGGCGTGATGACGACCTCTGCGCCGTAGGCTCGCAGCAGCCGGACCTTCTCATCGCTCACCTTGTCCGGCATGACCAGGATGCAGCGGTAGCCCTTGATGGCGGCGACCATCGCCAGGCCGGTCCCCGTGTTGCCCGACGTCGCCTCGACGATCGTGCCGCCGGGGCGCAGCAGACCGCGGGCCTCGGCGTCGGCGATCATGGCCAGCGCGGGCCGGTCCTTGACCGAGCCGCCGGGATTGAAGAACTCGACCTTGGCCAGCGCCAGACATTTGGCGTCGATGACGCGGTGCAGCCGCACCAGCGGCGTCGCGCCGACCGTGTCCAGCAGGTTCTCGTAGTACCGCATGCCGTTGTCGCGCAGCGGCCCGAACCGCGATTCGGCGTTGACGTCAGTCTGCACGGATGGCTGCCCTCACGAACTGCGGCCCGCCAAGAACGCTTCGGTGCGGCGGTCGGCCGGCTTGTTGAAGATGAGCGGCGTATCGCCCGACTCGACGATCTCGGCGTCGGCCATGTAGATCGTGATGTCCGCGAGCCGGGCAGCCTGCTGCAAGTCGTTGGTGGCGATGATGATCGTGTGATCGCGCCGCAATCGAGCGATCACATCCTCAACCGCCAGTGCGGCGATCGGGTCGAGCAGCGCCGTGGGGTCGTCGAAGAGCAGCACGTCGGGATCGACTGCCAGCGCACGGGCGATACATAGGCGCTGCTGCAAATCGTCCGGCAGCGACGACGCCGGCACGCCCAGGTCGCCGCCTAGCCGGTCCCAGAGGGAGGCTCGGCGCAGCGCGCGCTCGGCCGCGTCGCGGAGGATGCGTTCGTCGCGCACCCCTTGCGCGACCAAGCCGAAGGTGGCGTTGTCTTCGACGCTGCTCGGCAGCATAGTGGGATGAGCGAACACCATGCCGACGCTGCGCCGCAGGCGCGCGGTATCCACGCCCTGTCCAAGGATCTCCGCACCGTCGATCTTGATACTGCCCTGCACCCGCGCATCGGGGTTGAGATCGTGCATCCGGTTGAGCGCGCGCAGCAACGTGGTTTTGCCGCAACCACCGGCGCCGATCAGCGCGGTCGTCGTCTTCGATGCGACGTCGAATGTCACGCCGCGCAGTGCCTGTGTTTCGCCATACCAGACGCTGACTTTGTTGACTTCGATCTTGGTCTCGAGCGGCGCGCGTTCGGCCATTAGCGGCCCTCCTGTGGCATGCCCGCGTCGGCACCGGAACGCAGCCGGGCAGCGCCCTGGAGCAGCCAGATCAAGATGGCGAGCAGCAGCGCTCCCGCGGCGGTCGCGCCGTATCCGCTGACCGCGCCCGCGCGTATCCACACGTGCACCGCTAGGGGCCACGCGTATATCGGCGCCGCCCCCGTGCTGTTCGGGACGTTCGCGCCGGCGATAATCGCGATCGCGCCCGCCGCCCCGATGATCTGCGTCGCCACGATCGTCACCGCCCCCCAAAGGCCGCTCATGGCGCGCGGCAAAAGCACGTGGCGCACGGTGAACATCGGCGTCGCGCCCAGCGCCGTGGCGGCTTCGCGGATCTTCGCCGTGCGCTGGGTGAGCACGCTCAGCGCGAGGCTCGTCATCAGCGGCATGTTGATCACGGCGAGCAGGACGGCTGCCCCGGTGAGCGTCGGCCGCCAGCCGGCGGCGGTCGCGGCGACCGCGACCGAGAATGCGACGATCACCGTCGGCACGCTCCCCACCAGCCCCAACGCGCCGCGCATGCCGAAGGCGGCAGAACCGAATATGCGCACATCTGCTACGGCGATGGCTGCGAACACGCCGACGACCGCGGCCAGTGGCAGCGCCAGTGCGGTGACGTAGGCCGTTGCGAGCAGCGGATGCAGCACGCCCGCTGGATCGAACGGATTCAGAGCCCGCGCACCGCCGGTGAGGGCCGCTACCGCCAGCCAGCCGACGATCGCGACGACCGATAGGCATAAGACCACGGCGCACGCCGCGAAGACGACGGCCGGCAGCGGTGCGGCGCGCGCGGGCTGATCCGCCGGCTGCAGAGCGCTCACGGCCATGGCACGTGCCCGACGGCGCGGCGGCCGAGGACGACCGCGGAAATCGTCATGGCGAGCAACAGCAGTGCGGCCGGCGCCATTCCGAGCAGAGCATCGGAGCGGGTGGAGGCTCCTACCTGCAGCAGCGCGCTGGCAAGCGTTCCGGGCAGAAACGCCATGCCGAACGCTTCAGCTTTGACCGCGGCGGCGCTGAAGACGATCTGCAGGGCCGTCGCCTCACCGAGCGCCAGCGCGAACGACGACCACCAGATTCCGGCGATGTTGCGCTGCAACGCGGGGAGCACCGCTTGCGTCGCCGCGCTGACGGGATCGGCGCCGGCGGCCGCGGCGACGACGCGCAGGTCATCCGGCAAGCCGGAGAGCGCGCGACGCGTCTGGACGAAGACGACCGAAGCGACCATCACGATGATGACCATCGATGCGATGGCGATCGTCACCCCTACGTTCGGCAGCAGCGGCGTGACGAGCAGCGCGCCGGCAGCCACCACACCGAAGCCGACAGCGGGCACCGCATGCAGCGCTCCGACCAGCGCTTTGATCGTCTGACGCAAGCCAGGTGACGCGATCTCGACCGCGTACAGCGCCGCGCCGACCCCGAGCGCAGTGCCCATAGTCGCGCCGACCAATCCGAACCCGACCGAGCTCAGCAGCAGCCAGAACGCCGCATCTGCGGGCATCGACACGCGTTTGAACAAGGCCGCTAGCGTCGCGGCGACCAGGGCGATGAGGACGAGCGGCGCGATGGACACCACGGCGGCCGCGCAGACGCGCGCCGCTGCGATGAGCAAGCGCTCGACGCCGGGTGACACGCTCGTGGCCTTAGCGGGCCTCCCCAGTGCCCCCTTTTCCGGCCGCTATCGGTCGTCCGGACCGGCGGCCAGCACGACTCCCAATGAGCGCAGATACGCTAGATGTGCGTGCAGCGACGACGTGCCGTTGATCGACGCCCACTCTTGGTTCGGTATGCGGATCGAGCCGGGTCCGTCAAGCATGATCGATGTGCTTTTCGGCTTGCCCGGATTGCGCGTCATCGGTATGTTCGAAGGAAGCGAATCGTAGCGCGCCACGGCCGGCGAGCTCGCAAGTCCGTCCAGCAACGGCGTCGACATCGCGTCGTAGATGTTCAGCGGATCCAGGCCGAAGAGCACTTCGACCGTCCGCAAGACGGACGTGATGCTGTAGCGGGTGTGGTCGACGTACCCGCGGCGCACGTATGGTCCGATGAACAGCGCCGGCTGGCGATGCGAGTCGACGTGATCGCCGGTGCCCTGCGGATCGTCGGTCGTCACGAACACGACGGTATCGCGCCAGTCCGGCCGCTTCGAGAGGCCGGCGATGATCTGTCCCAACGCCACGTCGTTGCTCGCGACGTACGAGGCGGGCGTGTAGAACCCCGGGTCGGTGCCGGCCGTGTGGTCGGTGGGCAGCGTCAGGTACGAGTATTGCGCAAGCCCGTTCTTGTTCACGTCGTCAAGGAACATCTTCGCGCGCACGGTGTCGAGAATCGCGAAGTCGATGTGCGCGCCTGGATAGTCGCGCGACGCATGGGCTGCCAGCCCGGGCGCGATGCGGCCGCTCGGCTGCATCGTCATCTGCTCGCCGTAGACGCGGAAGGACACGCCGCGGCTGCGCAGCTCGTCGATGAGCTCCCCGCGCGGACCGAAGACGGCGCTGACGTTGACTCTCGGTCCGTGAGGCAGCGCGGATAGATCTTGGAACCAATCGAAATCCATCGTCGCGACCGGGATGGCGTCCTCTCCGTACAGGTAGACGGGCCAGATCGATCCCGCCACCCGCGCGTCGCCCTTGGTCGCCGCATCATCCGGCGTGTGGACATTGCGCTCGAGGTAGTCATTCGCCAGACCCTGCGTGGTCCACGAATGCCCGAAATCGCTTTTCTCGCCGTTGCCCATGAAATTGTCGAGCAGCACGTACCGGTCGGCGAGCGCGTGCGCGTTGGGCGTGAACTTGCGCCCATACAGGCACAGCAGCGGATCAGAATTCGCCGCCGGTACATCGCCGAACACCTCGTCGAAGTGCTTGTTCTCGCGCACGATGAACACGAAATGCTTGATCGAAGGGAGCGCCGCTGCCGCGACCCGCGCCGAGGCGCCGATGCGATCGTCGCGCGCGACGATGGCAGACCACTGCGCGAAGCGCGCCGGCTCGACGACGAGGTGCTGGACCAGACCCGTGTAGACGCCGTTCCACTCCGATCCGGGATCCGGCTGCGATCCCAAACCCTGGGCGCTGACGATGAAGAGCTGCGGCTTGATGCGCGGGTCGTCGTCGATCGTCGGGCCCGCGACGAAGACGACCGCCATCGGATACCAAGCCGCCGGGATGCGCCCGGCGACCTTGCCGCTGTCGAGGTCGACGACCGCGACGTCGTTGAAGCCGGATTCAGCCACGAACAGGTGCGTGCGGTCGGCGGAGAGCGCCATCCCAGAGGGCGTCTGGCCGGGCGGCTGATCGGCCGTCAAGCCGAGCTCGAGGCGGCGCGTCACCTTCAGCGCACCCCCGTCGATCACGCAGACGTCATGGCCGTCGGCGTCGGCGACGAACGCTTTATCGCCGTCGACGAGCAGCGCGGTGGGGTGCGGTCCGGTCGAGATATGCGTCGCGCGCGCCGCGCCGGCGGGCCACGCGTCCACGTGATCCGAGTCGTACAGCGTCGCGACGATCGTGCCGCGCACGAAGCCGACCTCGAAGGGTTGGCCGCTCGCCGCGAGCCGGGTCAGGACGGCTCCCGTTTGCGCGTCGAGCACGGCGACTTCGCGATCCGCGGTTCTCGCGACGAGAATGCGATGCGTCGCCGGATCCTCGGCGATGCCGTTGAGCAGGCCGCCGACCTGCAGGTCGGCGCCCTTGGACGTCAGCGGGGCCGTGGCGGAACTGGCGTCGTAACCGAACTGCGCGATGGCGCCGCTGTAGCCGCGCGAGACGTAGAGCCCGTCCTTGGTCCAGGTCATCGCCGTCGCCCAGGGCACGGCGAGGCGTTGGACGAGCTGCGTATGCTCGCCGACGGCGATGACGTCGATCGCGCCGCCGTCTTGCGAAAGCACCGCGAGCAACGCGCCGTCCGGCGAGAGCGTTTCTGACGAGGCGAAACCTTCGACCGGCGTGGTGAAGCCCGCCGGCGTCACGGAGCGGCCGTCGGGCAGGGTCGCGGCGGCGGCTGCCGACGTACCGATCGCGATCACCCAGGCTGCAAGAGTGAAGGCCGTTCGTCCGCACCTACGACCCATGCGCGCCCCGGCCGGCCGGTGCGATGAGCTGGATCTGCGGGGTCAGCATGGCGCGCACGCGGTGGTGGCCGACGACGACCGGACGCGCGCTTGCGGCCAGCACGCCGACGGTCGCGAACACGGCGATGCCGGCGACGGTGCCGCGGATGAGCCGTGCCAAGAGATCGTCACGTTCGAACATGCTGGACTCCTCACGAGCTCGGGCTCGAGCGCAGGTGCGGCATAAAAGCTCCGCCGCGCCGGGGGGATAGCCGGTCGCGGCGGCGGGCGACGCCGGCGGGTCGCAACCACCGGCGCCTGTGGCACGATGTCTACTTCAACTTGTAGCTGTAGATGAACTCGATAGTGCGCGGCGTGTTCCCGAACCATTCGGTCGCACCGGCGCCGATCAGGGGCGTGTAGTCGGACGGTCCGGCGAACTGGTTGAGCGCGTGCGGCACGCCATCGCCGATCAGGCCCATGGGGAACGTCATCTGCTGGAACAGATTGTCGACGACGACGTTGAACACGCCGCGCTGGCCCGTGTTGACCGAGGCGATGAAGTTGGTGTAGTTATATGCGGGCGCGTTCTTCGGATTGTTCGCATCGACGAAATAGGTCTCGCTGCGCAGCTCGACGATCTTGGCGAGCGTGAGGTCGAGCGCGAAGTTGGCCTTATGCAGCGGGATGCCAGGGAACTGTGACCCGGGCACCGTCGTCAAGTTGCCTTGCAGGACGCTCAGCGGAACGCTGAGCGGCTCGCTCGAGTTCGTCGCGTAGCCGTAGTCGATGAAGAAGCTGGGCGTGATGCGCTGGCGGCCCTGTAGGTCGATGCCTTCGGCCTGGGCGGTGCCGATGTTCACGACGCCGTCGACGCCCAGGAACGCCAACGCTTGCGTCGGCGTTCCGCCGCAGCTCGTGGTGTAGATCGTCTGGTACGCTGCGAGACTGGCAAGGCCTCCGGGTCCGAAGAAGCTCGACGGAAAGCTCTGCACCGGTATCGTCTGCGTGTAGAGCGCGTTCCAGATCGGCTCGGAGTACAGCGAGAGCTGGAAGGCCGAGTCGCCTTCGCCAAAACGGTGCCCCCAACTGAACTCCGTGTCGCTGGCGCGTTCGGGCCCGGCGTTCGGGTTGCCGCCGCTGCCGATCGAATTGAGCGTGCCGCAGCGCACGTTGCCTGCGAGCGAACCCGGGGCAGACGCCGAGAAGGGCGAGTCGACGTCGTCGAGCGTCGGCTGCGTGCTGGTGTATCCGAACGCAGCCCGGAACACGTCGTTGGGCTTGGTCCCGACAAACGCGATGCGCGGATCGATGAACGAGGTGTTGGTCAGCGTCGAGTGCTTGAAATACGCGCTGACATATGTGGTGATCGGCGAGCTCTCCGGATGCCACGAGTCGCGGAAGAAGGCGCTCGTCTCGTCGGCGATGTTGCCCGTGACGGGGGGGCCGAGCGTCGCGTTGCGGCTCGCCGTGTTGTTGTAGTACGCGCCCAAGCCGAACTCGTTGTTCTCGCCGACGATGTTGTAGGTGCCGACGACGCCGCTGTTAGTCACACCATTGTTGTACCAATACGGGTTGGACGCGAGCGTGCACGACGGATTGCAGCCGGCGCCAAGCGGTGTCGCCGGCGGCACGAGTAGATACGGCAACTCATTCGTGCGGTCGTACGTGTGGTAGTAGACGTCCGAGAAGCCGTCGATGTTCAGCGTGTTGTGGCCCATCTCGGCATCGAAGCGCAACTGATAGTCTTGGTTGTTGAACGCTTGCCACGCAGGGCCCGCACCCTGCCAGCCGTAGTTGATGTTCGCCCACTGAGTCGGCGTCACGCAGGTGACGCCCCCGTCTGGCGTCACGCCGTCGAGTCCATACCCATAGGCGTTTCCGCCGGTGCCGGTACCGACGAACTGGCCCGCGGGGCAGTCGGGTGGATTGAGCGCGTTGAACGGCGGTGCGTTACCGGCCGGCGAGTAGCTCGCGAGATGATTGTTGCCTTCTGCCATGGCGGTGTCCATCGGCAGGAAGTCGCCGTCACCGTTGCCGGTCTTGTTATCCCAGTAATAGCTGGCCAGTGCGACCGCCGTGAGGTGCGCGTTGTTGCCGAGGCCATAGCGCAGTTTGTACAGCTCCGAGCGGTTCGCGATGTTCGAGTTGACGGGATAGTTGTCAAAGGCTGCGACCGCCGGCGCGACGGCGGGGTTGACGCTGGGGTCGAACGCCGCTGCCGGCTGGAAGAACACCGTGTTTCTGATCGAACCGTTCATGCCTTGCGTGCCGAGCGCCACGGCGTACCCCCAGCGATCGCCGTAGAGCGAACCGGTCGCGGTCAACGCGCTCGTCAGCTTGTTGAAGGTGCCGTAGCCTTGGGTGTACACGATCTGCTGTTGCCGCGTCGGGTCCAGCGTCTGCATGTCGACGACGCCGCCGATCGCATCGACGCCGTACAGGTCGCCGCCGCCGGCGCCGTAGACGACGTTGACGGCGCGCAGCGCGAATGATGGGCTTATCTCGTAGTTCAGGCCGCCCTGTCCTAACGCGACCGGATGACCGTCGATCAGCGATACCGTTTCGAGCTCGCCGATGCCGCGGATCGCGAGCGTCACGTCGTCGCCGAAGCTCGGGGAGTCGCTGCTGACATTGTCGACGCCGCCCATTGCGCGCAGCGCGTCGCCCGTGCGCGTGATGCCTTGACGCTGCAGCGTGTTGCCGGATACTTGCTTATAGATGACGGTGGCCTTTTGGAGAGACGCCGCAGCGGTGACGGTCGTCCGGCCGAGCGTGCGGATCTGGCTGTTCTGGGTCGTGCGCTGCATGGCGAGGACCAGCGGCAGCGAGAAGCTTCCGCCGACGGTGAACTCCTCGGAAACCGTATTGTCCCATCCCGCGAGCACCATCTGCAAGCTATACGTTCCCGCGGCGAGTCCGTCGAACTGGAAGCGGCCGAGGTCATTGGTGGTCTGCGTCGCGCTTGTCGGGCCAACCGTCGTGAGCTTGACATTGACGAGCGGAAGGCCGGTGGCGGCGTCCACGACTTTGCCCTTGATCGAGTACGTGTCAGCCGACGCGATCGCCGGCGCAAGAAACAAAAAGGCCGCGGCGAGCAAGCCGGCGGCAACGGAAATCCGCTTCAACAACATAGGCTCTTTCCAGGACGGCGATTACATGGCGAACGCGTGGCTGCCGGCCTACATAAATGGTCCACGGCAACGCGAGGGTGGACGCGTGCGGTTTCCGTCCTGGTACGATGCTACGGGGAACGGATTAAGCTCGGATTATCCCTGCATTAACCGAATCGCCCGGTGATGTAATCTTCTGTTCGCTTTTCTTTTGGCGTGGTGAACATCTTCGACGTGGTGTCGAACTCCACCAATTCGCCCGTCGCGGACTCGCCCGAGAGCATGAAACCGGTGAAGTCCGAACAGCGCGCCGCTTGCTGCATGTTGTGGGTCACGATGACGATCGTATAGGCGCCGCGCAGCTCGCGCATCAGCTCCTCGATCTTCACGGTCGAGATCGGGTCGAGCGCCGATGCGGGCTCGTCCATGAGCAGCACTTCGGGATCGACCGCCAACGCGCGTGCGATGCACAAGCGCTGCTGCTGGCCGCCCGATAACGACGTGCCGGCCTTTTGGAGCTTGTCCTTGACCTCGTCCCACAGCGCCGCGCGGCGCAGACTCTTCTCTGCGATCTCTTCCATCGTGGCGTCCCCGGGCGGTTTGCCGGCCAGACGGACGCCGGCGAGCACGTTGTCCTGGATGGTCATCGTCGGAAACGGATTGGGGCGCTGGAACACCATGCCGATGCGCCGGCGCGTGTCCGTGGGATCCACGCCGGACTCATACAGATTGTGCCCGTCAAGCAGCACTTCGCCCTCGACGTACGCATTCGGGATCACCTCGTGCATACGATTCAGGCATCGCAGCAGCGTGGACTTGCCGCAGCCGGACGGGCCGATGAGCGCCGTGATCGCGCCGGGCTCGAAGTGCATGTTGACGTTCTTGACGGCGAGGTGCTTGCCATAATACGCGTTGAGGCCCACGACCTCGAGATTCGTCGCGGTGTTCGTCGTCCCGGTTGCGGGCATCGTCACGGACGTTACCATCTGTCCCTCTCCATCTTCCACGTCAGTTCGCCGACACGCGGCCCGAGAACGCGAATCGGGCGATCAGATTCAGCGTGAACACCAGCGCCACGAGGACGAGCGCGCAACCCCACGCGATCTGCACCCAGTCCGCGTACGGCGAAATCGCATATTGGAAGATGATCAGCGGCAGGGCCGCGGTCGGCGACGCCAGACCGTGCGGCCAGAACTGGCTGCCGAAAGCGGTGAACAGCAGCGGCGCGGATTCGCCGGCGACACGCGCTATGGCTAGCAAGACCCCGGTGACGATGCCCGCGCGCGCGACCGGGACCGTGACCATGAGCGTCGCCTTCCAGGCGGGGATGCCGAGCGCCAACGCACCCTCGCGGATCACGCCCGGCACCAGGCGCACCGCTTCCTCGGTCGTGCGCACGACGATCGGCAGCATGATGACGGACAACGCGACGGCCGCGGACTGCGCCGAGAAGTGGCCGCTCGGGATGACCACCAGCGCGTAGGCGAACATGCCCACCGCGATAGACGGCATACCGGTGAGCACGTCGCTGTAAAAGCGCACAGACGCTGCCAACTGGCCGCGTCCGAACAGCGCCAGATAGATGCCGGCCATGACGCCGATCGGCACCGCGAAGAGCGACGCCATGCCGATGATCTCGAACGAACCGACGATCGCATTGGCGACGCCGCCACCGGTCATCCCCACCGGCAGCGGCAGCTTCGTGAAGAAATCCCAGTTGAGCGCCTTATAGCCTTTGCCGACGACGTAGAGCACAACGGTCACGAGCACCGCGCCGCACGCCACCGCGCACAACGCGCTGATGACGATCATGAAACCGCTCCAGGCCTTGCGGATCGGCGTCGACTTGAGATCGATCATCAGCGGCTGCCCCGCCCGCTTGCGTTCCACACGAGCAAGCGCGCGAACACGTTCACGATGAGGCTGACGACGAACAGCAGCAGCCCGATCTCGATCAGCATGGAGATGTAGACCTTGCCGGTCGCCTCGGAGAACTCGTTGGCGAGCACGCTCGCCATCGTGTAGCCCGGCGCGAATAACGATGCGACGATCTGCGGCTTGTTGCCGATGACCATAGCCACGGCCATCGCTTCACCGAGCGCGCGGCCCAGGCCGAGGACGAGCGCGCCGATGACGCCGGAGCTCGCAAACGGCAACACGGCCTTGGTGAGCATCTCCCACTTGGTCGCCCCGAGCGCCAGCATGCCCTCGCGCTGGTCGTTGGGCACGGCTTCGAACACGTCGCGCGATATCGCCGCGACAGTCGGCACCACCATGATGGCTAGGACGAGGCCGCCCGCGAGAAAGCCGACGCCGTAGATCGGTCCCTGGAACGCCGGTAAAAACCCGAGTGTTTTCTGCAACGAAGGTCCGATAAAAAGTCTGATCGCGGGCGTGAGCGCGAATAGTGCCCACAACCCGTACACGACGCTCGGCACGGCCGCAAGCAGTTCGATGAGCATCGCGACCGGCGTCGCAAGCCTTCGCGGCGCAAGCTCGGCGAGGAACAAGGCCGCGCCGATGCCGATCGGCCCGGCGACGAGCAGCGCGATAGCCGACGTCACGATCGTGCCGTAGATGAACGTCAAGACGCCGAAGTGGCCGCCGCCGGGATCCCACAGCATCGTGAAGGCGTTCAAGCCGACCTGGGAGATCGCCGGCCACGATCGCTGCAGCAAGACGAGGAACAGCGCCACCACGATGGCCAGCACGAGCCATGCGGACAGATAGAGCAAGAACATGAACACGCGATCGCCCACCGGAGAGGAGTGCACGCGTGCGACCCGAGCGGCGGCTGTCGGACTCGCGGTTACCAGCTCGGCACTGTCTTGCGACATCGTTCCCGTCTTTGACATCTCGAATGAGCGAGGCGGTGGGGGCTCAGGGTTTGTCGCCTGGCGCCGCACCGCCTTTTCGCTTGTGCGCAACGGGTCTCGGTCAGTTGTGAATCGATCCGATGGCCTTGAGCGCCACCTGCTGGACGTTATCCGGCAACGGGACGTAGTTCACTTTCTCCGCATATTGCTGACCGCCGGTGACCAGCCACTTGAGCATATCGGTGAGCTGCTTGCCGCGCGCCGGGTCAGCTTGGTTCTTCCACACGAGGATCCACGAATATCCGGCGATGGGATAGCTGTCTTTACCGCTCATGTCGGTGATGGAGAAATCGGTCGCGCTGACCTCGGGCTTCTGCGATGCGGCCGCTCTGATCGAGTCGATCGACGGCAGCACGTAGTTGCCGTCCTTGTTCTGCAGTGCGACATACGAGATGTCGTTCTGCAGCGCGTATGCGAGCTCGATGTAGCCGATAGCGCCGGGCGTGTTGCTCAGCTGGCCCGCGACGCCTTCGTTGCCCTTTGCGCCGACGCCGGTCGGCCAATTGACGGACTTGCCCGCACCGACCTTGGATTTCCAGTCAGGGCTGACCTTCGACAGGTAGTCGGTGAAGTGGTAGCTCGTGCCGCTGGCGTCGGCGCGGTGCGCCACGAGGATCGCCAGCGCGGGGAGTTTCACGCCGGGATTCACGGACGCTATCTCCGGGTCGTTCCAATTCGTGACCTTGCCCAGAAATATGTCGGCGAGCGTCTTGGACTGCAGTTTGATATGCTTCGGAGCGCCCGGCACGTTGTACGCGATCGCGATGCCGCCAAGCGTATCGGGCAGCTGGACGACGGCGCCATTGGCGGCTACGGCAGCGTCGATCTCGGCCTTGGTCATGGGGACGTCGGATGCGCCGAAGTCGACCGTCTTGGCGGTGAACTGGGAGATGCCGCCGCCTGAGCCGATGCTCGCGTAATTGACGGTGATACCCGCGTGCTCTTGGCTATACGCGTAGAACGCGCGCGAGAAGAACGGGTACGGGAACGTGGCACCGGCGCCGAGGAACTGCGTGTCGGCG
>Ga0209656_10000185_pt1 | contig 40770 bp, 44 predicted proteins | sample BogFormECP12_OM2_FD_188239 | JGI IMG/M metagenome (GOLD analysis project Ga0209656, IMG submission 188239) | Bog forest soil microbial communities from Calvert Island, British Columbia, Canada - ECP12_OM2 (SPAdes) (version 2) | ecosystem: Environmental > Aquatic > Freshwater > Wetlands > Bog ...
CTATCCCCGGCGATGCCGTCTTCCGGAAGTGCGACCAGTACGCATTCGTGTTGATGTGTTCCTGCTTGCGGTGCGTTCCCAGGGAACGTGCCAGCACCGAGGCAGGACCGCTCGCGTCGCAGACCACCCGGCAGTGAACCGGGTCCGCGGCCCCCGGCGAACCCCGCATCACGAGCACCGGCTCCGGCCGGCCCAGCCGCGACCTGGCCGCGGACACGACCGTCCCGGACCGGATCTCCACCCCGCACGACTGGGCGAGGACGGTGAGCGCGATTTCCATCGGCCGGCGCTCGACCTGGAATGTCTCCTCGGTGTTGCAGACGTCGACCGGGGACACCAGCTCATCGGTCGCGGAGTCGGCGTACCAGAACCCCAGACCCGACTTGATCGTGAACAGCCGCCGCAACTGCGGCATGGTGAAGCCGAGCTCGAGCAGGTGCTCGACGGTCACGGACAGCGTGCTCTCCCCGATTTTGAAGCGAGGTTCCTTCGCCTTTTCCAGGACGAGAACCCGCAGCTCAGGATTGTCCCGTTTGACGCGGATCGCGTAGGCGAGACCCACGGCGCCACCACCGATGACCGCAACGTCGTAATACAATTCGATCCCTATCCCATTATCTGTATAAGAATTGCCGATCTCCTCGAAGTTGCAGCCGAGCACGCGATCATCGTCGCCGTTGAAGCCAAGCGCACCGACGTAAAGGATCCCCGGGTGACACGGTGCCGGTCGTCGGGCGAGGAGAACCGCGACGACCTCCGCGGGAGCTACCGGCAGCTGCTGGATTGCTTCCACCCTCGCGCTAAGGGCCGGGGCGGTGCACCGGCCGGCCGCCCTAACGCAGCGGCGGCGGGCCCTTAGATCTGCGCGGGACCTCCTTAGCTTGCCGACGTCCGGGCGGCCCGCTTCACCGGGCACACCGCGGCTGCCCTGGTCGCCGAGCTGGCCTCGCTCCGTCCCCGGCCCGGCAGCACCGTCGGCTACGCCACCCGCATCGCGCTGCGCGAGCTGGGCCGGCGCGCGGAGTTCCCCGGCGACCCAGCTCGAGCGCCCCGGCGAGCTCATCGGTCCCCTAGTCGCCGCCCGCGCTCCCGGGCTGCTCGCCCTCTACGGGATCGGCCCCAACACCGCAGCGCTGCTGCTCATCGCAGCCGGGGATCACTCAGGACGGCTGCGCAGCGAGGCCGCCTGGGCGCATCTGTGCGGCGCCGCCCCCATCCCGGCATCCTCGGGCAAGACCGTCCGCCGCCGGCTCAACCCTGGCGGCGACCGCCAGGCCGGCCACGCCCTGTGGCGGATCGTGTTCACCCGCATGGACTCGGACCCGGCGACCCGCGCCTGCGTCGAACGCCGCACAGCCGAAGGAAAATCCAAGAAGGAAATCATCCGTGCTGATTGCCTGCGGCGGCTGGCGTCGACCAGCGTGAACGCCCTTCAGGCATACAGTGAAATGTGCTTCGGTCAAGTATACTTCGACTATGCATGCTTCACCAGTCGGGACACCTAAGCCTCCTCACCTGTTCGACCGGGACGCCGAGTGGACCGGACTGGTCTCCTTCGCCGCCGATGCCCGTCCTGGCGCCACGCTGGGCGTGGTGAGCGGGCGGCGCCGGCAGGGCAAGAGCTATCTCCTCCAGGGGCTGGCGACGGCCCTGGGCGGGATCTACTTCCCGGCCCTGGAGCTGACCGAAACGGTCTCACTGCGGTTGTTCGCCGACGAGCTGATCAGCTTCAGCGGGTCGCCGGTCCCGCCGTTCCGGGACTGGCTTGACGCCATTCCGTACCTGTTCCGGCTGGCCGGGGATCGTGTCGTTCCGGTGGTCATTGATGAGTTCCCCTTCCTGGTCAAGGCGTCACCCGGCCTGCCGTCCATCATCCAGCGGGAGCTCGGCCCGGGGGGCAGCGGATCGGCGAGCCGCACGCGGCTCCTCCTGTGCGGCTCAGCCATGTCAGTGATGGGCGGGCTACTTTCCGGGTCGGCGCCGCTGCGGGGGCGGGCGGGCCTCGAGCTGATCGTCCACCCCTTCGGCTACCGAGACGCCGCACGGTTCTGGGACATTACCGACCCCAAGCTGGCCGTGCTCGTGCATTCAGTGGTCGGCGGAACTCCCGCTTACCGGCGGGAACTCCTGCGCGAAGACACCCCCGCCGACCTCGCTGACTTTGACCCCTGGGTGATCCGGACCGTGCTGAATCCGCAGACCCCGCTCTTCCGGGAAGGCCGCTACCTGCTCGCCGAGGAGACCGAGATCCGCGACCCGTCGCTATATCATTCTGTGCTCGCGGCCGTCGCCGAGGGAAATAACACCTCCGGCGGAATCGCCAGCTATATCGGCCGGAAGTCCAACGAGGTCGCGCATCCCCTCCGTGTCCTGGAGGATTCCCGGCTGCTGATCAAGGAGCCCGATCTGTTCAGATCGGGACGGGCGAGGTACCGCATCGCCGAGCCGCTCATCACCTTCTACCAGGCCATCATGAGCCGGGAATGGGCACGTCTCGAACTCGGCGGCGGATCAGCCGTCTGGTCCGGAGCCCGCGCACGTTTCCTGTCCCAGGTAACGGGACCGCATTTCGAAGCGATCTGCCGCGACTACGCGATCGCGGCCGATCCCGCGGTCTTCGGCGGGCCGCCGGGGGAGGTAGGGTCCGGCGTGGTCTCGGACCCAGCCAACCGGACCCAGATCCAGATCGACGTCGCGGTGCTCGCGCCGGCCGAGCACGGCCGGCCGCGCAAGATTCTCTCCCTCGGCGAGGTGAAGTGGGACCGGGTAATGGACATGCGCCACGTCGAGCGCCTGCGCCGCGCGCAGGACCTGCTCGCGGTCAAGGGATTCGACACCCAGCACGCGGTACTCGCCTGCTACTCCGGCGCAGGCTTCGACCGCGAACTGCAAGCCGGCCAAAGCCCCGACACCCGTCTTGTCGGCCTAGATCAGCTCTACGCGTATTAGCGTCCTTCTGCTCAGTACGCGCCCAAGTAACTGCAGCGCGCCGACACGCCCGACACCACGAGCCGCCGGTCCGCGGTATCACGATGCACAGAACGGGATTGCGCTGCACCAGCGTCCACAGATTCCAGGAAGCGGCGGTTTTCTACCCAGATTTCTACCCAAAGAGGCAGCGCAACAGAGTTGTCGGGTCGTATTTCCTGGTCACCACGGCCAACTGGAGTGATCGGCCAGAGTGTTCCACTAGCCTTCCAAGCTGGTCATGCGGGTTTGGCTGGCTGGTTAGACTAGCCGCTTTGCGGACGCATCGTGACACGATCTACTACCACTTGATCAACTTTCCGTTATCGGCTGGTCCTGAGCCAGAATGAGGCCGACCTTGTCGCCCGAATGGGTTCGAACCAGCGAGTAATGCCCGGGCCATGTATACCACTTGCGAGTCAAGCGACCTGGTTGCCTTCGCAGCGGCCACCGACCTGTCCCGGGCGCGGATGTTCTATGAACGGGCACTGGGCCTGCCCGTGGCTGAGTACAACGACTTCGCGTGCGTGCTTGATGCGAACGGGACCATGCTCCGCATCACCGCGGTCCCCGAAGTCTCGCGGGCTAGCTACACGGTCCTTGGGTGGAGGGTCACCGACATCTCGGCCACCATCCGGGACCTGATCGCCAAGGGTGTCGTTTTCCTGCGCTATGACGGCATGGATCAAGACGAAGACGGTATCTGGACGACTCCAGGGGGCGACAAAGTCGCCTGGTTCGCCGATCCCGACGAAAATATCTTGTCGCTAACCCAGTTCCGGTAGAGCACAAGCGGACCCGCTCTCCTGCCGCTCTCCGGGAAGAGTCACGGTTCGGTCTGATCTGCATCGTTACTGATGTCCGCGGTCTGATGCATGTTCAGGCGTTCCATGGGCTGACCGGTGATCTCGGCGATGAGGTCGAAGTCCTTATCGAGGTGCAGCACCGTCAGCCCGGCGAGTTCAGCAGCCGCAGCGATGATCAGATCCGGTACTGACGGAGCACGATGCTGGCCCCGGTCCGCCAGCAGCGCCAGGAGCTCCACGGCCCGGTCCTCAATGGCCGGAGTCAGGTACTCCACCGGCATCGACGACAGCGGCGGCCGCTGGAACCCGGCCCGCAGTTCCGGGCCGGACCGGGCTGAATGGCCTGTTTCCAGGCGGGTCACAGTGGTGATCCGCACCAGCCCGCGTTCGATCCGCGCGGCCCACTCGGCGGCATCCGGGCTGGCGGCCAGGCGGACCAGCGCGGACTTGTCGATCAGCCAGGTGGTCATCACGTCCAGGCCCGGGACATCACGTCCGGATCGGCCAGATCAGCGAAGGTGCCTGCAAACCGGGCCAGATCCTCCACACTGACCGGGGAACCCGGCGTGGCAGCGTCTTGAGCCAGGCGACGGCGCACGTACTCGCTCCGGGACAGGCCCAGGCGCCCGGCATGGGCATCCAGGGCCGCGATGACATCATCGGGTACATCACGGATCAGTACGTCGGTCATCTGCGCCTCCTGATGATATCCCATGATAGCGTGATCGGCCGGCCTGCCGCCAAACGCGCTGTCGCGCTCGACGCGGCCGTCCGCCGCCCGGCCGAAGGCAACCCGGCTCACGCAACCAGCTATCCCGGCCGCCTTGCTGATGTTCTCCACGAGAAGTCCGCAGGCATCCGGGGACCCGCGGTCAACCCCAGCTCCCGCTCCACGACCGCGACACGCAGCCCGCGCGCAGCCAGCGCCGCAGCGCAATGCTCGCCCGGCGCCCCCCCGAGAACAATCACGTCGTAGTCGCTCATGTCGGCAGCTCCGTTCCGGCCTGCTCCGCCGCCATGTACCGGGCGTACCAGTCGGGCCAGTTCGCGTCGGCCGCGCCGGTGCGCTTCTCGTGCTCGCCGTGGGCGGCCGCAGCGCGCCGCATCGCGTCGGCCAGGTCGCTCGCGGAGCCGAACGACGTAACGGCAGGGTCGACGCGCCCGGGAAGCCGGGTCGTGACTTCCTGGAACAGCCAGCTATTGCCGTCGGGGTCGCTGAACGAGACGAACGAGCCGTAACTGGCATCATCGGGCGCAAGGCCGCTGACTCGGCCGTTCGTGCCGTCGTGATGGAACCGGGCGCCGGGCGCCCCTTCATGGAACACCTCGCTGACCTCGGCACCGCGGGCGACGAGCTCGGCGCGCGCAGCCCCGATGTCGGAGACGATCAGGTAAAGGTCCTGGACCGAACCGGGCGCGGCCGAGGTGATGCCCGTGCCGAACTGGATCGAGCACTCAGAGCCCGGAGGCGTGAGCTGGACGATGCGGAAGCCGTCACCGGCGGCGCGGTCGGCGTCGAGCCTCCAGCCGAGACCCCCGTAGAACTCCTTCGCACGGTCGACATCCGAGACCGGGATGACGACCACCTCGAGCTTCATGTCCACGATGCCGGCTCCTCTCCCTTTGATGCCAGCGGCCTGTGCCAATGCCCCCAGTTCCAGTGCCACCGGGGCCGGTCCTGACATCCACCCTGGCGCCATACACCGCCGAAGTCCACAAATCTCACCAGACCGTTCGGGAAACTCTGGTTGCGGGCAGGCGACAGCTCCGATGCGGTCTCAGGCTGAGGAACAGCCCCGCCGGTATCGGAGTCGGTCTTCCGGCCCATCCGGGCATCCGGTACGCCACGGCCGGGCTCGCTCAGCGGTCAGTCGGGCCACCAGCCTGCCCCAGCATTGCCATTGACACGAACACCGGCGAGAACTCGTAGGGCCACCAACGATCGGGCCAGATCAACTGGCATGAAGTCGGCTCAAACGCAATGCTGAGTCGACTTGGACGTTAGACGCTCGTGAGGCCGTCCACTAGTACCCTCAGTGGGAGTCCGACTCCTCCGGGAATGGCTGGCCGGAGGAGCTGGGAACGCTGGCTAGCAGCCTGGGGCTACTGGTCGAGCTGGCGGAGGGGTTGGAGTCTTCGGCGGGGGTGGGTGCCTGCCTCTCTGCCGTGTCGTCTTGAATCCTGCTTAGGAAGTAGATCAGTCCGGACAGCCCCAGGGCCGCATACCAGATGCACCCAGCGACAGCATTAGCGGGGTGGGGAAGGAGGGCTGGCCACAAAAGGAGCGCTGCCCATCCGAAGATGCGCCCCCACCTGCTGGTGAACCGCATGTCGCTCTCCTCCGTCCCTGGTGGTGCGGAAGCCTACTCTCCGCACGCCCCACGTGCCCCTGTTCTCGCATAATCCGGGCGGCATCGAAGGCGCTCAGGGTGAATGTCCGCTTCTGCCGCAATCCGGAGATGAGGTTCCGCAGCGTAGGGGCTTGGGGAATCGTCGTGTGCGCCATCTGGCCGGTCCGTCTGACGCAGGATGAATCCTCGTCCGCGCCAGGGCGATTACGGTCCCGGTCGCGGCGCCGCGGCTACCGCGGCGATGAGCCTGCGGGGAATCAGCGAGCGTCTCGCGCGTACGGTCCGGCGGACCAGGGGCGCGCCTGCCGCGCTGACGGCGAGCTCAAAGTCTCCGCTCCGCTTGCCGGCCGGCGGATCGAACCGGCCGGAAAAACTGAACGGGTCGTCCTTCGCTGGCAACTCGAACTCCCATTCCTTCGACCAGTCCGAGCCATGGTGCCTTATCGAGACTGACACATCTATACCGGTGCTGCCGCGATTCTCCAGCAACAGGCAGACCTGACCGGCCGGCCAGATTTTCACGGCTGGTTCGGTGACGGCACGGACGCATGGCCTTATGATGAGCGCGCACCGGCCTCCGGCGTAGCGATACGTCTCGGCTTCTCCCCACGATAGACGGAGCGGATAAGCGCCATACTGAGAACGGCCGATATCACCGGGGTTGATCTCGAGGATGTAGTGCGGGCCGTAACTGTCACCAGCTGACCGGCGGAGGCGGATCCACTCCGGGTTGAAATTCGGGTTATCCGAGATGACATTGAAGTCATGAATGGATGGAATCCCGTACGCCGTACGCGCGGCGGTCGCGTTCCCGCAGCGATTGCTGCGCAGCTTCCATGAACAGCGCATCAAGAACTTCCTCGCCAGGCGCCATTGCCGCAATCGCGGGGGCTGTAGTCAGCGACAGTTCGTCAGCCACATATCGAACGGCATCTTCGTCGGCGTGAAACCGTTCATCCGGACAGCGGTCCGGGTCAGGTGCGCGCTGTCGGCGAAGCCGGCTGCGCGCGCGGCGCGGGTCACGGACGCGCCGTCGGCGAGCAGGCTCAACGCGGTCAGGTACCGGTGCCACAGCAGGTACCGGCGGATCGGGACGCCGACCTGGTCGCGGAACAAGTGCTGGAGCCGGCTCTGTGACAAATGCGCGATACGGGTGAGGTCCTCGACCGACGGCGGCGGTGACGGCGTGGCGCGCAGATGGTCCAGGACGGCCGCGATGCGGTCGTCGTACTCGGGCTCGGGCGTCACGTCGACCGCGAGCCAGCCGAGCGCATCGCGCCATCGCTTATACGCCTCCGGGCAGCCGGTCGTCTTGCCGAACGCGGGACCTAGCCCGTCCGCGAGGTGGTCGCACAGCGGCTCATCGAGCAGGGCATACGGCCGGTCTTCCAGGACATGGTCGCGAAGCTGGCCGGCTAGGCGGCTCTCGCCTTCAATCCAGCCGATCGCAGTCAGCTGCCCGTCGCAGTCGAACGCGTGCGTGACATCGGTATCGATGAGCACGCCGCGGGCCCGGCGCCAGGCACCGTCCAGCTGGACGCGCGGGCTGCCCTCGATCCCGACGGATAGCTGCAGCGCGCCGTGCGCGTGCGGGTCGGCGACCAGGAAGCCCGAGAACACCAGGAACTCAGTCGGCCATAGGAAGCCGCGCATCGTTCCGGGCAACCCCCGGCGTTTGCCCGCCCGGCGACGCTCAGCCCCAGAACCTTTCGTGGCCATGCCCCACCCAGACCCTTCGCGGCCATCACCCGAATCTTACTGCAGGGCGGGATCCAGCAGGTTCGTTCAACGGCACAGCAGATTCGTTCAAATCTCGCTGCCAGCGCGGTCGCTCCGTCTATCAACAACCACGACCGGCCCCGAGCCGCAGGCATCGGCAACGGTCAACGACCACAGGTCCAGGCATTAGGAGAAGATCATGTTCGCACACCTCACCCGCCAGGGAACTCATCTGCGCACGGCAGCGCCCACGGCGGGCACCCGCTTGCGCCGGCTCGCCGCAGCCCTGGCCGCGGTCACCATCGGCCTGCTGGCCTCCGCCGCCACCATCCCGGCCGCCTTCGCGAGGGAAGTCTCGGTCCCGCCGCCCGGAACCGGATATGAGACCGCTCGCTTCGGGCTGGTCCCGTCGACCATCTCCCACGCGGCCAGCACCGGCATTGCGGGCTGGCAGATCACACTGATCGCCCTCGGCGCCATGCTGGCCGCGGCCGCCGTAACGATCGTGCTGGCCCGGGCACGGGCCGCCCACCGGGCCGCCCCATCGCCAGCCGCCTGACCCGCCCGGCTCGCGCACCACACCAGCCGTAAGCCCAGATCCCAGCGACAAGCCCGGCGCGGGCCTGGCCGCCGGGTCCGCGGGCCCGCACCTCCCGCCAGCCGTCCCGGTACCAGGCCAAAACCGCACGAGGGATCGTCCAGACTGCCAAAACCCAGGTCCAAGCATTAGGAGAAGACCATGTTCATGAACCCCTACATCAGCAGGGAACTGGCCCGAGAGCGGCAGCGCGACATGCTGACGCACGCCCGGCACCAGCGCCTTGCCCGGCGGCTGCACGCCGAATCCGGAACAGCCCAGCTCCGTGAGCAGCCCTGGCAGCGCCTCCGCCGTGCCCTGCGCGCCGCCGCTGGCCTGCGCGCGGCACCCCAGACATGACAAGCACAGCCCAGCGCTGGCCAGCCCGCGGCCCGCGGCGCCCCGCGCCGCGGATCGCGGTATGGGTCAAGCCCCTGATCACCGGGCTGGACCAGTGGCCCGGTACTCACGAGGAGAACCAGATCATGACCGCTGAGGCACCCACCGCCACGGTACAACCCGGCGCGGCGAAGTCCCCCCTCCCTCGGTGATGCGCGCGGTGCCATATACAACCAGGTATTCGGTAAGACCCATGGCATTGCGGGCCTGGGTTTCGACCGACAGCGCGACACGGCTGTCGTTGCGGATATTGCGCACCTTGCGGTGCTCGGGAAGGTGCGCCGCCACGATCTCGTCGCCGTCGAGGCCGACCCATACCACGGTCACCTGGGGGCTGCCGTCAGGGTTCAAGGTCACCAGGTGAGCCAGGGCCGGGGACTGCAGCACGGCTCGGGCGCTATCGGGGAGCGACGCCATGAGATGACGCTAGCAGCGCGAACCGGCCAGCCGCAGTCCCTGAGACCCGGCGCAGGCAACCGCTTCTGCCGCGGTCAGGACGCGCGGGTCACTCGAGCGCGGCGCCGCCGAAGCCGATCTCGTTGCCGTCGGGGTCGCGGTAGATCACCTTGCGTACACCGTTCCCGTACGTCTCCTGCGAGGCGGGCGCGATTCCCCGGGCGCCGATGCTCTCGACCCGCGCATCGAGGTCGTCGACGAACACCGTGTGCAGGGCATGGCCGGCGCGCTCGGGCAGCTCCTCGATGTAGAGGTACCGGTGCTCGGCAAGCTCCCACACCGCCTCCGTCGCGTTCGGGAAGAACGCGGGCCCGGAGCCCAGCAACCGTTCGTACCACGTGAGCGCGCGCTGGTAGTCGCTCACCGCAAGCCCCGCGAAGAGGTCGACCGTCACGCGTTCACGCTAACCCCGCAACCGCGGGGCCCGCACGCGGAGAAGAACGGGCGCCTCCGCTCGGTGCCTGCTCACGGGGGCCGCCTCCAGTGATTGACGCGCACCTTGGGTTAGTCTGCGGCCGGGCCGTCGTACGGCAAGGGCGGCAGCCGGAACCTCGCAACGGCGCCTCGGCCGGTACACATCGTGCCGACGGCCCAGCGGCCCGTCAGGCGAATGCCGTGATCTTGGTTCAGGCCGCTGCCCAGCAGCTGGACCTCGCCGGGCGGTAAGGCGGGTTCCGTAGCTGCAAGCTCCCCGTTTGGGGCACGGTGCCGTGCGGCGAGCTGGTGCGTGCCGGTGGTATGTTCTTCAGGTGCGGCGGCCCCCAGATGACCGCGCTGCCTGGTGGTGAGACAGGATGCTGGCATGAGCGACGACATGCCGATCTCGTATGAGGCGGCGGCCCGTGGGACGCCGGTGCTGAGCAGCGTGGGCAGGGAGATCGGCACTCTTGAGCACGTGCTGGAGGTGCCGGAAGTCGATGTCTTCGACGGAATCGTGATCACTACGAAGGCTGGCCTCCGCTTTATCGACGCTGATTATGTACAGCGGATCACTCGCGGGTACATCAGGTGCAGCCTCGACGACACGCAGGCAGCCCAGTTGCCGCCGCCGCAGGGGAGCCCGGTCTATCATGTCGATGCGCTGGCGGATTCGGGGCACAGCCTCCACGACGTCCTCGGTCGGCTATTCCGCCGCCCGCACTGGATCCGCGAGGATGACCAGGCATGATCAGCGCCCGGCAAACCTGGCGCGTAAAGGGCTGAGGAAGAAGTTCGGTCAACGCACAGATCTTCCGGTTCGGCGCAGGATTACTGACGCCACTCGCCGAGAGATCCCGCGCAGATCGGCGGGGTCGGCGCGCGGTTATCAGGAGCGCTTCGCATCGTTGGTTGCATGGCAGTCCCGGCTACGGCCGACGGGAGGCGGCTCGGCCGTATCTTTACCCATCGCGGAGCTTGGGCTGAACGTCCGCTACTGCCGCCGACAGGGCCTCGGCCGGGATCGTTATGGCACCGGCAGTCGCGCCCATGGTTTCCGCGGAAACGCATTGTGCAGTGTTTCACAAGCCGCTTCCGTGGAAACGCCCTCATCTGCCCAGGGTGCTCGCCCGGCGGGGATCAGCGCGAAGCTGGTCAAGGACCCGGGAGGCCTGCACAGCCTACTCGGTACCTGCCACCTGGTAATGCTGCACGGTCAGGTCGCGCTCTATGAGGAACTGCACGTCGTCCGGATAAAAGACCGCCTTCTCGATGTCCTGGCCGGCAAAGCCCTCAATCGCGGCCCGGGACTCCCAGAAGCTCAGCGTGACGAATTCGACCAGCTAGGGCCAGAGATCGACTGATCTACGCTGCGGGCGTGCAGGGGTGTCCAACGCTGCTCTGGCGGGGATGCGTCTTCGGAGCGGGAGGCAGGCCGATCTCCTATGCTGGCGCTGTGCATCTCGGCCTCATCGCCAGCGTGGTCAGGGAGTACGACCCTGCCATCAGCTTCTTCGTGGACGTACTGGGATTCGAGCTCGTGGAGGATTCTCCGGCCCGCACCAACGACGGGCGTCCCAAGCGGTGGGTGGTAGTCCGGCCACCGGGTGCCGCGACCGGCCTGCTGCTCGCGCGGGCTGACAGCGAAGACCAGGCCGCCATCGTCGGGAAGCAAGCCGCCGGGCGGGTGGGTTTCTTGCTACATGTCGAGGACTTCGACGCCGCGTACGCACGGATGGCATCCGCGGGCGTGCAGTTCCTCACGGTACCGCGCACCGAGCATTACGGCCACGTCGCCGTGTTCCTCGACATCGCCGGCAACAAATGGGACCTTATCGGTCCCGCGTCGTAAGGCTGGAAAATATCCCGCCAGGGCTACTGAAATCCGGTCTCACCCGAGCTCGCACCGACACTCTCATGACCCGACCGAGTGTGCTCATCTGACCGCGATCCGGGAGCCTATATCAGCTCGGCACGAGGGACTGCGCTGGGCGGCTGCGGCCTCGGCGTTCCCGCCGAAACGTATGTAACGAAGCCGTTACTGAATGTCACTGCCGCCGTCGTGACCATCCTGACTGGCGCGGCGGTTCGCATATGCAGAGAACTTGCGCGCTCACCCAGCGACCGGTCGTGCGGGACTTCGCAGACGGGCCCTGGGCAAATGGAGTCGGCGTTCTGAGGCACCCTGCCAGCGCGGGCTATGTCACCCACGTGACCTGCGTCTATCCCCTTGTCGCTGCGCTCTTTAGTTCTGACCCGCGCGCCCAGAACCTCACGTCAGCGACGTATCTCAGCCGCAAAACCCTTTATGACGAGGGCTTATCCCAAATGGACTTAAGATAACCGCCGCGGGGCGGCGGCCATGGGCCCTGACCTGATTGCAGTACATGCAGTAAACTCGGCTTATGCCGTACGGCCCACATCCTAGGGATCCCCGCCCTCCCAAGGAGTCCCGCGCTAAGCCCGTCCGGATCACGGTCGACCTGACCCCGGCCGACTATCAGGTCCTGAACCGTTGGCTAGCCAGGGCCAGCGTGGAGCTCGATCAGCCGGTCAGCAAGATGACCCTGGCCCGGGCGATCAGGGCCATGATCCAGGCGACCGCGGTCGACCACATCGTTAACGACGTCGTGCTCGACCTTCTGCGCAGAGAGCAGTCCTGAAGACACGCCCGGGCGGCGCACGCCACCTACTTCGTGATCGCGCTAGGGATATTCCCGCAGCTGGGCTACGCGCGGGTCTGGGGGAAGCTGACCGCTGGGCTGGCGGGCATGGATGCGCGTCTACGAGGAAGGACGTGAAGGAGTAGTGACTGTATGCCCTCCTTGCGATCGCGCAGGTCCCGGTATTCTCTGCGCATGGCACGCGGTGATGAACACGGGGTAACGCCTCAGGACGAGGATTTTTCAGCCTGGTACAACGAGGTTGTCGCGAAGGCGCAGCTCGTCGACCGGGGACCAGTCAAGGGCACGATGGTTATCCGACCGTATGGATACCGCCTCTGGGAGCTGCTGCAGTCCGAGCTGGACCGGCGAATTAAGGACACTGGTCATGACAATGCCTACTTCCCGCTGCTGATCCCTGAGTCCTACCTCCGGCGCGAAGCTGAGCATGTCGATGGCTTTGCTCCCGAGTTGGCGGTAGTAACGCACGCTGGCGGGAAGGAGCTGGATGAGCCTCTTGTCGTCCGGCCAACCTCCGAGACCATCGTCGGCGAGATGATGGCCAAGTGGATCTCCTCTTATCGAGACCTGCCTCTGCTTCTGAACCAGTGGGCAAACGTCGTCCGCTGGGAACTGAGGCCCCGAATGTTTCTTAGAACAACCGAGTTCCTATGGCAGGAAGGTCACACGGCACACGCAAGCGAGGCCGACGCGCTAGACGAGGCCATGCTTGCCCTCGGCTTCTACGATGAAGTCGCTCGCGATGTCGCCGCCCTTCCTGTTATCCGCGGCGAGAAGACGCCTGGTGAGCGTTTCGCCGGGGCGGCGCGAACATTTACCATAGAGGCAATGATGCGCGATGGCAAAGCGCTTCAAGCGGGAACGTCTCATTACATGGCGACAAACTTTGCCAAGGCGTTCGACATCCAATACACAAGTGATTCAGGCCACCTTGAGCTATGCCACACGACATCCTGGGGAATGTCGACTCGGATGATTGGCGCAGTCATCATGGCTCACGGTGACGATCAGGGCCTCGTTCTGCCGCCAATGCTCGCCCCGTATCAAGTAGTTATCGTGCCGATCGGTCGAGGCGAACAGCTCAATCCCGTGCTTGCTGCCGCGCAGCTTCTGGCTGGTGAGCTTAGGCAGGCGGGCATTCGTTCTCACTTGGATGACCGAGTACATCTGTCGCCGGGATTCAAGTTCAACGATTGGGAACTACGTGGTGTGCCATTGCGTCTTGAGCTAGGACCACGCGACCTGGACGCAGGAACAGCAGTCGTTGCTCAGCGCCTCGGCAGCGAAGGTAAGAGAACGATCCAGCTCACCAATGCCTCGTCGATGCTCTCGACCATGCTCGACGATTATCAGAAGTTCCTACTTGAGCGGGCGACTGCCTTCCGCGACTCGAACACCGTCGTAGCTAATGACTGGCCCGCTTTTCAGCACGCAATTTCGACTGGCTGGGCACAGGCTTTCCATTGCGGCAAACCGGCATGCGAGGACGAGATCAAAGCCGAGACTTCCGCCACACCTCGGTGCGTTCCTCTTGACGGCAGAGTCGAGGCTGGAACGTGCGTACGATGCGATGGCCGATCAGCATTCGGCAAGCGTGTGATCTTTGGCCGCGCTTACTGAGCCACATTCGGACGTCGATGCCAGGCGGTAGTCGACCCTCTCCCGACGCCTCGATGCGTCTAGTCCCGTGGCCATTAGCGGCCATAAGCCACGGTGCCAGGGGTCCAGGGTCGACAGACGCGGCCGGGACGCGAGTACCTCGGTGATCGCGGCGAACACGAGGTAGATGGAGACCCCGGCGACGGCGACCACCGCGGCGCGCTTGGCAACCGCCTTCCACGGAAGCGGATGTTAGGTATTACCCAGATCAAAGGCCGACCAGCCCGCCGCGATCGGGGCCAGCCTTCAGACGGTCGGCTGATTCGCTGGCGCCATGGCGGGGACGGGTACCGTGGATGCAGCGCCTACTCGCGACTTTCCGCTATGACAGCACCCTCTGACGTCGCCGACGGCCAGACTCGGCACTCCCGCGCCATGCCCGGGGCTGTGGTCGGCGTGCTCACGGCAGCCGTCGCCGTGGGCGCCGCGCAGTTCGTTTCTGGCCTCGGTGTTCCGCAGAGCTCACCAGTGCTGGCGGTCGGCCAGGCCGCCATCGATCTGACCCCGCCGCAAGTCAAGGACTTCGCCATCTCCAGGTTCGGCGCCGACGACAAGACCGTGCTGCTCGGCGGCATCCTGGTGGTCCTCGCCCTGTACGCGGCGGTGGTGGGGATGATCGCGGTACGCCGACTCGCCTTCGGTATGTGGGGGCTCGCGATTTTCGCCTCCATCGGCCTGACGGCGGCCCTGACCAGGCCGACCGCCACGGCGGGATATGCGGTTCCCACTGTGGTGGGGGCCGCGGCCGGCGCGGTGGCGCTGACCTTGCTGGCCCGCGCGGCCGCCCGGCTCAGCTCTCCTCTGGACCCCCTATACCCTTTCGACCTGCATCCCGAGCTGACCGACCCGGCTCAGCCAACCGACCTGGCACCGCCGGATGTGCCTGCACGACCGACTGGCACGGCCGACGTCGCCGTACCTACCTTCCGTGCGGGCCCGGCCTACTCCTTCGTCCCGGCCCATCCAGATGACCAGGCACCATCCCGCTGGCCCGCGCGGCGGCGGTTCCTGATCACCAGCGGCGCAGCCGCGGCCGCCGCCGCGTTCGGGACGCTAGCCGGAAGAAACCTGACCAATGAGCACAACATCGCCGCGGCGCGGGCCGCCATACGGTTCCCCCGGCCCGCGGTCCCAGCGCCGTCGCTTCCCGCGGGCAGCAACCTGAATATCTCCGGCCTCAGCTCGTTCATCACCCCGGATGACAGTTTCTACCGCGTCGACACCGCCCTGCTCGCGCCCCAGGTGGATCCGGCGACCTGGCAGCTGCGGATCCACGGGATGGTGCAACGCGAGATCACCATCACCTTCGCCGACCTGCTGCGGCGACCGCTCATCGAGAACTACGTCACCCTCACCTGCGTCTCGAACCCGGTCGGAGGTCCCTACGCAGGAAACGCCAGATGGCTCGGCGCGAGCCTGGCGGACCTGATCAGGCAGGCCCGCCCCCTGGCGGGCGCCGATCAGCTGCTGTCCACCTCGATCGACGGGTTCACCGTAGGTACCCCCTTGCAGATCGTGCTCGACGGACGGGACGCCCTGCTCGCCGTGGCCATGAACGGCACGGCGCTGCCGGTCGTGCACGGTTTCCCCGTGCGCATGGTGGTGCCCGGGCTTTACGGCTACGTGTCCGCGACTAAGTGGGTCACCGACATCGAGGTGACCACGTTCGCCTCGGCCGTTGCCTACTGGGCGCAGCACGGCTGGTCGCAGCAGGGGCCGATCAAGACGGAATCCAGAATCGACGTACCCGTCTACGGCGCGTCGCTCGCCCCTGGGCGGGCGCCGGTGGCCGGGGTGGCCTGGGCGCAGCACAAGGGCATCGCCGCCGTCGAGGTACGAGTCAACGGCGGCTCATGGCACGAGGCGCGGCTGGCCGCGGTGCCCGGCATCGACACCTGGCGGCAATGGGTATGGGAATGGCAGGCCGCGCCAGGCAACTACCTGATCGAAGCCCGCGCCACCGACCAGACCGGCTACACCCAGACCGCCGTCCAGGCCCAGCCGCCCCCGAATGGCGCGTCTGGCTACCCCTCCGCACAGGTCACCGTCCGCAGCTCCTGAAAGCTACTGGCTACCTCCTTCCGTTACTGGTCCTGTAGGCAGTGGGTGTGGCCGGCCGATCAGAACGCGCTGACGGCAGCGGCGTGACTTATCGCCACCGAGTGCGTCACGCAGCTAGCTCCGTCAAGTGCGTGCAGCAGGAAGCTGGTCGGCTCGGCGACGTAGCCGGGTGGCTGGGCATCTCGCAGGCGCAGTGCGCTCTGCCGGTACGTGCTGGGCGCGACGGTCATCAAGGTGCCGGCGAACATGGCGGAGACGTCGCGGTGCACGTGCCCGGACAGCACGCGGGCGACATGCGGGTGCCGCTGGATGACGTCAGCGAATTCGGCCGCGTCGGTCAGGATCATGCCGTCGAGGAACGGGATGCCGACCGGCAACGGCGGGTGATGGACGCAGACGAGGGCGGGTACCTCCGGTCGGCCTGCCAGGGTCCGGTCGATCCAGGCCAGCTGGTCCGGGCCGAGGTATCCGGCCGGGCTGCCGTGGATCCAGGAGTTGGCGATGACGAGGGTGGCCTGCGCGTACTCGACCGCGTACGACGCGGACACGCCGTTGCCCAGGAACGGCGTGTCACCGAACTTGGCGATGAGCGCGGCCGGGTCGTCATGGTTGCCCGCCGCGAGATGCACCGGTATCGGGCATCGCCGCAGGATGGTCCGCAGAGCGCCGTACTCGTCCGGATGCCCGGTGTCCGCGAGGTCACCGGTGATGACGACGCAGTCCGGCCTCGGCTCGATCGCCAGCGCACGGCCGATCGCGTCGGCGAGGTTCGCGGCGGGCAGTGCCGCGAGGGGACCCCTCATCAGGTGGGGGTCACTGAGGTGGGCGATCCGCATGCGCCTGACGGTAGCAACCGGCCGCGGCCAGGCTCGGCCCGGCAGGCCGGCCAGGACGAGCGCGGCTGGCACTATGGCCAGCATGATCGGACGACTGCACCACCTGATCCTGGACTGTCCCGACCCGCTGGCGCTGGCCATCTTCTACTCCGAACTGCTCGGCCAGCCGGTCACCTACCGCAGCGACGACTTCATCGTGGTAGCGGAGAACGACACGACATCCGGCCTGGCCTTCCAGCTCGCGCCGGACCACCAGCCGCCGGATTGGCCGGACCCGGCCCGGCCACAGCAGATGCACTTCGACGTGATGGTGGAAGACGTGGCCGCATCAGGCCACCGCGTGCTGGCCCTCGGCGCGAGAAAACTCGGGAGCGAGGGCGTCTACGCTGACCCGGCCGGTCATCCGTTCTGCCTGATCCGGCGGCCGGCCTGGGCTCCCCCGATCCCGCCCTAGAGCCCGGGCCGCTCCGGACAGGCGGGTAGCCGACCGGGGTCAGCGGCGCAGGTCGGCGGCTGCTTCGGCGGCCGCCTCGGCAGCGGCCTGAAGGAAGCTGGCGACGGCTTCCTGGTGGGCGGCAGGAACGCCGGCCGCGATCGCCTTGATCCGCGCGTGGTAAGCAGCCAGGCCGGCCGGGGCTCGCTCGGCGGCCTGCGCGGAGAGTTCGACCAGGACGGACCGGCGGTCGCTGGGATGCGGGCGACGGCGGACCCACCCGGCTCGTTCGAGCCGGTCGACCAGCATGGTGATCGCCCCGGAGGTCAGGGCGAGCCGGGTGCCGAGTTCCCGCTGCGTCAGCGGTCCCGCGGCTTCAAGGTGCTCGAGCGCGTCTAGATCAGTCTGGCTGATGCCGGCCCCGCTGGCCAGCGCGGAGCGCATCTGGTCGCGGGCGAGGCCGAACCGCTGCAGGCGCGCCGTCATGATCTCTGGTCCTGATGCTGTCATTTGGCCCGAGCATAGCGCGGCTAAGTTACTTAGTTACTAAGGGATATAGGCTATGCACTGCGGCTTATTCTCCGGTCGAGCCGTCGAGGCGTTCCCTGAGCAGGTCGGCGTGGCCGTTGTGGCGCGCGTACTCCTCGATCATGTGCGTGAGCACCCAGCGAAGCGAGAAGCAGCTGCGCCGCCGGAACCCCCGCGCCCCAACCCGGGGTTACCCCACGGGCAGCGTGTCCCCCGTTTCAAGCAGGGTCTTGAGGTCGGACAGGATCCGCGGCCAGCCTTCGCTGATGCCCGGAAGCACGGCGCTGCGCTCCCGGCCGCCCGCTGGCGGTCCGGTAAGGAAATATGCAGCCGTTTGGCTGCATGAATAACAATAGGCAGCCATTTGGCTGCATGTCAACTGCGGGAGCCGGACGAGTGCGAGGACCGGACGTCAGCCGGCGGCTAGGTCGCGCTGATACCAGGTGCCTGGCTTACCGCCGAGGTCGGCGGGGTCGGCCGGGCCGACCGGGACGAACCCGGCCTTGGTCAGCACCTGCTGGGACGCGGCATTCTCGCGGGCGGCGGCTGCCTTAAGCGTGCGCAGCCCGTGCCGCGCCGCCGCCAGCCGGCACAACTCCCGGACGGTCGCGGTCGCCACGCCGCGGCCGGCCGCGTGCTGCGCGACCCGGTAGCCGAGTTCCGCGGTGCCGTCCCCGGCGAAGACCAGGTTGAACCGGCCCAGGACCGAGCCATCATCATCCTCGGCGACGAGCACGTAGAAGGCGCCGATGCCAGCCTCCTGCTCGGCCAGCAAGGCAGTGTGCCGGTCGGTGAACTGGTCGAAGAACTCGTCGCCGCGGTCGGAGACAAAGGCAGCGAAGTAGGCGCGGTTCGCCAGCTCGAAGGCCAGGACCGCCGGGGCATGGCCAGCATGCAGCCGCTGCAGCTCGGGCACGGCCCGATTCTACCCAGATGGTGCGCTGAGGCCACCTGAGTTTCCGCCGGGCCAGGCTGGCCCGGTGGCGGGCTGGCATGCGGCGGACGCGTATGAGAGCGGCACCGTGGACGCGCGGCCGGGCCGTTTGGGAAACCGCCCGAGGGTAAGCAGGGATGTAGCGGAGATCGCCGCGCGGCACCTGGCACCGCCGACCCGCCCCGATCCAGATCGTCGGAGCCGGAGGTAGTAACCGGGATGTGGGACAGGCTCGAGGGCCGCGAGATCAGACGCCGCCGTGCGTCGTCGGCACGGAAGGCGGCGCGGCGCGGCATCACCGCGCCGGAGGTGGGCGACCGGCCGCGCCCGGATCTGCCCGAGGGCACCGACCTGCTGCCGCAGATCCGGCACATCGTCATCTTGATGATGGAGAACCACTCCTACGACAACTACCTCGGCATGCTCACCGACCGGGGCGAGGGCCAGCCGCTCGGTCCCGACGGCACCCCCGGCGTCGTCAACTACACCCCGAACTGCGAGGCGTTTCCCGCTCACCACATGACCTCCACCACCCAGGTGAAGAACGATCCCAGCCAGAACTGGCACGCCACGCATCTCCAGTACGCGGACGGGCGCAACGACGGGTTCGCCGCCGCCGTGGCGCAGGCGCTGCCCGGCGCCGATCCCGCCGTGCCGATGGGCTTCGGTGCGGCGGACGCAGCACCGGACCACGCGGCCCGGCTAATGGCCCGGCTAGCTGCAGAGCTAACGGCCGGCTAACCCCGCCGGGGCCATGATGGCTCGCACCTGACCAGGGCGGTCACCATGGCCCGTTCGGGATAAAGGTCTTGTCCGGCCCTAGTGCATCAGCGGCTTGCCGAGGGGGAGCCCCTTGCCGCCGGTGCCCGCCGAGGAGGCGCCGAAGAAGAGGTACACGCCGAGCGCGGCGAAGATCAGCACGACCCAGCCGCCGGCCTTCAGCAGACCGCTCGATGGCACGCCGAGCGGCGATGTCTCCTCCCAGGCGAGCAGCAGCAGCAGCAGCGCGAGGTCGACGAGCGCGAAGAGCGCGCTGAAGGCGACCGGCAGCCGCAGCGTAGCCAGGGTCAGCATCACGATGACGATCAGCCAGGAGAGCAGGAACAGCCGCACGGTGGCGAGCACCGCGATGACGGTGATGGCGAACCAGCTGTGGTCCAGGCCGAGTACGAGCACGGCGTAGCTCAGCCAGAAGGTGCCGAAGATGCCGAAGATGGCCGCCACCGCGCTCTGGCCGACGGCCGCGGCCCAGACCGCGGCCAGGAGCAGGCCCAGGGCCGTGGCGGCCAGGATGATCGCCAGCGGGGCGCCGAGAACGCCGGCCGGCACCACGCCGACTATCGCCAGGCCGAGCGCGACGGAGCCAACGATGAAGCTGCCCAGGCCCAGCATGCCCGGGTCGCCGGCCATCGGCCCGACCACGGGCGGCGCGGGCGCCTCCTGGGCGGTGTTGTCGGGGTCAAGAGCGGTCATGGGTTCGCTCCTTCACAGGTGCGGCGTCCCGCGTAAGCGGGCTTAATGCATCCGTACGCCCCGAACTGGGCACATGCCTTCTCACTTTGAACCATGGGCCCGCCGGGGCTCATTTCAGCTACCGGCTGCGACGATGCCGTACTCGTGGATTTTGCGGTAGATCGTGGCCCGGGACATGCCCAGCGCCTCGGCCGCTCTGACCTTGTTACCGTCATGATCCTGCAGGCTCTGCACGATCGCGTCCCGCTCGATCGACTCCAGCGGGGACAGCAGCCGCCGGCTTACCGTCCAGCATTCGGGCGGCAGGTCCTTCGGCATGATCACGCCGGCCCGGCGGCGCTGGACGACCTGCTTGAGCACCTGCCAGAGCTGTTCGGCGTTGCCCGGCCAGTTGTGCCGCAGCAGTAGCTGCATCGCCTCCGGGGAGCAGGTCAGGCGGCCCTGCCCGCTGAGCCGGGCCAGGAAGAAGGGCACCAGCTCGTGCAGGTCCTCGATGTGGTGGCGCAGCGGCGGCAGCTCCACCGTGCCCTGGAAGAACCGCAGCAGCCTGGTCAGGTCGGCGCTGGCCTGCTTTCGGTTCAGCGTCACCGCGACCCGCAGCTCCACGTGCCGGATGGCCGCCCTGGCCTCTTGCAGCGCGCTGGCCAGCGTGTGCATATGCCTGGCGTTCAGCGCGTCCACGTGCCTGATCACCAGCATGCCGGAGCCGTCGAGCAGCTCGCCGCGGGCCTTGGTGAGCCAGTCCTGGCCAGCCTCCTCCGCGTCGAGCACGTGGAACGGGGCGGCCGGGTTGCGCCGCTGGTGCACCGCGCGGGCCAGGGCCAGCTTGCCCACGCCGCCTTCGCCCTCGATCGTCATCCAGTCCGCGGCATCGTAGAGGGCCTCCGCCTCCCGGCAGGCGCGCAGCCACAGCACGCCGCTGCCCACCAGGCCCGGCAGGTACATGGCCGTCCTCGGCGCGGGCACCTCGGGAGCGACCACGGCCGCGGCCACCAGCTTCACGTGGACCACGCCGTCGGCGAACGGGCCGTTGCCCGAGATCCGCCGGCAGAACATCCGCGCCACTACGCCGCTGGGCAGGTCGACCGTGACCGCGCCCGGATTCTGCCGGGTCAGCGCCTCGGTGGCGTGACTAATCAGGGCCGACTGGTCGCCGGGGTCGAGCACCTGGCGAGCGTGGTCGTTGAGCATGACGACATCGTTGCCGAGGGCCAGCACGATGCCGCCGGTGCGGCGGCAGGCCCGCACATATTCCTGGAGCAGGTGCATATCCCGGCGGCTGCCCGCGGCCAGCAGGGCCTGGGTGATCTGGTCGGCCGTCGCCTTGACCAGGGAGATCAGCAGCGGGTCGGCGTTCTTGCGCCAGCAGGTCAGGTCGATCACGCCGACGGTCTTGCCCGAGACGGGGTCGTGGATCGGCACGCCAGCGCAGCCAAACTGCTCCAGGTGCTCGGCGTAGTGCTCGTGCCCGAAGACGTGGGCCGGGCCGCCTGATTCCAGGGCGGTGCCGATGCCATTGGTGCCGACCCGGGCCTCGGCGTAGCTGAAGCCGGGGGCCAGCTTGACGCCATCCAGGTGCCGCTCGAGGTCGTGGTCCGCGGTCAGCCGGGTCAGCACCACGCCCGCGGCGTCGGTCAGGATGATGCTGATCGGCTGGCCGTCCAACTGCTCGTGCAGGTGCCGCAGCACCGGATCGGCGGTCCGGGCCAGGTTGGATTCCAGGTCGGGGTCGTGCAGGTAATCCAGCTCGATGTGGTCTGCGGCGACTTGCCACTGCCTGGACCGCCACCACGACGCCAGGATGGGCTTGCGGACGGCAGTGGGGTCCACTGGCTCGGCCGCGAGAAACCGCTCCCTGGCGTCAGCCAGCAAATCTCTCGCGGTGTGCATCGGCGTTGAAGCACCTGCCATCTTGCCTCCCCCACGCACATCTCTCCGGCTGGCGGCTCAGCCTGCGCGGGAATCGGATTCGGGTTACCGGCCCATTTCAAAGTAAACCCCACGTTGCCGGGCACTGTCTCAAGTTGAGACGCCCAGCTTGGGCCAGCCGACGTTGTGTCGGTTTTATGGACGCCCACGGCCAAACCAACCCTGCGCCCGACGCAGAGACCTTTAACCCCTGGAGCATCGTCAACCTGGTGTTTCACCACCTGGCCGACGCGGGACTGCATCCGGTCCTCGGCGAGACGGGTGATCCGGGCCGGCCTGCGGCCGATCTGCTGCGGGCGCTTGGCATCACGCCAGCCGCCGAAGGCAATCGGCAGGCTTCCGAACAAGTTAAGCAGCGGCTCGCTGAGCTCCGGGCCGCGTTCGACGTGTCTCATGTTGAGAGCTCATGACCTCGGCATTCGGGATGTGATGCGGCACACAAGGACTTTCGGGGCCGCGGCATCCCGCCCTGGCCCAAGGCCCCCCGGGGGGCATGAACCCGGACCCCGGCACCCGCCGAGAAAGGGGTGACGATGAGTCGCCAGAGTGTGGCCAAGGCTCACCAGAAGATCCAGGAACTCGCCTGGGAACCTCAGTACCACGAGCCTGTGTCGCAGTACGGGACGGACTACACGTTCCACAAGGCACAGAAGAAGGACCCGCTGAAGCAGGTCCTCCGGTCCTACTTCCCGATGCAGGAAGAGAAGGACAACCGCGTGTACGGCGCGCAGGACGGCGCCATCCGCGGCAACATGTTCCGCCAGGTGCAGGAGCGGTGGCTGGAATGGCAGAAGCTGTTCCTGTCCATCATCCCGTTGCCGGAGATCTCGGCGGCGCGCGCCATGCCGCTGCTGTTCCGCACGGTCCCCAACCCGGAGCTGCACAACGGCCAGGCGATCCAGATGATCGACGAGGTACGTCACTCGACGATCCAGCAGAACCTCAAGCGCCTGTACATGAACAACTACATCGACCCGGCCGGCTTCAACAACAGCCTCCGCAACTTCCAGAACGACTACTGCGGCAGTATCGGCCGGCAGTTCGCCGAGGGCTTCATCACCGGTGACGCCATCACCGCCGCGTCGATCTACCTCACGATCGTCGCGGAGACGGCGTTCACGAACACGCTGTTCGTGGCCATGCCGGCCGAGGCCGCGGCCAACGGCGACTTCCTGCTGCCCACCGTGTTCCACTCGGTGCAGTCGGACGAGTCCCGGCACATTTCCAACGGGTACGCCACGCTGCTGATGGCGCTGTCCGACGAGAGCAACCACCAACTGCTCGAGCGCGACCTGCGCTACGCGTGGTGGAACAACCACCGCGTGGTGGACGCCGCCATCGGCACGTTCATCGAGTACGGCACCAAGGACCGTCGCAAGGACCGCGAGTCCTACGCCGAGATGTGGCGCAGGTGGATCTACGACGACTACTACCGCAGCTACCTCGTGCCGCTGGAGAAGTACGGCCTGGTCATTCCGCACGACCTCATCGAGGAAGCGTGGAACCAGATCTGGAACAAGGGCTACGTGCACGAAGTCGCCCAGTTCTTCGCCACCGGCTGGCTCGCCAACTACTGGCGGATCGACCCGATGACGGACGCCGACTTCGAGTGGTTCGAGTACAAGTACCCGGGCTGGTACGACAAGTACGGCAAGTGGTGGGAGAACTACAACCGCCTGTCCATGCCGAACGGGCACCACCCGATCGTGGCCGAGAACGTCGACTACGTGTACCCGCACCGGTGCTGGACCTGCATGGTCCCGTGCCTGGTCCGCGAGGACATGACCATGGCCGAGGTCGACGGGCAGTGGCGCACGTACTGCCACAAGGAATGCCAGTGGACCGATCAGACGGCGTTCCGGCCGACCTACCAAGGCCGTGAGACCCCGAACATGGGCCAGCTCATCGGCAAGCGCGAATGGGAGACCCTGTACCACGGCTGGAACTGGGCCGACGTCGTATCCGACATGGGCTACGTCCGCGACGACGGCAAGACGATGACCGCCCAGCCGCACCTGAACCTGGATCCCAAGAAGATGTGGACCCTGGATCACCTGCGCAGGATGCCCGAGGTTCTCAGCCCGAACGTGCTGCTCAACGAGATGACACCCGAGCAGCGTGAAGCGTTCCACGCCGACTACATCCGGCAAGGCCCGGCTGGCCGCCCGGCCCCGGCGGCTAGCTGAGGCCATGCAGTGGAGGGGGCAGCCCGGTCGCGGTTTCCGGGCCGCCCCCTCCCACCAGCCTGCGCAGTTACCTTCTAGTCCGCCCCGCCCTAGCCTGCCCCGCCCTAGCCTGCACTGCCCCAGCCCGCCGTTCTCTAGCCCGCCACGAGGGGGTCATGACAGAAAAGCACGTCATCCGCTTCGAGCCGGTTGGCATCGAGATCGAGGCAGCGGAGGATCAGAACATCCTGCGGGCCGCGGCCGAGCAGGGAATCATGCTGATGCACGGCTGTAAGGAGGGGCAGTGCGCCTCCTGCAAGTCGTTCATCCTCGAGGGCGACGACATCGAGCTCGACAAGTACTCCACGTTCGCTTTGCCCGACTACGAGCTCGAGGAAGGCTACACGCTGCTGTGCCGGGCGCACGCCTACGAAGACATGACCATCGAGCTGCTCAACTACGACGAGGAGATGATCCGCTCCGGCCTGCCGATCCAGCAGGCCGTCACGGAGGTGGTGTCCAAGGACGCGGTCACCCACGACATGCGGCACCTGGTGCTGCGGCTGATCGAGCCGACCGAGATCAAGTTCTTTCCCGGCCAGTACATGGACATCACCATTCCGGACACCGGCGCGGTGCGTTCCTTCTCCATGGCTAACACCTCAAGCCGCGAGAGCGGACTGCTTGAGTTCGTCATCAAGGTCTACCCGGACGGGCATTTCTCCAGGTACCTCGCGGAGAGAATGGCCGAGGGCGACCGGCTTGACATAACCGGGCCGTTCGGCGTCTTCACTCTCCGCGAGGGCGACAACGACCTGGTGTTCGTCGGCGGCGGCGCGGGCATGGCGCCCATCTTGTCGCTGCTGCGGGCGATGGCCGAGCGCGGTCTGCAGCGCAAGGCCACCTTCTTCTACGGCGCCCGGACCAAGAAGGATCTCTGCTTCGAGCCCGAGCTGCGCAGGCTGGAGCAGAAGATACCGGGCTTCCGTTACATACCGGCCCTGTCCGAGCCGGCTTACGACGAGGGATGGGAGGGCGAGACCGGCCTGATCACCGACGTGGTCAAGCGGCACGCCAGCGACCTGGGCGGGGCACACGCCTACGTCTGCGGGCCGCCGCCCATGGTGGAGGCGGCGCTGCCGCTGCTGGCCACGCTGGGCGTGGAGGAAAAGCGCATCTACTACGACAAGTTCACGACCACTGGCAACCCGCAGGAGTGAGATCATGACTGAGACACAGGAGAACCAGGAGCGCAGTGTTCCTAAGCCGGTCTTCACCGACGCGGAGGCAGGCGCCAAGACCTTCCCGGACTCCACCAAGCGGAACTTCAACTACTACACGCCGGCCAAGCGCAAGCAGTCCCGGTATGAGGACGTCACCGTCGAGGTCCAGCCCGACCCCCGTCACTACCTGGCCCAGGGCTGGTTTTACGGGTTCTCCGACGGGCGCGGCGGCTACCCGCTGGACTGGACGGCCCTGAAGGCCTGGGGCTCGGACCGGCCCGAGCCCGAGCGCTACCCCGGCTCCGGCGGCAAGGGCTACGACTGGCCGGCGCTCGGCTGGCACGAGTTCCGCGACCCCAACGAGGAGTGGGAACTCAGCCTCTACCGGTACAACGCGAACGTGATCCGGCAGCTCAACCAGAACATCGACGTGGCCAGGGGGACCAAGGCCTTCGACCAGTGGAACCGGAACTGGGTGCGTTTCGTGGAGTCGCACGTCGGCGCGTGGATGCACGTGGACCACGGGCTTGGCCTTTACCTGTACGCCAACGCCAACCGGCGCGCGCCCACCAACATGCACAACAACGCGATCTCGGTGAACAGCATGCACCGGATCCGTTCGGCCCAGGACCTGGCGCTGTACAACCTGACCCTGACCGAGGAGATCGACGGCTTCGACGGGGCCGCCCACCTGACCGCGTGGAACAGCGACCCGGCCTGGCAGGGCGTCCGTGAGGTGGCCGAGCAGCTGACCGCGATCGACGACTGGTGCGAGGCCATCTTCGCGGCCAACGTGGTGTTCGAGCCGCTGGTCGGCGAGCTGTTCCGGAGCCAGCTGGTGATGCACGCGGCCCCGCGCAACGGCGACTTCGTTACGCCCACGGTCATCGGCGCCGAGGAGTACGACTTCGCCGAGCGGGACCTGCGCTACACGATCGCGATGTTCCACCTGCTCACCAACGACCGGGAGTTCGCCGACCACAACAAGGGACTGCTGCAGGACTGGCTGTCCACCTGGACCAGCCGTGCCATCACCGCCGCCCGGACGCTGCAGCCGCTGTGGTCGCAGCCCGACAACAAGCCGCCGCGCTTCGAGGACGGCCTGGACGCGGTCAAGAGCCGTTTCGCCACCATCCTCACCGACCTGAATCTGGACGCACCGAAGGAGCTGGCCCAGTGACCGAGTTCAAGCACCCCGAGAGCCCGTACAAGGAAGACCACACGGCCTCGCACATGGCCGGGTTCACCCTGATGAACAACCAGGTCGGGGCGGTCGTCGCCCAGGTCATGGCCAAGAAGCCCAACGTGAAGGTCATGTACCTGCCGTCCATGATCCGCGTCGACGGCCAGGGCCGGTTCGAGGTGGACTACGACGAGGTCTCCGAGGCGCTCGGCGAGGAGCCCGGCTACTTCGACGCCGCCCAGTTCGAGGAGAACATGTCGACGCACTACGGCCGGATGATCCACCACGACGACAAGACGATCATGTTCGCCGACCCGGAGGACGCGGCCGAAGACCTCGGCTTCGACCTGACCGCCCGGTCATAGTCAGCACGGTCGTAGCCATTTAAGCCCCCGCGCGGCGCGGGCTGGACAAGCCCCGCGCCGCGCGGGTACGAACGGATATGTGATGTTTGATCACATGGCACTGAGCCGATGATTACCGGCTCAGTGCCACAGCCAGGTCACTGAAGGAGGCGCCTTGTACGAGCACAACGGCGAGAAGTACTTCATCGTCGATTCGCACATGCATTACTGGAACGCTGCCCCGGACAACTGGGTACCCGGCGCCGAGCAGTACGCCAAGGGCTGGATCGAATGCTTCCACGCGTACCAGGGGCTCGGGCCGCCGGAGACGCACTGGTCGATCGAGCACTTCCAGAAGTACTCAGAAGACGACCTGATGAAGGACGTCTTCGAGGACGGGCACGTGGACGTGGCCGTCTTCCAGCCGACGTACCTGAAGGAGTGGTACAAGGAGGGCTTCAACACCACCGAGCGCAACGCGCTGATGGGCGAGAAGCACCCGGGTAAGTTCGTCTACAACACCCGGTTCGACCCTCGTGACGGCGACCCCGGCCTCGAGGAACTCAGGCGCAACGTGGAGCGGTTCGGCTCCAAGGGCGTCAAGCTCTACACCGCCGAGTGGAACAACGGCTCGCGCGGGTACAAGCTGAGCGACCCGGGCGCGTACCGCTTCCTGGAAGCGGCACAGAACCTCGGCATCAAGAACATCCACGTGCACAAGGGCCCGACGATCTGGCCGCTGGACAAGGACGCCTTCGACGTCTCCGACATCGACCACTGCGCGACCGACTTCCCCGAGCTCAACTTCATCGTCGAACACGTGGGGCTGCCGCGGATCGAGGACTTCTGCTTCATGGCCACGCAGGAGCCGAACGTGTACGCCGGACTCTCCGTGGTCATCGGCGGCCTCATGCACGCGCTGCCGAACTTCTTCGCCAAGTGCATGGGCGAGCTGCTGTTCTGGGTCGGCGAGGACAAGATGACGTTCGGCAGCGACTACGGCATCTGGGAGCCGAAGTGGCAGGTCGAAGGCCTCGTGAACTGGGAGATGCCGGACCGTGAGGCGTTCGCCGACTACCCGAGGCTCGGCGTCGCGGGCAAGAAGAAGATCCTCGGCCTGAACGCGGCCAAGCTCTACGACATCAAGGTGCCTGACGAGTTCCAGCTTCCTCCCGAGGCCGGCACGCCCGGCGCGCGGGAGGTGCTGGGCGAGCCGGTCGCGGGGGCATGAGCGAGCTCGTCACCGCCGGAGCTGACCTCGGCATTCTCCGGGCGCTGGAGACGGTGCGCGACCCCGAGCTCGACGAGCCGATCACCTCGCTCGGCTTCGTCGCGTCGTGCGCCGTCTCCGCGGACGGGAACGCGCAGGTCCGGCTGCGGCTGCCGACCTACTTCTGCGCGCCCAACTTCGCCTACCTGATGGTCGCGGACGCCTACGACGCGGTGTCCGCGCTGCCGGGCGTGCGAAGCACCGAAGTGGTCTTGGAGGACCACTTCGCCTCCGACGCGATCAACAGCGGCGTGGCCGCCCAGGCCGGTTTCGCCCGGTCTTTCGACGGCGAGGCGGTCGGCGAGCTGCACGAGCTGCGCGCCGACTTCCTGCGCAAGGCGGTGATGGCCGGCACCGACCAGGTGTGCCGGCCGCTGCTCGCGGCGGGCACGGATCCGGCGGCATTGCTCGCGATGACCCTTGGCGAGCTGCCGCCTTCTCGCGCGCTGGAGCGGCTGCGCTCGCGGCGGGCCGAGCTCGGCCTGCCGGCCGGGGACGACGCCCCGTTGCTCATAGACCCGTCGACCGGCGTGCCCGTCCGCGCCGAGGCGGTGCCGCTGCACCTGCGGAAGGCTCAGCTGACCCAGGTGAGCATCGAGGCGAATTCCGGCATCTGCCGCGGCATGCTGCGGCACAGGTACCACACCAACGGACAAGGAGAGACGGTCTTCGCACCGGAGGCGGACTCTCCTGACTCAGATTCTTGACTTTTGACTCGGAAAGCAGGTCGAGGAGGACCCAATGAAGGCCGTCCGGTTGCATAAATTCCATACCCAGCCGGTGATCGACGACGTACCCGAGCCCCAGATCAGCGGGCCGCTCGACGTCATCGTGAAGATCGGCGGCGCCGGCGTCTGCCGCACCGACCTGCACATCATCGAGGGCCAGTGGGACGCGGCGATGGGCACCCCGCTGCCCTACATCCTCGGCCACGAGAACGCGGGCTGGGTGCACGAGGTCGGCTCGGCGGTCACCAACGTGGCCGTCGGCGATACCGTCATCCTGCACCCCCTCGTTACCTGCGGCCTGTGCCACGCCTGCCGGGCGGGCGACGACATGCACTGCGAGAACAGCGCGTTCCCCGGGCTATCGCGAGACGGCGGCATGGCGGAGTACCTGCTGACCTCGGCGCGGGCGTGCATCAAGCTAAACCCGGAGACCCGGCCGCAGGACGTGGCCGCGCTCGCCGACGCCGGCATCACCGCCTACCACGCGGTCCGCAAGGCCATCCCGCTGCTCTACCCGGGCACCACCTGCGTGGTGATCGGCGCGGGCGGCCTCGGCCACATCGGCATCCAGTGCCTGGCCACGCTCACCGCCACCACCATCATCGTGGTGGACGCCAACCCGGACGCGCTCAAGCTGGCTTCGGACCTGGGGGCTCACCACACCGTGGTGGCCGACGGCGGCCAGCGGGCTGCGGTCGCGGAGCTGACCGGCGGCAAGGGCGCCCACGTCGTGCTCGACTTCGTAGCGGAAAACGGCGCCGAATCCGACGGGTGGGCGATGACCGGCGAGACTGGCTCGTACTTCGTCATCGGCTACGGCGGCACCCTGCACGTCCCGACGCTGGACATCATCACCACAGAACGCAACATCATCGGCAACATCGTCGGCACCTACAACGAGCTGGCCGAGCTGATGGCGCTCGCGCAGAGCGGCAAGGTCACGCTGCACACCAAGGCCTACTCGCTCGACGCCGCGCCCGAGGCCTTCGCCGACCTCGACGCCGGCCGGGTCCGCGGCCGCGCCATCCTCGTCCCGTGAGGAGAGTCATTCGATACCGGTTCGCGAACGCGGGCCTTTTAGGCCCGCGTGAGCGACCGGTGCGGGGAGCAGGACAGCAACCACAGAGGGTCTCGAATGACTCGAACTGATGAGGAAGGAACTGAGCATTCATGGCCAAAGAACTGCGCTTCGGCGCTGAAGCTCGCGGCCTGCTGCTGGCTGGCGTGGACCAGCTGGCCGAAGCCGTCAAGTCGACTCTCGGCCCCAAGGGGCGCAACGTCATCCTGGAGAAGATCACCGGGTCCCCCGTGGTCACCAACGATGGCGTCACGATCGCGCGGGAAATCCACCTGAAGAACCAGTTCGAGAACATGGGCGCGCAGCTGGTCAAGGAAGCCGCCATCAAGACCAACGACATCGTCGGCGACGGCACCACCACCGCCACCGTGATCGCCCAGGCCATCGTCAGGGAAGGCATGGAGGCGATCGGCAAGGGCGGCAACCCGGTGCTGGTCAAGCGGGGCATCGACCTGGCCGTCGGCCGCCTGGTCGAGCACCTGCGCGGCGTCGCGCACCCGGTGAAGACCGAGGAGGACTACGCCCGGGTGGCCGCGATCTCCGCCAACGATGACGACGCGGTCGGCGCCGTGATCGCCAAGGCGCTGTTCACCGTGGGCGACGGCGGCATCGTCACGGTCGAGGAGTCACCGGTGCCCGGGATGAAGGTCGACTTCGTCGAGGGCTTCGAGTTCGACAACGGCTACCTGTCGCCGTACATGGTGACCAACCCGGCCGCGCTCCAGTCCATCGTCGACGATCCCTACATCCTGCTGTGCAGCGAGAAGATCACCAAGGTCCAGGACCTGATGCCGCTGCTCGACAAGATCATGCGGGCACCCCGCCCGCTGATCATCATCGCGGAGAACGTCGAGGGCACCGCGCTGAGCATGCTGGTGCACAACCACGTGAACGGGATCTTCCAGTGCGTCGCGGTGCGGGCGCCCGGGTTCGGCGACCGCAGGCTGCACAAGTTGGAAGACATCGCCGCGCTGACCGGCGGCGCCGTGTACAGCAAGCACTCCGGGTTCACCCTGGAAACGATGACCGTGGCGCAGCTCGGCCGGGCCGCGCAGGTGCGGGTCACGGCCGACAACACCACGATCATCGGCGGCGGCGGCTCCTCCGACGCCGTGGAGTTCCGGCTCACCCAGATGCGAGCGGAGCTTGAGCGGGCCACCTTCGGGATCGACGAGGACGTGCTGAACGAGCGGATCGGCGCCCTGTCCGGCAGGGTGGCCGTGATCAGCGTGGGCGCGCCCACCAGCGCCGAGCTCAAGGAACTGCAGCACCGGGTCGAGGATGCCCTGTCCGCTACCCGGGCCGCCATGGCCGAGGGCATCGTCGCGGGCGGCGGCGCCGCGCTGCTGCACGCCGAAGGCGTGCTGGACGACCTGGACGTCAACACCGACTACGCTATCGGCGTCGACATCGTGCGCCAGGCGCTCAGCGAGCCCGCGTACTACATCGCGGCCAACGCCGGCTACCAGGCGGCGGACGTGGTGGCCAAGACCAGGCTGCTGGGACCCGACGACGGCTTCGACGCCCTGGCGGGCGAACACGGCAACATGATCGAGATGGGCATCATCGACCCGCTCCGCGTGGTCCGCTCGGCGCTGCAGAACGGGGCGTCCGTGGCCGGCCTGCTGCTCACGACCAACACGCTGGTCGCCGAGGAGCAGACGCCGTGGGGCGGCAGCGCGGCGCTGATGACGGAGTACGGATCGCTGGACGAGGGCCTGCACCAGCCGTCGCCTGACTCGAGCACCCCGCAGTCGCTTGGGCTAGGCCCCTCCGTTGGCTGATCTGGGTGGCTGACACGGTCCCACTCGACCGGCAGGTGGTGATCGGAGACGATGCCCTTCCGGGGGAAGCCCGCCTCATCGCCGCGGCCGAGCGAGCCCTTTCCGGCGAAAGACGCGGGGTCCGGGCGGTACTGCCGTTCCTGGGCCCCGCGTTCATCGCCTCCGTCGCCTACATCGACCCGGGCAACTTCGCCACCAACATGGCGGGCGGCTCGGAGTTCGGGTACACGCTGCTCTGGGTGGTCCTTGCGGCGAACCTGATGGCGATGCTGATCCAGTCGATGAGCGCCAAGCTGGGCATCGCCACCGGCCGCAGCCTGCCCGAGGTCTGCCGCGACCGGTTCCCGTTCCGGGTGGTGGTGCTGCTTTGGCTGCAAGCCGAGGCGATCGCGATGGCGACCGACCTGGCCGAGTTCGTCGGCGCGGCGCTCGGCCTGCATCTGGTGTTCGGGCTTTCGCTGTGGATCTCCGCGCTGCTGACCGGCCTCGCGGCCTTCGTGATCCTTGGCATGCAGGTGTGGGGTTTCCGCCGGCTCGAGGCGACGCTCACCGGGCTCGTCGCCGTGGTCGTCCTAGCCTTCGGCCTAGAGGTGCTGAAGAGCGGCCCGTCGCCTGCCGAGGTCGCGCGCGGCACGTTCGTACCGCAGTTCGCCGGTAGCGGCTCGGCCCTACTGGCCGTCGGCATCGTCGGCGCCACGGTGATGCCACACGTGATCTACCTGCACTCCTCGCTCACCCAGAAACGGATCGTCGGCGCCAACCCCGCCGCGCGCCGCAAGATCTTCCGCTTCGAAATCGTCGATGTCACCATCGCGATGGGGATAGCCGGCGTCATCAACCTGGCCATGCTAGCCACGGCCGCCGCGGTCTTCCACACGCGCGGGCAGTTCGGCGTCGGCAACGACCTCGGCCAGGTCTTCGGCGGCCTGAACCAGTACCTGGGCACGCACAGCGGGATGGTCTTCGGCCTCGCCCTGCTCGCGTCCGGGGTCGCGTCGTCCTGCGTCGGCACCATGTCCGGTCAGGTGGTGATGCAGGGTTTCATCCACCGCCAGATCCCGATCTTCGTCCGCCGGGCCATCACCATGATCCCGGCTCTGGTCGTCATCGGGGTGGGCTTCAGCCCCACCCGCGCGCTGGTCCTCAGCCAGGTCTTCCTCTCCTTCGGCATCCCCTTCGCGCTGGTCCCGCTGGTGGTCTTCACCGGCAACCGGGATCTCATGGGAACGCTGGTGAACCGGCGCCTGACGATGGTGACGGCCGGCTTTGTCACGATGGTCATCATCGCGCTGAACGTATACCTGCTCGCTACCGCATGACCTGCCCGTCACGGCGTAATCTGCTGACGTGAGCCCTATTTCCCGCGGCTTCCGCCGCAAGCGCCAGGAGGGCCCGGCCGGCCGGGTCCCGCCCGGGCAGTACGTCACCAAAGACTTTCCCGTCCTGTCGGCCGGCCCCACACCGCGCACACCGCTGGCGAACTGGACGTTCTCGATCGACGGCGGCCGCGAGCCGAAGAGCTGGACGTGGGAGGAGTTCCGCGCGCTGCCCACCGAGACGCTGACCACCGATATCCACTGCGTGACCCGCTGGTCCAAGCTGGACACGACCTGGCAGGGCGTATCGCTCGACGTGCTGCTCGCCGCGGTCGAGTACGACGCGCGGTACGTGCTGGCCTTCTGCGACGGCGGCTACACGACCAACCTGCCGGTGGCCGACCTGACCGGCGGGCGGGCCTGGGTGGCGTTCGGCTACGACGGCAGCCCGCTCGGCGCGGAGCACGGCGGGCCGGCCCGGCTGCTGGTCCCGCACCTGTACTTCTGGAAGAGCGCCAAGTGGGTGCGCGGGCTGCAGCTGCGCGACACCGACGAGCCCGGCTTCTGGGAGAACTACGGCTACCACATGTACGGAGACCCATGGCGGGAACAGCGGTACGCGGGCGACTGACCTGGCAGAGCGCCACGGTCGGTTCGGTCACCGACGAGACGCACCAGGTGCGGACGTTGCTGCTCGAGGTGCCCGACTGGCCCGGCCACCTGGCCGGCCAGCACGTCGACATCCGGCTCACCGCCGACGACGGTTATCAGGCCGAACGGGCCTACTCGATCGCCTCGGCGCCCGGCGAGCCGCTGGCGATCACGGTGGAGCGGCTGGACGACGGCGAAGTCTCCCCCTACCTGACCGAGGAACTGCGGCCGGGCGACTCCCTGGAGGTACGTGGCCCGATCGGCGGCTACTTCGTCTGGGAGCCCGCCTTCGGCGGGCCGCTGCTGCTGCTGGCCGGCGGCTCGGGCGTCGTCCCGCTGCGGTCCATGCTGCGGTGCCGGGCCTCGGCGGGCAGTTCGGTCCCGGCGCGGCTGCTGTACTCCTCGCGCAGCTGGGAAGACGTGATCTACCGGGCCGAGCTCGACGGCCTTTTCGACGGCGTCGAGGTGATCCACGCGCTGACCAGGTCGCAGCCGCCGGGGTGGACGGGCTACGCCCGGCGGGTGGATCAGCAGATGCTGGCCGAAGTGGCCTGGCCGGTGGCGCAGCAGCCGCTGGCCTACGTCTGCGGGCCGACGAGCTTCGTAGAGGCGGTCGCCTCCGGCCTGGTCGGGCTCGGGTATCCGGCGGGGCGGGTCAAGACCGAACGCTTCGGCGCCACGGGGCAGTGATTCCGCCCAGGCTGGTGATGGAGCCTCATGAACTGGTATGGAGCCTCATGAAAGGAGGCCGGAGATGAAAGCGCTGGATGACTATGCCCTCGACGGCAACGCGATCGGCGGGCTGCTGATCGAGGTCTTCGGCACCGAGACGACCACGGCCACCGGCACCTGCGGCAGCTGCGGCGCCGTCAGCCAGGTGGCCGAACTCGCGGTCTACCGGTCCGCGCTCGGCACCGTCGTGCGCTGCCGTACGTGTGACGCCGTGCTGATGGCATTCGTCCAGATCCACGGCGTCACCTGTGTCGACCTGCAAGGCCTGGCCAGCCTGGCGTAGCCGGGCCCGCACGCGAGAGATGTTGGACCGGGTGCCTCAGTGACCTCGCCGACCCCATCAGCACCAGAATTCGCTCACAAGCACGGGGGGCTAGCCTTGCTTGGCGCGGACGCCGGACTCGATCTTGTCTCCGACGTTCTTGTCCACGTTGCGCCAGTACTGGAGGGCGCGCTGAAGGACCGGCTCGCTCACGCCGTTGAGCAGGTGGCCCACGATGTTGCTGACCAGCCGCTCACGGGCGGCGTCGTCGAGCACCTCGCGGACCATGGTGCCCGGCTGGCCCCAGTCGTCGTCCTGCTCGTGCAGAGAGTAGGCCGAACGCACCATGTCGCCGTCGGCGTGCCAGCCGACCGGCCGGTAGTGCGCGCTGTCAGCCTGCGGGCCGCCCTTGGAGTTCGGCGCATACACCGGGTCCGAGACGTTGACGACCCGCATCGCGCCGTCCTTGCTGTAGCTGTGCACCGGCACGTGCGGCGCGTTCACTGGGATCTGCTTGTAGTTCACGCCGAGCCGGGCCCGGTGCGCGTCGGCGTAGGAGAACCCCCGGGCCAGCAGCATCTTGTCCGGGCTCAGCGTGATGCCGGGCACCAAGTTGTTCACCTCGAACGCGGCCTGCTCCAGCTCGGTGTGATAGTCGGTCAGGTTGCGGTCCAGGGTCAGCCGACCGACCTCAACGAGCGGGTAGTCCGAATGCGGCCACACCTTGGTCAGGTCGAACGGGTTGAACCGGTAGGTCCTGGCCTCCTCGAACGGCATGATCTGCATCTTCAGCGTCCAGCTCGGGAACTCGCCGCGCTTGATCGCCTCGTACAGGTCACGCTGGTGGTAGTCGCCGTCCGACGCCGCGATCTGGTCGGCCTCGGCCTGGGTCAGGAACTCGACGCCCTGGTCGGTCTTGAAGTGGTACTTCACCCAGAACCGCTCGCCCGCGGCGTTGATCCACATATAGGTATGGGAGCCGTAGCCGTTCATGTGCCGCCAGCTCCGCGGGATGCCGCGGTCGCCCATCAGCCAGGTCACCTGGTGCGCCGACTCCGGCGACAGGGTCCAGAAGTCCCACTGCATGTCGTTGTCGCGCAGGTTGTTGTCCGCGCGCCGCTTCTGCGAGCGAATGAAGTGCTGGAACTTCAGCGGGTCGCGCATGAAGAAGACCGGGGTATTGTTCCCGACCATGTCGTAGTTGCCCTCGGACGTGTAGAACTTCAGCGCGAAACCGCGCGGATCCCGCCAGGTGTCGGGGCTGCCCCGCTCCCCGGCCACGGTCGAGAATCTGATCAGCGTGTCGGTCCGGGTACCTGGCTGGAACACGGCGGCCTTGGTGTAAGCGCTGAGGTCGTTCGTCACCTCGAAGTGCCCGAACGCGCCGCCGCCCTTGGCGTGCGGCTGACGCTCGGGGATGCGCTCACGGTTGAAGTTGGCCATCTGCTCGATCAGGTAGTGGTCCTGGAGCAGGATCGGGCCGTCGGGGCCGACGGTGAGCGAATGCTCGTCGCTCTCAACCGGCGTCCCGGCATCTGTCGTCGTCGGCTTGACGTGTGCTTCTGTCACTACCATTCCTCCGGTACGGGTGCGGGCGCGGGGGCCCGGATTTGGTTACCATTACCACGCCACGAAGGGCCAAACCCGTGCTTGGATCCTAGGTGTCGGCTCAACCACGAATCCGGAGGGGTGCACGATGCCACGGGTGCAGGCAAATGGGATCGATATCTACTACGAGGTCCAGGGCGAGGGCGAGCCGATGGTGCTCGTCCCCTACTTGGCGGCCGACCAGGCGTGTTATGCGTTCCAGGTCGCCGAGTACGCCAAGCACTACACCTGCTTCAGCGTAGACCTGCGCGGCGCGGGCCTGTCCGGCAAGCCGGACGGCGTCTACACCACCGAACTGCTGGCCGATGACATCGCCGGATTCATGCAGGCGGCCGGCATCGAGCAGGCGCACATCTTCGGGCTTTCCCTCGGCGCGGCCACCGGCGTGTGGCTGGCGGCCAGGCACCCGGAGAAGGTCAAGACGCTGTCGCTGCACAGCGCCTGGACCGCCAGCGACCCGTTCCTGCGCACCGTCGTGCAGAGCTGGCAGATCATCGCCCAAGCCCTGGCCAGCGTGCCGGAGATGATCATCCAGGGCATCTTCCCCTGGTGCTTCACCCCCGAGATGTACGCGGCCCGGCCCGAGTACGTCGACGCCCTGGCCGAGTTCGTCCGCGGCCGTCCGATGCCGCCGGTGGACGCCTTCATCCGCCAGTCCGGCGCGGTGCTGGCGCACGACGCGACGGCCGCGCTCGCCGCCATCCAGGCACCGACCTTGATCACGTTCGGGCGACACGACCTGGTGACCTCCACCCGGTTCGCCGCGCCGCTCAGCGAGGGCATCGCGAACTCCGAGGTCCTGGTGTTCGAGGACTGCTCGCACGCGCCGATCTACGAGAACGTCGAGGGATTCAACTCCCAGACGCTGGCCTTCCTGCAGCGTCACTCATGATCGTGTGCAGTTACCCCCGGATCCCGGGGGGTAACTGCACACGATGATGGTGGCGGGCTTTCACTCCGGAACGGTAGTGGCACGATGGCAGCATGGGAGAAGCGAGTCAATACGAGAAGCTGGGACGGCTAGCGGCGTCGACCGCGGTCACCGGACTCGGGTGGCGTTACATCCTGGGCGAGTTCCGGACCCAGGTGCTGACCGGATCGCTCCCGCTGGCGGCCGACGTCGCCGGGCGGGCCGCGGCGGTGGCCGGCGCCCAGGGGCACCTGCGGATGGACGTGCGCGAGGACCGGGTGGTGCTCGCGTTGCAGACCGCGGCGGTGGCCTGGGTGACGCCGCACGACGTGGAGCTGGCGCACCGGATCTCGGCCGTGGTTGGCGAGTTCCGGCTGACCACGCAGGCCGGGGCCGGCGGGCCCGGGCGCTGCGTCCAGGTGGTCGAGATCGGCATCGACGCGATGGACATCGCCGCGATCAGGCCGTTCTGGCAGGCGGTGCTCGGCTACGCCGACGAGCCCGGCCGGGCAGGCCCGCCGAACGGGCTGGTCGACCCGCTGGGCCAGGGGCCGGCCGTCTGGTTCCAGCAGATGGACGCGCCGCGGCCGCAGCGCAACCGCATCCACTTCGACGTCAGCGTGCCGCACGACGAGGCACACCAGCGCATCGCGGCCACGGTGGCGGCCGGCGGCACGCTCGTCTACGACGCGGAGGCGCCGGCCTTCTGGGTACTGGCCGACCCCGAGGGCAACGAGGCGTGCGTCACGACCTGGCAGGGCCGGGACGGCTAGGGCCCACTAGAAATCCTTGCTGATCTCGGACCAGAGGGCGCGGTAGGCGCGGGCGGCGACGCTGCTGGGGGCGAAGGCGGTGACCGGGGCACGCTCCACGGACATGCGCTCGATCATGGAGAGGGAGGGGATGGAGGTGGCGGCCACCCCGGATCGTTCGGCCGCAAGGTCTCTGACTATCTCCTGGTGTAGCTTCTTGCGCCGGTCCACCATAGAGAAGAACGCGCGCACCTCGGGGCGGCGGCCGTTGAAGCCGGCCACGAACTCGGTGAGCTGGTCCAGCGTGCGCACCGACAGCGTGGTGGGGATCACCGGGATCAGCAGCACGTCGGCGGCGTGCATGACGTTCTCCGAGACCAGCGAGATGCTCGGCGGGCAGTCGAGGAACACGTGGTCGTACTCGGCCGCCAGCGGGCGGAGCAGCTGAGCGAGCTTGCGGGTCGGCTTCCCGTTAGCCCCGCCCAGGAGGAGGTCCATGTTGCGGTAAGTGAAATCGGCCGGGATCAGGTCCAGGTGGTCGAAGTCGGTGCCCTTGATCGCGTCATCGAGGGCCTTGGTGCCGCGGATGAGCGCCTTCCCGCCGCCCTTGACCCGCGGCTTGATCCGGAACAGGAAGCTGGCCGCGCCCTGCGGGTCCAGGTCCCACAACAGGGTCCGGTAGCCGTCGGCGGCGGACAGGTAGGCCAGGTTGACCGCAGCGGTCGTCTTACCGACGCCGCCCTTGATGTTATAGGTGGCGAAGATCTTCACGGGCGGCCCTCGAGCAGGACGCGGATGCGCTCCTGGCCCGCCGGGCCGGCGAACCTGGCGAAGCGGCGGGCGAAGTCCGCGCGGGCTTCGGTCTGGCTGAGCGTCAGCTTGGCGGCGATTTCACCCATGGCCAGCAGCGTAGCGGCCGGGGCCGCGCGCTCGGCCAGCATCGCGTCAGCCAGCGTGTGAATCTCCTCGCGCTGTACCTGGCTGTCCTGGAAGTCGCCGAGGCAATCCTGCAGCGATTTGAGCTCCCCGACCACCTTCCGGTACGCGACCGGGTCGTGCAAGGAGGCGAAGAACTCCAGCAGGTAGCGCAGTTCCTTGGCGCGTTTTCGCAGGTCGTGCAGGGATTCGGGGGGCGAGTCCGCGGTGATCGCAGCGCCGTGCGCCGCGATCCGGCGGAACGCGCGCTCGGTCGTGCGCAGCGCCAGCTCGGCCGCGGGGGGCTCCCGGCGGCGCCTTGGCGAAGCGCCGGTGTCGCGGATCTCGAGCAGTACCTTGCGCCAGTCGTCGGTGATGGCGCGGAACCGCGGCCCGCGCAGCGCCGCGGCCAGCCGCCGGAACTCGCGAGCGCGGCGCCGGACCAGGAAGGCGCGGAGCGGCTCGAGATCGGCCGGCGACGCGGCGACCAGCTGCGCGGTCATCGAGTCGAAGCCGAGCAGGTGGACGTCGAGGTCCCTGGTGGGGGTGGTCAGGTCGCCGAGCCACTTGAACTCGGCGGCATAGTGCCCGGCCAGATCGGCGGGCAGCACCTCGCCAAGCAGCTTGATCGCCGAACGGCTGCGGCGGACGGCGACGCGCAGGTCGTGCAGGAACTCGGTGTCGATGTCGCGGAGCACGCCGTCGACGTTCTGCTTCAGCGTGTCGAGCAGGCGCAGCAGCAGCCGGGCTACCGCCACGGACGCGGGCATCGACGCGGTGACCTCCGCGTCCACGCCGCTGGTGTAATCCGCGGGGTGACGGCCGAGCGCGGTCAGCGCCGCGGTGAACACGCCCTGGCTGGCGGAGGACACGCCGGGCACGCCGGCCAGCAGGGTGGACGCCCGGCGCGCCTGGCCAGGGTAGCCGCGGACTTCGGTGATGGTTAGCCGCAGCGGCAGTTCGGCAGTGCCCGCCGCGGTGGGGCTGGCCGCGGTGGGGCTGGCCGCGACCGCGGTCACCGTGATGTGCTCGGCGACCAGCCGGGCCACCGTCTTGCCGTCGGCGTTGAGCAGCCGCGTCACGCTGACCGTGCTGGACGCCCGGACGATGGGCAGCAGCGCTCTCGGCCGGATCAGCACCATGATCCGATCTCGCACCGGCCCGGGCGGCAGGTCCAGAGCGGGGCGCCGGGGTGGCCAGCCGGTTACCGGCTGCTCGGCCTGCGGGGTGCCGTCGGCCTGGCTGAGCAGCAGCCGACCGCCCTGCCTGGCCTGCTCGAACTCGAGCATCAGCCCGGCCCGGTACAGCCGCCAGTCGAAGGTGTCCAGCCATGTCCGCCGGCGGACGCCGCCCAGAGAGGCGCCGGCTTGCGCGGTCAGGGTGAACGCCTGGGACAGCGCGGCGAACGCGGCCGCCGGGAGATCCTCCGCGGGTTCCTCCCCGGTGGGCGCCTCGAGGACGAAGTCCCGCAGGCCCGGCGTCGTCACGTCACAATCTCCTCTGAGCAAGCTGCCGCCCGCCCCCTAAAACATCTTGTATACCTTCCTATTCGCTCGGAAGCGAATCGGTGAACGCTTGGTTAACTTCGAGTGAACGCCCTAGTTTACCGGCCAGGTCAGG
>Ga0209656_10000186_pt1 | contig 40712 bp, 37 predicted proteins | sample BogFormECP12_OM2_FD_188239 | JGI IMG/M metagenome (GOLD analysis project Ga0209656, IMG submission 188239) | Bog forest soil microbial communities from Calvert Island, British Columbia, Canada - ECP12_OM2 (SPAdes) (version 2) | ecosystem: Environmental > Aquatic > Freshwater > Wetlands > Bog ...
GGTCGAACGAACCCTCGCTTGGCTCAATCGAAACCGCCGTCTGGCCAAAGATTTCGAGGCTTCGATCGCCAGCGCCAAAGCCTGGGTTTACATCGCCTCCGTGCAGCTGCTCGTTAGGAGACTGTCCCCGCAGCACAACCTATAAGATTAAGATTCGGACACTAAGCCATGTTCGCCGCCGGCGCGGTTCGGTGCCGCGCATTGATTTGATGAATCTGCTGGCGGCGCCTGCGCCGGAGCGCCAGGTGCGCGCAAATTAGACCCGCGCCGGGCAACGCCAGGGGAGCGGGCTCCGGGATCGCGGCAAGCGCGACTGGGTCAATGAATGAGTTTGTGCCGTTAGCGTACGTCACTGGCTTCGCGTCGGCTCGAGAAAGGTGCAAAAATAGGAGCAATGCGCCTGCAGCCAGGGCATAGGCAGCGAGGGTATACGCAGCTCCAGCAAAAAAACCCTCCCTGATGCGGGCCCGAGGGATTGTCATGGGCACACCTCCCGCAACTGATTCGCCAGTGCAGTATCGGCGCCACCGTGATGCCGCGCTATGGATCAAATGGGATAGTCGATGGCCTGGGCCATCGGCACGGGCGAGCGGGCCATTTGGACTAGATCGAAAGGTCTACGACGGCTCCTGTGAACCCGGTCAAAGGATCTAGGCCGAACCGCCCTTGACGGCACCATGGCGCGCCCAGGGGATTGGAGCAGCGGCAGGTAGTGAGTGGAGGTGAGCTCAGGCGGCGCGCGAACCGCGCAGTCGGGCGGCGGCTTGCGCGCGGCGGCTCACCTGCAATTTCTGCAGAATGCTGTGTAAGTGGTGCTTGACTGTGGCGATGCTGATCGCGAGTTGACGCGCGATTTCCTTGTTGGAGCGGCCCTGCTCGACGAGTGTCAGAATTTCGCTCTCGCGAGACGACAGGGCCGACAGCGGCTCCTGCGGGTTGGGCTCGCGCAATAATCCGGCGAGGCGGGCGAACATTGCTGCCGCGATGTGCGGTGCGCAGTGCATGCGGCCTTCGACCGCGTCCACCAAGGCGCGGTAGAGATCGCCGGCTCCGCTTTCTCGGGCGACATAGCCGCAATAGCCGGCGGCGGCGCATGTAAAAACGTGGTCGTTGGTCTCGTCGAGTCCAAAAGCGACCAGCTTGGCGCTGGGGCTGACTGCTTTGATCACCCGAGCGGCAGTGGTGGGGTCCGTTTGGCCTAGATCGACGAGAACCACATCGGGCTGCGCGTTGGCGATCTTTGCGATGCCCTGCGGGCCCAGATCGATGACGTCGACCACTATGACATCAGCACGGCAGCGCAGGGTGGCGGCCAGGCCGTCCCGTACCAGATGAACCGGGCTTGCGATGATCAGCCGAATGGTCTTCCTGATTTCCGCATGCGAACCCCCGAATGTCCGTGCAACGGCGTCTTCGGCCATTTGCGTCCTCCGCTCGGCAGAGTCACGCGAATAGCCGGCATTTTAACCATCTCCCTGCAATATGGGTATTCGGGGGATTATTGGGGATTCCTGCGGCAATGCTGCAAAGCGGCAAGGGCCCTGATCACCATATCTTCGTGCGGCGCAAGCTGATGACGAATATCGCCGCACGTTTCCGATTTGTGCGCCTCGGTCGGCTGCTACAGACTGAGGCCGAACTCGTCGCGCCGCGATGCTGTCCCGGGCACCCTCGGCACGGCGGCCTTGATTAAGGTGCTCGCATCCGCTGCTACCGGCTACTCGTTGAAGATCGTCGAGTCGGTACCGGTGCCGCCCGGCTGCCCGGTTCGACCTAGCGAGTAGAGATCGTATTCATGCCCGGTGCGCTGGCTCGGGTTGTGGTAAATGAAGGGTCGGCCCCACGGATCTTCCGGGACTTTTTCTCCCTTGAGATAGGGCCCGTTCCAGCGGGTGACCCCGGAAGGACGCGCGATCAAGGCAAGCAGGCTCTGCTCCGTCGTCGGATAGGTCCCGACATCCAGTTTGTAGATATCGAGCACGCCGGCCATGCGCTCGATCGACTGGTGCGCGATCTTCTCTTTGGAGGATTCGAGCTGCCGGAGCGCGGCGGGCGCCACAAGCCCGATCAAGAGCCCGAGGATGGCGAGCACGACGAGAAGCTCGAGCAGGGTGAAGCCGCGCTGCCGCTGGCGCGGATCCTCAGCGAGGTCGAGCGGATCACACCGGTGCGGTCGGGTCCGCAGGTCCGGCCGCCCAGCGGACGGCCAAGCAATCAGACCGGGTCGGAAGATCATCGGGTCACGCAACATGTTAAATAAAGATCTGACCCGTCTCGCTAGAACAGAAATTGGACATATTCATGATGCAGTGAGCCAGGCACGCAAGCGGTCGCGGCTCGCCGGTGCGGCAAGATCCCAGGACAGAGGATCGCGCTGCGAGGCGTGCTACGGCAACCCGGGCAGCGGGATCCCGCTCCGTCAGTGGTGGAATAGGTTGAGGGCCGAGCCCTTGCGGAACCACTCCAGCTGAGAGGCACTGAAGGTGTGATTGAGGTAGAGCGTTTCGCTCGTTCCATCTGCATGCTTGATACGGCATTCGACCGGCTTGCCGGGCGCCATGCCGGTCAATCCGACGAGTTTCAGCCGGTCGTCGGCATGGACGCGGTCGTAATCTGCCGGGTTCTGAAACGTCAGGGCCAGCATGCCCTGCTTCTTCAGATTGGACTCGTGAATACGCGCAAAGCTGCGGGCGATGACCGCCGCACCTCCCAGTAGGCGCGGCGACAATGCCGCATGCTCGCGGCTGCTGCCTTCGCCGTAATTGCTGTCGCCGACGGCCACCCATTTGACCCCCTGCGCCTTGTAGTGGCGGGCGATCTTGGCGATCGGCTGGCCCCTTTCGCCGGTCAGCACGTCGATGCCTTTGCCAGCCTCGTCGTCGAAGGCGTTGATCGCGCCCATGAACATGTTGTCACTGAACTTGTCGAGATGGCCGCGGAAACGCAGCCAATACCCGGCCGGCGAGATGTGGTCGGTCGTGGTCTTGCCCTTGGTCTTGATCAGCACCGGCATGTCCAAGAAATCCTTGCCGTCCCAGGCCGGCCAAGGGTGCATCACCTGAAGCCGTTCGCTCTTCGGGTCGACCTTGATTTCGATGCCGCTGCCGTCCTCGGGCGGGGCGATGTAGGTGGCGTGGCCGTGATCGAAGTCCCGCGCCGGCACCTCGGGCGCAGGCTTCGGCGGTTCGAAGCGGAACGGCTTCCCGTCGCTGCCGGTCAAAGTGTCGGTCAACGGGTTGAACGACAGCCGCCCGCCAAACGCCATCGCGGTGACGATCTCCGGGCTGCCGATGAAGTTCATCGTCGTCGCCTTGCCGTCGTTGCGCGCCGGAAAGTTGCGGTTGTAGGAGGTGACGATCGTGTTGGGCTTCTCCGATGCCTCGGTCGAACGGCGCCATTGCCCGATGCACGGGCCACAGGCATTGGCCAGCACGGTGCCGTTGACGTCCTGCAACGATTGCATCTGCCCGTCGCGCTCGATCGTCGCGCGCACCAGCTCCGAACCCGGCGTCACCAGGAACGGCACGACGGCCTTGAGGCCGTGAGCCTTGGCCTGCTCGGCCACTTCGGCGGCTCGGCTCATATCCTCGTAGGAGGAATTGGTGCAGCTGCCGATCAGCGCCGTCGAGATGTCGTCGACAAAGCCGTTCTTCGCGTCCTTGACCTCGGCGGCAAGCTGCGAGACTGGCCGCGCCCGGTCGGGCGAATGCGGCCCGACGATGTAGGGTTCGAGCTTCGACAGGTCGAGCTCGACGACACGGTCGTAGAATTTCGCCGGGTCGGCCTCGACCTCCGGGTCGGGCCGCAGCAATTCGAGGTTGGCCTCCATCGGCGGCACCAGATTTCCGCGCCCGGTGGCGCGCAGATACTGCGCCATGTGCTCGTCGGCCGGGAAGATCGAGGTCGTAGCGCCCAATTCGGCACCCATATTGGTGATCGTCGCCTTGCCGGTGGCGCTGATCGTACGCGCGCCCGGGCCGATATATTCGACGATGGCATTGGTGCCGCCGGACACGGTCAGTGCTCCGGCGACGAAGAGGATCACGTCCTTGGGGGCGGTCCACCCGCTCATCCGGCCGGTCAGAAACACCGCGATGTGCCGTGGGTAGAGCACCTCCCATGGCAGCCCGGCGATCGTCTCGACCGCGTCGGCGCCGCCAACCCCGACGGAGCAGGCGCCGAGCCCGCCGGCATTGGGTGTGTGCGAGTCGGTGCCGATAATCAATTCGCCCGGGAAGGCGTACTGCTCGAGCACGACTTGGTGGATGATGCCGGCGCCCGGTCCCCAGAAGCCGGCGCCGTATTTGGCCGCGGCCGAGCGCAGGAAATCGTAGACTTCCTGGTTCTCGGCGAGCGACTCGCGCAGATCCTGTCTACCCTCGTTGCGCGCCTGGATCAGGTGGTCGCAATGCACCGTCGTCGGCACGGCGACCTTATCGCGCCGCGTCTGCATGAACTGGAGTAACCCGGTCTGACCCAGTACGTCCTGGAACACGACGCGGTCGGGACGGGTCAACAGGTAGCTGTGGCCTGGCTCGAGCTCCTGTGTTTCCGGGTCGTCGAGATGCCCGAGCAGGATTTTGTCGGCTAGGGTCAGGGGGCGGCCCAATCGGCGGCGGACTACCGCGAGGTTGCGCGCCATGGTCGCGTAGACTGCAGTGGCCATTTCCGGGGTCGATTCGATAGCAACCATTCTCCAGCCCTTCTTACAGTCCTTCGATGTCGGCACGGCGCAGAAAGCGATTTGCACAGCAGGGTCAAGATCATGCCCGATGTGGTCGAATCCGTCCAGGAGATCGTCCGTTACACCCTGGCCGGGGGCCTTGAAACGGGCCAGTCAGAGCGCCGTTTCGAGCTGGCGTTCGGCGGCAGTAGCCGCGACGATCGCATCGAGAAAACGGATCGCAAAGACAGCGCCGTTGCCCGGCCGATCCGCCGCGCTGACAGCGGCCTCGGGCATTTCGGCGATACGCTTGACGATCGCCAAGCCGAGCGCGGCACTACCCGCTCGGCAACGGTCGCGGCGTCAAACCGCTGGAAGATTTGCTCGCGCTCGCCGGCCTCGATCATAAGCTGCTGGCGATGATCGTTCAGCTATCTTCGGATCCTGAAAACCCTCGCCCCGGAGGGCCGGGCTCCGCGGGGCTCGTCGCCGACTACTCAGACCGCATCCAGCTGCCACGCGACATCGTTGGCGATCCCCCAGAGATAGCCGATATCAGCCTGGCCGACGAGTGCGTAGGCTCGCCCTTGATGCCGCCAATACAACAGATTGACGTCCTGACGGCGGTCGAAGGTCGGCGAGATATCGGGTTGTTTCGACGACCCGATGATCAGGCCCAAAGACCCGATCGCCTTGTTATCGGTAGTATAGATAAGGGCCGCCGCCGGGCGGCCTTCCTCGACGACGAGCCGAGCGCCGCGGAAGCTGAGACCCCACGGCTTGAGATCGGGCAGGCGGACCTCCTGCGGCAAGCTCTGGCTGATCTTTTGCAGCGCCTCGCGGGGGTCCTCGGTTGCCGGGATGTCGACCGGCGGGCTATCGCTGGCGTTGACAACGAGCTTGAAATAACCGGCCGCGTTGTCGAGCCAGAGGTTGTTGACCGCTGTTGCCTCGAGCGCGGCTTGCTTGCCGGCAGCGCCGTCCAGCGCGACCTTGCCGACCCCGAGATAGGCAACGCCGCCGCCGACGAGGAGGCCGAGGAGGGAGGCGGCGACCGGCAGCCCCGTCCGCCAGCGTCGCGGCGCCGCGATCTGCGCGCCCAGCCGCCGACGGAACGGGAGGATCTGGGCGCCTGCTTGCGGCGGAGCCGTCTCTCCGCGCGCCGCAGCAATCAGCCGCTCGGGGAGCGGTTCGTGAATGGCTTCGGCGAACACTAGGTGCAGCAGGTGCGCCGATTCGGCGAGTGCTGCCATCCTCTGGCGTGCGGCCGGATCAGCGTCGAGCCAAGCTTCGACCTCGCGCCGTTGCGCCACCTCGAGTTCGCCATCCAGATAGGCGACGAGACGGTCGTCACTGCGCTGCTGCATTCTTAGTACTCCTACGCCCCCCGTTGCCGGCCTCGAGCTGCAGCTGCAACGCGATACGGGCCCGTGCAAGACGGCTCATGATTGTACCTACCGGGACCTGCACTACTTCCGCAGCCTCCTTGTAACTGAGCCCCTCGACGGTAACGAGCAACAAGGCCATGCGTTGATCCGGCGGCAAGCGATCGAGCGCCCGCCGAACCTCGTCGAGAGCAAGACGTGCCTCGACCCGGCGCGCCGGCTCATCCGATCCCAGCCGATCCTCCGCTATATCGCCATCCTCCTTGCGCACGTCCCGCGAACGGACTTGATCAATCCAGATGGTCTGCACGATGCGGAACATCCAGCTGTCGAAACGCGTGCCCTCCTGAAACTGGTGCTGCCGCGCGAGCGCCCGCTCGCAAGCAGCCTGAACGAGATCGTCGGCATCGGCGATGGACCCCGAAAGCCCGCGAGCAAATCGGCGCAATCTTGGCAAGACCGCGATCAGCTGATCGCCGAAGCGGGCGCTCACCGGATCTCTGCCTGAAACCAAGCGTAGCGGCGATCCCGCGAATCCTTGGTGAGGGGACAACGTACCTCCTGAATATTTATTCCCGGCAGTGCCTTGCCGCCGGTGGTAGGCAGCCGATGGTGCATGGATCCCCGCGCTGCGCTGCAGTGCTTCTCTGTTCAGAACGAAATCGAGGCAGTCCGCAGCAGGTGTATCACGGCAGTCGAACAAGGCCAAATCGAGATCACCTCGGTTGCTTTCTTGCCCTTCCTCGAGGGTGAGGCGACAATTGGAGCGTTCCGGTTCACTCTTCACAAATCTCGTGGCCCGCGGCATTGTGCGCGCCGTTTGTCGGCTCGGCGATTCGGGGACAACCGCTCGATGAAGGTTGCCATCGTCAAGGAAAGGCGGGAATTCGAACGTCGGGTGGCGGCCTCGCCAGACACCGTCAAGCGCATGGTGGGCATGGGTCTCGAGGTCGTCGCGGAAAGCGGTGCGGGCCAGGGCGCTCAATTCACCGATGTCGCCTTTGCGACGGCAGGAGCGTCTATCGTTGCGGATGCGGCGACGGCGCTGGGCGATGCCGATATTGTCCTGAAGGTACAGCGTCCGCTGATCGGTGAGGAGGCGCAGCGCGACGAGCTGAAATACCTGAAACGCGGCACGGTGTTGATCGGCCTGTTGCAGCCGCTGCGGCACCCCGCGGAAATCAGCGCCTACGCCGGCGCCGGGATCGTCGCGTTCGCCATTGAACTCTTGCCGCGAATTACCCGTGCGCAGGCGATGGATGCTCTCTCCTCACAGGCCAATCTCGCCGGCTACAAAGCCGCGCTCGAGGCGGCCGACGAGTTCGGCCGGGCCTTTCCGATGATGATGACCGCCGCCGGCACGATAAAGGCGGCGCGCGTGCTGGTTATGGGAGCTGGGGTCGCGGGGCTGCAGGCGATCGCTACGGCGCGACGTCTGGGGGCCATTGTCTCGGCAACCGATGTTCGCGCGGCGGCGAAGGAACAAGTCGAGAGCCTGGGTGCCAGCTTCATCACCGTCGACGAGGCGGCCGCTCGTTCGGCGGAAACCGCCGAAGGGTATGCCCGCGAGATGGGTGAGGATTACCAACGCCGCCAGCGCGAAAAAATCATCGAAGCCCTCAAGCGCACCGACGTCGTGATCTGCACCGCTCTCATCCCCGGCCGCAAGGCGCCGGTCTTGCTGACCGAGGCGATGGTCGCCGAACTTGCTCCCGGATCGGTCATCGTCGATCTCGCGGTCGACGCCGGCGGCAATGTCGAGGGCAGTCGGCTCGGCGAAGTCGTCACCACTCCTAACGGGGTCACGATCATCGGGCATGCCAACATGCCCTCCCGCATCCCCGCCGATGCGAGCCAGCTCTACGCGCGCAATCTCTATAATTTCCTCACACTTCTCGTCGACAAGGACGGCAAGCTCAAGATCGACACCGCCGACGAGATCATCAAGGCGACGCTGCTGACCGAGAACGGCGCGGTAGTGAACCCGGCGCTCGCATCCTCGGCCGTGACGGACGCCCAAGCCGCAGAGGGCTGACGGAGAAAGCGATGGCGGATCCCGTCTCCCTAGCCGAGCAGGCCGGCGCGGCCGCCGGTGCGGCCGGCGCGCTCGCGCACAACCTCGACCTCCTGTCTCAGCAGCTTGCGTTGCAAGCGTCGCCGACGGCGACGCTCGGCACATCCTTCGTCTTCGAGCTGACGGTCTTCGTGCTCGCCGTCTTTGTCGGTTACCACGTGGTTTGGCGGGTGACGCCGGCGCTGCACTCGCCGCTCATGAGCGTGACCAACGCCATATCGAGCGTGATCATCGTCGGTGCGCTGATCGCGGCAGGCCCCCTTGGAGTCAGCTTTGCCAAGATCATGGGCTTTGTTGCCGTGACCCTCGCCGCCGTCAATATCTTCGGCGGCTTCATCGTCACCCAGCGCATGCTCCAGATGTTCCAGAGAAAGCGATAGCGGGGTTCGTGTTGAGCGAGAGCCTGTCCGCCCTCTGCTATCTGATCGCCTCGGTCTGTTTCATCATGGCCCTGCGTGGCCTCTCCTCGCCGGAAACCGCGCGGGCAGGCAATATTTACGGCATCGCCGGCATGGTCATCGCGGTGGCCACCACGCTGGTGACCCCGCAGGTGGTGAGCTTTTGGTGGATCATTGTCGGTATTCTGATCGGCGGCGCGATCGGTACCTTGGTCGCGCTGCGCATTCAGATGACGGCGCTGCCGCAGCTGGTCGCGGCGTTTCACAGCCTCGTCGGTCTCGCCGCGGTCTGCGTCGCCGCCGCCGCCTTCACGTTTCCGGAAGCCTATGGGATCGGGGTGCGCGGCTCGATCCACCGGAGCAGCCTGGTCGAGATGGCGATCGGCATGGCGATCGGCGCCATCACCTTCACCGGCTCGGTCGTAGCCTTCGGCAAATTGCAGGGTCTGGTCACCGGCCGGCCCCTCGTCTTCACCGGCCAACACCTGTTGAACGCCGGGCTCGGGGTATTGCTGGTGCTATTGATCATCCTGTTCGTCTCCACCGAGACGGCGGCCACGTTCTGGCTGACCCTGCTGGTTTCACTGGCCCTCGGTTTCTTCTTGATCGTGCCGATCGGCGGGGCGGACATGCCGGTCGTCATCTCGATGCTGAACTCCTATTCCGGTTGGGCGGCCTGCGGCATCGGTTTCACGCTGTCCAACAGCCTCTTGATCATCACCGGTGCGCTCGTCGGCTCGTCGGGCGCCATCCTCAGCTACATCATGTGCAAAGGAATGAACCGCTCGATCTTCAATGTGATCCTGGGTGGGTTCGGCACCGAGGGCGGTGCGATAGCTGCCGGCGCCGGTCACGGCGACCGCTCGGTCAAATCCGGCAGTGCGGAGGACGCCGCCTTTATCTTGAAGAATGCCGGTTCGGTCATCATCGTGCCGGGCTATGGGATGGCGGTCGCTCAAGCCCAGCACGCGCTGCGAGAGGAGGCCGACATGTTGAAGAAGGACGGGGTCAAAGTGCGTTATGCGATCCATCCGGTCGCCGGCCGCATGCCCGGTCATATGAACGTGCTGCTTGCCGAGGCCAACGTCCCCTATGACGAAGTCTTCGAGCTCGACGAGATCAACCGCGACTTTGCCTCGACCGACGTGGCCTTTGTCATCGGGGCCAACGACGTGACCAATCCCGCGGCGAAGGATCCGTCGTCGCCGATCTACGGCATGCCGATCCTCGAGGTCGAGCGCGCCAAGACCGTGCTCTTCGTCAAGCGCTCGATGGCCTCGGGCTATGCCGGGGTCGACAACGAGCTGTTCTATCGCGACAACACAATGATGCTGTTTGGCGATGCCAAGAAAATGTGCGAGGAGATCGTTAAAGCGCTCGAGTAGTCGCCGAAATCGCTGTCGACAACTGCCGTTGAGCTGTTACCGCATTCATCGGAATTAGATTAGGTTATTTTGATCTGACACCTACTTATCGATGCACTATCCGAAATTTGATTTACAATTTAAGGATGAGACTTGCTACAGACTTGCCGTAGGCTATGCTTAGTAGCCCTCCCGTTCCAACCGCTTGCGCAAGAGCTTGCGGTAGCGGCGGACCGCCTCGGCCTTTTCCCGCGCCCGCCGCTCCGAGGGCTTCTCGTAATTACGCCGCAACTTCATCTCTCGGAACACGCCCTCGCGCTGCATTTTCTTCTTTAAGGCTCGCAGAGCCTGATCGACATTGTTGTCGCGTACGAGGACTTGCACGGGGGCATTTCTCCATTGATAGGTTGCGCGCAGCCGCGCTGGTGCGGCCGTCCAATATTTAGCACCTCTGCCGGCTGCTGTGAAGGCGACAGCCAGACGGTTTACCCCGGCCAATGATCCGCCCATATTCCAGCCATGGCTCTATTGAAGATCGCCCGGATGGGGCACCCGGTTCTGCGTTCTGCTTCCGCGCCGGTCGATGATCCGACGGCGCCGTGGGTACGCCGGCTCGTCGAGGACATGATCGAGACGATGGAGGATGCCGGCGGCACCGGTATCGCCGCTCCGCAGGTTCACGAGCCATATCGGATCGTCGTCTTCCGGGTTCCCGACGAGCGGGTCACCGAAATGCCCGGCGACGTCGCCCAAGATCTGACGGTATTGGTCAACCCCGTCGTTGAGCTGATTGGACAGGAGCGCGCGCTCGGTTGGGAAGGTTGCCTGTCGGTCCCGGGATTGCGCGGCGTCGTCCCCCGGCACTTGCGCATCCGCTATCGCGGGACGAGCCCGGAGGGGCATGTCATCGAGCGCGCGGTCGAGGGCTTCCATGCCCGGGTCCTCCAGCACGAATGCGATCACCTCGACGGCATCCTCTACCCGCAGCGGATGACCGATCACCGGTTGCTCGTTTTCCTTGAAGAGCTGCAGCGGCACCCGATTGATCTGGTGGCCTTTCTCAACGAAAACAGAGCCGAATGAGGAGCCCGCTCGCCGAGGATCAGCGCGCGGCGCTGATCGAAGCGATGCTCCCGAACGTGGCGTTCGACGGCTGGTCGCGCCCGGCGTTGCGGGCTGCGGCGCGCCGCATCGGCATGCCTGCCGCCGAGGCGCTGGCGCTGTTTCCGAATGGGGCCGCCGAGTTTGTCGCCTGCTTCAGTCGTTGGGCGGATCTCCGCATGCTCGATCGGTTCGAAACCATGGCCCTCGAGCCATTGCGTATCTCCGACCGCATCGCGCTCGCGATCGCCACTCGGTTGGAAGTCATTGCGCCATGGCGCGAAGCGGTTCGCCGCGCCCTCTCGGTGCTGGCGCTGCCGCGACACGCACCACTCGGCTTGCGCCTGCTGTACGAGACCGTCGACGGCATCTGGTATGCCGCCGGGGACCGCGCCACCGATTTCAGCTTTTATACCAAACGGGTCACCCTCGCGGCGATCTATGCCGCCACCCTGCTTTATTGGCTTGAAGACAACTCGCCGGACTTTGCCGACACCCGCGCTTTTCTCGATCGGCGGCTCTCCGAGGTGGCTGCCATCGGCAAGGCACGACACCGGTTCGAAACGGCGCTGGAACGCCTGCCTAACCCGGTTCGCCTGCTGCGCCAGTTCCGTTGAGCGGAGAGGCCAGGCCGCAGCTGGCGTTTCTCGGTCTCAGCGATGTGGGATGAGGCGCGTGACGTGGCCCATCTTGCGGCCGGGTTGGGTTTCGGCTTTTCCGTAGAGGTGGAGCTTGGCCAGCGGGTCGTTCAGCGCATCCCGCCATTTCTCGACCTCGCTGCCGATCAGGTTTTTCATCACTGCGTCGGAATGATGCTCGACCGAGCCGAGCGGCAGGCCGCACAAGGCGCGCACCAGCTGCTCGAACTGGCTCGTGATGCAGGCGTCGATGGTCCAATGTCCCGAGTTATGGGGCCGCGGCGCGATCTCGTTGACGAGAAGATCACCACCCTGCGTCACGAACATTTCGACCGCGAGCACCCCGACCAGATCGAGCTTCTCGGCGACGTGCCGCGCGATGACCTCGGCGCGCATCGCCGTCTCGGCAGCGATCCGCGCAGGCGCGATCGTCGTGTCGAGGATATGGGCGACGTGCTGGTTTTCGACCGGCGGATAAGTCGCCCAGGCGCCGTTGCGGCCGCGCGCGACGATGACCGAGATCTCGCAGGCGAAATCGACAAAGCTCTCGAGAATGCCGATCTCACCCCCCATTCGCTGCCAAGCCTCCTCGGCCCTGACTTCCGGGGTCAGGGTCACCTGACCCCTGCCGTCATAGCCCATGCGCACGCTCTTGAGCACGGCCGGGTGGCCAAAGTCCCGCATCGCCCGGAGCAATGCCGCCGCGTCGGCAATCTCGCGGTAAACGGCGGTGTCGACATCGATCGAGCGGAGGAAATCCTTCTCCCGCAAGCGGTCCTGTGCGATCTCGAGAATTTCGGGGCGTGGCAGTACCGGCCGGATGGCGGAGACCAGCCGTACCGCTTCGGCCGGGATGTTCTCGAACTCGAACGTCACGATGTCCACCGCCGAAGCGAACCGCTCGAGCGCGCCGCGATCAGAGAATTCGGCGACGGTCGCCGCGCCGCAGATCTGCTCCGCCGGGCTGTCGGCCTCGGTCGCAAAAACGTGGCAGCGAAACCCGAGCCGGGCTGCGGCGAGCGCCGTCATCCGGCCGAGCTGGCCGCCGCCCAAGATGCCAATTGTTGCACCCGGGGCCAGCGTTGCCGCCGGCATCATCGGCGGTCCGGGCGGTCAGCAACCCCCTGCGTTTGCGTCTGTCGCCAGTCGTCGAGAGCCGCCTCGGCGGCGGCATCGGACAGTGCGAAAATTGCCGCCGCGAACAGCGCCGCATTGACGGCACCGGCTTGACCGATCGCGAAGGTCGCGACCGGGATCCCGGCCGGCATCTGTACAATCGAGAGCAGACTGTCCAGGCCCTTGAGGGCCCTGCTCTCGATCGGTACGCCGAGCACCGGCAGCGGCGTCAAAGCGGCGATCATACCGGGGAGATGGGCGGCACCCCCGGCCCCGGCGATGATCACGCGCAAACCGCGCGAGCGGGCATTGCGGGCATATTCGTACAACCGCTCGGGCGTGCGGTGCGCCGAGACGATCCGCGTCTCGTAGCCGATGGCGAGCCGGTCGAGGACGCTCGCGGCATGCTGCATCGTCTCCCAATCGGATTGGCTTCCCATGATGATGCCTACCGCCCGGCCGGCGTCGCCCATCGGATTTTCCAGGACGTGGTTGCGAGGACAGGGCTATATTAGAGGCAGGACCGGTGCACACAAGCACCCCGGCAGACCGGCCGCACAGCGTGCCCGGCAACTGGTCAGGCGATGATATCGGGCAGCAACTCGCTCTCGATCTTCGAGATCTGATCCTTGAGCAGCAGCTTTCGCTTCTTCAGGCGCTGCAGCTGCAGCTGGTCGAACGGAGCGCGCTCGGCGAGCCGCGCGATCACATCGTCGAGGTCGCGATGCTCGGTTTTTAAGGCAGCGAGCTTGGCTTTCAGGGCTTCTACGTCGAGATCCATGGCCGTTAGCCCAGAGTTTACCATTATTATAGCATCCTGAATGCGTGGGCTATCCAAAGCTCGCACCCTCGTGCGGCGATGACTGAGGCGAACGGTGAGCCACCCGATGGCGAGGCGCTGTGGCGTTTTTCCCTGGAGTTCTATGAGCGCCCGGGGGTCTCGGAGGCGTTGATCGCATTGCAGGATCGCGCCGGCTGTGATGTCAATTTGATGCTGTTTGCCCTTTGGCTCGGGGTTTCCGGCCGGGGCCGGCTGACCAGAGAGGAACTGGCGATCGCCGGCCGCATCGTTCGACCGATCAGTGCGGACATCGTGCAGCCTCTGCGGGCGCTGCGGCGAAGGCTCAAACCCGATCCCGCCGCGGATGTTCAGCGTTTACGCGAGGGAATCAAGGCGCTCGAGCTTGCGGCGGAGAAAGTTATCCAGGATCGTCTCGGCCGCACTGCCCGACCCGCCTCCGGCGACACCCATCGGGCCGCGCGCGCCGCGGCCGCGTACGCGAACCTGGCCCTCTATCTCGGGCCGGCGACAGCCAGCAGCCCTGAGGCGACGACGATTAAAGAAGCGCTCGGAGCGTTCCTGCGCGATTGATCCAACCCGACCCTTACACCTTGCCCCGCCGCGGTTTCGAGCGGAGCGGATGCGCGCCCTCGACGGAGGGCTCACCCCAGCGTCGCACCAGTCCGGTTTCGAGATCGAACAGGTCGAGAATACGGCCCAATGTCTGATCGATCATCTCTTCGAGGGTTTGTGGCTTGGCGTAAAAGGCAGGAACCGGCGGAGCGATCACGGCGCCCATTTCCGAAAGCGCCGTCATGGTTCTCAGGTGACCGGTGTGAAGCGGCGTCTCGCGCACCAAAAGCACGAGGCGCCGGCGCTCTTTCAGCACTACATCCGCCGCCCGGCTCAACAGTGTCGTCGTTACCCCGCTGGCGATCTCGGCCATGCTGCGGATCGAGCAAGGGGCTACCACCATGCCCATCGTCTTGAACGAGCCGGACGAAATCGGCGCGGTCATATCGCCGTTGGCATGAACGAAATCGGCCCGGGCGCGGACCGCCGCGGGCTTCAGATCGGTCTCGACCGCCAAGGTCACATCGGCCGTCCGGCTGATCACGAGATGCGTCTCCACCGGAAGGGGCCGCAGCAACTCGAGCAGTCGGGCCCCATAAATGACGCCCGAGGCGCCGCTGATCCCGACGATCAGCCGCGGCCGAACGGGTATTTCTTCGGGATCGCCCTGTGTGAAACCCGCTGACGCGATATATCTGCGTTTCACGGGTCAGCAAACCCTTGGCCGGCTGCTGCAGCTGGCGTTACCATCGACCCTTGTCATCGTCTAGCAGGAGGAAAGTGCATGTCGCCGCCGCAAGATCGCATCGAGGCGCTAAAAGCTAAGCATGCCGAATTAGAGCGCGCCATCGATGAAGAGAATAGGCGTCCCCTGCCGAATCGGGATGCGGTCTCCGATCTGAAGCGCCAGAAGCTCCGCATCAAGGACGAACTCTTCCAGCTCGAGCGGCATTGACCGCAGCCCTCAACAACCTGGACCTTGGCAAAGCCGGGAGGTGCGCTGCCCCTCCCGGCTTTTTTGTGCTCCTCGGGCGTGGCGCGTTTCGGCCTTCAAGGTCACGAAGGCACAGCGCATTTCGCCCCACATCGGGTCCCGCCGGGCGACCACCGCAGCCTCGAGCACGGACGGGTGCCGATAGCGGATGTCCTCTACCTCGATCGTCGAGATGTTCTGGCTCGCGTCAAACGGATTCCTTGGTGCGCTCGCGCAGCAAGAATTTCTGGATCTTGCCGGTCGAGGTCTTTGGCAATGGCCCAAAGATGACCGCCCGGGGCGCCTTGAAGTGGGCAAGGCGCTCGCGGCAAAAGGCGATGATCTCGTCCGCCGTCGCAGTGGCTTCGGACTTCAGTGTCACGAACGCGCAGGGGGTTTCGCCCCACATCGGGTCAGGGCGCGCGACCACCGCCGCCTCGAGCACGCAAGGGTGCCGGTAGAGAACGTCTTCGACCTCGATCGTCGAGATGTTCTCGCCGCCAGAGATGATGATGTCCTTCGAACGATCCTTCAGCTCGATATAGCCGTCGGGATGCATGACCCCGAGATCGCCCGAATGAAACCAGCCGCCGGCAAAGGACTCCTTCGTGGCTCGCGGGTTCTTCAGGTAACCCTTCATGACGATGTTGCCGCGCATGAAGATCTCGCCCATCGTCGCACCGTCGGCCGGCACTGGTGCGAGGCTCCCCGGATCGGCGACCATCAGATCGTCGAGCACCGGATAGGTGACGCCCTGGCGCGCCTTGAGCCGCGCCCGCTCGGCAGCGGGCAGCTCGTCCCATTCGTCGTGCCAGGCGCAGACGACGGCCGGGCCGTAGACCTCGGTCAGCCCGTAGACATGGGTGATGTGAAAGCCGAGGCCCTCCATGCCCTCGATTACTGCGGCCGGAGGCGCTGCCCCGGCCGTCATCATCTCGATCCGCCGACCGAGGGAACGGTTCAGTTCCGGCCCCGCATTGAGCAGCATATTCATGACCACCGGCGCGCCGCAGAGATGAGTGACCCCCTCGCGCGCGATCGCCTCGTAGATCGCAGCGACCTCGACCCGGCGCAGGCAGACATGGGTGCCGGCCATCGCCGTGATCGTCCACGGGAAGCACCACCCGTTGCAGTGGAACATCGGCAGGGTCCACAGATAAACAGGGTGCTGCCGCATGCCCCAGACCAGGACGTTGCCGAGCGCGTTCAGGTAGGCGCCCCGGTGGTGATAGACCACACCTTTCGGGTTGCCGGTGGTCCCCGAGGTGTAGTTGAGCGCGATCGCTTCCCACTCGTCCTCCGGCGTCATCTCCGCGAAATCCGGGTCGGCGGAAGCAAGAAAGGCCTCGTAGTCGATTTCGCCGAGCCGCTCGCCGCCTGGTCCCTGCGCATCGGCGATGTCGATCACGATGGGTTTCTCGTCGAGCCGGGCCAGTGCCTCTTTGATCACCGGCGAAAATTCGGTGTCGGTAATCAGTACCTTGGCCTCGCCGTGGCGCAGGATGAAGCCGATCGTGTCCGCGTCGAGCCGGATATTGAGTGCATTCAACACCGCCCCGGCCATCGGCACCCCGAAATGCGCCTCGAAGGCCTCGGGAAGGTTCGGCGCCATCACGGCGACGGTGTCGCCGCGCTCGACGCCGCGCGCTACAAGCGCGCTGGCGAGCCGCCGGCAGCGTTCGAGCGCCTCGCGCCAGCTATACTGCCGCTCGCCGTAGGCGACGGCGCGCCGGTCCGGATAGACCGATGCGCTGCGCAACAAAAAACCGATCGGCGTCAACGGCACGTAGTTGGCGGCGTTCTTGTCGAGCCCGATTTCGTAAGGCCCGATTTCGTAAGGATTGGCTTCGGTCACCATCATGCTCCTCCCTGAGTGGGCCATTTTGGCATCCACGCCGAAGCTGTCGAGCGGCTTTGCAAAGGGGCACATCAAGGGAGGCGATCCGCCTGGGCCGCTCATATCGCGCATCCCTGGTGGTTCCGTGATGCTTCCCTGTTCGGCGGATTCGGCTCCCTGTTCGGCCGATTTAATTCCCTGTTTGGCCGCTTAGGGAACTTGCCCAGGCTTTGCTGAAATAACAAAGGTTTGGCGGTGGGGTTTCGCTGCGAATCGAGCGCGCAATCGCAATCTTCGCAGTATTTTCCCGTGGCGCAGGGAAATTTATGGACGCCCGCCACGCACCGACCGAGAATCCAGCTTAGCGACGTGAGGAGACCGATGACGAGAGGCTATGCCGAGACCTATCGCCAATCGATCGATCGTCCGGAGGAATTCTGGGCTGAGGCCGCGGCGGCGATCCTACGCTGGATGAAGGAGGATTCGTAACGACATGATCAAACGGTTTCATGCGCTCTATGTCGGCCAGATCGAGCTCGACAATATCGGCCGCGACGGCACGCCGGCGAACGACCGCCGCTACCCGAACGAGCGCTTGAGCGAGGTGTTCTGGGCTGCGCGCGATGTCGCCCAGCTGATGGACGAGTTGGGCTATTACTGCTTTTGGAGCGCCGAGCACCATTTCCAGCGGGAAGGCTATGAGTGTCTGCCGAACCTGATCCAGCTCGGGCTGTGGCTCGCCACTCAGACCCGGCATATCAAATTCGGCTGCGCCTTCAACATTCTGCCGATGTGGCATCCGATCCGGCTCGCCGAAGACTACGCGATGGCCGACATCGTGACCGACGGCCGGGTCGTCATGGGTGTCGGGCGCGGCTATCACACCCGCGAGATGGAAACCCTCGGGGCACCATTGCTCGATGCCGAAGCCAATCGGGCGATTTTCGAGGAAGGGCTCGACCTGCTGTTGAAATGCTTCAACGAGGAGGCGTTCCACTTTAAGGGCAAGTATTTCGAGTGCCCGCCTCCGGTGCCCTATCGCGGGTACCGGCTCGAAGAGATCACGGTCGTGCCGCGGCCCAAGCATCTGCCGGTCGAGATCTGGATGCCGATCGCCAGCGGCAAGACCATCGACCTGATGGCCCAAAAGGGCCTCAAAGCCATGGTCACATTGAACGGCGAGAAGATCCTCGAGGACGTCGTGCGCGCCTATCACGCCGCCTGTGCCCGGCACGGCCGCCCGAAACAGCTCGGCGAGGACATGATCTGGGGTGCGGGCATCTATCTCGCCGACACGCAGCAAGAGGCAATCCGGCGCCTCGAGCCGTCGCACGACGAGCGCTACAAGTGGTTCGCACCGTTCGGCTTTGTCCGCTACGCCGACGAGCAGGGCCGGACCTGGGGCACCCCCGGAGCGCCGGCGCGGGTGCCCTCGCTCGCCGACGGCGTGCAACAGAAGGCCTGGTTCTGCGGGCCGCCGTCGCATGTCATCGACGGTATCAAGTCGATCGAGGCGAAATACCCGGGGCTCGAGGATTTCATGATCCATTGGGCCGAGGGGCTGCCACCCGACGAGTTCAAGGAGCAGCTGCGCTGGTTCGCCCGCGACGTGATGCCCGCATTCAATCGCGGTTGATTGGGGAGACCGGACGATGAAATTTGGCCTGTTTTACGAGCACCAGCTGCCGCAGCCCTGGGGCGAGGAGTCGGAGCTGCGGCTTTATCAGCAGGCGCTCGACCAGATCGAGCTCGCCGATCGCCTGGGGATCGACTACGTCTGGGAGGTCGAGCACCACTTCCTCGAGGAGTATTCGCACTCCTCGGCGCCCGAGGTGTTCCTCGCCGCCTGCTCGCAGCGCACCAAACGCATCCGCCTCGGTCACGGCATCACCCTGATGCCGCCCAACTACAACCATCCGGCGCGGGTCGCCGAACGCATCGCCACCCTCGATCTGGTCTCGAACGGACGCGTCGAGTGGGGGACCGGCGAGTCGGCGACAGCCGTCGAGATGGGCGGCTTCCGTGTCGACCCCGACGACAAGCGGGCGATGTGGGAGGAGGCGACCCGAGAGGCCGCCAACATGCTGGCGATGCGGCCCTATCCCGGGTTCAACGGGCGGTGGTTCGGCATGCCGTGCCGCAACCTGGTGCCAAAAGCGGTGCAGCGACCGCACCCGCCGATGTGGGTCGCATGCTCGCGGCGCGAGACCATCCACTTGGCCGCGCGCAACGGACTCGGCGCGCTGACATTCTCGTTTCTCGATCCCGACCAAGCGGCAAAGTGGGTCGAGGAGTATTACGACATCATCAAATCGGACGAGTGCGTGCCGATCGGCCATCGCGTCAATCCGAATATCGCGATCGTCACCGGCATGTCCTGTCATCAGGAAGAGGCCGAAGCGATCCGCCGCGGGCTCGACGGGTTCCGCTTCTTCGGCTACTCGCTCGGCTATTACGCCCTCTTCGGCGAGCACCGGCCGGGGCGCGCGGACCTCTGGGAGCGGTTTCTGCAGGTCAAGGATCAGCTGCCGGACAATGCCGGGCGCGGCGGCATCGGCACCCCCGACCAATTGCGTGCGCATTTGGCGCGCTACGAGAAGGCCGGCATCGACCAAGTCATGTTCATTCAGCAGAGCGGAACCAATCGCCACGAACATATCTGCGAGTCGCTCGAGGTCTTTGCCGAACGCGTGATGCCTGAGTTCAAGGCGCGCGACCAAGTGCGCGACGCCGAAAAACGGCGCGAGCTCGCGCCCTATATCGAGGCTGCATTGGCGCGTAAGCCGAAGATGGCGCCGCTCGACGACGCCGCGATCCCGCGCGTCGAAGCCTTCGGGCGCAAGGCGCCGTCGCCGCTGCTCAATTCCGATCGCGGTGGTGCCATCCCGATCCCGACGCAAGACCCGCTGGCCGCCCGCGAAGTCACGACCGCAAACTGAGCTGCACTGACGGCCGCGTGCGCTGCCAAAAGCGCAACCTCAGACAACGGGCGTCGGCTGTTCAAGTAAGATGAATTGTTTGTAAGCTTCGTTCGAAGATTCTTGCCTATCGGCGGGCTAGGACCAGTTGATTGGACAGGCCTCGAGGTGAAGTCCATTAACGGGATCGGACATGTTCGACGGATTGCTCGGCATTTTGCACCGGCTCGAAGATGCCCATCGAACCGGCGAGCGGAATAATCCCGCTTTCGCTCTAGCCGTCCTGCTCATCGAAATAGCGCGTAGCGACGATAGGGTCGAGGATCGCGAGCAGGGCATCATCCAGCGTGCCTTGGCCCGACGCTTCGGCTTGGAACGGAGCGAGGTAATCCGCCTCATCAAAACGGCGGAAGAGCGTGCGATGCAGGCTACTGATCTATTTCATTTCACCCGGGTTGTGGTCGAGAATTTCAGCGAAGAAGAACGTATTGGGGTCATCGAGATGTTGTGGGAGGTAGCCTATTCCGACGGCGTGCTGACCGACGATGAAGATGCTCTGATCCGGCGGGTCGCCGGCCTGATCTACGTCTCGGATCGGGACAGGGCAGAAGCGAGACGGCGGGTCGTGCAGCGCATTGAGAGGGAGTGACAACCAACTTGGTTGGCGACAACATGTAACGCGCAGCGCTCAACCAGGTGCTTGATCGTGGGCTCCCGCCGAGGAGCGCACGTTCGTTGTACTCGGGCCAGGGTCGAGATGTCGCCTCGGGCCAGGGTCGAGATGTCGCCGGGAAACAGGCGGAGTTGACCACCCGGGGATCCGCAGTGCTTACTGGCTCAGAACAGAGCAACCGGGGTGGGCAAGATGCAAGTTCGCAACGTGGCGCGCGAGCGGCTCGAAAAGGGCGAAATGGCGCTCGGCGTCGGCATCCGGACGGCGCGCACCGTCGATATCGCCAAAATGATGAAGACGTCGGGATACGACTGGCTGTTCATCGACCTCGAACACGGCCCGATGTCGATCGAGTTCGCGACGACGCTCGCGGTGGCGGCACTCGACACCGGCATCTCGCCGATCGTCCGCGTGCCGTTCATGCAGCACACGATGGCGACCCGTGTGCTCGACTCGGGCGCTCTTGGTATCGTCATGCCGCATGTCGACACCCCCGAGCAGGCGTGCGAGATCGTCGACCATCTGAAATACCCGCCGATCGGCCATCGCTCGCTCGCCGGCGCGCAGGCGATCTTCGATTTCCAATCGCTCCCGATCGGCGAGATGGCGCAAGCCGCCAACGCGGCGCTGCTTGTCATTCCGATGGTGGAGACGCCGACGGCGATCGCCAATGCCGAGGCGATCGCCGCGGTTCCTGGGATCGACGCATTGTTGATCGGGACCAACGATCTCGCGGCAGAGATGGGCATCCCCGGCGAGTTCGGCCATGCGCGGATCGTCGGTGCCTATGAAACCGTGATCGCGGCTTGCCGCAGGCACAATAAATGGCCTGGCATGGGCGGTGTCTACGACGATGCGCTGCTGCAGAAGTATGTTGGGATGGGCATGCGGCTGGTGCTTACCGGCAGCGACGGCGGATTTCTGATGGCCGGTGCGGCGCGGCGTGCGGGGCTGGCGCGCCAATGGGGTGCCGGACACTAATCGAGCAGGAGGGGCCCATGATCATTGATTGCCACGGCCACTACACCACCTCCCCGCGTCAGCACGAAGGATGGCGCAACGAGCAGATCGAGGCGCACAGAGCCGGCAAGCCGCCGCCGCCGCGCCCGAGGATGACCGACGACGAGATCCGCGAGACGATCGCGGGCGGCCAGCTCAAAGTGCAGCGCGAGCGCGCCACCGACCTGACGATCTTCTCTCCGCGCGCCGCCGGCATGGGCCACCACCTTGGTGACGCAACGACCAGCGAGGCCTGGGCCAGCGCCTGCAACGAGCTGATCCACCGCGTCTGCTCGCTGTTCCCAAAGAACTTTGTCGGTGTGGCGATGCTGCCGCAGAGCACGCGGGTCTCGCCGAAGAACTGCATCGCCGAGATCGACCGTTGCATCAATGAATACGGATTTGTCGGCGTCAATCTGAACCCCGATCCGTCCGGCGGCCATTGGCAGGACCCGCCGCTCGGCGACCGCTACTGGCATCCCCTTTATGAGAAGATGGTCGAGTACGATATTCCGGCGATGATCCATGTCAGTGCCTCGTGCAACCCGACCCATCACACGACCGGCGCGCACTATCTCAACGGCGACACCGCCGGCTTCAACCAGCTGATGAATTCGTCGGTGTTCAGGGATTTTCCGACCATCAAATTCATCATTCCGCACGGCGGCGGTGCCGTGCCATATCACTGGGGGCGCTACCGCGGTTTGGCGCAGGACGCCAAGCTCGGTCTGCTGACCGACCTTATGTTGAAGAACGTCTTCTTCGATACCTGCGTCTATCACCTGCCCGGCCAGGAATTGCTGGCGAAGGTCATCCCGGTCGATAACATCCTCTTCGCCTCAGAAATGATCGGCGCGGTTCGCGGCATCGATCCGGAGACGGGTCACCACTATGACGACACTAAACGTTACATCGACCAGCTTCCGTTGTCGGCACAGGACAAGGCGAAGATTTTCGAAGGCAATGCGCGCCGCGTCTACGGCCGCTTGCCCGCAGCGATCGGGAAGCAATCCGCGCGGGCGGTCTGAAGTTGGCGACGGGCCGTCATTGCGAGCGCAGCGAAGCAATCTTGGGCCACCATGTTTCCGTCCGTTGGCAGGGGTGTTCGGGAACGGATGGAGAGTGTATTGAATATATTTCCTGTCCCTCGCCGCACAAAAAGAAGCCCACCGCGAATGGTGGGCTCGAACAAGTGCTCCCACCGCGCGTTTCACGCGCAGTAGGAGTCATCAGCCGCAACGGCGGCGTTCCAGAGGGACTCCATCCCGAAGTCTCCGCAGGAGATTTAGCACAGACCTCGACAGAACCCAGGCGGCAAACACGGTAAACTCCGACCGCGATTCCGGTGTAGTCTAGGCGCCGCAGTCTTCGCGGGACATCCGCGATGTCGAACGCTAAGGAACCTACCAGAGGAAGGTCATGCCGACAATTGCGCACAACGGCACGAAGCTGGCCTTTGAAGATCGTGGCGCCGGCAGGCCCGCCTTTGTCTTCGTCCACGGAACGTCGTGCGATCGCTCGTTCTTCGCCCCGCAGGCCGAGCACTTCGCCCGCCAGCATCGCGTCGTTTCCGTAGATCTGCGCGGACATGGCGAGAGCGACAAACCCTCGGGGCCATACCCGATCGCGGCTTATGTCGACGATCTCGCTTACATCATTGAACAACAGGGCCTCGGTAAGGTTGTGGCGGTCGGCCACAGCATGGGTGGCATGATCGTCCTGGAGCTGGCTGCTGCCCATCCCGACTGCGTCGGCGCCATCGTCATGGTCGACTCGACGCTTGCTTATTCGCCAGATCGACGCACCGCCGTTGAGGCAGTGGCGGCCGGCATCGAGGCCGGCGATCACGGGCCCCGCAGACAGTGGATCGAGAGCATGTTCCTGCCAAACTCCGACCGGCAGCTCGTGGAGAAAGTAATGAGAGTGATGTTGGCCGCGCCGCCTCACGTCGCCGCCAGTGCCATCAGGGGTGCTCTCGAGTTCGATTGTCAGACCGCTGCGGCATTGTGCAAAGTGCCGGCGGTGCATCTGGCAGCATCGCCGCAGCGCATCCCGCCGCCGCCGATCGCGGAGCGGCTGCAAAATCTCGTCAATGGCTGCACTGTGGGCGCCGGGCATTTCAACCAGCTCGAAGTTCCCGACCAGGTGAATGCGATGATCGAGGCTTTTCTTCGCCGTTACGTCTGAAACGGCGGCTTACAGGCCTCCGGGGGGCCGGGTGTAGTGTAAGAGGACGAGCGGGGCGGCTCGGCCGGTTCCGCGATCATGCGCGCGATGCCGATATCGGGCGAACGAACGGGAGGGGTGAGCCATGATCGCTATTGGTATCCTGTCTATGAGAAGATGATGGAGTACGACATTCCGGCGATGATCCATGTCAGCGCGTCGCAGCCCGACCCATCACACGACCGGCGCACACTATCTCAACGGCGACACCGCCGGCTTCAACCATCTTATGAATTCCTCGGTGTTCAAGGATTTCCCGACCATCAAATTCATCATTCCGCACGGCGGCGGTGCCGTACCCTATCACTGGGGGAGGTATCGCGGTCTGGCGCAGGATGCCAAGCTCGGGCCGCTGTCCGACCTCATGTTGAAGAACGTCTTCTTCGACACCTGCGTCTATCATCTGCCCGGCCAGGAATTGCTGGCGAAGGTCATCCCGGTCGATAACATCCTCTTCGCCTCAGAAATGATCGGCGCGGTTCGCGGCATCGATCCGGAGACGGGTCACCACTTCGACGACACCAAGCGCTACATCGACCAGCTGCCGCTGTCGGCACAGGACAAGGCGAAGATTTTCGAAGGCAATGCGCGTCGCGCCTACAGCCGCTTGTCCGCAGCGATCGGGAAGCAATCCGTGAGGTGATCATGTCTCAAGAAAGCAGCCCCGAGACGGGCAGCCGCTGGGATGTTCTGACCAGAACCGGCGCCGGCACGCCGATGGGCGATCTGCTGCGCCGCTACTGGTGGCCGATCGCCGGCGCCAGCGAGCTCGAACATCCCGGCACGCTTGCTCTACGGCTCATGGGCGAGGATCTCGTCCTCTACAAGGACCTCGGCGGCAAATACGGCCTTCTCGATCGCCATTGCCGGCACCGGCGCGCCGACCTCAGCTACGGCTATGTCGAAAAATGCGGGCTGCGCTGCAATTATCACGGCTGGCTCTACGACGCCGACGGCAGCTGTCTGGCGCAGCCCTATGAGGATATGGCGCATCCGGACGCGCGGCTGCGCGACGAGATCCGCATCAAGGCCTATCCGGTCGAGGAATTGGGCGGGCTGTTATGGGCTTATCTCGGCCCCGAGCCGCGGCCGCTCGTGCCCGATTGGGAATTCTTTTCGTGGAAGAACGGTTTCCGCCAGATCGTCAAGGCCGAGATCCCATGCAACTGGTTCCAGTGCCAGGAAAACTCGATCGACCCCGTCCATTTCGAATGGACCCATTCGAACTGGAGCGTGCGTCTCGCGGGTGCTAGCGGCCCGTACACGCCGAAGCACGTCAAGGTCGATTTCAACGAGTTCGAATACGGCTTCCAGTACAAACGCATCCGCACCGATACCAGCGACAAAGACCGACTGTGGACGGTCGGCCGCGTCTGCCTGTGGCCGAACGGATTGTTCACCGGCAATCATGTCGAGTTCCGCGTGCCGGTCGATGACGAGAATACGCTCAGCGTCATGTGGCATTTCAGCCGGGTGCCCCGGGAGCGCCAGCCTTATGTGCAGAACAGCATCCCGACCTGGCAGGGTCCGATCGCCGATCCGGCAACCGGGCGCTGGATCACCAGCCATGTGATGAACCAGGATTTCGTGACCTGGGTCGGGCAGGGCCGCATCGCCGATCGCTGCCGGGAATATCTTGCCCCGAGCGACCGCGGCATCGTGATGATCCGCCGCCGCTTCATGAACGACATCGAGGCGGTCAAGGACGGACGGGACCCAAAGGCGGTAATCCGAGACCCGGCGGTCAACCGCGCGATCGCGCTGCCGGTCGCCGAGCGCGAGGCATTCAGCGACGGTTTTACGCGCGCCGAGCTGATGACCAACCCGCTCGCCCGCCGCGGCTTGCAGGGTTATATCTTCCAGACCGGGCAACCTGCGGAGGTCCGCACCGCGTTTCTCGCGGCGATAGGCTTCAGCGAAGCGGAAGCAGCTGCCGGCCCGCAAACCTTCGACCCGCTGGCGCCGGCGTCGCGCTGACCTCGCTGCGACGAAGGCCGCCTTAGCGCACGGCCTTCGGCGTCGGGCGGCCGAGCTTAGCCCTCAGCGATCGACCACCCGCTATCGAACTTGAATTGGTTATTGGTTGCTATATTGCGATCATAGAATTGCCAAATTCATATGAAAGAGTTCAAGCAGGGCAGCCCGCGGGCCACGGACTGCGGCCAAAGAATTCAGATGGGTGACTGGCTTCCGAAAGACAGCCCGGATGGGGTAGGGCGGCCGTTCGGAGCGGTCTGGTCGGTAATTCCCACGGGTCGCCGAGTCGGATGGCCATTGCAACTTGAAGAAGAGACCCGGCTGTAGATTTGCTGCAGATGCAGCAATAGCCAATCCTTGGCTCAACCTTTTGTTGCCGGCTGGCGCCGCTCGGAGGTCGGACCCGGGATATCAACTGATGCACACCCCGCAGCCGCCTTCTCGAAACGTGCGTCAATTTCGGTGTAGACTTGCCTTCCGGGGTTCTCTGGCCATCGCGATAGCCATCACAAACGGACTGACAGGGAGACTACAGCTATGACAGACTTGCGCGTGATCACCACCGATGGCGCTGACGCCATCCTCGAGGAAGCCGCAGTGCAAGACTTGGCCGCCAATCTGAGGGGCCCGCTGCTGCGTCAGGGAGACGGCGGTTATGACAACGCCCGCAAAGTCTGGAACGGCATGATCGACCGGCATCCGGCCCTGATCGCGCGCTGCGCCGGGGTCGCAGACGTCATCGCGGCGGTGCGCTTTGCCCGCACCCACGAGCTGCTCGTGTCCGTCCGCGGTGGCGGTCACAACATCACCGGCAACGCCGTCTGCGAAGGCGGCCTGATGATCGACCTGTCGCCGATGAAGAGCGTTCGTGTCGATCCGGTGAAGCATATCGCGCGGGCCGAGGCGGGGCTGACCTGGGGCGAGTACAATCGCGAGACTCAAGCCTTTGGCCTGGCGACCACCGGCGGGGTCGTTTCGACGACCGGCATTGCCGGGCTGACCCTGGGCGGCGGCCTCGGCTGGCTGATGGGCAAGCATGGCCTCAGCTGCGACAACTTGCTGTCGGCCGATCTCGTCACGGCCGCGGGTAAGTTTTTAACGGTCAGCGCAGACGAGCACCCTGATCTCTTCTGGGGCCTGCGCGGCGGCGGCGGCAATTTTGGTGTCGTCACTTCGTTCGAATATCGGCTTCATCCCGTCGGCCCGGTGTTGGCCGGGATGGTTCTCCACCCGATGGCCAAGGCCAAAGAAGTGCTGCGCTTCTACCGGGACTATGCGCGCAGCTGCCCCGATGAGGCGCTCGCCGCTGCAGCACTGATGACGTCGCCCGAGGGCGCGCCGGTCGTCGCCGTTATCGTCGCCTATATCGGGGATCTCGCAGCCGGGGAGGCAGCCTTGGCGCCGGTCCGGAGGTTCGGGTCGCCGTTGCTGGACACCATCGCCCCGACCTCATACGTGCAGCTGAACACGTTGTTCGACGCGGCGGTTCCGTACGGCGGCGTTCAGCGGTACTGGAAGTCGAGCTTCCTGAAAGAGCTCGGGGACGATTTGATCGAGATCCTGATCGAGCGGTCGGCAAAGATGCTCTCTCCGATGTCGATGGTCTTGTTTTTCCATCTTCACGGCGCCGCGGCCCGGGTGGATCGGAACGCGACCGCCTTCGGCCTGCGCGACGATCAGTGGGATTACGACGTGATCTCCCAGTGGACCGATCCCGCCGAGTCGGCAAATCACGTCCGGTGGACCCGGGAGTTCTGGACCGCGGTGGAACCGTTCGCGACAGGCGAGGTGTACGTCAACCACCTGGACGCCGAAGAAGCTACCCGGATCAGGGCCGCCTATGGCCCGGGCTACGAGCGGCTCGTCGCGCTGAAGAATAAATACGATCCGACGAACCTGTTCCGGCTCAACCAGAACATCAAGCCGACCGTGTAGGCCCCAAGAGGAGCAACGCCATGGCCAAGAACGGCTTCAAGCTAATCGACGCCGAGATGCATGTGATGGAGCCGACCGATCTGTGGCAGCGCTACATCGATCCGGAGTTCAGGGCGCGGGCGCCGCGGCGGCTCGACGAGCGCCGGTGGGACATCCGCACACTCGTCGAGGGCGAGGTCATGGCGCAGATGCCGGGCGGCGACTGGCCGGCATTGACCGACGCCGAAGAGCAGGCTCTGGCCGAGCGCTACGCAGAAGAAATCGCGCGGAACTTCGATCCCGAGACCCAAGTGCGGGCGATGGACAAGGAGGGGCTCGATCTGGCGATCCTATTTCCGACCGCGGCGATGTACGTGACCGCCTTCACCAAGATGGACGCGCGCTTCGCGGCAGCGGCGTGCCGAGCCTACAACGACTGGCTCCATGACTACATCGAGGCCGCCGATCCGAAGCGGATGTTCGGCGCTGCCGCCGTCTCACCGCATGAGGTCGAGAGTGCGGTCGGCGAAACCCGCCGGGCCGTGACCCAGCTCGGCATGAAGGCGATTTTCCTGCGCCCGAACATCTACAACGAACGGCCGTGGCACGACCGGTATTACGATCCGCTGTGGGTAGCTTGCCAGGAGCTGAACGTCCCGGTCGGCTTCCACGAGACCACCGGCTCACGCATGAAGGCCGCCGGGGCCGATCGCTTCAAGAATTTGGGCATCGCGCACATCGCGACGCACTCGATGGAGCAGATGCTGGCCTGCATGGACGTGATCATGGGCGGCGTCATGGAACGCTTCCCGCGGCTGCGCTTCGCATTTCTCGAGGGGCAATGCGGTTGGCTGCCGTTCTGGCTCGGCCGCATGGACGAGCACCACGAATGGCGCGAGCCCTACGGCGAGATGACGCACCTTTCGATGCCGCCATCGGAGTATTTCCGCCGGCAAGGGTTCTGCGCGGTCGAGTGCGACGAAGAGTTCGTCGCCCACGTCGTCGATGCTTTCGGCGACGACAACCTCGTCACGACGACCGATTACCCGCACGGCGATTCGAAATACCCGAAGGCGATGGACCGTTTTCTCGCGCTGCCACTCTCCGACCGGAGCAAGCAAAAGATCCTCTGGGACAACGCCTTGCGCCTCTACGCGCTCTGAGAGACTGGCTCAAAAAAGATGTCGTCACTTGGTATCGTCACCCCGCCGAAAAGCGCGGGTCCAGGGCGAGCGCTTCCACCGTTGCTCCTGGATTCCCGCTTCCGCGGGAATGACGACCGCAAGTTGATTCTGTAGCTCGACCATGAAAATCGGGTTCATCGGGGTCGGCAACATCGGCGCGCCGATCGCCGGTCAGCTGCTGCAGGCCGGTCACGCGCTCGTCGTTCACGACATCAGGCGCGAGGCCGCGGACGCACTCCTCGCGGTTGGGGCCGCGTGGTCGGGCTCACCGATGGCGCTCGCCGCCGAATGCGAGGCCGTCGCCACCTGCCTGCCAGGACCGGCGGAGATGGAAGCGGTGTGCCTTGGGCCGGGCGACCTCGTCGCGCAGCTCAGATCCGGCATGCTTTACATCGATCACACGACCAACTCGCCGGAGCTGGTCCGACGGGTCCACACCTTGCTCGCCGATAAGGGCGTGGCGATGGTCGACGCACCGGTCAGCGGCGGCATGGAGGGTGCCCAAACGCGCGACCTGTTGGTGATGGCGGGTGGCGAGCCGGCCAACTTCGAGCGCGCGCGTCCGTTGCTCGATGCGGTCGCCAAGCGCGTGATCTATACCGGCGGCATCGGCACCGGGTCGATCGCCAAGATCATGCACAACAGCGCGAGTTTCACGCTCGATCTCGTCATGGCCGAGTGCTGGACCGCCGGGGTCAAGGCCGGAATCGATGCCGCGACGATCGTCAACGTCTTCAAGGAAGCGGCACTCGGGCAGATGATGAGCCTCAAAGTGCGCCTGCCCGCTACCTGGCTGCGCGGTAACTTCGACCCGCGCTTTTCGCTCGCGCTGGCGCGCAAGGATCTGGGGCTGGCGCAGGAATTGGCACGCGCCACCGACACGCCGATGCGACTTGGCGCCCTGTGTGAAGCTGAAATGATCGAGGCGATCGGCCGCGGCTGGGCCGATCGCGACGCTTCGATCTTCCTTACCTTGCAGGAGAAGCGCGCGAAAGTGCAGGTGCGCTTGCCGCCCGACTGAAGCGAGGCGGTTTATCCCGACCTATCCGGCGGCGGGCAGAGGCACCACCTCACGATCGTGGAGGTTAACCGAGAAGACCGAGACCGCCTCGGCAAAGCCGCGCAGCGGGCGGGTGCCGAGCGGTGCCAAGGCGAACGCGTCGCCGACTTCCTCCGCCGCCGTTGCATCGATCAGGATCTGCCCATCCGCCGCCGCGGCGCAGATCCGCGACGCCAAATTTACGACATTACCGATCGCGGTATAGTCGTGCCGGCCCTGATAGCCGATGCGGCCGACCGTCGCCGGGCCCTTGGCGAGCCCGACCCCAAACCCTACGGCATGGCCGCGCGACCGCCATTCGGTGATCAGCGACTGGACAGAGGCCTGCATCTCGGCGGCCATGCGCACACCGCGCAGCGCCGGCGCGGGGCATGGCACGGGCGCATTGAGCAGCAGCATCAGGCCGTCGCCCATGAAGCAGGTCAAGGTCGCTTCGTAACGCGTGATAATCGCGCCGAGCGCCTCGTAATATTCCTGCAATAGCCCCATCACCTCCTCAGGCTCGGCGCCCCCCGAGAAGCTGGTGAAGCCGCGCAGATCGCAAAAGATCACGACAACCTCGGTTCGGTGGCTGTCTAGCAGCGCCTGCTGATCGCTGCCCTCGACGAGCTCGGCGACCTGTGGTGCCAGAAACCGCTTGAGGCGCGCGATCCGCTCCGAGCGTTCCTGGGAAACCGCCAGCTCGACGGCCATGTCGTTGAACCGCTGCGCCAGACCTTCGAGCTCGTCACCGGTCGAGATCTCGATCTTGTGGTCGAAATGCCCGGCGCCGATCTCCTCGGCCCCCTTTTCCAACAGAGAGATTGGCCCGGTCATCCGGCGTGCCAGCAGGTAGCCGAGCACGGCGGCGAAGACCGCACCGGCGAGCAGCAGAAATCCCGTTCGCCACAATGCCGCGCGGATCGGCGTGAAGGCTTCGGCGGCTGGTTCTTCGACAAAGGCCATCCAATCCGGGCCGGGGATCGGCGCCATCGCGGCGATGACCGAGCGGCCCTCGGCGTTGACGGAATCGGCGGTCTCGCCGCCACCCCCGATCGTCGCCTTCTGCAAATCCTTGAGGCGCGCTGTGGCCGGATCGTCGTCGCCACGCAGCACCAAGCTGATGTCGGGATGGGCGACGAGGCGGCCGGAGCCGTCGAGCACGAAGGCATCGCCCGATTGACCGATATGGATCGCCGAGACCACGTCCCAGATCAGCTTCAGATTGATCACCGCGACGGTGATGCCGTTGATCTCGAGCGCGCCGGCGACGGCCACCGTCATGTGCGGCTCGGAGCCCTCGTGCAATGTCACCGGGCCGTACCACACATGGCCGGAGCGGGCGCCGATCACAGCGGGGTCGTTGGCGCGATCGATGCCGCTGTCGACGACATCGGGGTCGACCCGCGAGACATGCAACCGTTCGACGCCTTTGCCATCGAGGAGCGTAACCTCGACGACCGCCGGCACCTGCCGCATCAGCCGCAAGACGTCGAAACGGTGCCGCTCGCCGCTCCCTTCCCGCCACGGAAGCTGCACCATCCATTGCAGCTGGTCGGTGATGTCGTCGAGAAACGCCTGGATCTTGCCGGCGCTCGTGCCCGCCTCGGCGCGCAGCCGCTGGCTCAGCGTCACGCGCTGATCGCGATAGCCGAACCACGCCTCGCTCGCCCCGTTGGCCAAGAGCGGCACCACGACCGCAACGAACAGCGCGGCGAAATATTTTTGGAACAGCGGGCGCCGCGGCCCGGTGGTCGCGGTCACGTTGGGAACGCTCATTCGATCACGTCGTCGGCGCGCAGAATGATCGCCTCCGGAATCGTCAAGCCGATCGCCTTCGCGGCCTTGAGATTGACCGCGAATTGGAAGCGAGTCGGCAATTCGAGCGGCAGATCGGCGGGCCTGGCGCCTTTCAGGATGCGGTCGGCGAGCCCGGCGGCGCGATCGAATATCGCATTCTCATCGGGGCCGTAGGCCATGAGGCCCCCGTCATGCGCTAGGCGCGCGTATTCGTAGATGGCGGGAAGGCGGTGGTCCTCCGCATATTGAATGACCCGCTGGCGGTTGAGGTTGGTCAGGATGTCGTTGACCATCAAGATTCCATCCGGCGGGGTCTTGGTCATCTCGGCAAAGGCGGTGTCGAAATCATCAGGCGCACGCACGCCCAGCGGCACGATCACCATGCCCAGGCGCGGCGCTTCCACCTCTGCCGCGCGATAGCGCAGGCTCATGCCGAGATCGTCAGCGTCCCACAGCACCGCCACAGCCTTGATGCTCGGCACGGCTTCCTTAAGCAGCGCCAAGCGCTTGGCAGAGAGCTCGGTAGCGATTTCCGAGACCCCGGTGACATTGCCGCCCGGATGAGCCAGGCTCGCGGCCAGCCCGGTGGCGACGGGATCGCCGGAAAACGTCACCACGATCGGGGTGTTGCCCGCCCGCTCCTTGGCGGCGATGGCCGCGGGATACCCTGCCGTGACGATCACATCGACATGCTTGGCGACCAGTTCGTCGATGAACCCGGGAAGGCGATCGAGCTTGCCCTGCGCAGCTCGGCGCTCGAAGACGATGGTTTGGCCATCGACATAGCCGCGCTGGGTAAAGTCACGCACCATTCCAGGACCCAGAGGCCCGGTGTCGGGCGCGCCGACGCCAACTAGCCCGACGCGGTAGACCTTGCCCGATTGGGCGAGCGCCCCTGCTTGCAGCAGCGCCACCGCGGTGGCGGCGGCAATGATGTCTCGGAGGAGACGCATAGGATTACCTCGGTGCTGGTGGCGGCGCAGAATGTCTAGCGCCGATCGTGTGGCAACGGGCCTGTCAATTTGAACAGCGGTGGGGCGGCGACAAAAGGCTGCCGTCGCGGACATAAGTACACAGCCGCCCGGCCATCGGTGTGAGCCTCAAGGCGCGCCTCCAGCCTAGTTGAGCTAAGCGATTTACGGCCGCTTCCCGCCAAATTGCGCTGTATATCCGGCCCGCGCGATTTTCGTTGTTATTCGATTGTTACGACCGCTTCAAATCGTTGATCCAGTGTAAAATTCGGTTGATCCACGAAGCAACGAATTTGCCGCATAAGCTGCTGGAATAACATGCATTCTACCGCGCCGCTGTGGCTGTTTTGCGGCGAGAAGCACGATTTTCGTTGTATTTCGCCCAGACCCGCCCCTGCCGCGGTGCCCCTAAACCCTATGCTCAGTTCAGCCGGAGCTCGGTGATGTGGCGCGGATCCTGCTTTAGTTCACCGCGCTCGACCTTCTTGACGATGTCGACGAGCCGCTCATTGGCGCGGGCTTGGATGCCGACCTGCTCGCCTTCGCGCACAACAAAGCCGTTCAGGTATTCGATCTCAGTGCGCCGGCCCTTGGCCATGTCCTGGCCCATCGATGGCCGCTGATCAGGCGAGCCGCGCCCGACCCGCGACAGCCGCCGCTCGTCATAAATCTTCAGCGCCGCAACGTCGCCCTCGCCGGCGCGAGCGATCGTCTCCGGCGGCAGATGGTCGATCTCTTCGAGCTTGTAGCCGCGGGCCTGACCAATACGGACCGCCTCGCTGCCGAGCCGCGCCTGAAAGTGGCGGATCGCCTCGTTCTGCGCGATCTGCGAGCCGGGGAGCCCGGTGCAGGCCGAGACCCCGTTCGCCATCGTGTTGGCGACGAGCTTCGACCAGCGCTCGCCCCACAGATTGTCGGTGACCTTGGCGCTGTCGGCATATGAGACGAGCCGGCACACCTCATGCGCCCGCTCGGTGATCGCGCCGTGGACTTCGCCCGTGCGGTAGACCGTGTGCGCGGCTCCACCCTTGACCCCGCCGCGATGGACATGGCCCGGCTCGACGAGGCCGACGCTGATGTTGCTGGCGATGCAGCCCATCGTTTTGCCCCAGCCGACCACACTGGCGATCGTCTCCTCGTTCATGCAGTTCTGCAATGAAACGATATAGCCGCCGGGTGCGAGATACTGGCGGATCAGCAATGCCGCCCAGTGCGTGTCGTAGGATTTGGTGCAGACGAAGGCGATATCGATCGGCGCCTCTTTCGAGAGATGCTGCGCCTCGGTCAGATGTAAGGCCCGCACCTTGACCGTAAACGGCTCTTCGCCTTCGTGGTGGGTGATGCGCAAGCCCTTCTGCTTCATCTCATCGACATGCGACGGCCAGAAATCGATCAGGGTCACGTCCTCGCCGGCGCGCACCATGTGCGCTCCGGTATAGCCGCCCACCGCTCCGACGCCGACGACCGCGATCCGCTTGCCCATGACATTTCTCCCGAGGATTGTCGGCACATCTTAGCGCCTCTGGTCGCGACGACCACCCTTGTTCCGACCGACGGAATCCGGCCTAATCTTCGTGCATCTCGGTCAAACACGGGGAGGGTGACGATGGACATCGCGGAAAGGACCGCTGCAGCGGCCGGCAATGAGATCGATCGGCCGGTCCCGAGCGCGCCGTCGAACCGGGTATGGGGCAGCGACGCGATCGCCGCGGTGCTGCGCGAGCTCGACATCCCCTACATCGCGCTCAATCCGGGTGCCAGCTATCGCGGCATTCACGACAGCCTCGTCAACTATCTCGGCAATACCCGCCCGCGCATGCTCCTGTGCCTGCACGAGGAGAGTGCGGTCGCCCTCGCCCACGGCTACGCCAAGGTGACCGGTCGGCCGATGGCCGCGTTCGTGCACAGCAATGTCGGGCTGATGCACGCGACGATGGCGATCTTCAACGCTTGGTGCGACCGCGCCCCGGTCCTTGTGCTCGGCGCTACCGGACCGATGGATTCGACCCGCAGACGGCCGTGGATCGAGTGGATCCATACCGCGCGCGACCAGGGTGCCTTGATCCGCAATTTCACGAAATGGGACGATCAGCCGGCCTCGGTCGCCTCGGCGCAGGAGGCGATACTGCGCGCCTGGATGATCGCCAACACCGAGCCGAGGGGTCCGGTCTACATCAATTTCGATCTCGCCCTGCAGGAGGACGAGATCACCGAGCTGCCGCCGATGCCGACGATCGCTCGCCACGCCCCGCCAGTGGCTCCGGAGCCGGCCGGCCCGCTCGTGCGACAGGCCGCCGAGTTGCTCGCCGGCGCGAGGCGTCCGCTGATCCTCGCCGGCCGCGGGTCGCGCGACCCCGCTGCGTGGCAGCGCCGCGTCGCACTCGCCGAGGCAATCGGCGCCCGCGTCGTGACCGACCGCAAATCCGGCGCGACCTTCCCGACCGACCATCCGCTGCACGTCGGCGGGACTGCGCCGATCGTCGATGCCGACGTGATTCTGAGCCTCGATTGGGTCGACCTCGCCGGCACGTTGCGCACAGCACACGCCGGCAAGCCGGTCACGGCGAAGATCATTCAGGTGTCGGTCGACCAATACGTGCATAACGGCTGGAGCATGGATTACCAGGGCCTGCCGCCGGTCGACGCCTACCTGTTGGCCGAGCCGGACGCCGCCGCGCCGGCGCTGCTCGCCGCGGTCAAGGGGTTGCGGCCGAACCCGCCACCCTTGCCGGAGCCAGGGCGCCGCCCGGGCCCGCCGCTGCTCGCGGCGCTCGACGAAGCCTCGATCATCCAGGTACCCCACATCGCGACGGCGCTGCATGCGGTGCTCGGCGATGCGCCGACGACGATGATCCGCCTGCCGTTGTCATGGGCCGACGGACTGTGGGAGTTTCGCCATCCGCTCGACTATCTCGGCACCGACGGCGGTGGCGGCGTCGGCTCGGGGCCGGGCATGTCGGTCGGCGCGGCACTGGCCTTGCGCGATAGCGGCAGCAACCGCCTGCCGGTGGCGGTGCTCGGCGACGGCGACTTCCTGATGGGGGTCACGGCGCTGTGGACGGCGGTGCGCAACAGCGTCCCGTTGCTGGTCGTCGTGGCCAACAACCGCTCCTTCTTCAACGACGAACTGCACCAGGAGCGCGTTGCCCTGCAGCGCGGCCGGCCGCCCGAAAACCGCTGGATCGGCCAGGCGATCCGCGACCCGGACATCGACCTGGCGACGATGGCGCGCGGCCAGGGCTGCACTGGCATCGGGCCGGTCGAGGACCCAAAGAAGCTGCTGCCGGCGATGCGCGAAGCCGTCGCCGCGGTCCGCGCCGGTAAGGTCTGCGTCGTCGATGTGCGCGTGGCACCCGGCTACTCCGCCGGCGCCACCGCCGCCATCATGCAGCGCGCTTCAGGATAGAGCCGGAGTCGCGCCGGCTCAGGCCTTGGTCATCGTCACCGAGTAATAGCAGCGGCCACGATGCAGATTCCCGGTAGCCTGACCATTGCTGATCTGGAGAGCGAGAATAGCGCCGCCTCCGCCCTGGTTTGTATGCGACGTCTCTACTGTGCCGGTGGCATCGATCGTGCCGCGGTAATGGAGTAGGTGGCGAGCATAGTCCCTGTACCAAATCCGGACGTCCCCGCGCTTGACCCTCATTTCTATCGGCAGCTCGGGGTCACAACCCCCCCCGACAAGTTCCTGCGTCCCCCCGCCATATGGCTCCGCGACAAACGTACCCTTATAAAGCCCGTCGAATGACGTCCGCGTCGCCGGCGGTGGCGGCGGAGCCGGTGGGGGTGGCGGCGCCGCGGCGACCTGAGGCGGAGGTGCGGTTGCGGCCGGCGGCGGTTGCTGGGCGCAGGCCGCGAGTGTAAGCAGTAAACCAAGTACAACAAGACGCTTCATCCCTTCCTCCGATGTCGAATTGATACTCGCTAAACCTAACAGAAGAACACCGGTTTGTCTTCGTGCAGGCGGTCTCGGCTAAAGCCATGACCGATGAGCCATTGCCAGCGTGCAACCGTTACAGGTAGTCTTGCGGCATAGGCTGCTCCTCATGAGACAGCCGCGGCGAGCGATGATCGCGGTAGCCCAAGAAACCTTCAAAGAACGGAGAAACCGTTCCGCGGCGAAGTTGCCTCGGCGCAGCATGGGGAGGGCGCGGTGATAGAACTGTTGGAGCGGCAGAAGAAGCTGACGGCGAATCAGTGGAAGCTGATCTGCACTGCAAACGTAGCGGATCTGCTCGATTTCTTCGATCTCTTCCTGATCGGCTATGTCGCCGCAGCTCTAACCAAGGAATGGTCGCTGACCTATTGGCAGGGCGGCGTGATCCTCATGGCCTCCGGCATCGGCGCCCCTCCCGGCGCCTTCTTTTGGGGCTGGCTCGGCGACCGCATCGGCCGGCGCACCGTGTTCATTTTGTCGGCGATCACGATCTCGCTGGCCACCGGCATCCTAGTTTTCACGCCGGGACCGAACGCCCTTATCCCGGGCTGGCTGTTCCTGGCGATCTTCCGGGTCTTTGTCGGCCTCGGCAATGCCGGGATCTACGCGATCGACCTGCCGCTGGTGCAGGAGTTCATCCCGGCCTACAAGCGCGGCTGGGTCAGCGCGCTGGTCACGACGATGTTGCCGGGCGGCGGCATGCTGGCCGGATTTGTTTCTTGGCAGCTCTTGCCGTTGGTCGGCTGGCGCGGTCTGTTCCTGGTCGGCCTGGTGCCGCTCGTGCTGGTGTTCATGATCCGCTACTGGGTCCCGGAATCGCCGCGCTGGCTGATGCGCATGGGGCGCCTCGAAGATGCGCGCAAGTCGCTCGCTTGGGCGTTGATGATCGACCCGCAACAGATCACCTTGCCGGCCGCTCTAGAGACGGTGGAAAAGACCCGCTGGCTTGAACTGTTCAAGTATCCGCGGCTCGTCGCTTCCGGCGGATTGACCGGCCTGACCCAGACCGGCGGCGCCTCGCTCGGCCTGTGGGGCGCGACGCTGCTCGTGCTGGTGCTCAAGGTCTCGCCGGCCGAAGCCGCGTTCCTGATGATCTGGGTCAGCGTGTCGGCAATCGCCGGGCGCTTTTTCGTCACCCTGTTGATCGAGCCGTTGGGCCGCCGCGGCTCGGCGACCCTGTGCATGGTGGCGGCCGGCCTGGGCATGGTCGCGCAAGGCTATCTCTGGGACGCCTATATCGGCGGCTGGTCGGTGTTCTATATTTTATTTCTGGCGCAAACCTTTTTCGGCAGCGCCAACTACTCGGTCGTCGGGCCCTATATGGCCGAGATCTGGCCGGCCCGGTTGCGCGCCAGCGGCATGGGAATCAGCTACGGCATCGGCAACCTTGGCAAATTCATCGGGCCGCTTGGCCTGGCGCTGATCATGGGCGCCGGCGACATCATCAAGCCGGCGGCGCCCAACCTCGCTATGCTCGGCCCGGTGTTCGTCTATTTCGCTTCGTGGTACGTCCTCGGCCTGATCGGCTTCTGGGTCTTCGGATACGAGCCGAGGGGCCGCACGTTCGAAGAGATCGACAGCGCGCTCGACCAACCGGTGGCCATTCCGGCGCGACCGGTGGCGCACCCCGCCGGCGGCTGACCGGCGCTCGTCCGGTCGGCAGAAGCCGACGCCATTGCCAGCGCCGGCCCGTTGCGGCTACGTGTTGCGACTCGGTCCGCCGATCGGGTCACGAAATACCCAAGCGGCGCGGCAGGCAAGCGACGTAGCTGCGGTAGGTCGCAATTCAGCAATCCGAGTGACTTCGTCACGCAAGAGCAAGAAAATTCGTTTCGCCGCGTTGCAGCTGCGCTGTCGAGATAGCATCAGGAGGAGACGATGTTGGAGCTCCTCGAGCGCCAAAAGCGCCTGACGGCCAACCAGTGGAAGATCATCTCCGCTGCGATCCTCGGCGACATGCTCGATTTCTTCGATTTCTTCCTGATCGGCTACGTTCTCGTCTTCATCGTCACGCAATGGAAGCTGACGTTTATCGAATCTGGGGTGATTCTGCTGGCGGCGGGTGTCGGATCGATCCCTGGCGCGTTCTTCTGGGGGTGGATGGCCGACCGGATCGGCCGCCGCAAGGTATTCATCGCCACGGTCCTCAATTTCTCGCTGGCGACCGGCATCATGGCGGCGACGCCCGACCAGTATGGCTGGCTGTTTCTGGCGTTCTTCCGGATGCTCGTCGGGGTCGGCCAGGCCGGGATGGTCGCCGTCGATCTGCCATTGGTGCAGGAATTCGTTCCGTCATCGAAGCGCGGCTTTGTCGGCGGCATCGTCACCTCGACGATTTCCATCGGCGGCGCGCTCGGCGCGGCCGCGGGCGCCTATCTCGGGCCGACCATTGGCTGGCGCGGCTTGTTTCTGCTGGGCCTGCTGCCGGCTCTGATGACATTGCTGATCCGTGCGTGGGTGCCGGAATCGCCGCGTTGGCTGATCCGCAGAGGACGGCGCGAGGAGGCACGCCGGTCGATCGCTTGGGCCTTGCAGATCGGCCCGAGCGAGGTCGCGCTGCCGGCTGCCCTATCCGAAGTCGAACACACGCCATGGCGCGAGCTGTTCAAGTATCCGCGCAGCGTGGCGCTCGTCTGCCTGACCGGCCTCTCCCAGACGAGCGGGGTGGGGCTCGCGATGTGGGCGCCGACCTTGCTGCTGCTCTTGCTCAAGACCTCGCCAGCCGAGGCTTCTTTTCTGATGATCTGGGTCGGCGTGTCGGCGTTCGTCGGGCGTGTCGTATGCAGCTTTCTGCCGGACCTGATCGGGCGCCGGGCTTCGGGCTTCCTGGCCTGCCTGGGCGGCGTGGTGACCCTGATCATGGCCGGGTATCTGGCCAACGCGTTCATCGGCACGGTGTCTGTCTTCTGGCTGATGCTGATGGCGCACAGCTTCTTCGGCGGCGGCTCCTACTCGATCATCGCACCCTATATGGCCGAGGTGTGGCCAGCGGGATTGCGGGCGAGCGGCATGGGCCTCGGCTATGGCGTCGGCAATTGCGGCAAGATCATCAGCCCGTTGGGGTTGGCGCTGATCGTCGGCGGGTCGAACATCATCAAGCCGCAGGCGTCGATCGAGGCGATGGTTCCGGCGATGTTTTTCCTCGCCTTCTGGGCGGCACTGGCGGCCGTCGCGTTCTGGCTGCTCGGCATCGAGACGAAGGGCCGATCGATCGAGGAGATCGATGCCGCGTTGACCAGGCCCGCACCTTCCCTCGAACGGGCGCCGGCGGCTTAGCTCAGCGGTTCTGCATCCAGTCGTCGCGCCACAGAAAGTCGGGGCCGAGCTGATCGAGGCTCGGGCAGCCGATCTGGCCCATGACCAGGTCGATCTCGCCGCGGAAGATGTCGATGACCTTCTTGACGCCGGGGAGCCCGCCAGCAACCGCACCGTACAGCGTCGGCCGGCCGAAGAAAACAAATTGGGCGCCGAGACAGAACGCGATCAAGATGTCGGCGCCGCGGCGCACGCCGCTGTCGAGCATCACGGTCACTTTGTCGCCGACCGCCGCCTTGATCGCCGGCAGAGCCTCGAGCGAGGCGGGCGCCTGGTCGAGCTGACGTCCGCCATGGTTTGAGACGATGATGCCGTCGACCCCGATCTCGGCGGCGCGAACCGCGTCGGCCGGGTTCAGTATGCCCTTGACGACCAGGGCGCGTGGAAACAGGCGCCGATAGCGTTCGAGGTCGCGCCAAGTCTGCGCTGACGCCGGGGTCTGCCCGCGGCCAAATTTAATGACGTCTGCTGTGCTCGCCCCATTGCCGGCGTGAGGGGCCCAATTTCCCAAACCCGGTGCGCCGCCCAGCCGTACATATTCGATGACCCAGGCCGGATGGGTGATTGCCTCCAACAGGATCGACGGCTTCAGCCTTAGCGATTCCAGGACGCCGCCGCTGCGGACGCGGACAAAGCCGCTGCGTAAGTTGCGTTCGCGCTTCGGATGGACCGGCACGTCGACGGTCAGCACCAGGGCGCCGAGGCCGGCATCGCGGGCGCGCCCGATCAGCGCATCCGTGATGTTTCCGTCCTTTGCCGCATAGAGTTGAAACCAGACATTGTTCGGGGCGACCCGCGCCGCCTCTTCCATCGAGGCGTTGCTGCCCCCCGACATGATGTAGGGGATGTTCGCCGC
>Ga0209656_10000187_pt1 | contig 40606 bp, 38 predicted proteins | sample BogFormECP12_OM2_FD_188239 | JGI IMG/M metagenome (GOLD analysis project Ga0209656, IMG submission 188239) | Bog forest soil microbial communities from Calvert Island, British Columbia, Canada - ECP12_OM2 (SPAdes) (version 2) | ecosystem: Environmental > Aquatic > Freshwater > Wetlands > Bog ...
TTCCTCACGCTGGTGGGCTGACGGCCGCTGCGGCCTCGGCGAGGACGGATACTGGTCGTGGGATGAAGCAACAGCTGGTGTTCGAGGCGCCGCGTCGAGGGCTGCCGCCGCGGCATCTGGCCGACCTTGATGAGGCCGCACGCGTGGACGCCGTCGCGGCACTGGGCCTGCCGCCGTTTCGCGCCAAACAACTCGCCCACCAGTACTACGGTCGGCTGATCGCCGACCCGCAGCAGATGACCGATCTGCCGGCCGCGGTCCGCGGCCAGGTGGCCGAAGCCCTCTTTCCGAACCTGCTGACTGCCACCCGGGAAATCGCGTGCGACGCCGGCCAGACTCGAAAGACGCTGTGGCGGGCCGTCGATGGCACCACCTTCGAGTCGGTGCTGATGCGCTACCCGCAGCGCAACACGGTGTGCATTTCATCGCAGGCGGGCTGCGGCATGGCCTGCCCGTTCTGCGCTACCGGCCAGGGCGGCCTGACCCGAAACCTGTCGACCGCCGAGATCGTCGAGCAAGTACGCGCCGCGGCGGTGGCGCTGCGTGACGACTGCGGAGACCGGCTGTCCAATGTGGTGTTCATGGGGATGGGGGAGCCGCTGGCCAACTACGCCAGGGTGCTGGCGGCGGTGCGTGGCATCACGGGAGGTTTCGGGATCTCGGCGCGATCGGTGACGGTGTCGACGGTCGGACTGGCCCCGGCGATCCGCAAACTCGCCGACGAGCGGCTCGGGGTGACGCTGGCGCTGTCACTGCACGCCCCTGACGACGAGCTGCGCGACACGCTGGTGCCGGTCAACACCCGGTGGAAGATCGGCGAAGCGATCGATGCTGCCCGCTACTACGCCGACGTCACCGGTCGACGGATTTCGGTGGAATATGCCCTGATTCGCGATGTCAACGACCAACCGTGGCGCGCAGACCTGCTCGGTAAGCGGCTGCATCGCGCGCTCGGTCCGCTGGTGCATGTGAACGTCATTCCGCTGAACCCGACGCCGGGCAGCGACTGGGATGCCAGTCCGAAGCCCGCTGAGCGGGAGTTCGTCCGGCGGGTCCGCGTCGCGGGCGTGCCCTGCACCGTGCGCGACACCCGCGGTCGCGAGATCGCCGCAGCGTGCGGCCAGCTCGCCGCCGACGGCTGAGCACGGCCGCTTGAACCGGACGACGGCAACCAACGTCAACCACTGTGTACAGCAAAGGAGACGAACATATGAGAGTCCGACTCTCGCTTGGAAGATTGGCGCTCGGCCTGGCAGCTGCCGCCCTGGTTCTCGGGCTGAGCACGGCGCCGCGGGTGCTGGCGGCCGACGATCGATTGCTATTCAACGGGACCACCCTCAGCGGTGCGCCGTTCAACGGCGCAGGCTTACAGGGCAAGCGCGCCGTGCTGTGGTTCTGGACGCCGTGGTGCCCGTTCTGCAACGCCGAAGCTCCTGGCCTAAGCCAGGTGGCCGCCGCCAATCCGGCTGTCACCTTTGTGGGCGTCGCGGCTCATTCCGATGTTGGGGCGATGCAGAACTTCGTCTCGAAGTACAACCTGAACTTCACCAACGTCAATGACACCGATGGCTCGATCTGGGCCCGCTACAACGTGCCCTGGCAGCCGGCGTGGGTGTTCTACAACTCTGATGGAACGTCCTCGTTTGTGAACAACCCCACCGCGGCGATGTCCCAGCAAGAGTTGTCCGGTCGGGTTACGGCGCTGAAGTAACGGCACAGCGGCATTCGTGGACCAAGGCCTAGTCAGCTTGGCGTTCGCCGCCGGACTGGTCGCGGCGCTGAATCCATGCGGTTTCGCCATGCTGCCCGCCTATCTCGTGCTGGTGGTACGCGGGGAGGGCGCCGGTGATCCCGAGACCCGGACCACTACGTCGACGGGATTGACCGCGGTCGGCCGAGCCTTGGCGGCGACCGCCGGGATGGGCCTGGGATTTTTGACAGTATTTGGGCTGTTCGGAGCGCTCACCATATCGGCCGGCGCCACCGTGCAGCGATATCTGCCGTATCTGGTCGCGGCGATCGGCATCGTGCTTGTCGCCCTGGGGATTTGGCTGTTACTAGGTCGCGAGCTGACGCTGTTGACACCCCGGCATCCGGGCGGGCGATGGGCTCCGACGGCTCGGCTCGGCTCCATGTACGGCTACGGCGTCAGCTACGCGATCGCCTCGCTGTCATGCACCGTCGGCCCGTTTCTGGCGGTCACCGCTGCTGGCCTACGTCGCGGCTCGCTGATCGGAAGCGCGTCGATCTATCTCGCCTACATCGCGGGTCTGACCCTGGTCGTCGGCGTACTCGCCATCGCCGCCGCGATCGCGAGCTCGGCGGTGGTGAATCGGCTGCGGCGAATCTTGCCGTACGTCAACCGGATCAGCGGCGCGCTGCTGATCCTCGTTGGCGTCTATGTCGGCTATTACGCGTTCTACGAGATCCGACTGCATAGCGCGCACGCCCTCGGGTCCGATGCGGTGCTCGCAGCAGCCGGCCGCGCACAAGGCGCGCTCGCCGGCTGGGTGCACCAGCACGGCGGAGGGCCGTGGGTCCTGGCGTTCGCGGTGCTGGTGGCGTGCGCACTCGTCGGCGCCTGGTACCGACGGGCACGGCGTAGTTGACCTGCGCGCACCAAGTTGATGCTTGCGGTGACATCAAAATGATGTCACCATGACACCATGGATTTGCAGCCGTACGTGGACGCGGTACGCCACGAGTTGAACCTGGCCGCCGCGGCCGGCGGCGCTGAGGCGCAAGCGCTGGCCGATCGGCTCAGCGCGCCACTGGAGTCGGCGATCCGATTGGCACTGCTCGAAGCGCTGTCGGCCGGCGTCGAAGAGATCACCAGCGAGCTCGCTCCACGCTCGGTAGAGCTCCGGCTGCGCGGCCGCGATCCCGAGTTCGTCGTCAGTGCGCCACTCGACGAGCCGGCGGCTCACCAGGCGTTCGACGTCGCGTTCGGCGACGACGAAGGCGGCACCTGGCGAATCACCCTGCGGCTCCCGGAGAGTCTGCGGGCGGCGGTCGAAGCCGCGACGCGCCACGACGGGTCGTCGCTGAACGCCTGGCTGGTCCGCGCGGTCGCGGCCGCCGTCCAGTCCAAAGCCGGCCGGGCCGCACCCGGCAGCGCCCGGCACGTAACCGGCTGGGTGCGCTGACACCCCCGTTGAAGGAGAAGACATGCCCACTTTCGACACCCCTGAGCCCATCGCGGTGCGCGTCGAGGCCGCGGCCGGCTCCGTCCGGCTCGTCGCCACGGACCGCGACGACACGGTCGTGACGGTGCGCGCCCACGACGAGGCCCGCGCTGCCGACGTCCGCGCAGCCGACCAGATTCAGGTGCACTACGACAACGGCAAGCTCACGGTTTCCGCACGGCGCGGCTTCGCGCTGTTCCGCGGCGGCGCAGTCGACATCGACATCGCGCTGCCCTCGCGGTCCCGGCTGAAAGCGTCGGTGGCCTCCGCCGATGTTCGCGCCGAGGGCGCGTTTGCCGACTGCAAGATCACCTCGGCCAGCGGCGACGTCGACGTCGACGACGTCGAGGGAAATCTCAAGGCGGCCACCGCTTCCGGCTCGATCACCGTGCAGGGAGTCGCCGGCGACGCGTCGGTCGCGACGGCGTCCGGCAACGCGACGATAGGCGAGCTCGACGGAGACCTGGTGTTCAAGGCTGCCAGCGGCGACCTCAGCGTTGCGCGGCTGTGCGGCGGCCTGCGCGCCCAGACGGCGTCGGGATCGGTCACCGTCACGACCGCACTACGCGGCGCGATCTCGGCATTCACCAGCAGCGGTGAGGTCGGCGTCGGGGTCGTCGAAGGCACCGCCGCCCGGTTGGACTTGATCACCGGCTCAGGTGCGGTCACCAACCGGCTGGAGTCCGCCGATGGACCCGCCGAGGGCGACGACACGCTGCTGATTCACGTGCGCACCGGCTCCAGCGACATCGACATCCACCGGGCGGTTGCGACGCACAGCGCCGCCGGCTGAGCTGCCTACCTGAGCCAGCCGCGTCGGCGGCCCCACCAGTCCCGCACAACGAAGAAGAGCGCCAGCGCGGCGAAGCCGATCAAGTACAGGTTCTCGATGTGGCCGACGTGGTTGCCGTCCAACATCAGCAGCAAAAGGCCGACGATGCACAGGCCTACGATGTGCCAGTTGCGGTGGTTGATCTTGCTCCAGCCCCAGATCGCGGATGGCACGTCGGCGATGTCAACACCGCTGCTGCGCTCCACCTCGGTACCGGCCACGGCGACTCCTCCAGTTGGGATCAACTCCGACATTCGGGATGCCTCGACATTCTGGCACATCGCGGGTTGCGGAGGCGCGGCACAATAAGTGGGTGACCAACCGCCGCCTCAAGACCCTGGTGCTGGGCAGTACCGGCTCCATCGGCACCCAGGCGCTGGACGTCATCGCCGCCAACCCGGATCGCTTCGAGCTGGTCGGACTGGCGGCCGGCGGCGCAAACCCGGACCTACTGGCCCAGCAGCGCGCTGAAACCGGCGTCACCAACATCGCCGTCGCCGACGAACGCGCAGCTCAGACCGTCGGCGACGTCACCTACCACGGGCCCGACGCGGTCACGCGGCTGATCGAGAACACCGAGGCCGACGTCGTGCTCAACGCGCTGGTCGGCGCGCTCGGGCTGCAGCCCACGCTGACCGCACTGGCCACCGACGCCCGACTGGCCCTGGCGAACAAGGAATCCCTGATCGCCGGCGGACCGCTGGTGCTGCAGGCGGCGCGACCCGGCCAGATCGTGCCGGTGGACTCCGAGCACTCCGCGCTCGCGCAATGCCTGCGCGGCGGCTCCCCGGACGAGGTGGCCAAGCTGGTGCTCACCGCCTCCGGCGGGCCATTCCGTGGCTGGTCGGCCGTCGACCTCGAGCACGTCACGCCCGAACAGGCCGGCGCCCATCCGACCTGGTCGATGGGGCCGATGAACACCCTGAACTCGGCGTCGCTGGTCAACAAGGGACTCGAGCTGATCGAAGCCCACCTGCTCTTCGGCATCCCGTACCGGCGCATCGAAGTCGTGGTGCACCCGCAGTCGATTGTGCATTCCATGGTCACGTTCACCGACGGCTCGACGATCGCGCAGGCCAGTCCGCCGGACATGAAGCTGCCGATCGCGCTGGCGCTCGGCTGGCCGGCCAGAGTGCCCGCGGTGGCCGCGGCCTGCGATTTCTCCACCGCGTCGAGCTGGGAGTTCGAGCCGCTGGACACCCGGGTCTTCCCGGCGGTCGAGCTGGCCCGGCAGGCCGGCGAGACGGGCGGCTGCATGACCGCCGTCTACAACGCCGCCAATGAAGAAGCAGCCGAGGCTTTCCTGGCCGGGCGGATCGGTTTTCCGGCCATTGTGCGAACAATCGCCGAGGTCCTGAGCGCCGCCGACCAGTGGGCCGCCGAACCCGCTACCGTGGAAGACGTACTCGACGCGCAGCGCTGGGCCCGGGAGCGGGCGCGCAGCGCGGTCCTACAGGAGGTTCTACCAACGCGATGATGTTTGTTATCGGCATCGTGCTGTTTGCGCTCGCCATCCTGATTTCGGTGGCGCTGCACGAGTGCGGTCACATGTGGGCCGCTCTTGGCACCGGGATGAAGGTGCGGCGCTATTTCGTGGGCTTCGGTCCCACGCTCTGGTCGACCCGGCGCGGCGACACGGAGTACGGCCTCAAAGCCATTCCGGCCGGCGGGTTCTGCGACATCGCCGGCATGACGTCGGTGGAGGAACTTGCGCCCGACGAGCATGACCGGGCGATGTACAAGCAGAAGACCTGGAAACGCGTCGCGGTGTTGTTCGCCGGCCCGGGCATGAACTTCGTCATCGGTTTGGTGCTGATCTATGCCATCGCGGTCACCTGGGGACTGCCGAACCTGCACCCCACCGCGGTCATCGGTCAAACCGCTTGTGCGGCTTCGGAACTCAAACAAGGCCAGTTCGAGAAGTGCACCGGCGACGGACCTGCGGCCCTCGCCGGTATCCGGGCCGGAGATGTGGTGATCAAGGTCGGCAACACCCCGGTCACCGACTTCTCCGACATGGCCGCCGCGGTGCAAAAACTGCACGGCACCGTTCCGATCGTGATCAAGCGCGACGGCCAAACGATGACCAAGTACGTCGACATCGCGCAGCGGCAGCGCTACGTCACCGACGGCAAGGGTGGTGCGAAGCCGTCGACGATCGGGGTGATGGGCGTGATGGGCGCCGAACCCCGGCCGACGCCGTACAACGTCGTCACCGCGGTACCGGCCACCTTTGCCTTCACCGGCAACCTGTCGGTACTGCTGGGCAAGTCGCTGGTGGCCATCCCGACCAAGATCGGGGCGCTGATCCACGCGATCGGCGGCGGGCAGCGGTCCCTCGATACGCCGATCAGCGTCGTCGGCGCCAGCATCATCGGCGGGGACACCGTCGACCACGGCGTCTGGATGGCGTTCTGGTTGTTCCTCGCTCAGCTGAACTTCATCCTGGGCGTCATCAACCTGCTGCCGTTGCTCCCATTCGACGGCGGGCACATCGCCATCGCGCTGTATGAAAAGCTGCGCAACATGGTCCGGTCGGCCCGCGGCAAAGTCGCGGCGGCGCCGGTCAACTACCTCAAGCTGATGCCCGCAACCTACGTAGTCTTGGTGCTGGTGGTCGGTTACATGCTGTTGACGGTGACCGCCGACGTGGTCAACCCGATCCGACTGTTCCAGTAGGCCTAACAGATGGCTCGCGGAAAGAAGGGAGGCGAAGGCAAACCGTGACCACAGGTCTGGGCATGCCGGCAGCCCCGGCGCCCACGCTGGCGCCACGACGCAAGACGCGGCAGCTGATGGTCCGCGACGTCGGGGTGGGTAGCGATTATCCGATTTCGGTGCAGTCGATGTGCACCACCAAGACCCACGACATCAACTCGACCTTGCAGCAGATCGCCGAGTTGACCGCCACCGGCTGCGACATCGTCCGGGTGGCGTGCCCACGTCAGGAAGACGCCGACGCGTTACCGGCGATCGCCAAGAAGAGCCAGATCCCGGTCATCGCCGACATCCACTTCCAGCCGAAGTACATCTTCGCCGCCATCGACGCCGGTTGCGCAGCGGTGCGGGTAAACCCCGGCAACATCAAGGAATTCGACGGCCGGGTCGGCGAGGTCGCCAAGGCCGCGGCGGCGGCCGGCATCCCGATCCGCATCGGGGTGAACGCCGGCTCGCTGGACAAGCGGTTCATGGAGAAGTACGGCAAGGCCACGCCCGAGGCGCTGGTCGAGTCGGCGCTGTGGGAGGCCTCGCTGTTCGAGGAGCACGGCTTCGGCAACATCAAGATCAGCGTCAAGCACAACGACCCGGTCGTGATGGTCGCCGCGTACGAGCAGCTGGCCGCGCAGTGCGACTACCCGTTGCACCTCGGCGTCACCGAGGCCGGTCCGGCTTTCCAGGGCACCATCAAGTCCGCGGTCGCCTTCGGCGCGCTGCTGTCGCGGGGCATCGGCGACACCATCCGCGTGTCGCTGTCGGCGCCGCCTGTCGAAGAGGTCAAGGTCGGCACCCAGATTCTCGAGTCCCTCAACCTGCGACCCCGTGGGCTGGAGATCGTGTCCTGCCCGTCGTGCGGTCGCGCCCAGGTCGACGTCTACACGCTGGCCAATGAGGTCACCGCCGGGCTCGACGGCCTCGACGTGCCGCTGCGGGTCGCCGTGATGGGCTGTGTGGTCAACGGTCCGGGGGAGGCCCGCGAGGCCGACCTCGGTGTCGCGTCGGGCAACGGCAAGGGACAGATCTTCGTGCGCGGTGAAGTGATCAAGACCGTGCCCGAGGCGCAGATCGTCGAGACGCTGATCGAGGAAGCCATGCGACTCGCCAGCGAAATAGGCGCACAGCCGGGTTCAGCCACATCAGCCAGCGGTTCCCCTGTTGTGACCGTAAGCTGAGACGTGGCTCACTCGAGCCACACCGTCGGTCGCTAAAAGATCCAGCAAGAGCCAGAAAGAGTCAGCATGTCGGCTCCGCCCATCCGTCGCTTGGTCAACGAGCGACGGGTGTCGGTTGTGCGCGACGGCGCCGCGGTGCGCCGTGTCTTTGACGACGATCCCATCGGGTCGTGCATGGTCGCCGCCCGGGTGGCTGACCACGGCATCGACCCCAACGCGATCGGTGGCGAACTGTGGACGCGCCGCGGCGTCGAAGAGTCGCTGTGTTACGCGGGCGCGAACCTGATTCCGCTGCGCGGCCGACTCGGCGACATGTATGCGTTCGCCGACGCGGCGATGACCGCGTCGCGGCGGTGTTCGTCATTGGTCGGCCGGGCCGAGTTGGTGATGCCGATGTGGCAGCGGCTCGAGCCGGCCTGGGGCCCGGCCCGCGACGTGCGTGAGCACCAGCCGCTGATGTCGCTGAACACGATGCCGAACTGTGACATCGATCCCGACGTGCGCCAGGTGCGGCCCGACGAGATCGACACCTACCTGGTGGCCGCGGTCGACATGTTCATCGGCGAGGTCGGTGTCGACCCGCGGCTCGGCGACGGCGGACGCGGCTACCGGCGCCGGGTCGCCAGCCTGATCGCGCTCGGTCGAGCGTGGGCCCGTTTCGAGGACGGCGAGGTGGTTTTCAAGGCCGAAGTCGGGTCCCAATCGCCGGCGGTCAGCCAGATCCAAGGGGTCTGGGTGCATCCCAAGCGGCGCGGCCGAGGTCTGGGCACCGGTGGGACCGCGACGCTGGCCGCGGTGATCGTGGGCACCGGGCGCATCGCGAGCTTGTACGTGAATGACTTCAACACGGTCGCCCGGGCCACGTACGAACGCGTCGGCTTCGCCGAAGTCGGCTCCTTCGCGACGGTCCTGCTGGACTGAACCGACCCCTCGTTGCGCGACACATAAACCTCGGCGACGACACGCCGGTCAACGGCGCAATGGCTTAACTTTCCGACGCGCAGCCTGGTTGTGCCATCTCGGCCATCGCATAACAATGCAATCTCGGTGCGCCTCCGCCGGTCCCGGGCCACGGTTCCATAACATCAGCCTCAATGGCAACAAAAACCACACTGGCAACAGGCGCGAGCTTTTCTTTGGCGGCGCTTCTCGCGATGGCCTCGGTGTCGGCCTGCACTCCTCGTCCGGAGGGCCCGGCGCCGGCGGCCGAGCGGTTCTTCGCCGCGTTGTCCACCGGCGACACGGCGGCGGCCGCCGAGCTCAGCGATGCTCCCAGCGACGCGCGCGAAGCGCTCAACGCGGCGTGGGCCGGGCTGCAGGCCAGCCACCTGGACACTCAGGTTCTCGGCTCTAAGTACACCGAGGACATTGGCACGGTGAACTACCGCTATACCTGGCATCTGCCGAAGAATCGGACCTGGACCTACGACGGTCGGCTGAAAATGGCCCGCTACGAAGGCCATTGGCAGGTCCAATGGAACACCACCGACTTGCATCCACGCCTTGGCGAGCATCAGACCTTCGCGCTGCGGGCCGACCCGCCGAGACGCGCCGCGGTCAACGAAGTCGGCGGTACCGACGTGCTGGCTCCCGGCTACCTGTACCACTACACGCTGGACGCCTCGAAGGCCGGCGCCTATCTGATCACGACGGCCCACGCGGTGGTCGATGCGCTGCACCCGTTCGACGACACGCTCAACGACCCGCAGCGCCTGGCCGAGCAGGCCAGCTCGCTGGGTAAACCGATGGACTTGATCACGCTGCGCATCGACGACAACAACAGGATCGCGCCCGCGATCGGCCAGTTGCCCGGCGTGGTGATCACCCCGCAGGCCGAGCTGCTGCCGACCGACTACCACTTCGCCCCGGCCCTGATGAGTCAGGTGAAGAAGGCCGTGATCGACGAACTCGACGGCCAGGCGGGCTGGCGGGTGGTCAGCGTCAACCAGAACGACGTCGACGTCGCGGTGCTGCACGAGGTGGAGCCGTCGCCGGCCGCGTCGGTGTCGATCAGCCTGGATCGGGCCGTGCAGAACGCCGCTCAGCACGCAGTGGACAACCAGAGCCGCCAGGCGATGATCGTGGTGATCAAGCCCTCGACCGGCGAGATCCTCGCCGTCGCGCAGAACGCCGCCGCCGACGCCCTCGGTCCCGTCGCCACCACCGGCCTCTACCCGCCGGGGTCGACGTTCAAGATGGTCACCGCGGGCGCGGCGCTCGAGCGCGACTTGGCAAGCCCGAATACACTTTTGGGCTGTCCGGGAAAGATCGACATCGGGCATCGCACCATCCCTAACTACGGCGGGTTCGATCTGGGTACGGTGCCGATGTCGCGGGCCTTCGCCAGTTCGTGCAACACCACGTTCGCCGAATTGGCCAGCAAGATGCCGCCACGCGGTTTGAACCAAGAGGCGAGCCAGTACGGCATCGGGCTGGACTACCAGGTCGACGGCGTCAGCACCGTCACCGGTTCGGTGCCGCCGACGGTCGATCTGGCCGAGCGCACCGAGGATGGCTTCGGTCAGGGCAAGGTGCTGGCCTCCCCGTTCGGCATGGCGCTGGTCGCGGCCACGGTGGCCGCTGGGAAGACGCCCGTGCCGAAGCTGATCGAGGGACGGACGACGGCGATCACCGGTGACACCACACCGATCAGCGAGAAGGTGATCGACAGCCTGCGCCCGATGATGCGGCTAGTGGTGACCAACGGCACCGGCAAGGACATCGCCGGCGCCGGCGCGGTGTTCGGGAAGACCGGTGAAGCCGAGTTTCCCGGCGGATCGCATTCCTGGTTCGCCGGGTACCGCGGTGATTTGGCCTTCGCCTCGCTAATCGTCGGGGGCGGCAGTTCGGAGTACGCGGTGCGGATGACCAAGTTCATGTTCGACTGCCTGCCGGCCGACTACTTGGCCTGAGGCGTTCAGAAAGTCGCTCTGCGACAAGGACTTAGACAGCCAGTCGCCCGGCCGCGCGCGTTGCAGCGGCCGGGCGACTGGATTCTGATGATCGAGCTGACAGCCTACCCCTCAGAGGTTGTCGAACTTTCCCCGACCGGCCGGTCAAGGCAGGATCGGCCACCTCATCAGCGAAGCGGATTACGCAGTTCTGAGATCGGATATGAAGACCGATCTGACCGGCGGGACCATGCGGTCCCGCCAGTCAGACGGTTCCCCCCGTCAGCGACCGGGCCCCCGTGCCCCCACCCGGACGCTGAGATTATTTAGAAACCGAACTCAGGCGAGCCCAACAGAAGCTCGACAACCGGGGTTAGCAAAAAGTCCAGGCCGGTCGGGTCCAGCACGAAGAAATCCAGCTCGGTGCCGAGGGTAACCAAGGCTGGACTCGGGTACCAGGTACGCGTTGTCGGGCAGGGTGCCCGTGATTCCGGGTGTGATTTGTTCTGAATATGCGGTGGGGTCGATCGAATTGATCAGGTCCTCGATGGAATGACCGTCTTCTGACTCGAACGACGCGGCGGCCGTGTCAAAGCTTAACGCGTCACCCGAGTTCTGGTCGTACAGCTCAGTATCAAGGGTCAAGTTATCCGTCGCCTGACCGCTGAACAGGTTGGGGTCCGTTCCGTCGCCGCCGAACAGGATCGAATATCCCTCGGCATCGGACGGAAGACTAACAATGTCAGAGTCAGCGTGGGCCATGCCCATGCCGAACATTGCCGCGGCCATCGCGCCGCCTGCGGCGGTGGCCAAAGTGAACGGGGTACGACGCCCACGTCCGGTAGAATCACTGCGACTCATGTGCGAGCCTCCAATCTCGGTATCTCTCGGTGTGGATTGTGGGGTTGCCGCCCCACAGCCGTTGGCTCGTACATGAGTCCTTTGCCCCCACTGATTGAGCCTTCGACGGGGGAAGCATATATCACGATGCGGCGTTAGTTAAGCATTTCTCTAATAAAAATCTCAGCCGAAGTTGCGTCGCTCCTAAGTCTGCTCTTAGGCGCCGTTCGACGCTTCAAGATCGGTACGGCGAGTACGCCAATGGCACGTCATCGGATGCCGCCCGACATCGCCCGGCGGCCACATTGGGAGCATCGTAGCAGCTCGGTGGCGTCAAGCCAGCCTCATACAAGCCGAACGGGCAGCGCCTGGCCGACGCCGCCACCGCTGTCCACTATCTGGATATCAAGGCCAGGAAACCGGATTTAGCTCCGGCTGTTCGAACAATTTGTAGGAGAAATTGCCTGGCCGCCTGAGTGCGCCGATAACGCTGTTTTGCGATCAAAACAAGATCATTTATCGGGTGTTTCGCTAAAACAGGGACTTTCTCCATTCCACGCGTTAATGCATTCCAGTTCAAATTCATTAGTGTTTTCGTACATAAAGTATGAAAAGGCTCCCGTAGCTGCCCCATGCGTTCAGGTCGTCGAACCGGAGCCTGTGCATCAGGTGGCGGTAGATTGGAAGCGCCATGACGCGCCCTGACGAACTGACCGAGCTGCGGGTATCCGATGCCGACCGCAACGGCACGCTGCGCCGACTGCACAATGCGGTCGCGCTCGGGCTGATCGACATCGGTGAGTTCGAGGAACGCTCCTCGCACGTGTCCTACGCCCGCACCCGCAACGAACTGGACCGCCTCGTCGGTGACCTGCCCGGGCCGGGAGCGATCGTCACGTCTGCGGCCGACCGAGTGGAGTTGCGCGGCTGGGTCGGGTCGCTCAAGCGGCACGGCGAGTGGACCGTACCGAGCCGGCTGGCGCTGGTGCGCCGGATGGGCTCCGTCGAGCTGGACCTGGTCAAGGCGCGATTCGCTGGGCCGGTCGTCGTCATCGAGCTCGACATGAGGTTTGGATCTGTCGAGATTCGATTGCCCGACGGCGCCAGCGCGTCGATCGACGACGTCCAGGTCTTCGGCGGCAGCGCCAGCGACCGCCGGAAAGACGCACCCGCCGAGGGCACCCCGCATGTGGTGTTGACCGGTCGGGTGGTGTGCGGATCGGTCAAGGTCAAAGGACCACGCCGGTCGTTGCTGCCTCGGCGGCGTGTTTGACCCGGCGCAGACAGATACGCTGGTCGGTATGCCTGTTCGTCCCGTTCGTTCTGAGCTGATTGCTGGCGCAGTCTCGCCGACACTGCCGGTGCCCAAGTCGATCCCGCGCCCGGAGTACGTCGGCAAGTCGACGGCGCGGGAGGGCACTGAGCCGTGGGTGCAAACGCCCGAAGTGATCGAGAAGATGCGGGTGGCCGGCCGGATTGCGGCCGGCGCGCTCGCCGAAGCGGGCAAGTCGGTCGCGCCCGGCGTGACGACCGACGCATTGGACCGCGTCGCGCACGACTACATGGTCGATCACGGCGCCTACCCATCGACGCTCGGCTACAAGAATTTCCCCAAATCGTGCTGCACGTCGCTGAACGAAGTCATCTGCCACGGCATCCCGGACTCGACGGTGATCGAAGACGGCGACATCGTCAATATCGACGTGACCGCCTACATCGACGGCGTGCACGGTGACACCAACGCCACGTTCCTGGCCGGCGACGTCTCCGAGGAGCACCGGCTGCTCGTCGAGCGCACCCACGAGGCGACGATGCGGGCGATCAAGGCCGTCAAGCCGGGCCGCGCGCTGTCGGTGGTCGGCCGCGTCATCGAATCTTACGCAAACCGGTTCGGCTACAACGTCGTTCGCGACTTCACCGGTCACGGCATCGGTACGACCTTTCACAACGGACTGGTCGTACTGCACTACGACCAGCCGTCCGTCACCACGATCCTCGAGCCCGGGATGACGTTTACCATCGAACCGATGATCAACCTCGGCGCACTGGACTACGAGATCTGGGACGACGGCTGGACCGTGGTCACCAAAGACCGCAAATGGACCGCGCAATTCGAGCACACGTTGCTGGTCACCGAGTCCGGCGTGGACATCCTCACCCTGCCGTGACCGCGGCGCCCAAGCCGTGAGCGGTGCGCTGCTGGTCGCCGGCACCACCTCCGACGCGGGAAAGTCGGTGGTGGTCGCCGGACTCTGCCGGCTGTTGGCGCGCAAGGGCATCCGGGTCGCGCCGTTCAAAGCGCAGAACATGTCGAACAATTCCGCGGTCACCATCGAAGGCGGGGAGATCGGCCGGGCCCAGGCGATGCAGGCTCGCGCCGCAGGTCTGGCGCCCAGCGTGCGGTTCAACCCGATTCTGCTCAAACCCGGCAGCGATACGACCTCGCAACTGGTGATCCGGGGACAGGCCACCGACGCGGTCACCGCGACCGAGTACTGGTCGCACCGCAACCGGTTACTCAGTGTTGTGCTTGACGAATTGTCACAACTGCGAGCCGAATTCGACGCGGTGATTTGCGAGGGCGCCGGATCACCGGCCGAAATCAATTTGCGCGCAACGGACTTGGTTAATATGGGCCTCGCCCGCGCCGCAAACCTGCCGGTGATTCTGGTCGGCGACATCGACCGCGGCGGGTTGCTGGCGCATCTGTTCGGGACGGTCGCGGTGCTCGAACCCGACGACCAGGCGTTGGTTGCCGGCTTCATCGTGAACAAGTTCCGCGGTGACGTCGCGCTGCTGGAGCCGGGATTGCAGCAGCTCGCCGAGTTGACCGGCCGCCCGACCTACGGGGTCCTGCCGTACTGCGACGAGCTTTGGCTCGACGCCGAGGACTCCGTCTCGGTGCTGGCCCACCGCGTCATCGGCAGACCGCAGCCACCGCACGGCTCGGAGTGGCTGCGGGTCGCGGTGCCGCGGCTGCCGCGGATCTCCAACTCCACCGATATCGAAGCGCTGGCCTGCGAACCCGGCGTGCTGGTCCGGTGGGTCAGCCAACCCGACGACCTGGTGGATGCCGACGTGGTCGTGCTGCCCGGCACGAAGGCCACCGTCGCCGACCTGGGCTGGCTGCGTGAGCGTGGGTTGGACCAGGCCATCCTCACGCACGCCACGTCGGGCCGCCCGGTGCTAGGCATCTGCGGCGGCTTCCAGATGTTGTGCCGCTCGATCGACGACCCGGTAGAAAGCCGGTCGGGCCGAGTCGATGCGATGGGGATGCTGGACGCCGACATCGTGTTCGCGCCCGACAAGGTGCTGCGCCGGTGGCAGGGTTCCCTCGATGGCTACGAGATCCACCAGGGGCGGTTGGCCCGCTGCGCGGAGGACGCGTGGTTCGAGGTGGACGGATACCCGCAGGGGTATCGGCGCGGCCAGGTCTTCGGGACGCACTGGCACGGCCTGTTGGACAACGACGACTTCCGCCGGCGTTGGTTGACCGACGCCGCGGCAGCAGCAGGCCGGGACGGTTTTGTGGTTGCTGATGACGTTGATGTTTCCGCGCGGCGGGATGGCCAACTGGATGTGATGGCCGATCTGTTGGACGCCTGCCTCGACGTCGATGCAGTCATCGCGCTACTGGACAGTGGCCCGCCGTTGCGTCCGACCGTCGTTACCGCCGTGCATTGACAACGTTGTTAGTCGCTCCAAAACAGCCGCTAAACAAGGCTTTTCGCGACGACCGTTCCTTATTGTGGCTATGGTCGTCGCAAGAGCGACCGCCAGTTCTATGTTGCGAGAACGTTTCCAACTGAAACTGTGTTAACGAACTACACGAAAACGGCCCGCGCGCGGGCCAATTGAATGTAACTTGCATTAGTGCTCTCGACGATGATGACAACCGTCGACGGGTTTCCCATCCAGGTCAGCGACACGGGTCCGGAGAAGGGCTCCGTCGTCGTGTTGTTGGGCGCCGCGCAGCGTGCGCCCGCCGCGTACGACGCGGTGTGTGAGCGCCTGCACACCGCATCACTGCGGACGATCGTCGTCGGCCCGGACCCACGACTGACACCCAAATCAGTCGTAGGCATTCTCGACTCGCTGGACATCAATTGGGGCGTGTTGGTCGGCGACCGTGTCGGCGGCGAGCTGGCCTGGGAACTCGCGGCGACCCGGCTGGACCGATTCACGGGTCTGATAGCCATCGACCGCGGGCATCCACGGGTCGCCGATGCCACCGGGGTGATCCGCGACGACCACTGTCCACCGGTCGAGATCAACACAACCGCGCTGGTCAGCACGCCGGCCGCGCAGGCAGTGGCCCGCGCCAGCCAGCGATTCGTTTACGGCGACTACCGCGTCGTGGAGTTGCTCGCACGGCGCAACGCCCACGAGTCGACCGCCCAACTGGCCGCCGAGATCGTCCTGCGTACCAGCACCTGGTGACGGAGAACCAGCGCGCCGGCGGCACTGGCGGCCATGCGCATTTGTCGCTGGAGGACCTTGAGCGACTCGCCGCCGCCGGCGATGTCGACACCGTGATCGTCGCGTTCACCGACATGCAGGGCCGGCTGATGGGCAAGCGGGTCTCCGCGCGGTTTTTCGTCGACGAGGTGGCCGAACACGGCGCCGAGTGCTGCAACTACCTGTTCGCCGTCGATGTCGACATGACGACAGTCGGCGGCTACGAGATGGCGGGCTGGCACACCGGGTACGGCGACATGGCGACGCTGCCCGACCTGACGACGCTTCGGCTGATCCCGTGGCTGCCCGGCACGGCGCTGGTGCTGGCCGATTTGGCTTGGCACGACGGCAGCCCGATCGAGCCGGCGCCGCGTCGCGTCTTGCGCGGCCAGCTTGACCGGCTGAATCAACGCGGGCTGCGCGCCTATGTCGCGACCGAACTCGAATTCATGGTTTTCGACGACACGTATCGCCAAGCGTGGGCCAACGGCTATCGCGGCCTGACCCCGGCCAGCGACTACAACCTGGACTACGCGATTATGGCCTCCAGCCGGATGGAGCCGCTGCTGCGCGAGATTCGGCAGCACATGCGGGGTGCGGGTCTGCGCTGGGAGGCCTCTAAGGGCGAGTGCAACATGGGGCAGCAGGAGATCGGGTTCGGCTACGACGAGGCGCTGGTCACCTGTGACAACCATAGTATTTACAAGAACGGGGCTAAAGAAATCGCCGACCAGCACGGCAAGGCTTTGACGTTCATGGCGAAATACGATGAGCGCGAAGGCAACAGCTGCCACATTCACATGTCGCTTCGCTCGCTGGATGGTTCCGCGGTGCTGGCCGACGAAGAGCAGCCGCTCGGCATGTCGCGAACATTTCGCAGCTTTGTCGCCGGCCAGTTGGCCACACTGCGAGAGCTGACCATGCTTTACGCGCCGAACATCAACTCCTACAAGCGGTTTGCCGATCGCAGCTTCGCGCCTACCGTGGTGGCGTGGGGATTGGACAATCGGACTTGTCCGCTGCGTATCGTGGGTCGCGGCGACAGCATGCGGGTGGAATGCCGGGTGCCCGGCGGCGACGTCAACCAATACCTGGCGGTGGCGGCGCTGATCGCCGGTGGGCTGCATGGTATCGAGCACGGCCTGTCGTTGCCGGAGCCGTATGCGGGCAACGCGTATCAAATCGCCCAGGGCGACGCCGAACGGCTGCCCGGCACGCTGGCCGAGGCTACGACGCTGTTCGGCGCGTCAGCCGTCGCTTTGGAGGCATTCGGGAAGGACGTTGTGAGCCACTACGTCAACAACGCGCGGGTCGAGATCGACGCGTTCAACGCGGCGGTCACCGACTGGGAGAGGGTGCGCGGTTTTGAGCGCTTTTGATCCGGCGACGACGCGGGCCGGAACGGCCCGAGGAGGAGGCGGGCAATCAAGCCCGCGACCACCGGTAATCGGCTTGACGACGTACCTGAATCAAGCTCAGATGGGCGTCTGGGATGTTCGCGCCAGCTTTCTTCCCGCCGTCTACTTCCACGGCATCACCGCCGTCGGCGGGGTGGCCGTGCTGCTGCCGCCGCAGCCGGTGAATCCCGCCATCGCCGAGCGGGTGCTCGACGGTCTGGACGGGCTGCTGATCACCGGCGGCAAGGACGTCGACCCCGGCGCCTACGGCCAGCAGCCGCATCCGGAGACCGACCAGCCCGGCCGCCAGCGGGACGCCTGGGAGTTCAGGCTGCTGGACGCGGCGCTGGGGCGCAAGCTGCCGGTGCTGGGCATCTGCCGCGGCGCGCAGGTGCTCAACGTCGCGCTCGGCGGAACACTGCACCAGCACCTGCCGGACGTCATCGGGCATAGCGGGCATCGGGCCGGTAACGCGGTGTTCAACACGTTGCCGATCCGCACGGTGCCGGGTACCCGGCTGGCCGCGCTGGTCGGTGAGTCCGTCGATGCAAAGTGTTATCACCATCAGGCCGTCGCCGAATTGGCCAGGGGCCTGGTCGTCAGCGCGTGGGATGCCGATGGTGTGATCGAGGCGCTGGAGTTGCCCGGAGACGGCTTCGTGGTCGCCGTGCAGTGGCATCCAGAGGAGAGTCTGGAGGACCTGCGGTTGTTCTCGGCGATCGTGGAGGCAGCACGGTCATATGCGAGCGGACGGGTGAGCTGAATGGCCGTGCCGGCGACGATGCGGAGCGAAGCGACGAGGAGGAGCGGCGCTGAATGGCCGTGGATCTGAGCCGGCGGCTGGCCGGCAAGATCGCCGTTGTCACCGGCGGCGGCGGTGGTATTGGCTTGGCTACGGCGCGGCGGCTGCACGCTGAGGGAGCCACGGTCGTCATCGGCGACATCGACGAGCGGACGGGCAGGGCGGCCGCCGATGAATTGGGCGGTCTGTATGTGCCGGTAGATGTTGCCGACGAAGCCTCGGTCAACACCCTTTTCGACACCGTGGAGAGCAGCTACGGATCGGTGGACATCGCGATCAACAACGCCGGCATTTCGCCCCCGGATGACGATCTGATCGAGAACACCGAGCTGCCGGCGTGGCAGCGGGTGCAGGACGTCAACTTGAAATCGGTCTACCTGTGCTGCCGTGCGGCGCTGCGGCACATGGCTCCCGCAGGCCACGGGTCGATCGTCAACATCGCCTCGTTCGTTGCGGTGATGGGATCGGCCACCTCGCAGATCTCCTACACGGCGTCCAAGGGCGGTGTGTTGGCGATGTCGCGGGAGCTCGGCGTGCAGTTCGCCCGGCAGGGCATCCGCGTCAACGCGCTATGCCCCGGGCCGGTGAATACCCCACTGCTGCAAGACCTTTTCGCCAAGGATCCCGAGCGCGCGGCCCGGCGGCTGGTGCACGTGCCGATGGGCCGGTTCGGTGAAGCCGACGAAGTCGCCGCAGCCGTGGCCTTTTTGGCCAGCGACGACGCCTCGTTCATCACCGCGGCGACGTTCTTGGTCGACGGCGGTATCAGCGCCGCTTACACCACCCCGCTGTAACGCCGGCGGTTACCCGGCTGCCGGTGACTGCGTCATCACCGTCGGACGGAACCCGTACTTGGGAGTGTTGCCGCTGAAGGAGTTTGCGGCGGCGTTGGCACCCGGCATTCCCGGCATTCCTGGCACCGGGGGAGGAGCGCTCAGGGGGGCGACCGCATTCCAGCTCGGCGGCACCGCCAGCGCTCCGATCGCCGCGCCCTGGCCCATGACCGCTGACATGTCGCCGCCCAGTCCGCCCGCCAGCGCTCCGACCGCCGCACCCTGGCCCATGGCCGCCGACATGTCGCCGCCCAGTCCGCCGATTCCCGCGATCGGGCCCGCCAGCGCACCGCCGAGCCCGTCGGCCGCAGCCCCGGCCGCGTTCCCCGCCGCAGCACCGGCGGCGTCCCCGGCCGCGTTCCCTGCCGCAGCACCGGCGGCGTCGCCTGCCGCATCCCCGGCCGCGGCCGCTGCCCCTTCGGCGCCCCCGCCATTCCCTAGCCCGGCGAGATCCGTCATTGTGCCCAACCAGTTGCCAGGCATGTAAAAGCCCGACGAGAAAATGCTGTTCCAGAAACCGTCGTTCAGCCCCAAGCCACTCGAGCTGAACAGGTCGTTGAAGACCGCCGACAGGCCCGTTCCGGACCCGTTCCCAGTCACCAAGTCGAGGAGGTTCATGAACCCCGACTCCGATCCTGACGACGTCGACGACGCGGGCGCAGCGAGCCCCTGCAGTGCAGCGGGCATGGCCGTCATCACTTGCGACAGCGTGCCCTGCGTTCCCGCACCAGTGGCCTGACCGACCGCGGTGGCGGCCTGCGCAGCCGTCCCGGTCGCCGTGGTGGTCGCCGGCGGGGCGGTGAACGGCGTCAATGCCGATGCGGTCGCGGACGATCCGGCGTAGCCATACATCGCCGCGGCGTCCCGCGCCCACATCTCCGCGTAGTGGGTTTCGGTGGCCGCGATCGCCGGGGTGTTCTGGCCGAGGATGTTGGTTGAAATCAGCGACGCCAACAGCGTTCGGTTGGTGACGATCACCGGCGGGGGGACCGTCAAACCGAACGCGGATTCGTAGGCGCCGGCCGCCGCTTTGGCCTGCCCTGCCGCCTGTTCAGCTTGTGCGGCGGTGGCACTCATCCACGACACGTAAGGCGCGGCGGCGGCAGCCATCGACGCCGATGCGGTACCTCGCCACGGAGCATTGGTGAGGTTGGCGATCACAGACCCGTAATTGCTCGCTGCCGAATACATCTCGACAGCCAGGTCGTCCCAAGACGCCGCGGCGGCCATCATGGGCGCGGAACCCGGGCCGGTGTACATCAGCCCAGAGTTGATTTCCGGTGGAAGCGCTGCGAAATCCATTGCTCACTCCTCAGCTTGCCGCGACCGCGTTGGCCGCTTCGGTGGTGGCATAAGAGTGGGCACTGGCCGCCAGAATCGTCACGAACATCTGGTGCATCGCGGTGGCTTGCGCGCTCACCGTCTGATACATCTGCGCGTGTGTGGCGAATTGCATTGCGGTCAAGGCGGAAACCTCGTCGGCGGCCGCTGGTATTAGCCCGGTGGTCGGGGCAAGCGCAGCTGCGTTCCGAGCGCTCACCGCCGAGCCGATCGTTTGCAGGTTCGCCGCCGCGGCGGACAGCATTTCCGGTACGATGTTGACGAATGACATTGGACTTCTCCTTCGGAAAACACGACCGGCCCCCGCGCGGGCATGCTTGAATCAACCTGGTGCAGGCTGATTTTGGGCAGCAGGCACCGCACCCGGGACCGGATGGAAAGTTACGGTCATCGGTTTTGGACGGTGGCCCGGCCAGATTCGGGCAGCAGACCACCCAGCTCTGTCCAGACGTGGGCAGCGCTATAAAGGTGTTAATTCAAAAGCGACTTCGGTGCGGTGGGGATCGCGGCCTGGCCTGAGGCCAAGCCGACTTCTTGACGCGTTTTAGCCGACGCGTTCGGGCTGCACCGTCCACTTCTCCTCGATGTGCGCGTAGCGCCAGATCAACATGGCACCAACCCATGTCACCACGAACAGGCCGACAATCAGAAAACCGATCGCGTTGAGGTCGATGCCGCCCAGCCAGCTCCAGAACCCGCCGCTCCAACCGACCTGTTCGGCGAGCAGTCCGAGCAATTCCACGCTGCCGATGAGCACCGCGACCACGACCGAGAGCCCGGTAATGGTGATGTTGTAGTAGACCTTTCGCACCGGGTTGGAAAACGCCCAACCGTAGGCGAAATTCATGAACGAGCCGTCGATGGTGTCCAGCACGCACATGCCGGCGGTGAACAACACCGGCAGGCACAAGATGGCATACCAGGGCAGGCCGGCCGCCGCGCTGGTGCCGGCAAGCACGAGCAACGCGACCTCGGTGGCGGTGTCGAAACCCAGGCCGAACAACAAACCCACCGGATACATGTGCCAGGACGCGGTAACCGATCTGGTGAAGCGGCCCAAAACCCGGTTGAGCAATCCGCGGTTGTTGAGCTGTTCTTCGAACTCGTCCTCGTCGAACTCGCCGCGGCGCATCCGCGCGAACACCCGCAGAATGCCGACCAGGATCACCACATTGATGGCGGCGATCAAACACAAGAAGACGCCGGAGACGCTGGTGCCGATCAAGCTGGTGTAGTGATGCAAGGCCGAAGAGTCTTGCTCGACCGGCCCGATGATTACCTTGAGCCCGGTTGCGATCAGCAGAGCCAGCCCGAACACCACCGACGAGTGGCCGAGCGAGAAGAAGAACCCCACCGCGAGCGGCCGCTGCCCGTCGTTCATCAGCTTGCGGGTGGTGTTGTCGATCGCGGCGATGTGGTCGGCGTCGAACGCGTGGCGCAGTCCCAGGGTGTAGGCCGTCAGCCCGATGCCGATACCGAACGCCTTGTCTCCGACGCTCAGGTGCGCCGGCTCGACGATGAATACCAATGTGCCCCAACCGATCACATGCAGCGCCACGATCACCGCGAACATGGATCCGAGGCGCAGCCACTCGTCGGGCGTCAAGGCGCTCCGGAGCCGAGACCACGACGACCATTGCCTGCTGAGCGGGTCAGCGGCCATGTCGCGTCCCATCTGGAGAGAAAACCCCGGCCTTCGGTGAGCGTAAACCGCACGTCAACGTCATGCGGACGATTCGCAGGAATTTCTGCAAGTTCTTTGCATCTGGTAGATGCGAGATCTTGTACAGTCCGCCGGACGATCGCTCCGGTCAACCGTGAAAAGTGATCAGCGGGATCGCCATCTCGACCGCGGTGGCCGCACCATGGAAGCCGACGAGTTGAGCCACTTCGGGTGGCTCATGCGCGGTTGCCAGCACTGCCGTATCGCCGATGCAGGTGACGACGACATCGCCGATCCGCGGTAGGTGCTCGGGCCGCACCGGTCCGAACAGCCCGGCCGCGACGGCGTCGTCGCGGCTGCGCACTTCGGCCCGGCCGGTCAGCAGCTCGCTCCAAGCGGCGGCCACGTCGGATGCCGCGCCCGGCTCGGTGTGCAGGTAGCGCACCCGTGGGTCGCCGGCGACCGCGCGTACGCCCGCACTCAACCGCGGGTCGGAGTCGAGGTCGATCCGCTTGTGCGGCGGCACATTCAGACCGCCGTGGTCGGCGGTGATCAGCAGCGCGGCGTCGGGCGGCAACGCCGCGACGACTCGAGTCAGCAGGGTATCGACGCGGACAGCCGCGGCGTGCCACTCCGGTGAATCGATGCCGAACAGGTGTGCCGCGGTGTCGAGATCGGCGATGTAGGCGTAGACCAACCCGGGCGCCGCATGCAACTGGTCGACTACTAATTGCGCGTAGTCGTCGTCGTGGTTTGCGGCGCAAAGCTGCGCGCCGCGGTAGGTCGCTTCGGTGAGGCCGCTGCCGAGGAACGCCGCGGGCAGCACGGCCCGGCCGTCGACCCCGGCCTGCCGCAGCCGCTCGAACCACGTTGGGACGGGCTGCCATTGGGCAGCCGGGGGATCGCCGCGCCAAAAGATATGGTTGAGCACCCGGTCGGAGTCGGGGAGCTTGACGGTGAATCCCAAGATTCCGTGCTCGCCCGGCGTGACCCCGGTCGTCAAGGACGTCAGGCTGGTCGGCGTGGTGGACGGGAAGGTGCACGCGAGTTCGCTCAGCCGCCCGGCATCACCGCCCAGCACAGACGCCAGCAGCGGCGCGTCGGTCGCCAGCGCCGGAAGCAAGTGCCAGCCCATCCCATCGACGAGCACGACCACGACACGGCGCACGTCGCCGACCCACTCGGTGACCCCCAGCGCGTCGGTCGCCCCGGAAACTGAAAGCAGCGCGGCCGCGGTGGGCATCACGTCGCAGATCGATCCGGGCATCACGTCAGTTTGGCAGGCGCATACTGGACCGGTGGCCAAGCCCTCGGCATTGGATCCGGCCGTCACCGAGCGGATCGGTGAGCTGCTGCGGGCCCACGGCCTGCGCCGGATGGCGTCGCGGATCGCGGTCTTGGCGGTGATCGAGCCCGCCAACACCCATCTGTCCGTCGCGGAGATCGACCAGCGGCTGCGCGAGTGCCTGCCCGCCGAAGACCAACCACCGGATTTAGCGACGATCTACCGGACGGTGACCACGCTGGTCGACCAGGGGGTGCTGCACGCGCTGGCCCTCGAGGGCGGGGTCACCACCTACGGCCTGGCCGCCGACCCGCACCACCACGCGGTGTGCACGCAATGCGGCTCGATCATCGAAGTGCCGGCACAGCAGCTGACCTCAGCGTTGGAACACGCGAGTGCGGGCAGTTCGTTCACGCTGTCCGAGCGAGCCGGCCTCACCCTGCACGGCCTATGCCCGGAGTGTCAGCGGGACGGACCGTCAGTACAGGTCAAGTAGCGCGTTCTCGACGACCTCCGGCAGCGCCGGGTGAATCCAGTACTGGCCGCGAGCCATCTGCCGAGTAGACAGCCCGAAGCTCATTGCCTGGATCAGCGGCTGGATGATCGACGAGGCCTGGTGTCCCATGATGTGTGCGCCGAGGAGTCGCCCGGTCCCGCGGTCGCCGACGAGCTTGACGATGCCGGCGGTGTCCTCCATCGCCCACCCGTAAGCGACGCCTCCATAGTCCTGGATGGTGCAGGACACATCGAAACAACGTGCGACAGCGTCATTCTCGGTCAACCCGACGGTGGCGATCTGCGGATCGGTGAACACCGCGGCAGGAACGAAGCGGTGGTCGGTGGCGACCAGAGCTTCGGTGTCATCCCAGTCGCAGAGCAGATTGTGCTGCACGACGCGTGCCTCGTGGTTGGCCACGTGCTTGAGCTCATACGGCGACGACACGTCGCCGAGGGCGAAAACCCCACGGGCAGAGGTCCTTTGGTATTCGTCTACGACGATTCGGCCGTCGTCGACCTCGACGCCGGCCTGCTCGGCGTCCAGCAGATCCCCGTTCGGCGCCCGTCCGGTGGCCACCAGCAGGGCGTCGGTGCTCAGCCTTGAACCGTCGTCGAGTTCCAGCACGATGGTGGCGCCGTCCTGGTGCGAGCCGACGACATTGCGGCGGGTGCGCAATTCCCATTTCGTCGACGCGATGTGGGTGAACCGTTCGCAGACCGTGTCGTCGAGGTGCCGCAGTAGTGCGCCGCCGCGGATCACCAAGGTGATCCGGACACCGAGCGCGGAGAAGATGTGCGCGAATTCGGCTGCCACGAAACCGCCTCCGACGATGACCAGGTGTCGGGGCAATTCCGGTATCCGCATGATGGTGTCGCTGGTGTAGTAGTGGACGCCGCAATCGAGGATGGCCGGCGGGACCATCGCTCGCGCTCCCGCGGCGATGACGACCTGCTCGGCGGTGAACTCGTCGCCGCCTTCGGTGCGCAGCAGATAGCGGCCGTCGGGCTGGACCGGGCCGAAACGTGTGTGCCGGTCGTAGACGTCGACGTTGGGGGAGGCCCGCCTGTAGTCTTCGCCGCTGATCGCGATCGGGTCGATGCGCCCGAACACGCGTGACACGATGTCATCCCAACGCACCCGGTCGATGTGCGCGTCGACGCCGTAACGGGCGGCGGTGCGGATGGTTTCGGCGACTTCGGCGGCGTAGACGAACATCTTGGTGGGGATGCACCCGACGTTGAGGCAGGTTCCGCCGAACGTTCCCTGTTCGCAGATCGCCACACGTTTGCGCGCGTAGCGCTCGTCGAGAATGCTGTTGCCCGAACCGGTTCCGATGATCGCGAGGTCGTAGGCTTCCATCCGGCGGCCCTCAGCCGTTCCGGCGCGTGACGTCGAAGGCCGCACCAAGGTAGTCATCGAGCCAGGTGTCCAACCGTTGGTAGGCCACCTGTCGCGGCTGCGGCATCGACAGGAACACATCGTGTTTGGCGTCGACCACCGGAATGACGGTGCTGCGGTTGCCGATGCAGCCGGCCCACCGGGCGATGTGCGCCACGTTGAGAACCGCGTCGCCGCATTGCAGGGCGATGGGGTCGGCGCTCTCCGCCACGCTGTGATCCGACCGCAGGATCAGGTTGGGCACGCCGACGTCGAGGCCTCGATGGAGCTGCGCCTGGCCCCGTCGGACCGCGCGTAGCCAGCCGAAGGTGATGGGGAAGCCGCCCAACGGTTTCCACTTCAGGTTGTAGTCGAACTCGCCGTTGTAGTCGCGATGCAGGCTGGCGCCATAACCACCGACACCGTCGCCCGGGGCGCGGGCGACCCGTTTGTCTCCGGTTCGCGCGATCGCGGCGATCAGCGCCGCCGTCGTCGGCCAGCGCACCACCCGCGGACCGGGCAGGTCCAGAAATGGGCTGTTGAGCACCAGCCCGGTCACGCCTTCGCGGGCGGTCGCGCCGCGTCGCCGCAACCGGTCCAGCCACAGCGACACGATCAGCCCGCCGGCGGAATGGCCGTACACCAGCACGCGGGCCGAACCGGACTGCTCGCGGATCACCGCCAGCGCGCGGTCGAGTTCGGCGTCGTAGCGTGCCAGGTCGGTGGTGAAATGCGGGGTTTGGCCGGTCCGCCACGACCGCCCACACTTGTGCAAGTCGAGTGCATAGAAGGCGAAGCCGCGGTCGGCGAAGTGATCGCCCACCCCGGTGTGGAAGAAGTAGTCGGTGTATCCGTGCACGGCCAGGACGGCATCGGTGGCCTTCGCAGGGTCGCCGCGGCGCAGCAGGGTTGCGACGATTTCGCCCTCGCCGTCGGGATCGTCACCCAGCGGGATGGTGAATTGCCGGTAGCCGGGAAGGACGTCGGGCTGCCAGCCAGTCACGCACGCCAGCTTAAAGCGTCCGATCCGCGGCTATCGCTGGCCCGGGAAGGCGACGGCCTTGATCACGCCGCCGCCATTCAGCGGAGGCCCGAGCAGCACGTTCGACGTGTTCGTGCCGGGGTTGTAGTCGACAAGCGATTGGCCGCTGCCGCAGGCCGCCGTGGCTAGCAGGTCCAGATCGGCGCCGTTCACCCCTGCCACGATGACACTGCGACCAGATTGCACGCCGGATACCGCGACCGGCGCCGTGGTGCCGTCGGCGTTGAGCTTGGCGAGGTACAGATAGCCGCATGCGCCTGCGGCCTGCACGAACGTGCCTGCTGGGAGCTGCCATGCGCTGGCGTCGCGGAGGTCGGGTTCCTTCTTCCCGTCGTTGGCGGCGGTGAGAGCGGTGGCCGGGCTGCCGTCGACCGGCACCAACCACAGCCGCGACGTGAATCCGGGACCATCGCACGACGCGAGGACGGTCGCGAGCGAACTCTCGTCCCACCATCGCAACGGGCTGCAGTTGGTCTGGTCCGGGATCGGCAGCGTCGGCCCGGGCGTCCCGTCGTTGCCCATCAGCGCCAAGCCGGCCGATGTGCCCAGGGCAAGCCGCATCCCGTCGGGCGTCGAAAGAAAGTTCCCGTTGAACGGGCTGCCGAGCTTGTCTGTCGGGTAGGTGAGCTGGTGGGTACCGGTTAGGTCGACTCGATCGAGAGTCGCGGGTTTCGAGTCCGGGCCGGGCGGCACGGACAACAGCAGTGCCTTGCCATTAGGGCGGCTGAAGCGGGGAAAACCCTGCACCGGCAACGTCGTCTGCTTACCGGTGTGCAGGTCGACCATGATCGCCGACGGCGGTGTGGCGTACTGCGCGTCGAACAGGGCGTGGCTGCCGTCGCCTGACCAGTCGACCAACTCCGGACTTGCCTGTTGGCCCGGCGGCGGAAACGTGGTGATCGGATAGCGACCGCCTGTGGGGGTGATCAGGTAGAGCGTCGAGGCGGCTTTGTCGCGGGTCGGCGAGCCCGGGGGTAGCTTCGCGCCCGGGCGCCCGCCGGGAACCGGGCTCCAGGTGGCGAGCATCCACCCGGGACCGACCTGCGACCACGGGATCGTTGCGATCGCGGCTTCGACACCGTGAGCCGCTACCTGCGCAGCCCCCGTCGGGGACGGCGCAGGGGAGACCCCGTGTGCCGCATCCGAATTGGACGAGGAGGAACACCCGCCCACCAGCGCCGCCGCCAGCGCGACGGCTGGAGCCAACTTTCGCCAGTTCATACGAACAACGGTAATCGAGCCGGCCGGGATAGCCTGGCGATCTGAACAGCCCCGATTGCAAAGAAAGGATGAACAGCCCGTTGGCAGTCCCGCCAGGCCAGTCAGACCCGCAGGTCGCAGCCAAGGCCGACGTCGTGCTGGTCGGGGCCGGGATCATGAGCGCCACCCTTGGTGCGTTGCTGCGGCGGCTGGAACCCGACTGGTCGATCACCCTGGTCGAGCGGCTCGATGCGGCTGGAGCCGAGAGCAGCGACCCCTGGAACAACGCCGGCACCGGCCATTCCGGGCTGTGCGAGCTGTTTTACACGCCGCAGCAGCCGGACGGCTCCATCGACATCGGCAAAGCGGTACGCGTCAATGAGCAATTTCAGGTCACCCGCCAGTTCTGGGCCTATGCGGCGGAGAACGGCATGCTGCCCGACGTGCGGGGCTTTCTGCGCCCGGTTCCGCATGTGAGCTTTGTGCAGGGCGCAGATCGCGTTGAGTATCTGCGTCGCCGCCGGCACGCGCTGGCCGGTAATCTGCTGTTTGCGCGCAGCGAATGGATCGACGACCCCGACGAATTCGCCCGTCGGCTGCCGTTGATGGCGGCCAAGCGCGACTTTTCCGAACCCTTTGCGCTCGACTGGGCTGCCGGCGGTACCGACGTCGATTTCGGGGCCCTCTGTCGACAGCTGATCGGCTACGGGGTGCGCAACGGCACCACCGCCTTGTTCGGTCACGAGGTTCGCAATGCGTCCCGCCAGCGCGACGGCAGCTGGACACTGACTGTTCGCAACCGCCGCACCGGTGAAGACCGCAAAGTGAACGCCAAATTCGTGTTCGTCGGTGCGGGAGGACAGGCGCTGCGGCTGTTGCAGAAGTCCGGCATCGAGGAAGCCAAGGGCTTTGGCGGCTTTCCGATCGCCGGAAAGTTCTTGCGCAGTGGCAATTCGACGCTTACCGATGCGCACCGCGCGAAGGTTTACGGCCTACCCGCGGTCGGCGCACCGGCGATGACGGCGGCACATCTTGACGCGCGGATCGTCAACGGCAAGCCATGGCTGCTGTTTGGGCCGTTCGCCGGATGGTCGCCGAAGTTCCTCAAACACGGCCATGTCACTGATCTGCCGCGCTCTGTCACACCGGGCAACCTGGCGACCATGATCGGCGCCGGCGTCACCCAGATGAGACTGGTCAACTACCTGATTGGTCAGCTGCGGTTGTCTCAGCCGGCTCGGGTCGGCGCGTTGCGCGAATTCGTGCCCAGCGCAGTGGATTCCGACTGGGAGCTGCGGACGGCCGGTCAACGGGTGCAGGTGATCCGGCCGAACAAGCGCAAAGGCGGTGCGCTCGAATTCGACACCACCGTGTTGGGCGCTGCGGATGGCAGCATCGCCGGCCTGCTCGGAGCGTCCCCGGGAGCATCGACCGCGGTATCGGCGATGCTCGACGTACTGCAGCGTTGCTTTCCCGACCGGTACCAGGCCTGGCTGCCTACGCTGAAAGGCATGGTGCCATCGTTGGGAGCCAACCTCTCCGACGAGCCGGCACTGTTCGAGGAGGTGTGGTCATGGAGCACCAAGGCGCTGGGGCTCAAAGCGGCGGGCGAGCCGTGACCGCTGCCTTACACCGCACGTGGGCCAAAGATCTTGATGTCCCAACACTTTACGCGCTGCTCAAGCTGCGGGTGGAGGTCTTCGTGGTGGAACAGGCCCGCCCGTATCCGGAGTTGGACGGGCGCGATCTATTGGCCGAGACGCGGCATTTCTGGCTGGAAGCTCCCGACGGGGACGTGATCTGTACGCTGCGGCTGATGGAGGAGCACGCGGGCGGGCAGAAGGCATTTCGGCTGGGGCGGCTGTGCACCGAGCGCAGCGTGCGCGGCCAGGGCCACACCACCCGGCTGTTGCGCGCCGCGCTGGCCGAGGTGGGCGACTATCCCTGCCGGATCGACGCGCAGATCTACCTGACGGACATGTATGCCCAGCACGGATTCGTCCGTGATGGAGACGATTTCGTCGACGACGGCGTTACGCACGTGCCGATGATCAAGCACGGCGCCGGCCACGTTGGAGGCGCACAGTCGTGAAGCGTATTCATTCAAGTGCGATCATCGGCCATGACCAGCTGCGGCTGGCTTCGCCGCGCTGGCGAACGCCTAAAATCGCCGGGTGACGTCGCCCGAGAACCCTTATCTGGTCGGCTTAAGGCTGACCGGCAAGAAGGTTGTCGTGGTTGGCGGCGGCAACGTTGCGCAGCGCCGACTTCCGCTACTCGTCGCCAGCGGCGCGGACGTCCACGTCATCACGCGCACGGCCACCCCCGCGGTCGAGGCGATGAGCCGAATTACCTTGTCGCTGCGCGAGTATCGCGACGGCGATCTGGCGGATGCCTGGTATGCGATCGCGGCTACCGACGACGCGCAGGTGAACGCCGCGGTGGTTGCCGAGGCCGACCGGCACCAAATCTTCTGCGTCCGCGCCGACATTGCGGTCGAGGGCAGCGCGGTGACCCCGGCGTCGTTCGACTATGCCGGCCTGTCGGTCGGCGTCCTGGCCGGCGGCGAACACCGTCGCTCGGCGGCGATCCGCTCGGCGATCCGCGAGGCGCTGCAGCGAGGGGTAATCACCCTGGAAAGGTTTGAGAGCGCCGACGTCGTGCGCGGTGGGGTGGCGCTGATCGGCGGCGGGCCCGGAGATCCGGAACTGATCACCGTCCGCGGCCGGCGCCTGCTGGCCCAGGCCGACGTCGTCGTCGCCGATCGGCTGGCGCCGCCGGAGCTGCTCGCCGAGCTGCCCCCGCATGTCGAGGTGATCGACGCCGCCAAGATCCCCTACGGACGCGCGATGGCCCAGGACGCCATCAATGAGGTCATGATCGAGCGGGCCCGAGCCGGACGATTTGTCGTCCGCCTCAAAGGGGGGGACCCGTTCGTATTCGCCCGGGGATACGAGGAACTTCTGGCGTGTGTCGACGCCGGCATTCCGGTGACGGTCGTGCCGGGTGTGACGAGTGCCATAGCGGTGCCCGCGTCAGTGGGTGTTCCGGTCACTCATCGCGCGATAAATCACGAGTTTGTGGTGGTGAGCGGACATCTTCCGCCGGGACACCCCGAATCGTTAGTGAATTGGGACGCATTAGCGGCGATGTCCGGCACGATCGTTTTGCTGATGGCGGTGGAACGCATCGAACTTTTCGCCGAAGCCCTGCTGAAAGGCGGCCGACCTGCTAATACGCCGGTGCTGGTGGTCCAGCACGGCACGACGGCCGCTGAGCACACGTTGCGGGCTACCCTGGCTGAGGCACCGGAAAAGATCCGTTCCGAGGGAATTCGGCCCCCCGCGATCATCGTGATCGGTACCGTAGCGGCATTCGGCGCTTAAAAGATTCCTAAGATTACTGTAGGGTAAGTTCTTATGACGGCTCTCAACGACGCAGAGCGGGCTGTCCACGAATGGACGTCTGAACCCTCGGAGCGAGGAGTTCATATGCCCCCAGCGCACCCAGCCAAGACCGCCGTGAGCCCCACCAACAGGTCTTATCCGACGTGGCTGCTGTCGCGGCGCTTCATTGCCGCGGTCGTCGCGATCGGCGGGATGCAGCTGATGGCGACGATGGACGGCACCATCGCGATCGTTGCGCTTCCTAAGATCCAGAACGAGCTCGGTCTGTCTGACGCCGGCCGGAGCTGGGTGATCACCGCTTATGTGCTGACCTTCGGTGGTCTGATGCTGCTCGGCGGCCGCTTGGGTGACACCATCGGTCGGAAGCGGACCTTCATCGTCGGCGTCGCGTTGTTCACCATCGCCTCCGCGCTGTGCGGTATCGCATGGGACGACTTCACCCTGGTCACCGCCCGGTTGCTGCAGGGCATTGGGGCCGCAATCGCCTCGCCGACCGGCTTGGCGCTGGTGGCTACCACGTTCCCGAAGGGGCCATCGCGCAACGCGGCGATGGCGGTGTTCGGCGCGATGACCGGCATCGGCTCGGTAATGGGTTTGGTGGTCGGCGGTGCGCTCACGGAGGTGTCGTGGCGGTTGGCGTTCCTGGTCAACGTGCCGATCGGGCTGGTGATGATTTACCTCGCCCGCACCACGCTGCGGGAAACCCACCGTGAGCGGATGAAGCTGGACGCGACTGGGGCCGTGTTGGCCACGTTGGTGTGTACCGCCGCCGTTTTCGCGTTCTCGATGGGACCCGAGAAGGGCTGGATCTCGTTCACCACGATCGGTTCCGGCGTGGTGGCCTTGGCTGCTTTTGTCGCGTTCGCGATCGTTGAGCGCACCGCCGAGAACCCCATCGTCCCGTTCGATCTGTTCTTCGACCGCAACCGGCTGGCCACCTTCGTGGCCATCTTCCTGGGCGGCGGCGTCCTGTTTACCCTGACCGTGCTGATCGGGCTGTACGTCCAGGACATCATGGGCTATAGCGCCCTGCGAGCCGGCGTCGGCTTTATCCCGTTCGCGATCGCGTTGGGCATCGGCATGGGTGGCTCCTCGCAGCTGGTGTCGTGGTTCCCGCCGCGGGTCGTGGTGATCAGCGGCGGGATCCTGTTGCTGGGCGCGATGATCTACGGTTCGACGCTCGACGGCCATATGCCGTACCTCGACTTGGTGGTGCTGATCACCGTCGGCGGGATCGGGATCGGGATGATCATCATCCCGTTGGCGCTCTCGGCGATCGCCGGCGTCGGCTTCGACCGGATCGGACCCACCTCTGCGATCACGCTGATGCTGCAAAACCTGGGCGGCCCGGTGGTGCTGGCGGTGATCCAGGCCGTCATCACGTCGCGCACGCTGTACCTGGGTGGCACAACGGGCCCGGTGAAAAACATGAACAAGGTGCAGTTGCATGCGCTCGACCACGGCTACACCTACGGCCTGCTGTGGGTAGCCGGGGTGGCCGTCGTTGTCGGCGGGGTTTCTCTTCTTATCGGCTACAGCGCCGAGCAGGTCGCCCACGCCCAGGAAGTGAAGGACGCCATCGACGCCGGGGAGCTGTAGCTCCGGGCGTTCCCCGCTTCGCCCGGCTTTCAGCCGCGCTCGCGATCGCCGCTGTGCAGCCGCGCGACTTGGAGGAAGGCTAGAAGCTGCTGCAAGAGACGTACGGCTGGACCTTCTGATGCGCAAAGTCGGATTCGCGCTGCTCGCGAGCGCTGGCCTCATGTTGCATCCGGCGGCCGCCCACGCAGACCCGACCGACGGCTTAGTGCCATCGATAACCTACGTCATGGGTGCCACCGGCCTCCCCGATCCGGAAAGCGACTTGAGTTATTGGGACGCCACCATCGCCTACGTCCCATCCGGCAGCACCCCGGTCCCCTTCGACACGCCGGAGGATTTATCCCCTCTCGTCGGCGACCTGACGTTCGATGAGTCGGTCGCTGAAGGCGTTGCCGCTCTCAACGCCCAGATCGAACCGCTGCTCGCCGCCGGGATCCCGGTCGGCGTTCTCGGCGTCTCCCAGAGCGCGGTCATCGCGTCGCTCGAGATGGCGGATCTTGAGCAATCCGACCCGAACGCGCCGGCATCGTTCGTTTTGCTCGGTGACCCGATGAACCCCGATGGCGGCCTGTTCGAGCGCTTCCCCGGCCTGCAGTTCGATGGCATCACTTTCTCGGGTGCGACACCGGCCGACGACTTCCCGACCACCATCTACACCCATGAATACGATCCGTTCGCGGACTTCTGCCAATACCCCGTTGACGTCGTCTGCGACGTCAACGCCATCGCCGGCATCACCGACCACTCCTACACCGCCGCAGACCTGCAAACAGCCGTCGATTTGGGAACCTACGGCGACACCACCTACTATATGATTCCCACGCCCGAGGCGCCGTTGCTGCAACTGATCAGCGACGTTCCCGTTGTCGGCACCCCGCTCGCCGACCTGCTGGGACCAGACCTGACCGACCTGATCAACCTCGGCTACGGCGACCCGGACCAAGGTTGGTCAACCGGGGCGCCCGACGTTGCTACGCCAGCCGGTCTGCTGCCGCCAGCCACCGACCTCGACATGATGCCCAGCCTGCTGCTCAGCGGGACCGAACAAGGCATCCAAGACTGCATCAACGCACTGACCGCCAGCCTGTGAAAGGCTTTTCTGACGAGCCGTTCGTCGGTTACACGTTGCGAGGCCATCCGCCGCAGAAGCAGAAGCGGCCGTGGTTCCTCGACCGTCAGCTCCACGGGCTGATCGCCTGGGTGAATCACGGCGTGGACGGCGGCCGCTGGGTAGTTGGTGCGTAAGGTGATGCCCGGCCTGTGCGTGCGCTACGAGCAGGGTGGCCAGGACGGGTGGAGCGGTGTGTGGCGGCTCACCGACACCGGCATCGAGCGCGTTCACACCTTCTCGCGATCGCCGCTGTGCTGGTGGCGGCGACCCGCTTCGCCCGGCTTTCAGCCGCGCTCGCGATCGCCGCTAGGCTTGCGCGCTGTGATCACCCGGATGTCCGAGCTGTTCTTGCGCACGCTGCGCGACGACCCCGCCGACGCCGAAGTTGCCAGCCACAAGCTGTTGATTCGCGCCGGCTACATCCGACCGGTCGCGCCCGGTCTTTACAGCTGGCTGCCGCTCGGGCTGCGGGTGCTGCGCAACATCGAACGCGTCGTGCGGGAAGAGATGAACGCCATCGGCGGTCAGGAGATTCTGTTCCCGGCGCTGCTGCCGCGGGCGCCCTACGAGACGACGAACCGGTGGACCGAGTACGGCGACGGCATTTTTCGGCTCAGGGATCGCCGCGGCAACGACTATCTGCTCGCGCCGACGCACGAAGAAGTCTTCACCTTGACGGTGAAGGGGGAGTACAGCTCCTACAAGGACTTTCCGCTGACGCTGTACCAAATCCAGACCAAATACCGCGACGAGGCGCGGCCAAGGGCCGGCATCCTGCGGGCACGCGAGTTCGTGATGAAGGATTCCTACTCCTTCGACGTCGACGACGCCGGGCTCAAGGCCGCCTACCACGCACACCGAGAGGCCTACCAACGGATTTTCGGCCGGTTGCAGGTGAACTACGTCATCGTGTCCGCGGTATCCGGCGCGATGGGCGGCTCGGCCTCCGAGGAGTTCCTCGCCGAGAGCCCGATCGGCGAGGACACCTTCGTGCGCTGCCCCGCGTCCGGTTATGCCGCCAACGTCGAGGCCGTGGTAACCGCCCGCCCGGATACCCTGCCGATCGACGGACAGCCCGAGCCGGTGGTCCACGACACCGGCGACACCCCGACCATCGCGACCTTGGTCGAGTGGGCCAACGGCGCGGACCTGGGCCGCACCGTCACCGCGGCCGACACCCTGAAGAACGTCCTGCTCAAGGTGCGCCAACCCGGTGGCGAATGGGAGCTACTGGGTATCGGGCTGCCCGGAGACCGCGAGGTCGACGAGCGGCGGCTGGGCGCTGCGCTCGACCCGGCCGAGTATGCATTGCTCGACGACGCCGACTTCGCCAAGTATCCGTTCCTGGTAAAGGGATACATCGGCCCGAAGTCATTGCAGGACAACGGCGTTCGCTACCTCATCGATCCGCGGGTGGTGGACGGCACCAGCTGGATCACCGGCGCTGACAAACCCGGGCAGCATGTCGTCGGGCTGGTCGCCGGTCGCGACTTCACCGCCGAGGGCACTATCGAGGCCGCCGAAGTACGCGACGGCGATCCGTCACCCGACGGCGCCGGACCGTTGGTCTCCGCCCGCGGCATCGAGATCGGCCACATCTTCCAGCTGGGCCGCAAATACACCGACGCCTTCATCGTCGACGTGCTCGGTGAAGACGGCAAACCGGTGCGGCTGACCATGGGCTCCTACGGTGTCGGGGTGTCGCGGTTGGTGGCCGTCATCGCCGAGCAGCAGCACGACGAGCTGGGGCTGCGCTGGCCGTCCGAGGTTGCGCCGTTCGATGTGCATCTGGTGATCGCCAATAAGGATGCCGAGGCGCGCACCGGCGCGATCGCGCTGGCGGCCGATCTGGACCGGCTGGGCATCGAGGTGCTGCTCGACGACCGGCAGGCCTCGCCCGGGGTGAAGTTCAAGGACGCCGAACTGCTCGGTGTGCCGTGGATCGTCGTGGTGGGACGCGGCTGGGCGGACGGGACGGTCGAGCTGCGCGATCGGTTCAGCGGCGAAACCCGTGAGCTGGCGGTCGGCGCCGCGCTGGCCACCGACATCACCGTTGCGGTGTCAGGCGATTAGTCGCTGCCGGGGAACGCCGTAGTGATCGGGTTGGCCCCCAATACCTGGTTCCAGCGGGCGGCCAGCACGGCGCTTTGAGTCAGCGCGGTCACCGCGAATTGCCGGTCCTCCGGCTTCTGAGCCTGCTCGATAACCGCGCGCCAGGCCACCTCGGTGTCCTTCTCCATTCGCACCGCCAGGCGGACGGCATCGGTCGGGGTGTTGACCGGCATCGGCAGTTGGTAGCCCGCGGCGGCCACCGGAGCACTGACCGAGCGGCCGGAGAGCATCGCGATCACCTGATCGCGACGCTGGCGATGCTGATTCATCGCGAAAGACACCAAGGTGTTGACGTCCGGATCGCAATGGGCGGACACGATGCCGTAGCCGTAGATGACGGCGTGTTCGGTGGTCAGGGCAGCGGACAGCGCGGAGTCGGCGGGCGTGTTGGCGGGCGACGGCTCGACCGAGGTCATGCTGCCGACCCCCCGAACACCAACGCAACGCTGTAGGAGGCCGTGCAGGCGGCGGCGATGGAGCCCAGCAGGCCGGCCCGATAACCCGAAGACGTCATCGCCAAGTGACTGGCGCTGGCCGCCGACCCGCGCAAGGAATTGATCACGTCGGCCAGTGACGGTGGCGACGCCGCCGCGGCCGACGTGGTGGTGGTCGGGCTGGTGGTCGTGCTGCTCGACGTCGGGTTGTTGACGGCGAGCCGGGCGATCTCGGTGGCCAGCGCCTGCGCGTGTTGCGTGCGTTCGGAGGCGACCTCGGCGAGCGCCGCACTGACCGGTTTGTCCGCGGCGGCGGCGGCCGCCGCCGTCGCCAGCTCGCTGTCGTGCCGGGCGAGCTCCAACTGCGATTCAAGTTCGTCAACCGCCGGCGGTGCGGGCGGTGAACTACAGGCCGACCCGGTTATCCCCAGCAGCGCGACAGCGGCGCCGCCGGCCAGCACCCGTCGCCTGCTGAAAACCGGTCTGTCAGTGGGCAGCGTGCGTGGCACAGCAACATCCTGCCATTGCTGCGCCGGAGCCCTGGATGCCCCGGCCAACAGCCTGGCTGACCTGGCCGCGATCACGGCTTATACCGGATTCCTGGCGTATCGTTAATGGCTGGTTCACCGGGAACGCGCACTATCGCGAACCGGAGGGCCGCCTGACCGGACAACTCAAGATGAGGAGCTCGCCGTGGCCATCGGGCTACCGTCGCAGACGCAGGTGATCGAGCTACTCGATGGTGAGTTCGCGCGCGCAGGCTATGAAATTGAGGATGTCGTCATCGATTCGCGGGCCCGTCCGCCGCGGATAACCGTGATTGCCGACGGCGACACCGCACTCGACCTGGACACCATCGCCGCGCTGTCCCATTCGGCGTCGACCTTGCTGGATGCGGTCAAAAGCATTGCGGGTAACTACGTGCTCGAAGTCAGCTCGCCCGGCGTCGACCGCCCGCTGACCAGCGAGAAGCACTTCCGGCGCGCGCGGGGACGCAAGGTCGAAGTGGCGTTGGCCGACGGAACGCAGGTCACGGGTCGAGTCGGCGAGATGGCCGACAACACGCTGATGCTGGTGGTCCGCGACGATCGGGCCCGCGACTGGACTGTGTGCCCGGTGCCGATCGGCGAGATCGTCAAAGCCGTTGTCCAGGTTGAGTTTTCGCCTGCTTCCAAACGTGAGTTGGAGCTGGCGGCGGTGGACCCGAGTGCAGAGATGGAGGGCAGAACATGAATATCGACATGGCCGCTCTGCACGCGATCGTGGTGGAACGAGGAATCTCGTTCGACGACTTGCTCGAAGATGTCAAGGCCGCGGTGCTCAGCGCGTACCGGCACACCGAAGGTCATCAGCCGGACGCGCACATCGAAATCGACCGGAAAACCGGTGCGGTCCAGGTGTTCGCCCGCGAACTCGACGATGACGGCATTGTGCTCAGCGAGTGGGAAGACACCCCGGAGGGTTTCGGGCGAATCGCGGCTACCACCGCGCGGCAGGTCATGCTGCAACGGCTCCGCGACGCCGAAAACGAGCGCACATTCGGCGAGTTCTCCACCCATGAGGGCGAGATCGTCGCCGGTGTGGTGCAACGCGATAGCCGGGCCAATGCGCGCGGTTTCGTCGTCGTCCGAATGGGCAGCGAGACCAAGGGGTCCGAAGGCGTGATCCCGGCCGCCGAGCAGGTTCCCGGTGAGGTTTATGACCACGGCGAGCGGCTGCGCTGCTACGTGGTGGGAGTCAGCCGCGGATCCCGCGAGCCAGTGATCACGCTGTCTCGCACCCATCCCAACTTAGTGCGCAAACTGTTTTCGCTGGAGGTCCCCGAGATCGCCGACGGGTCGGTGGAGATTGTCGCGGTCGCGCGCGAAGCCGGCCACCGTTCGAAGATCGCGGTTGCTTCTCGAGTTCCCGGCCTGAACGCCAAGGGCGCCTGCATCGGCCCGATGGGTCAGCGGGTGCGCAACGTGATGAGCGAGCTGTCCGGGGAGAAGATCGACATCATCGACTACGACGAGGACCCGGCTCGGTTCGTGGCCAACGCGCTATCGCCGGCCAAGGTGGTTTCGGTGACCGTGATCGACCAGAACGCCCGGGCGGCCCGGGTGGTGGTGCCCGACTTCCAGCTCTCGCTGGCCATCGGCAAGGAGGGCCAAAACGCGCGGCTGGCGGCCCGGCTCACCGGATGGCGGATCGACATCCGCGGGGATTTACCCGATCAGGCGGCGGAACATCACGAGCACGGCGCCCCGCACGGGGAACACGGCGCCGCGCACGGAATGGCGCACGACCGCTAACCCCTCGACAGCTGTGACCGACCTCCGTTCGCTGGCCCGATTGAGCAGCGCCCAGTCCCGCTCGATCAGCCCGGAAAACTTCGACGGGACGAAGGGCGGCGGCGGTCGGGCCATCGAGGGCACGGGCGCGGCTTGCGCGGCCGACCTGGGAGCGGGCTGGAAGATTTCTCCCAGCGTCGAGATCGATGGACACACCACGTTCGAGCTGGCGAACATCGACGGGCCGGCACTGATCACGCACCTTTGGCTGACCACCCACCACAGCAATTGGCGCACCCTCATCCTGCGCGCGTATTGGGACGGTGCAGACCAGCCCGCGATCGAAGTACCCGTCGGCGACTTCTTCGGTCAGGGCTGGTGCGAGTTCGCGCAGCTGTCCTCGCTGCCGATCGCGGTCAATCCGCACGGCGGCTTCAACAGCTACTGGCCGATGCCGGTGCCCCGGCATGCCCGGCTCACACTGGAGAACCGCGCGCCGCAGACCGCCACCGTCTATTACCAGATCAGCTACGAGATCGACGTGGACGTCAAAGCCGACGGCTATCTGCACTGCCAGCTTCACCGCAGCAACCCGCTCGCCGCGGGCACCCTGCACCCGATCCTTGATCGCGTGCAGGGTGCGGGGAAATACGTCGGCACCTATCTCGCCTGGGGTGCCAACCACCCCGGCTGGTGGGGCGAGGGCGAGGTCAAGTTCTACATCGACGGCGACGAGGAGTTCCCGACGATCTGCGGCACCGGCACCGAGGACTACTTCGGCGGCGCCTGGAACTTCGATGTGCCCGGGCAGGGATACACCACCTACTCGACACCGTTTCTCGGCCTGCACCAGGTCATCCGCCCGGATGGGCTTTACCGCAGCCAACAGCGGTTCGGCATGTACCGCTGGCATGTGCTCGACCCGATCCACTTCCGCGCCGACCTACGAGTGGACGTTCAGGCCCTCGGGTGGATGTCGGGGCGCCGCTACCGGCCGTTGCATGACGACATCGCCTCCACCGCGATCTTCTACCTGGACCGCCCGTCGGTGCCGCGCGCACCGCTGCCCAACGCCGACGATCTCGAGGTGGGCGCGGAGCCGATGGACCCGCCGACGTGACCTGGCCGGACGACCTGCGCGCGGCCGAGTGCGACGGGACGGAGTTCGGCCACCTGGCGATGCCGCTCGGCGGCATCGGCACCGGTAACCTCGCCATCTGCGCCGACGGCGGTCTGCGGCAGTGGCAGCTGCACAACATCGGGAACCACGCCGGCGCGCTACCCGGATCGTTCTTGGCGCTGCGAGTCAGCCGGTGGGAGCCGCCGCTGGACGAGCTGCGCATCCTGCAGGCGCCGCCGCGGAACTCGACGAGCACCCCGCTGGTCAGCGATGACGTGGTGCCGGAGTGGCAACGCAAATTGCTCAGCCGGTATCCCGGGGTGGCCCGCACGACCTTCTCGGGTACCTACCCGATCGCCCGGGTGCGCTACCTCGACCCCGCCCTTCCGCTGGACATCGCGCTGGAGGCGTTCAACCCGTTGGTTCCGCTGGATGTCGACGCCAGCTCCATCCCGGCTGCGCTGTTCACGGTCCGGCTGGTTAACACCGACGACCACCCGTTGCACGGAACCCTTGGCGCCGCCGTGCAGAACGCCGTGGGCTGGGATGGCATCACCCCGATCGACGGCGTCCATGCGCCGGGGTACGGCGGCAACACCAACCGGCTGCTGCGCGGCGACGGCTGGACGAGCGTGGTGCTGGAGAACGCCGCGCTGCCCGATGACTTCCCGGGCGCCGGGCAGATGGTGCTGGCCGCCGACCACCCGCGAGCCGCCGCCCTGACCCGGTGGCGGCACACGGACGACTTCGTCACCTTCCTGCGTTCGCGGGCGCTGTCCAGCGGCGCGCCGCGGCTGGCCATGGCGGCGGGCATCGCTGACCCACAGCGGCATGCCCCGCAATCGGCGAGCGGCGCCAGCCCGGAGGGCAGCACCTTCAACGCTGGCCTCGGTGTCCCGTTCCTGCTGGAGCCCGGCGAGGCGCGGCTCATCCGGGTGGCGCTGACCTGGTATTTCCCCAACCGGTACGTCAACTTCGAGCAGTTCGGGCCGGACCGGCCGGAGTGGGGGCGCTC
>Ga0209656_10000188_pt1 | contig 40385 bp, 38 predicted proteins | sample BogFormECP12_OM2_FD_188239 | JGI IMG/M metagenome (GOLD analysis project Ga0209656, IMG submission 188239) | Bog forest soil microbial communities from Calvert Island, British Columbia, Canada - ECP12_OM2 (SPAdes) (version 2) | ecosystem: Environmental > Aquatic > Freshwater > Wetlands > Bog ...
CGGACGTCGTCGGCGCCGATCAACGATGGCGAAAGCACGACGCCGTCGGCCATCACGCCGTAGGTCAGACCGGTGACCAGATCCAGCGCTTCGTCGACGTTTGCGCAACTGTGGGTGGCGCCGAACCGCAGGGCCGATTTCTGCTTGAATTCGACCGGGTCGACGGCCACGATCTGCGCGGCGCCATTGATGCGGGCACCCTGGATCGCGGCGGTACCGATACCGCCGGCGCCGATGACGACGACGGTGTCGCCGCCGCGCACACCGGCCCGGTTGGCCGCCGAGCCGTATCCGGTGGGGATCGCGCACGACAGCAGCGCGGCCGGCAGCAGCGGCAGATCCGGCTCGACCTTTACCAGTGAATTCGTCGCTACCACAGTGTGTTCGGCGAACGCACCGACCTTGGAGATATGACCCAACGGTTTGCCGTCGGCGAGGTGGTGGCGGAATGTGCCGTCGGTGGGCATTCCCGGCGTCAGCGTGCCGATACCGGCATCGCACAGGTACTCCATACCGGTTGCGCACCAGCGGCATTGGCCGCAGACAGCGACGAACGACATCACCACGTGGTCGCCGGGATCGAAATCGGTGACGCCGTCGCCGACCTCGCGCACGATGCCCGAACCCTCGTGGCCGCCGATGGTGGGAAACATCGTGGGCAGACCCATCGCCCGCAGGACTTCGTTGGGGGCCGCCATGTCGCCCTTGAGGATGTGGTCGTCGGAGTGGCACAACCCGGCGGCGGCCATCTGGACCAGAACCTCGCCGGCACGAGGCGCGTCTAGCTCGAATTCCTCGACGGACCAAGGGCCGCCGACGTCATGCAGGATCGCCGCGCGGCTTTTCATGATGCCGGGGTGAAGGTGACCGGAAGCTTGTTGGGCGAACGGAACGTGTGTCCGACGATCTTGGACTCCGCGCCCGTGCCGTCGTCGGCAACGAACGCCAGGTCCTTGACGCGATCGAGCAGGCTGTTCAGCATCACCCGGGTCTCCAGTCGGGCCAGGTGCATGCCCAGGCACATGTGGATCCCGCCGGCGAACGCGATGTGCGCGTGCCGCTGCCGGTGGATGTCGAATGCGTTGGAGTCGGGCCAGCGGCTTTCGTCGCGGTTGGCAGAGCCCATGCAGATGTCGACCTGTGCGCCGGCTGGGATTGTCTTGCGGCCCATTTCGACGTCCTCGGTGGTGGTCCGCATGACCATGGTCAGCGGAGTCTCCACCCGTAGCCCCTCCTCGATCGCGGTCGGTATCAGCGAGCGGTCCTGCTGGACCATCGCCAACTGCTCGGGGTGGGTCAGCAACAGGTACAGCAGGTTGCCCGAAGACCGGTAGGTCGTCTCCAGGCCCGCCGGCAAAAGCAGGCGCAAGAAAGCGATGATCGCCTCGTCGGTTAGCTTCTCGCCGTCGATCTCGGCGGCAACGAGGTCGCCGATGATGTCGTTGGTGAGTTTGCGACGTCGTTGCTCGACCTGGTTGAGGAAGTAGCCGTGCAACTCGTTGGCCGCAGTCAACCCCGCCATGATGTCGGTCGGGATCGAGATGAGGTCCAGCGACAGCCGCCGGAACATGTCCAGATCCTCGCGCGGCAGCCCCAGCAGTTCGGAGATGATCCGGGTCGGAAACTCGAACGTCAGCGCTTTGACCAGGTCGGCGTGGCCCTCGTCCTTGATTTCGTCGACCAACTGGTCACAGACCGGGCCGATGACCGATGGCTCCCAGCGCTCCAGCGCGGTCGCCCGGAAGGCCTTGGCCACCAAGCTGCGATGATCGTGATGCTCCTTGCCGCCCATCGCCAAGATGGTGTGGCCCATGACCAAACCGATCGTTTTGTCGTATTCGGCGGACGTGAAGACGCGGTCGTCGCGGAACGCGCGGAACACGTCGTCATAGCCGAACAACACCCACTCGTCGCCCGGCCGCAGTTCCTCGGGCATCTGTTCGTGATCCATGAATGCGCCGTGCCACACCGGATCGGTGCGCCGCATGTATTCGAAGAATATGTAGGGGCTGGTTTCGCCGGTGAGGTCGAGGGTGACGGGCTCGTCAGGATCGGTGCGCAGCGTCATTGCCGCTCCTCGTTGGTGGCTGGGCGCTCATTTCGATTGTCGCTATCATTGCATAAATAGCAACGAAGCCCAATGGGTTGTGGCGGTTACCGTAACGGGGACAGTATTGACCTGCATGATCGTCAGGGAGGCGGTGATCCGGCCGTGCTGAAACGCCGATTGGTCTGCTCCCTCGACGAGTTGCCGCCGGGCGCGATGAAGCTGGTCGATGTCGGCAAGTTCGGCGTGGGTGTCTACAACGTGCGCGGGTCTCTGCACGCGATCGTCAACTACTGCTCGCACGAGGGTGCGCCGTTGTGTCTGGGATTCGTCGGCGGAACCAACGAGGCCGACCCCGGCGCCGCGGACGGGCTACGGCGCACTCGCGACGGGCAAATCGTTCGGTGCCCCTGGCACAACTGGGAATTCGATATCACCACGGGCTGCAACGTCGCCGATCCGCGGCGGCGCGTTCGCACCTACCAGGTCGATGTCAGCGATGGCGAGGTGTACCTGACCGCATGATCGTCGATGCCAACGTTCAACCGCATTTCCGAGATAACGCCGAAATTCGGCGTTATCTCCCCGCCGCACACCAACTGCGGGCGATCCCCGATGTTGAACAACAGTGGTATCAGGCCCCGGGCGGCGACTATCGCCAAGACCTATACGGAGAGCACTATCCGGGGTCTGATCCGGAAACCGTTGCCCGCCATCTTTTCCACGACACCGGTGTGCAGTACGCCATCTTGAACCCGTTGACCCGCGGCAACATTGCCGACTATCTGCTCAACAGCCGAATCTGCGCCGCGGTCAACGACTGGCTGCTCGACCGATGGCTGGAGCCAGACAGCACCGACCGTTTCCGCGGCAGCATCCGGGTCAACCCCGAAGACCCCAAGGGTGCGGTGGCCGAGATCGAACGCCTTGCCGCACATCCGAAGCTGGTTCAGGTCGGCGTACCGATGCAATCCCGCGAGCCCTACGGCAAGCCGGTGTTCGAGCCGATCTGGGAGGCCGCGGCCGCCCACCGGTTGCCGGTTGCGGTGCACATCAACGGCGGCAACGGCGTCGATTATCCACCCACGTTCGCCGGCCATGCGCACACCTACCCCGGCTACGCGGCCTTCATGCCGCTCAACTACTTCGTGCACCTCGCGACGCTGATCGTCGAAGGCGTCTTCGGCCGGCAACCGGATCTGAAATTTGTATTCGCCGACGGCGGATACGACATCCTCACCCCGCTGATATGGCGGCTGGACACTTTCTGGTTGTCGATGCGCGACCAGACGCCGTGGGTGGACCGCTATCCCAGCGAGTACCTGCCCGCCCACGTGCGGTTCTGTTCGTCGGCGTTCGACGGGCCAACCGACACCGATCAGATGCAGCGCTGGATGGACTTCACCGGCAAGGCCGACCTGCTGATGTATGGGTCGAGCTACCCGCACTGGTCGACGTCGCCGCCGGACGTGGCGGCCGCGGGTCTCGACGGCGCACAATGCGACAAGGTGTTGTGGCAAAACGCCAGCGAGCTCTACGGGCTTGCAGTTAAGGAGACATCGCGATGACCATCATCGAACGGGTCGAGCCGCAGACCGAGATCGCGGTCGCCATCGTCGACACCGATGTGCACCCGCTGCCCGTCTCAACCGACGTGCTCAAGTCGTATGCGCCTGCCGAATGGGTCGACAGGATCTGGCCGGCCGGAAACGCGGTCAGCCCGGTGCCGCATTTCTACGACACCCCCGATTCGTACAAGACGTCGTCGCTGCGCATGGACTCGTGGCCACCCAACGGGGGAGTCGCCGGTAGCGATCCCGACTACGCCGCCAAACAACTGCTGATCGACGCCGGCGTCGGCATCGCGTCATTGGAGCCGATGTGCGACGCGCAACTGCCGCAGGCCGAGCACGTGCTGAAGTCCACATACAACGACTGGCTCGCCGACGTCTGGCTGGACCAGAACAACGCGCATGGCCGCTGGCGTGGTTCGATCAGCGTCAGCGCGCAGGTACCTGAGCTGGCGGCGCGCGAAGTCGAGCGGTGGGCGGGCCATCCATACATGGCGCAGGTGCTGATGACGCCGCAGACACGTGGAATCCCGTTCGGCAACCCGCATTTCGATCCGCTGTACGAGGCCGCATCTCGCAACGGTTTCCCGGTGGCCACCCACTTGATGGGGCAGACGCCGTTCGAGCTGATTCCGCTCTATCCGGTCGGGAATCCCGCGCACTGGCACGATTTCTTCGCCTCGTGGCCGCTGCTGTACGTCTCGCATTTGATGAGCCTGGTCTTCGACGGAGCTTTCGACCGGCACCCCGATCTGCGGGTGGTATTCATCGAGGGCGGCTTCACTTGGGCGATGCCGGTGCTGTGGCGGATGGACCGGATCTGGGAAGCCCGCCGCGCCGACCTACCGCACGTCCGTCGCCGCCCGTCGGAGTACGTCCGCGAACACGTCCGGTTCACCACCCAGCCGCTGGAAGACGCCGACGTCAAACCATTCCGCGAGTATCTGGAAATGATGGACTTGGGCGACAACCTGATGTTCTCGACCGACTATCCGCACTGGAGTTATGACTCGCCGGCCTATGCGATCAACCGTTTCCCTGCGGCCCAGCGGGAGCGCATCATGCGCGGCAATGCGACCGACCTGTACAGGTTGCCGGCGACCGTCAAGGCCCTGCCCGGGGAGCAGCCGCCGGTCAGCGTCAGTTTCGAGTGACGCCGTGACCGCGTCAGCCGCCAGCCTGAGTGCTCTGGTCGGCGAATACGACGCGAAGTGGTCGGCCCTGGATTTCGCTGGGGTCGCCGACCTCTGGGAAGACGACGCGCCGCAGCCGGTGTATATCGGCGACGAGTACGCAATGCCGCTGATTGGCACCGATGAACTCGAGCGGCACTGGGCACGAGTCGCCGGACGCCTTAAGCGCGCGTCGGTGTCGTCGCAGCTGCGGTCCGCCGATCTGTTTGCCGACGGCTTCGCCCGCTGCGTCGTGTTGAGCCGATGGAGCTTCACCGGACGCGAATCCGACGTCGAGCACAGCGGCAGCAGCTGGATCACCTGGATGCTGGTGGCGCGCGGCGAGCAGTACCGCATCTTTCATCACATGGAGTCGCAGATCTACCTTGACGATGGTTTCGCTGACGATCGGTCGAGACGCCGGAAAGATGAGACAGCATGACGACCGAGACCGATCGCGCCCGGCCCGCAGGGCCTAGAGGAATTAGCCGGATCGACCCGGCGCTGCGCGATGCCGCAGCCAGCCTCGACATCGTCGAGTTCCGTGCGGAGTCACTTCCCGCCGAGCGGGAGCGTGCCGACCGGTTGGCGGCCGAGCGCGCGGCGGCCGTCGACACCGGCAGCGTCGAGATCGAAGACCGTGCCATGACCGGACCTGGGGGCCGGCGGCTCGGCCTGCGCCTCTACCGCGGCCTGACCAAATCGCCCGCGCCGCTGGCGGTGTATGCCCATGGCGGCGGCTTCGTGACCGGCAACCTCGATACCGACCATGCGCACTGTGTGGACCTGGCCCGCGCCGCCGGCTGCCTGGTCGTGTCGGTCGACTACCGGCTGGCGCCCGAGCACCCGTGTCCGGCGGCACTCGACGACGTCGAAGCAGCGTTTCGCTACGCCGTCGACAACAGCGACCGCCTTGGCGCCGACGGCACCCGCGCAGTGCTGATGGGCCGGGACGCGGGCGCGGCTCTGGCCGCGGCATTGGCCCAGCGCGTGTTCGACCATGAGGGCCCGCGGATCCTGGCCCAGGTGTTGCACCAGCCGATGCTCGACTCCGATGCGACGCCGTCGCGCCGGGAATTCCAGCGCACGCCGGGGCTCAACGGCCCCGCCGTGAGCCGCGCGTGGGGCCACTACCTCGGTCACAGCGGCGCGACCGCCCAACACGTACCGGCCCACCGAGCGAACCTGGAGGGGTTGCCGCCGGCCTTCATCAGTTGCGCGGAGATCGACCCGTGTCGCGATGAGGCCATCGACTATGCGCGCCGCCTGCTGCACGCTTTCGTTCACACGGAATTGCACGTCGTCGCGGCCACATTCCACGGGTTCGATTCGACGGTGCCGGAGTGGGTGGTCTCGCGGGAAAGCGCCGCGCTGCACGCTCAGGTGCTTCGCCGCTCGTTCGCCATCTAGCTGCGGCCGACGACGATGCACGCCGCGGAGCGGCGTGAGGAGAAGTCGGCCAATCAGCGGGGACTCAGATCGGCTGAAACTTGTTGATCAGCCACGTCCCGTTCACCTTCGTCAATGACACCAGCACGGTGCTTGACGCCATCGCCGGATCGGGCCGCTCCTTGCTGACGGTGGCCTGGTTGACGAAGAGCAACACGACCGCCGAATTCGGGTGCAGTTCGGACGCCGCCGCGCCCACGACCTGGGCTGTCGTTGTCAGCGCCTTTTCCTTTGCGGCCGGGGTCACGATCTCCCGGGTGAACTGATCGTAGTAGTTCAGGAAATCCCCGGTGAGATGGGATTTTGCGGCGGCGAAGTCCTCGTTGAGGGTGTCAGGTTTGTAAGACAGCAATGCGACAACGCCGTCGCGCGCGGCGTTGACGGCGCTTTGAGCGGCGGCGGTGTCGGTTTGCTCATCGGGCCGGTACTGCTTGACGTACAGCCATGCCGCGAGCGCACCGGACACCAGGAGAAGCAGGATGAGAGCCAGCGGGCCGACTTTGACGTGTCGGCGGCGCGCAACCTTGCCGCCGATCCATGAGGTCAGGTCGCGCTCGGTCGTGTCGCCTTCGCTGTCCGCTTCGTCGTCGGTTGCGGTCTTGTCGATTTCCACTCCGTCGCTGGGCTCCAGATCGGGCGAGCCCTCGACGTCGTGTTGCTCGGTTTTTTCGTCCGCGCTCATAGCACGAACTCAACTTTCGAAATCTTCAGCTGATCACCGTCTCGGACCACTGACACCCGGAACCGAAAGGCCCGGGGATCATCTTTGGCGCCAGCCGAATTGGTGACCCGTTCGTTAGCCATGACCAGAACCACCGCGGAATCTTTACCCATCGACTCAACCGCGGCGGCCGTGACCGACCCTTCGGTGACCGCTTTGGAATCTTTTACCACCGACGCGAAATCGTCAGCGCGGCGCTGGAAGTCGTCCCTGAACTCGCCGGTGGCGCTGTCGAGTACCCGCTGTACATCTTCCTTGGCCTTATTGAAGTCCAGTGACGTCAGGTTGACTACGCCTTGTCGGGCAGCAGCGCTGTAAGCCGCGGATCGCTGCCGTTCCGCTTGGACGGTGTGGTGATGAAACAGCATCCATCCGCTCGCTCCGAGCAGAGCACAGATGGCCACGATGGCGGCAGCGGTGATGAGCGTCGATAACCCCGGTATCCCCGGTACCGGCAACCGCCGCCGGGTTGACTCGGTCGACGTCTCGGGTGACTCCGGCGCCTCGGACGGCTGCGCTGTCTTGGGTTCTTCGGGAGTTTCGGGCGTCTCGGTGGTGGCGTCGGCGGCTTCGACGGCGGTGGTGTCTTCTGCGGTGTCCTCGGCATCCTCGTCGGCCCGCGCCTGCGCCTCACGCCGCAATTTGATGGCCCGGGCGCGTGCGCGCGCCGCCGCAGCCAGCGCTTCTGCCTCGGCGGCCTCCGCCTCGGCCTGCTCGGCCAATGCGATCGCGTCCGCCTTCGCCTTGGCGGAATCCTGCGGCCGCTCGCCCACGTCAGCCATAGTGACTACAGCTTCTCGACGTCATTATCGACTGAACTCCGGTATCTCTTACTGTATTGCTCATTGCTACCATCGAAGGCACCAGTGAACCCTGACTGGGATCGAATCGGACGGGAAGGTCCAGCCAACATCATGACTGCCGTCGATTCCCCCGAAAAGATACTCTTCGCTTCCACCACCCAAGCTTTTCTCCAAAAAGAGGTTCCGTTGAGCCGGGTGCGTGAGCTGCACGCGGACGGCGTCTCGTTCGACCCGGCCTGGTGGCAGCGGGCCGCTGAGCTGGGTTGGACGGCTTTGCTGGTTCCCGAGGAACTCGGTGGCGGCAGCGTCTCGGGCGACGGTGTCGCGGATCTGGCGATGGTCGCCGAGCAACTCGGAAAGACGGTGGCGCCGGGACCGCTGTATCCGGTGAGCACGGTGCTGGCCGCGCTGGTGGACTGTGCCGAACACGAGTCCCATGCGGACACGATCGAGTCATTGATCTCCGGCGAGACGGTGGCTTGCTGGGCCGTCTACGAGCCGGGGCAGGGCTGGGCACCCCATGAGCCGTCGCTGACCGCCACGTCAACCGATTCGGGCTATCGCATCGACGGTGTCAAAGACCGCGTGGAGGCGGGCGCGCAGAGCGACTTGCTGCTTGTGGTGGCGCGGAGCGACGACGGCGTGCGCCAATTCCTGGTACCCACCAAGGCCTCCGGGGTGCAGGTCGAGCCGCAGCGTTCGATCGATCTGGTCAAGCAGTACGCCCGAGTGCATTTCGACGGTGTGGAGGTCGAGCACAGCGCCGCCGTCGGCAGCGCTGCCGAGACCGCCGGACTGATCGACCGCCAGAGCCAAATCGCGCAGGTGCTGCAGTGCGCCGAAGTGGTCGGCATCCTGCAGACAGTTTTCGACTTCACCGTCGCGTGGGCATTGGACCGGCACACCTTCGGCCGCCCGCTGGCGTCCTACCAGGCACTCAAGCATCGCTTCGCCGACATGAAGATGTGGTTGGAGGCGTGCCGGGCAACGACGGCCGCGGCGGTGGCCGCCACCTCCGCCCGGTCAGCCGACGCGGGTTTGTCGGCCAGCATCGCCAAGTCGTATGTCGGGGAAATGGCCACCGAGATCGTTCAGGGCTGTGTGCAGATGCACGGCGGAATCGGTGTCACCTGGGAACACGACCTGCACGTGTACTTGCGGCGAGTTGCGTTGTACCGGTCCATGTTCGGCACACCCGAAGAGCACAATCTGCGCGTGTACCAGTGGCAGGAGGCAGGAATCGAAGCCCCGAGGTCTGCTTGTTGACGTCCACCTGTGGCTGAAGCCAGAGGATTCCAAACCGTCCCACTACCTATGCGGCAGGAGAGCACGATTGAGGTTCACGGTTCGTAGACCGGCTAGCGCCGAGGTCTCCCCGTGCTGTCACCGCCCGTCCGGCGGCGATGTTGCGTGCAGCGTTCACGTCGGCGTTGCACGGACCCGTGTTGCAGGCTTGGCACGCGAATACCGCTTGGCTCTTACGGTTTCCGGGCGCGGTGTACCCGCAATCGGCGCATCGTTGCGACGTGTACGCGGCCCGGATGCGCTCGACCCGACCAGAGGCTTTGTGCTGCAAACGCGCAGTGAACAGGCCCCAACAGCTGCGGCTGATACCCCGGTTGAGGCCGCGTTTGGCGGCAACGCCTACACCGGGCTGATCCACGGTTCCCCGTGCAGAGCGGGTCATCGCACGCACATCAAGCGCCTCAATGCGGATCGTGTGGAACCGTCGCGCGAGATCAGTGGTGGCTTTTTCGACCCAGTCTTTGCGTCGGTCGGCTTCACGGGCCTTGAGTTTTGCGATCGCGCGTTGGGTGCGGGCTCGCCGGTTGGAGCCACGCTCGGCGCGGGCCAGGCGCTGCTGCAGCACCTTCAACCGCTTGGCCTCACTGGGGCTCAGGCCAGGGGCGTGCAGCAGCTCACCGGTCGACAAGGCGGCGGCCACCGCGACGCCGCGGTCGACACCCACCACCGAGCCATCGCAGGGCCCAGGAATCGGTTCCGGTGCGTGGGCGAACGCGATATGCCAGCGGCCCGCCCGATCACGCGTGATGCGATAGGACTTCACGCCTTCCGGAACCGGCCGCGACATAACGAAGCGGACCCAGCCGACCTTGGGCACCCACACCCGGCCGAACCGCCGGTTCAGACGCTTGACGTGATGGGCTTTGACCGCTACCTGCCGGAAGCCCTCATGGACACCGGCTTTGCGCCACGTCGGTCGACGATGGGTGCCGTTGAAAAAGTTACGCATCGCTTGCGCGAAATCCCGCAACGCCTGCTGCTGCACCGTCTGCGACCCGGCTGCCAGCCAATCGTATTCGGCGCGGGCCGCGGTCAACTGGCCACATTGCTCGTTGTACCCGGGCGCTTGGCGGCCCGGCTGCCAGCGCTGCTGTTGCTCGACCGCCAAGTTCCACACATAGCGGGCGTGGCCACAGTGTTCGGCCAACACCACCGCCTGCTCGGCAGTGGGAAGCAGCCGATAGCGCGCCATTCCTGCAACCTAGCCATCACCACCGACAACCCTCCGAAAAGAGATGCGGCGTCTCCTCCCCCGGCCAAATCCAGGGGTTTCCACGCCGCGACGAGCCGATGACCGAGGCTGAACTGGCATCCACCGACGTGGAATCCATCGACGATTTCCGTGCCCGGGCCAGAGCATGGCTGGCCGACAACATGCCGCCCATCGATCCCGCGCATCCGCCGGCCGCCCACCGCGACGAAGAGCGCTGCTGGCAGCGGGCCCGTGAACTCCAAAAGCGGTTATATGAAGCCGGATTCGCGGGTATCTGTTTTCCCCGCGAGTACGGCGGGCTGGGTCTGGACTACGAATACCAGAAGGTGTTCAACGAGGAGAGCCTCAGTTATGAGATGCCGCTGATCCTCAACACGCCGACGTTCACGATCTGCTGCGCGACGCTGCTCGACACCGGGAGCGAAGAACAGAAACGTCAGCGCATCGGCGCGGCGCTGCGGGGCGACGAGACACTGGTTCAGCTGTTGTCCGAGCCGAGCGGCGGATCGGATCTCGCCGGTGTGATCACCCGCGCCGAGCGGGACGGGGACCGCTGGGTGATCAACGGCGCAAAGACGTGGAGCACCAGCGCGTTCGCCGCCGACTATGGCCTGTGCCTGGCGCGCACCAACTGGGACGTGCCCAAGCATGACGGCCTGACGATGTTCTTGGTGCCCATCAAGCATCCCGGAATCACGTTGCGGCGCATCACTCAGCTGAACGGATCGACGGAGTTCTGCGAGGAGTTCCTCGATGGCGTCGATGTCGGCGACGACGCGGTCGTCGGTGAGGTCGACGGCGGCTGGGCGGTGGCCTCACGGCAGCTCTACCACGAGCGCCGCGCGGTGGGGATGGGTTCGGAATTCGCCAGCGGCAGCGGCAGTGAGGGCGGCCGAACGACACCGGTGAACTATGCGGTGTTGGCTCGCAAGATCGGGCAGGCCGACAACGAGCGGGTACAACAAATAGGCGGAAGGGCATTGGTGCACCGGGCGGTCAGCGACCAACTGGGCGACCACATCTACCGCAGCGTCCGCGACGGCACCTTGCCGCCTGCCGCCGGAACCCTTCTCCGCCTGTTCCATGCCGAGACGGTCACATTGGAGATGGACGCCGGCCTGGCGATCACCGGAACGGCCGGTGTTGTCGGCGCAGAGGGGGAGGGCCTGGAGACCGGCCTGCGATACCTGTCCCGGCAAACGGTCTGCATTGGCGGTGGCACCAGCGAGTTGGCCCGCAACGTGATCGGCGAGCGGGTGCTGAACTTCCCCCGCGAGTACGCCGCCGACCGTGGTGTGCCGTTCAGCCAGGTGCGGCACGGCAACTAGCTAGACCGTGCGGGCCAGTCGGTGCGCGAGCAACTCGGCGAACCGCGCCGGATCCTCGGGTGTACCGCCTTCAGCGAGAAGCGCTGTGCCATAGAGCAATTCGGCGGTCTCAGCAACCGATGGGTCGTCGGCATGGTCCTTGTGCGCCTGCTGCAGCCCGGTGATGAGCGGATGGTTCGGGTTGAGTTCCAGGGTCCGCTTCTCGACCGGAATGTCCTGCCCGGTGGCTCGGTACATCCGGGCCAGCGTGGGGGTGACGCCGAAAGCGTCGGTGATCAGGCAGGCCGGCGATTCGGTCAGCCGGGTGGACAACCGCACTTCCTTGACGTGCTCGCTCAAGGTCTCCTTCAGCCAGCCCAGCAGGTCGGCGAAATCTTTTTCCCGCTCCTTGCGCTCGGCTTCGTGGGCGCTCTTCTCTTCCTCGGTGTCGAGGTCCACCTCGCCCTTGGCCACCGACTGAAGCGGTTTCTCGTCGAACTCGGTCACCGTCCCCAACCAGATCTCGTCGACGGCGTCGGTGAGCAGCAGCACCTCGTAACCCTTGGCCTTGAATGCTTCGAGGTGCGGTGAGTTGAGGATTTGCTGACGTGACTCGCCGGTGGCGTAGAAGATCTGCTCCTGGCCGTCCTTCATCCGTCCCACGTACTCGGCGAGCGTGGTGAGTTCGTCGTCGCTGTGCGTCGAGGCGAACGAGGAGACTTGCAGCAATGTCTCCTGGTTGTCGACGTCGCGCATCAGGCCCTCTTTGAGGACCTTGCCGAACTGGCCCCAGAAGGTGCGGTAATCGTCCGGCCGCTCGGACTGCAACTCCTTGATCGTCGAGAGGACTTTCTTGGTCAAACGACGCCGGATCGCGTTGATCTGTCGATCCTGTTGCAGGATCTCGCGAGAGACGTTGAGCGACAGATCCTGTGCGTCGACGACGCCCTTGATGAAGCGCAAATATCTGGGCATCAGCTCGTCGCAGTCGTCCATGATGAAGACGCGCTTGACGTACAACTGGACGCCGATGTCCGAGCCTGGTTCGTACAAATCGAACGGCGCGTGCGACGGGATGAACAGCAGGGCCTGGTACTCGAAGGTGCCCTCGGCCTTCATCGAGATGACCTCGAGCGGATCGTCCCAGGCGTGCGAGATGTGCTTGTAGAACTCTTTGTATTCCTCGTCGGAGACCTCGTCTTTGGGCCTGCCCCACAGCGCCTTCATCGAGTTGAGCGTCTCGGTCTCGATGGTGACGGTTTCTTCGCCACCGTCCTCCGCGGCCGGGGTCGTCTTCACGACCTCCATCCGGATTGGCCAGGCGATGAAGTCGGAGTACTTCTTGACCAGCGTCCTGATCTTCCACTCCGAGGTGTAGTCGTGGAGCGCGTCCTCTTTGTCTTCGGGCTTGAGATGCAGGGTGACCGACGTTCCCTGCGGAGCGTGCTCGACCGAGGCGATGGTGTAGGTGCCGTCGCCGCTCGACTCCCACTTGGTGGCTGCGCTCTCGCCGGCCTTCCGCGTGAGCAGCTCGACCTTGTCGGCCACCATGAAGGTGGAATAGAAACCGATACCGAACTGACCGATCAGTTCCTCCGAAACCGCTGTGTTTTTAGCATTCTGGGCTTCCCTTAACTGCTGACGCAGCTCGGCGGTACCCGACTTGGCCAGGGTGCCGATCAAATCGACGACCTCGGCGCGGGTCATGCCGATGCCGTTATCGCGGACGGTGAGGGTACGGGCGTCCTTGTCCGCCACGATCTCGATATGCAGATCGGAGGTATCGACATCCAGATCCTTGTTCTGGAACGCTTCGATGCGCAGCTTGTCCAGGGCATCGGAGGCGTTCGAGATCAACTCCCGCAGAAATGAATCCTTGTCGGAGTAGACCGAGTGGACCATCAAGTCCAGCAGTTGCCGTGCCTCGGCCTGAAACTCCAGCTGCTCGACGCCCGCAGTCATGACTTCCCTCCATAAGATCGCATTCGAGGGCAGGCTACAGTATCGCCCCGGTGTCTTTGGCCTTGGCGATGTCGTCCCAGTCGAAGCCGAGCTCGAGCAGAACCTCCTCGGTGTGCTGTCCGTGTTCGGGTGCGCGTCCCGGGCCAGGCGGCGTTTCATCGAACTGCACTGGCGCAGCGACCATTACATACTCGACGCCTTGATCGTCGACATTGGTGATCAGGTAGCCGTTGGGTTTGCTCTGCGGGTCGTTGAGGGTCTCACGCGGTGTGGCCAGCGGCGCCCACACACCGGGTTCGTCGGCCAGCGCTTGCCGCCAATGCTCCAGGTCGTGCTCGGCGAACTTGGCGCCGATCAGCGCGGTCGCTTCGGCCGCGTTGGCGACCAGATTCGACGACGGCACGAAGCGCTCGTCGGTCGCCAGCTCAGGCAACCCGATCCGCTGACAGAATCCGGCCCAGAACTTGTCCGGCTGCAGAAACACCATCTGGATCCACCGGTCGTCCTTGGTCCTATAGCGGTTGACCAGCGGGTTCATCGCCAACCCAGGCGGCGCGCCCGGGATGCCGTCGATACCGAAGAGGTCGGCGACCGAGATCGACGGCGCGATGCTCCACATCGCCTGGGCCAGTAGCGACGAATCCACGATCGTCGGCTCGCCGGTGCGCTCACGGTGGAACAATGCTGCACAGACACCGCCGGCCAGGGTGATTCCGGCCTGCAGGTCGCCGAAGGCCGGGCCTTGCACGGCGGGATTTTCGGTGCCGAACGGGGTGAGCGTGTAAGCGACTCCGCCGCGAGCCAGATAGGTGGCGGCGTCGAATCCGCCGCGGTCGCGATCCGGGCCGCGTACACCCAACCCGGTCCCGCGGGCGATGATGATGTTCGGGTTGAACCCGCGGATGTCTTCGACCGTCAGGCGCGCCCGCTGCAGCGCCGCCGGGAGCCAGTTGGTGAGCAGTACGTCGGCTTCCGCGAGCAGCCGGCCGAAGAATTCCCGGCCGGTGTCACTCTTGAGATCTAATGCGATGCTTCGCTTTCCACGGTTGCTCAGCTCGAGAATGAAGTCGGCATCGGCACGTGCCGCTTGCCGGGTGAACCCTCCGACCACCAGTGCCCGGCCGGGATCACCGACGACGCTCTCCACCTTGATGACCTCGGCGCCCCAGTCCGCCAGCGCGACACCGGCGGCCGGCACATACGTCCACGAAGCCAGTTCGACCACCCGGACGCCACTGAGCACGCCTGACATTCGACCACTCTTTTCGGTGTCTTTTCTATTTTAGGTAGTATAGATACTATAGGTATTCGTCAGCCTGTACTGCAACGACGCAGCGTCGTGGAAGAGATGCGATGGAGTCGAACGCTCGTCCGGTCCCAACTGATGGCCGGGTCAGCGCCCCGTTAGCTTTTCCCGGCACTCGCGCGAAAAATCATGAGCCCCAGTGTGGTTCGTCTCTACCAGATGCGCTGCGAAAGGACCGGCGATGGGCAGAGTGACGGGCAAGGTAGCGGTGGTCAGCGGGGCCGCGCGCGGGCAGGGCCGCTCTCATGCCCGAATGCTCGCCGCCGAGGGTGCCGACATCATCGCGGTCGACCTGTGCGAGGACATCGAAACCAACGAGTACCCGCTGGCCCGTCCGGAGGACCTCGACGAAACCGCACGGCTGGTCGAGAAGGAGGGCCAGCGCGTCGTCACCGAGATCGCCGACGTTCGTGACCGTACTGCGTTGTCCGCGGCGATCGATCGGGGCGTCGCCGAGTTGGGTCATCTCGACATCGTGGTCGCCAACGCCGGCATCTGCCCGCTGACCGCGGGCCTGCCGCCGCAGGCCTTCGCCGACGCGGTGGACGTCGATCTGGTCGGCGTGCTCAACCTCGTGCACACCAGCCTCAAACACCTGCAGGCCGGCGCCTCGATCATCGTGATCGGATCCAACGCGGCATTCATGTCGTCGATGAACACGACGGGTATCGACGGCGGTCCCGGCGGTGCAGGGTATGCCTTCGCGAAAATAGCTGCCGCGCACTATGTCAACGATTTTGCGCTGGCGCTGGCGAAGTTCTCCATCCGGATGAACGCCGTGCACCCGACCAACGTCAACACCGACATGTTGCACAGCGCGCCGATGTACCGGGCGTTCCGACCCGATCTGAAGAACCCGACCCGCGAGGATGCCGAACCGGTTTTCCCTCTGGTGCAGGCGATGCCGGTGCCCTACGTCGAACCCGAGGACATCAGTGAGGCCGTGCTATTCCTCGCCTCGGACGCCGCGCGCTACATCACCGGCCAGCAGTTGCGCGTCGACGCCGGCGGCTTCCTCAAGGTGAAGCCATGGTCGGGCGCGTGAGATCCGGTCAATCCAACTGCGGTCCAACCGAAATGGAGAGGTGAGCATGCCCACCGCCAACGACGATGCAGAGCGTAGCGATGAGGAGGAGTGGGCGCATGCCTAAAGCCAACGACGATGCAGAGCGTAGCGATGAGGAGGAGTGGGCGCATGCCTAAAGCCAACGACGATGCAGAGCGTAGCGATGAGGAGGAGTGGGCGCATGCCTAAAGGGATCATCTACCTGGAGTCGATGCCGGTGTCGCCGGACCGCGTGGAGGACTACCACAAGTGGTACAACGACACCCACCTGGCCGAGATCTGCTCGGTGGACGGCGTCGTCTCGGCGCGCCGGTTCGCGCCCACCGACGGAAAAGGCCCATTCATCGCGATCTACGAGCTTGACTGCGACGACCTCGACTCGGTGGTGCAGCGGCTGGGGGAGCTCGGTGCCAGCGGCAAGATGTCGTCGCTGGAGCTGCTCAACATGGACCCGCCGCCAATTCCGAAGGTGCATAAGCAGATCGGCGACTACACAAAGTGACGTCGATCGTAGAGGTGGCTCCGGAGGTTCAGAAGCGCATCTATGCGCTGATGGTGCTGATGAAGGCTGCCGACGATCGGCTTTCGAAGGGCATCGGTACCGGCGAGTTCATGTGCCTGTACTGGCCGTCGCGCGGCCAGGAGGCGATCGCCGCGGCGATGGGCGTGTCACTGCGACCCGACGACCAGCTGGTCACGACCTACCGCGGGCTGCACGATTTGATCGGCAAGGGCGTCCCGCTGGAGGAGATCTACGGCGAGATGATGGGCCGTACCGTCGGCGCCAGCCGCGGCAAGGGCGGCACCATGCATATCGCCAAACCCGATAAGGGCGTGATGCTTTCGACCGGCATCGTCGGAGCCGGACCGCCGGTGGCGGTGGGTCTGGCGATGGCCGCCAAACGCAAGGGCCTCGACCGCGTGACGGTGGTCAGCTTCGGTGACGGCGCCACCAATACCGGGTCATTCCACGAAGCGGCGAACATGGCCGCGCTGTGGGATCTGCCGGTTGTGTTCGTGTGCCAGAACAATCTCTACGCCGAAATGACGCCGACGGCTGACACCATGAAGCTCGAACATGTCGCGGACCGCGCGGCCGGTTACGGCATGCCGGGTGTACGAGTCGACGGCAACGACCCGCTGGCGGTCAAGGCCGCGCTGGACGAAGCCCTGCGGCGGGCGCGCGACGGCGGCGGCCCCACGTTCATCGAGGGTGTGACATTCCGTTTCCGCGGCCACTATTTCGGCGACCGGATGCCGTATATCCCCAAAGACCAGCTGGCCGCGGCGATGGCCGCCGATCCGGTGCCGAGATTCCGCCAGCACCTCGCCGATGCCGGCATCTGCGGTACCGATGAGCTCGACAACATCGAGAACGAGGCTGCCGCGACGGTGGAAACCGCGCTGAAAACCGTGATGAGCGCCGACTCCCCGTCGATCGGCGAACTCGACCAAGACGTGTACGCCACCCCGATCAAGTTCCCGGTGTAAAGACATGGAAGACAAAGAGATGACGATGCGCGAGGCGCTCAACCTCGCGCTCGACGAGGCGTTGCAGGCCGACGAACGGGTGTTCCTGCTCGGCGAGGACATCGCCGATCCCGGAGCGACCGGACCGACCGCGGGGTTGTCGACGAAGTACGGGCACGATCGCGTGCTGGACACACCGATCTCGGAAGCCGCGATCGTCGGCGCCGCGATCGGTGCCGCCATCGATGGGCTGCTGCCGGTGGCCGAGATCATGATCATGGATTTCATCGGGATCGCGGCCGACCAGCTGATCAACAACGCAGCCAAACTGCGATTCATGACCGCCGGGCGCACGACGGCGCCGATCACCATCCGCACCCAGGTGTACGCGGGTCTGGCCACCGGTGCCACCCATTCGCAGAGCCTGGAAGCGTGGTTCATGCACATCCCCGGGATGAAGGTGATCGTGCCGTCCACCCCACGCGACGGCAAGGGCCTGCTGACTTCCGCGATCTTCGACGAAGACCCCTGTCTGTTCGTCGAAACCGTTCGGCTGCAAAGCAAGAAGGGGCCGGTACCCGTCGAACCCGGGTTCTCAATTCCCCTCGGCCAGGCCGACATCAAGCGAGCGGGCACCGACGTCAGCCTGATCAGCTACGGTCGCAGCGTGCACGAGGCCCTCGCGGCCGCCGCCACGCTGGCCGACCAGGGGGTGAGCGCCGAGGTCGTCGACCTACGTACTCTGGTTCCACTGGACGTGGAGACCATCGTCGAATCCGTGCGCCGTACCCGAAGAGCCGTGATCGTCCACGACGCAGTGCAATTCGCCGGGCCGGGAGCAGAGATCGCCGCGATCCTGCAGGCCGAGCTGTTCGGCGAACTGGCCGCACCCGTCGAGCGGGTGGGCGCCAGGTTCGTCCCCAACCCCGCCGCGGCCGCGCTCGAGGCGCAGGTCTATCCGTCGGCAGCACGCATTGTCGAAGCCGTACAGCGCACCCTGGAGAAGGCTAAAGTCCATGGGTGACTTCGTTATTCGCATCCCGCGGGTATCGGTGGCCGTCTCGGAAGCCGAGCTGACCGACCTTCTGGTCGATGCCGGGCAGCATGTCGAAGCGGGCACACCGATCTACGTGATCGCCACCGAGAAGGTGGAACAGGAAATCGAAGCCGGAGCCTCGGGCACCGTGCAATGGACCGGCCAAATCGGAACCACCTACGACATCGGCGCCGAAATCGGCGTCATTACGTCATAACGAAAGGATAAGCAGCTATGGATCTCAACGAGACCCGCGAAAGAATCATCTACCAAAAAGGAGGGGCCATCGCGAAGGTCACGCTGAACTGGCCCGAGAAGGCCAACGCCCAGGACCAGAAGCTGGCCGAAGAGGTTGACGCCGCGCTGCTGGACGCCGACCGTGATTACGACATCAAGGTTTTGATTCTCAAGGCCAACGGTAAGGGCTTCTGCTCGGGACACGCGATCGGCAACAACGCCGTCGACTACCCGGAATTCGTCAAGGGCGCTCAGGTTATGGGCACGCCCTGGAAGCCGCAGACCGACCTGTTCGTCAAGCCCATCCTGAACCTGTGGGAGTTTTCCAAGCCGACGATCGCGCAGGTGCACGGGTACTGCGTTGGTGGGGGCACCCACTACGGTCTGACCACCGACATCGTCATTGCCTCCGAGGACGCCTACTTCTCCTACCCGCCGCTGCAGGGTTTCGGCATGCCGTCGGGTGAATGCTCCATCGAGCCATGGGTGTTCATGAACTGGCGGCGCGCGGCGTACTACCTCTATCTCGCCGAGGTCATCGACGCCAAGAAGGCGTTGGAGGTCGGGCTGGTCAACGAGGTCGTTCCGCTCGATCAACTCGACGCGCGTGTTGAGGCGATCGCCCGGCACATCGCCCAGGCGCCGATGACCACCCTGCTGGCGACCAAGGCCAACCTCAAACGGGCCTGGGAGCTGATGGGTATGCGGGTGCACTGGCAGAGCTCCAACGACCTGGTCGCGCTGGCCTCGATCAGCAAGGATGTGCAGCAGTTGATTCAGACGGTGTTCAAGGACAAGGTGTTGCCGTCCGAACAGGCCCGACGCCAGGCGGCCGCAGCCGCGTCGACCGACGGCGCCACGGCCACTTAATCTTTCGGGATCTGCTGGTGAACATCGCCGATCACGCGAGCAGAACCGCGGAGTCGCCCGCCCTCATCATCGCGGACGGCGGCACGATCTCGTTCGGCGAGCTGCATGCCCGCAGCCAACGGGTCGCCGCGGTACTGCAGGGTGCCGGTCTGCGCCGTGGCGACGGCGTGGCCCTGGTTCTGCCGAACCGTCCGGAGTTCTTCGAAATCACCTGGGGCTGCCAGCTTTCCGGGCTCTACTACACCGCCGTCAACACCCACTTCACGCCCGACGAAGTCGCCTACGTCATTGACGACTCCGACGCAAGGGCGGTGTTCGTCGACGCGTCGATGGGCGATCTCGCGGCGCATCTGCGAAGTGCCAACGCGGGCGTCGATGTTCACATTGCGGTCGGGGGCGATCTGGCCGGCTGGCAATCCTACGACGACGCCGTCGCGACCGCCGGCGCTGCGCCGCCGGCGTCGGACGGGTCGGAGATGCTGTACTCGTCGGGTACCACCGGACGGCCGAAGGCCGTTCGCCGCCCGCTCCCGGCCGACGGCAACGGCTCGTGGGCGCAGTCGGTGCTGGAGATGGCGCTGACGCACAAGTACGGCATGAGCCCCGCCAGCGTGTATCTGTCGCCGGCACCGATGTACCACGCCGCCGGGGTGAACTACACGATGGCCGTGAATCGCGTTGGCGCCGCGGCGATCATCATGCGCAAGTTCGACGCGGAAGCCGTGCTGCGCTTGATCGAGACCCACCGGGTCACCCACGCGCAGTTCGTCCCGACGATGTTCGTGCGGATGCTCAAGTTACCCAAGGCCGTTCGGGAGAAATACGACGTCTCGAGCCTGGAATGCGTGATCCATGCGGCCGCGCCATGCGCGGTGGATGTCAAGCATCAGATGATGAAGTGGTTCGGCCCGATCATCCACGAATATTACGGGGGTACTGAGGGATTCGCCGGCACTACTATCGGGCCTTCAGAGTGGCTCGCTCATCCGGGCTCGGTTGGCATACCGATGGCCCCGGTGCACGTCGTCGGCGAGGACGGGCGGGAGCTTCCGGTCGGTGAGTCCGGCGAGCTTTACTTCGAAGGTGGACCCGACTTCGAGTACTTCAAGGACCCTGGCAAGACCGCGTCGGTGTCCAACGACCGCGGGTGGCGCTCCTTGGGCGACATGGGGTACGTCGACGCGGACGGATACCTGTACCTCACCGACCGGTCGACGTTCATGATCGTCTCCGGTGGGGTGAACATATATCCCCAGGAGGCGGAGAACCTGCTGGTCATGCACCCCAAACTCGTCGACGCGGCGGTGTTCGGCGTCCCCAACGACGAGTTCGGTGAAGAGGTCAAGGCCGTCGTGCAACCGGTCGACGGCGTCACAACCGGTCCCGACCTCGAGGCCGAGCTGATCGAGTACTGCCGGGCACACCTCGCGGGGTATAAGTGCCCGCGCACCGTCGAATTCGACCCGGAGTTGCCGCGCGACCCGAACGGAAAGCTCTACAAGAGGCGAATCCGCGAACGTTACTGGCAAGGGCGAGTATCACGGATCCTATGAGCGACCACGAGGGACAGTGAGATGGCTAACCCAACAACCACGGCAAGGACCGATGCGAACTGGGAACCGCTTGCGGTGCCGTTGGCGGTCCAGTCCGCCAACCGGATTCCCAAGCAGCGTTACTACGACCCGGACTTCTACGCGATGGAAGCCGAGCTGTTCTGGCCGCGAGTGTGGCAGATGGCGTGTCGGCTCGAAGAGATCCCCAAGCCGGGGGACTTCGTGGAGTACGAGATCCTCGACGAGTCGATCATCGTCGTGCGGGTGGACAGCGAAACGGTGCGGGCCTACCACAATGCGTGCCGTCACCGCGGAGTAAAGCTGGTGGAGGGCAACGGGAATCGGCGCACCTTCGTCTGCCCATTCCACGGGTGGTGCTGGGGCATCGACGGACGCAACACGTTTGTACTGCGCCCTGAGGTGTTCGCCGAGGAGAACATGCGCTCGGATGATCTGCAACTCGTCTCGGTCCGGTGCGAGCTCTGGGGCGGGTGCGCGTGGATCAACCTCGATGACAACGCCCCGGCCTTGCGTGACTGCCAGGAGCCGTTCGCGTCGATCTATGACGCCTGGAAGGTGGAGTCGTTACGCGTGGAGTGGTGGCAGTCGTGCCGGCTGCCGGTGAATTGGAAACTGGCGACGGCGGCGTTCATGGAGGGCTACCACGTGCCGCAGACCCATCCGCAGTTGCTGCCGTCCGCGCAGACCGGCAGCCCGTCCGCGGGCGTACACCCCGTCGTTGCGAGCAGCCTCTACTTCATGCGCACCCTGGGCGACGGCATGGGAGGCATGACCCACGAGAACGACATCCGCATCGCCGAGGGCCTGCAGAACATCGAGCTGCCAGCCGACCCTGCAGCGGCGATGACCGCGTGGCGCAGCGCCCTCAACGACGCCGTCGTCGGCTGGCATCGGGCGCGGGGCAGTCAAATGCCCGATCTCAACGAGCTGATTCGCCGGGGGATTACCGACGCGATCGGATTCTGCTTTCCCCACCACTTCATCTTGCCCACCTACAGCAGCGCCTCGTCGTATCGAATCCGACCGCTCGGACCCGAGGAAACCCTGTTCGAGATTTGGTCGCTGACCCGATTGCCATCAGACTTGTCTGCGGGAAAGCCCACACCGCCGGAGCCGATGGCGCCCGACGACCCGCGCTGGCCGCCGATTCCCGCTCAAGACTTCTCCAACCTGCCGCGACAGCAAAAAGGTTTGCATTCCAAGGGCTTTGAGTACATGCGCCTGTCGGACCAGATCGAAGGGCTGATCTCGAATTTCGAACGCGTCGTCGACGGTTTCCTCGCCGGTTTACCGTACGACATGTTGGTGCCGGCGATCCAGAAAACCAACACCACTATCGACGTGCCGATCGTCGATCTGGGATTCACTGCGGAGGCGCCATGACCATCCAATGGGACCACTCCGTCGACCTGCTCATTGCGGGCAGCGGGGGAGGTGGGATGGCTGCGGCCTTGGCGGCGCTCGACTCGGGGATCGAGCCGCTAGTGATCGAAAAACAAGCTCGGGTGGGTGGTTCCACCGGACTTTCCGGTGGCATGGTGTGGCTGCCGAACAACCCGTTGATGCGCGCCGATGGCATCCCGGACTCGCACGAGGACGGTCTGGCGTACTTCGACGACGTCGTCGGCGACATTGGCCAGCCCTCATCGCCGGCACGCCGCGAGATGTTTCTCACCGCGGGCTACGAGATGATCAATTTCCTGATGCGCAAGGGCGTTCGGCTGGTGCGGTGCCCGGGCTGGAGCGACTACTACCCGAATCACAAGGGCGGCAACGAAGCTGGCCGCGCGATTGAGGGCATCCCGTACGACGCGGCAGCTCTGGGCAACTGGAGCGACAAGATCCAGCCCTCGATGGCCAAGAGCTACGGCGGGTTCGTCCTCAAGACGAACGAGCTGCGCGCGGTGCAGTACTTCAATCGATCGCCGCGGGCCTTCGCTGTCGCGACGCGGGTGTTCGCGCGTACCAGGGCGGCCAAGCTGCGTCGTCAGGAGCTGCTCACCAACGGTGCCTCACTCATCGGTCAGATGCTCAAAGCGCTGATCGACCTGCGCGGCGAGCCGCCGATCTGGACCGACGCCGCAATGCAGGACCTGATCGTCGACGACGGCCGTGTCGTCGGCGCACGCGTTACGCACAACAGCGCATCGCTGAATGTCGAGGCGCGCAAGGGCGTCCTGCTCGCTGCCGGCGGCTTCAGCCGCAACGCGGACATGCGCCGCCGCTACGGCGGCGACCAGCCGAACGATGCGCGGTGGTCGATCGCCAACGCCGGCGACACGGGCGAAGTGCTCGAGACGGCGATGCGACTCGGGGCGAAAACCGATCTGCTGGACGAAGCCTGGTGGCTGCCATCGATTTTCATCGCCGATGGGGGTGACGCCGCGAGAGCCCTTGGAAGCGGTCGGCAGCGGCCCGGGGCCATCTACGTCGACGACACCGGCAGGCGGTTCTGCAACGAGTCGAACTCATACGTCGAGGTGGGCAAGGCGATGTACGCCAACAAGGCGGTGCCGTGCTGGATGGTCTTCGACGAGGGCTACATCCACCGATACGTCTCGGGGGCGAACCCGTTCAAGAAACGCAGCCTCCCCGAAGAACTGATCGAACGGGGCGCGGTCCTGCGGGGCAACACCATCGCCGATCTCGCGCGCCAGATGGAGGTCCCGGCTGGCGCGCTGGAGCAGACGGTGAAGCGCTTCAATGGTTTTGCGGCCAAGGGCCTCGACCCCGACTTCGGCCGCGGCCAGTCGGCGTATAACGATTGCCTGGGTGATCCTGGGTACCGCACCAACGCCGCGCTCGGGCCACTCGATAAGGCACCGTATTACGCCACGAGGGTTGTTCCCGCCGATGTCGGAACGTGCGGAGGGCTGGTCGCCAACGAGTACGCGCAGGTCCTCGACGAGAACGACCGCGTGATCGAGGGGCTGTACGCGACGGGCAACATCACCGCGACGGTGATGGGCCGAAACTACCTGGGGGCGGGCGGGAGCATCGCCTACACGATGGTGTTCGGCTATGTGGCCGCGCGGCACGCCGCAGGACGCAGGCTGGCCGGTGAGAGAGGGGTCGGCGAGCGGAGCCGCTGACCCGGGCTCGCGCTAGCTGTCGTCGCGGTCGACGAAATCCCTTGGCTTCAAGCCTGATTGCATGAGCTCGGCCCGTCGCGCCTGAACATCGGAAGCCGCGCCGACCATGTTGGTCAAGATGTGGCTGACCTGGAGGTGTACTCGCATTCCCATCAATTCCCAGGCCCGTTTCACGCTGTTCTTCACCGCCATCAGCGTGGTCAGCGGGATCTGGGCGATCTTGTGCGCCATCTCCTCGACGACGTCCTCGAGATCCTCGCGCGGCACCACCTTGTTGAGCAGCCCCCAGTCGAGCGCCTCCTGCGCGGACAGCGTCGGCGCCAGCAGCAGCCAGTCCATCGTGCGATGCCAATTCATCAGCAGCCACGGCTCGATCATCGTGTGCCCGCCGGGCTCGCCGAGACTCTGGGCAAGCGGCATCTGAAAATACGCGTCCTCGGACGCGACGCAGAAGTCGGTCAGCAGGCCCAGATAGATGCCGCCGCCCATGCAGTACCCGTGAATCTGCGAGATCGTCGGCTTGGGGAACTCCCACAGATACAACGTCGGCCACAAAAATAGGTCGGCGGTGCCCTTGTAGAGATCCTCGAAGGTGTCCCCGAAGTCGGGATACGGATTCTCGTCGGGACCCCAGCGGGCCACGTGCCCGCCGCAGAAGCCGTTGCCGTTGGCCTTGATGATCACGACCTTGATTTCGCGATCGCGGTCGGCCTCGTGCAGACACTCGTCGACCTCTTGCACCAGCGTCGCGTCTTTGGTGTTGGCCTTGTCGACGCGGTTGAGGATGATCCGCGCGATCGGCGGTTCGCGTTCATAAATGACCGCTTCCAGGACGCGCCGCTCCATCCCGATGACATTACCGGAGACCGCTGTATCGCAATTCGTTTAATGGTTGCGCGATGTCCGCAGCAGGAGTGAAGTGCATTCAGCGCGCTCGACAATCCAAGAGGGCAATCCACGAGCACGGGCACAGCTCAGATCGTGATAACGAATGGAACTCTTATGACGACCCCATTGGACAGGGCGGCGCATCTGGAACTGGTAGCGCGCCTTAAGTCTTCCTATCCTGAACTCCCGGACGCACCCACGCCTGATCTCATCGATCACGATCGATTCACCGCCTATACGAAGACCCCGCATGATGTCGGCGGTGAGCCGGATGCGCCCCTGAAATTCGAGAACAAACAGTACGAGATGTGGGAAGAGAACACCTACGTGATGTGTGAGGTGCTCGGCTGGCGCGGGATCTGGTTATCCGAGGAACGACGCCGGATGGGCAACGTCGACCTGGGCCGCACGATCTACCTCGGCCTGCCCTACTACGGGCGGTGGCTGCTGGCGGTCGCGCGTGTACTCGCCGAAAAACACCACATCGGCCTAAGTGAATTGGCCGAACGCATGGCCGAGGTCAAGGCACGGTATGCGAGCGGTCTGCGGGGAAAGCCGTTGGAGGCCAAGCCCAAGTTCGAAGGTGACCCGTCTACGGTTAAACGCAATCGGCACCACACGCACGCGGTCGGCAAGGGTGACCCGCAAGTGTTTGCCGGACAAGGCGGCGAGCCCAAGTTCAAGGTCGGCGACAGGGTCGTGGTGCGAGAGCTTCCCGTGCTGCTCTACACCCGCAGCCAAGAGTATGTACGCGGCGCGACGGGCGAAATCGCGGTGGTCTCCTACGAAAGCCCTGCCGCCGAGGACGAGACCTGGGATGGCCCCGACCAGACGCCTGAGTGGTTCTACATCGTGCGGTTCAACCTTTCTGAGTTGTGGGACGGCTACACCGGGGCTGGCAATGACACTCTGCAGACCGAGATTCCCGAGCGGTGGCTCGCCGCGGCGGGCTGACTGCGCCAGAGTCACGCCGTCGTCGAACTGACTTCAGCCCGAAAGGACCTCAGCATGACCGCTCACGATCACGACCACGAACGCACCGCCGCGCCCATGGTCGACGAGATCACCGATTTCGAAGTCCTGGAGATCGCACTTCGCGAATTATGCATCGAGAAAGGCATTTTCACCGCTGAGGAGCATCGCCACTTCACCGAGTTCGCTGAACAAATCGGACCAACCCCGGCTGCGCATCTGGTAGCCCGGGCCTGGATTGATCCTAAGTTCAAAAAACGGGTCCTCGAGGATCCGCTGGCTGCCAGTAAGGAAGTTGGCGTCGACTGGTTGCAACCGACAGGTTTCGGGACACCCAGTGATTTCACCGCGTTCCACGTGCTCGAAGACACACCAACCCTGCACCACGTCATTGTCTGCACACTGTGCTCCTGCTATCCACGGCCGATCCTGGGCAACTCACCGGAGTGGTACCGCACGCCCAACTTCCGTCGTCGCATTGTGCGCTGGCCGCGACAAGTGCTCGCCGAGTTCGGCCTGTACCTGCCGGAGGATGTCGAAGTCCGGGTGGAGGACTCGAACCAGAAGCACCGTTTCATGGTGATGCCGGTGCGTCCCGGGGGAACCGACGGCTGGACTGAGGATCAGCTGGTCGAAATTATTACGCGCGACTGCCTGATCGGTGTTGCGTTGCCGAAGGTTGGTGTTACGACCAACGCGGTGACCGACACCCGCCCGGCTATTCATCCCGTGAACCAGTAAGCGACGGGAATAACCGGTGAGTAACTCGGAGAAGCTGGATCCGGCTGAGGGTCAGTCGATCGAGCCGTTAGCAAAAATTGTTGAAAGAAACCAGGTCTGGGACCGTATGGCGGCAAAGTATGGCGTCGACAACCCCGTGCCACCGTGGAAAACGCCTCGATGGGATCTGCGACGCACTTGACCAAAGCAGTTGCAGCACAACGTTACTCGGCGTCGACCGGCGTAACGAAGAGGACGCCCTGTCGGCAACGGTGTACTCCAGACTGCCCTACCCGGAGAACAGGTTGGTTGCGCTGGCGCATTCGCTCGTACAGCGTGGGCTCATCGACGCGGCCGAGCTGGAGGAACGACTGGCTGCCGTGCGAGCCAGGCTGGAAGCCTGACTATGCGTTAACCGGCTTGGACACCTTCATGAGTTTCATCAGGTTGCCGCCCATGATCTTGGCGACGTCCTCTTGATCGAAGTCGGTGAGCTCGTCGACGAAAGTGATCGGGTCCTTCAGGCCCTCGGGGTGCGGCCAGTCGGACCCGAACATCACCCGGTCGGTGCCGACCATGTTCACGATCTCGGTGAACCGGTCTTCCCAGAATGGGGTGATGTACACACAGCGCTTGAACGCCTCGATAGGATTCTCGCTGAACGATTGCGGCATCTTCTTGTAGACGCCCTTGAGGCCCTTGAACAGGTCCGGGACCCAGTCGGCGCCGTTCTCGATCGACAGGATCCGCAGCTCGGGGTTGCGGGATAGCGCACCGTGGCACACCAGCGCACCCATCGCGTCCAGGATCGGCCGATGGCCCATCGCAAAGCTGCGGAACGCGGTCGGCTTGAACGGCAGGAATTCGTCGCCGGGCTCCCAGACGTTGGCGAACTCCGAGTAACCGCTGTCCGACGCGTGCATCGAGACCGGGATCTCCGCCTTGATGCAGGCCTGCCAGAACGGGTCGAACTCCTCGAGGCCGAACGACCGGCTGCCGCGGTAACCGGGCACCGGTGCGGGGCGGACCAGCACGGTACGGGCCCCGCGCTCCAGGCACCATTCGAGTTCTTCCAATGCGCGCTCGACGATCGGCAGGGTGATCACCGGGGTGGCGAAGATGCGGTCCTTGTAGTTGAAAGACCAAGTCTCGTGCATCCATTGGTTGAGCGCGTGGATGACGTCGTGGGTCATCTCCGGGTCGTCCTTCATGCGCTCTTCGACCAGGCTGGCCAGGGTGGGGAACATCAGCGCGTAGTCGATGCCGAGTTCGTCCATGACCTCCAGCCGTGGGGCGGGTTCACGGAAGGCCGGGATGGCCTTCATCGGCTCGCCGAGGATCTCGCGGTAGGTCTTGCCCTGCGCGCCGTTGCGGAAATAATCCTCCTGGGCGCCGGGCTTGGCGACCTTCTCGAACGTCGGGTTGGGGATGTACTCGCTGATGTGGCCGCGCACGACGATCTTGGTGCGGCCGCGAACCTGCACATAGTCGATCACGTTCTTGCGCTTGTCCGGGAGGTACTTGGTCAGCGCCTCCTGCGGTTCGTACATGTGGTTGTCGGCGTCGAATACCGGGAAGGAAAGCTCGCGTGACGGCATGGCGATCTCCTTGAAAGTCTGGGTTCTCACTAGGTGGTAATGACGTTACCACTTCTGCGCAACAAGTCGTAATCCGGCTGGGGTCGGGTCAGGCACGTGGCCAGTCGGGAAGTTTCGGGGTCGCGCCGTTGATGACGGCGAAGTTCACCGTCGCCGTCGCGAGCAGCTCCTCGCCGCCGTCTCCGTTGCCGTAGACGTCGATCTGCATCACCATTGCGCGCCGGCCGTTGCGCAGCATCCGCGGCACCGCGTACGCAGAGCCTTGGCGGATCGGTCGCAGGTAGCGGATGAACAGGTCGGCGGTCGTCATCGTCGTGCCGTCCTGCAGATAGTCCAGCCCGAACTGTCCGCCCGCAACGTCGACGAGCGTGGCGATCAGTCCGCCCTGCAGGGCGCCGGACGTGTTGACCACTTGGGGGCTCACCGGAATCGTCATCGCGAATTCGCCATTGTGAGCGCCGGGTCGCATTCCGATCTGGCTGAATAACTCACTGAGTGTCGGCGCCGCCAATTGCACGCCGTCGTCGGTGCCCAGGGCGCGGATGCAGAAGTCGTAAAGGTGTGCTGAGTCGATTGGCGCACCGGTCAATTCGGCTCCCAGCCAATGCAATCGGAGGGCGCCCAGAATGGTCTGCATGACGATCGCCGCGGCCGGCCCGATATCGAGGTTGGGCCGGAAGACGCCTTCGGTGATACCGCGCTGCACGACGTCGCGAATCAGCTCGTGCAGGGGGGAGAGCACGCGGGCATAGTCACGGGGCCGCGTTTCGGCCAAGTGCTGGTTATAAAGATTCATCGCCCGATTCAGGCTGTCCTGCGTGCTCGACTCGGGCTCCGCGCTGATCCGGTCGATGATCAGCTTGATCGCGGCGGTGCTGTCCAGCCCGATGGTTTCGGCGCGCCAGGCTCGCGCCGACTGCGCCATGGTCCGCTCCAGCAGCGCGATCAGCAATTCGTCCTTGCTGCTGAAGTGCTGGTAGAAGGCCCGCAATGACGTCTTGGAGCGGGCGACGACTTCTTGCACGGTGAAGTCGGTCCGCCCGGTCTCACCGAGGATCTCCACCGCGGTCTTGATGAAGCGGGCATCACGCGTCGTCGGTTCGGCTTCGTCGGCTTCGCTGTCTGCGGCCATGGCGCCTCTCCTCCATCGTGCGTGATCGCACGCTGAGAATGAGGTTACCGCGGTTTGGTCAGGGACGGTGGAGGGTGGTGGGCCTGCTGGCCTGGATGATGGCGAGGCCCGTCGTGTCGTCGCCTACTCGCCCACGCGACACGGCACGGCCGTCGTCATCGACTCAGTCAGGCTTTAGCTTCAGCCGGAGCAGCTGGAGTGTCTTCCTTCCCGACGTCTTCCAGGTTCACTCCGGCGGTCTCGATCCGGAACAAGTAGGTCACGATGGCTCCCAGGACGAAGCACACTACGAGGCCCCATAGCAGCGCGGTTGTGCCGATGGTCTTGAGCAGGATGGGAAACAGGAACGCCGTCAACACCGCGCCGATCTTGGCAAAGGACGCGGCGAAGCCGGCGCCCTTGCCCCGGACCTCGGTGGGGAAGACTTCGCCGGCGAGCAGATAGGTCATGGCGTTCGGCCCGAAGTTGACCATGAAGTAGAACAGCGTGAAACCGAGAAAGAGCAACCACATGACGTTGCTGCCGTCCGGACGGATTGACAGCCCGGACAGCAACAGACCCACCGCGCAGCCGATGAAGCCCCAGATCTGCAATTTGATCCGCCCGACCCTGTCCACCAGGAGGATGGCGACGACGATACCCAAGACGAACAGCGTGTCCATCAGGGCCGAGCCCTTGGCGCCCAGCATGTCGTTGTGGATGGTGTCCGCCAGCCCGTGCGACTTCGACTCCTTGCCGATGACGGCGGCCAGAATCGTCGGTGTGAAAATGCCGATGCCGTAGACGCCCAGGTCCTGCAGGAACCACGGAACCGAGGCCAGGATCGTGGCGCGACGGTTTCTCTTCTTGAACAGGGCCAAGTAGCTCCCGCTGCCTTCGGCGGCTTTGTGCGTGTGGACCAGGTGTCCCAGCGACACGGTCTTGGGGTACTGCGGGTTGCGCTTGAGCAATTGGGAGGTGGCCTTCTCCCCGTGCTCGATCCGGCCCTTCGACACCAGCCAGTGCGGGCTCTCCGTGACGAACAAGCGCCCGATGACGACAAGGATCGCCGGAACGATCGCCGCCGCGTACATCATCCGCCAGGCGTTCAAGTTCGGGTTGGCATACAGGATGCCGAAGCCCAACGCTGTGCCGAAGAACGCTCCGACGGCCTGGAACGCGAAGGCGCTCAGCACGAGCCGGCCCCGCATCGAGGTCGCGATGCTCTCCGAGATCACCATGTGCGCGGTCGGGTAGTCACAGCCCAGTGCGATACCGGCCCCGAACAGACAGATGACCAGCGTGATGAAGTTGGGCGCGAACGTCAGACCCACCAAGAACACGGCGAAGATAATCATCTCCACGATGAACATCGATTTGCGTCCATAGCTGTCCGCCAAACCACCAAGGGCCGTGGCACCAACCAGGATGCCCGCCAGGGAGGCCGCGGTAACCAAGCCTTTCTCGGCCGCATTCAAGTGGAATTGGATCGAGATCAGCGGCAGGGCCACCCCGGTCATGAACACGACCATGCCCTCGAAGAACTTGCCCGCGCACGCCAGCGCCCAGATCCGGAACTGCATGGCGGTCATCGGCATTGACTTCAATGCCGTGCCGTCAGGCCACTGCGGCAGTTCGTCGATGTATTCCTGCACCGTCTTACCGGTGACCTTCGGTGCCTGCGGTTTGTCGAGCGTGTCGGTCATGTCATCTCTCCCAGAGTCGTCGCCATCGACCTCGCCTACCCGACGCTGCACGTGCGCGATACAGCGCGGTTTCGCTGGCGTGCAGAACCCCACTGACCAGCGTCAACCCCGCAGACGCTAAGTCAGATAACTGAACGGCCGCTAACGGCGGGATGAATTCGGCAAACTGTGGTGATCGCTGAGCAAAGCCTGCAATTTTGCTGTCAGCTCGACGGGCCTTTTTGCAATTCAAAGCCATATCGGCGCCCTTGGGCAGCCCGAAATCCGCAGCCCCCGGGGATATTCACGCCAACTCGGATGGTTAACCCGCCGACCACGACGATTGCTTCACCTGTTGTTCGCTTCCGGATTGATTCGATGTGGGTATTGGTGCCGTTTAATGCTCGCTGACGTGCTCGAACGGACGCGCGGCGTTGGGGCGCGCACGACGTGGCATTTCCGGCCCGATAACCGGGCAGCCGATGTGCGGCTAACCGGTTGTTTTCGAGGAGGCAAACATGAAGCAGCACAACGGATCCCGGTCGGTCGCCACCCTGCTCATCGCGGGCAGTCTTGCGCTCTCGGCGTGTACGCAGCTCGACACGCCGCCGAAGTACGCCGAGGGTGTCAAAGTCGACTGCGGGGGCAAGCAGAACCTCACGGGCAGCGGTTCGACCGCTCAAGCCAACGCGATGAACCACTTCATCACGAGCTACGAGGAATCATGCTCGGGCAAGCAGCTCACCTACACGGCGAGCGGCTCGGGAGCCGGCGTCGCGGACTTTCTTGCCGCCAAGACCGACTTCGGCGGCTCGGACTCACCGCTGAGCGGCGAGGAGTACGCCGGCGCCAAGCAGCGCTGCGGCGGGGCCGACGCGTGGAACCTGCCGGCCGTGTTCGGTCCGATAGGGATCACCTTCAACGTCAAATCGACCGACGTCCTCACCCTCGACGGACCCACGCTCGCCAAGATTTTCAGCGGCGCCATCACCCGCTGGGACGACCCGGCCATCACCGCGCTGAACGGAAGCATGCCCGCCGAGGACATCCACGTCATCTACCGCAGCGACTTATCCGGAACCAGCGACAACTTCCAGCAGTACCTCCAGGCCGCCTCTGGCGGCGCCTGGACCAAGGGTGCCGGCAAAGCATTCAACGGAGGCGTGGGAACCTCGGCGCAAGGCAACGAGGGCACCTCGGAGGCCGTCAAGAAGACCGAGGGGGCTATTACCTACAACGAGTGGTCGTACGCCATGAAGCAGCACCTCGATGTGGCGGGAATCAAGACTGCGGGCGGAGTCGTCCACATCGGCAACGACTGGGTCGGCAAGACCATTTCGGACGTCACGATCAAAGGCCAGGGTGATGACCTGGTGCTCGATCTCTCGAAGGTCTACGCCACCACGACCCCCGGCGCCTACCCGATCCTGCTGGCCAGCTACGAAATCGTCTGCTCCAAATACCCCGATGCCGACGTCGGTAAGGCCGTAAGGGCGTTCATGCAGTCGACCATCACCGAAGGGCAGCAGGGCCTTCCCCCGCTCGGATACATTCCGCTGCCGTCCGACTTCCAGACCAAGGTTGCCGCCGCCGTCAACAACATCAGCTGACACATCGGGAGAACGTCCCGATCGCATACCCGCTGGCAGCAAGGAAGAACGCCTCGATTTCGGCTAACATAACGTAGTCCTTCTTTGATTCGAGGCATCCGCACAGTGGTAAGGCCATGACGGTTATGAACGTCGGTCCGCATAAGTGGTCGACAGTCTGCGCCGTCCTGCTGTCCGCCGCCGCACTGCTTTCCGCAGCGCCAGCATCGGCAAATCCGCCCGATGCCGGATTCGTTGCGGCGCTTGCCAAGGAGGGGATCGTCTTTCCTGATGACAACACCGCGGTTGCGATCGCCCATACGGTGTGCGCCGGATTCGACAAAAGCAATAAGTCAAGCGTTGTGGTGATGAAGCTGATGAAGGACACCCATCTGTCGCTGCGACAATCCAGCTTCTTCGTCGGCGCTTCCATCTCTGCCTACTGCCCGCAATACGTAGGGCGGACCGATAATTCGGCGACCTGGCTCCTCCCGGGGCCACCGCTTATCAAGTGAGCCTGAGCCCGGTGGCCCGCGAATCTCTCGTTACCGCGCGCTTTCTCCCGGCGTACCGTCGCACTACCGACGCATTGAACAACCTCGGCTGGCTGCCGAACTTGTTGCTGCGGGTCACTGTTGGGTTCATGTTCTTTAGCGGCGCGGTGAACAAGCTCGGTAATCTTGGAAAATTCACAGCGATGTTTGTCGGCCTGGGCATTCCCGCTGCGCAGGTGCTCGCCCCGGTGACGGCAGTGGTGGAACTTGTTGGTGGAGCGGCGTTGATGCTGGGCCTTGGTACCCGGCTGGTGTCTCTGGTCTTGGCAGGGGATATGGTCGGCGCGCTTATCACGGACATCGGTCCGAATCTGGCGCAGAAGTATCCGGCCCTGTGGGATTTCCTCAGCAATTTGTTTTATGCTCCGGAGTGGCTGCTGGTGGGGCTGCTGCTCTGGCTAGTGTGCGTTGGAGCCGGCAAGGCCAGCGTGGACGCGCTGGTCGGTCAACGTTGGTTGGTGCCGACTACGGAAAGACGCGGCGAGCCTGATTGAATACAGGCTCGACTTCATCAACGACGCGAGGGAAATCCATTGTCCGAAACCAAAATCACGGTCATCTATGACAACCCCGTCGACCCGGCCGCCTTCGAAGCCGCCTATGAATCCGAGCAACTGGAGGCCGCTCGGCGGATACCGGGATATCTCCGGCTCGAGGCGTCCAAGGTCTGGCCGAAAGAAGACGGTAGTCCGACGCCTGCTTACCGCATGATCGACCTGTACTACTCGGATTACGATGGCGTCAGTACGGCGGTGACCACACCGGAAGCAGGCGCGTTCTTCGAGGCGATGGCGCGACTCGCCACCGGCGGCGTACGTGTGCTTGTCTCCGAGGTCGAGGTGCCGCAGCACTAATCTGGAGCCGCCTAGATCCTGCCTTACCCACCTCGGGCCGCGATCATCGCCGAGCGGTTGACCTTGGTCGCAGCGGTGCGCGGGATTTCGTCGACGAACTCCACCGTCTTGGGAACCTTGTAAGCAGCCAAACGGGACTTCGCATAGGCGATGACCTGCCGCTCGGTGAGCGGCGTCGCGGGGTCGGCGACCTGCACCACGGCGTGCACCCGGCGTCCCCACTCGGGATCGGCGAGTCCGATGACGACGACGTCGGCGATGTCGTCGTGCTCGGCCAGCGCGCATTCCACCTCCGCCGGAAAGACATTGGCGCCCCCGGTGATGATCATGTCGCTACGACGATCGGCGATGTAGAGATAGCCGTCGGCGTCCAGGTGCCCGATATCTCCGGCGGTCCGAAACCCGTCGGGCGTCGACGGCAGCAGCGGCGCCCCACCCAGGTACCGGTACCCGGCGCTCATCGGCGAGCGTAAGTAGATCTCACCGAGCTCACCGGTCGCCACCGGCCGGCCTTGCGGATCCAGGATCCGAACTTCGGTGTCTCGAAAGCCGCGGCCAACGCTGCCCGGATGAGCCAGCCACTCGTCGCCACGTAACGCGGTGATCCCCAGACCTTCGGTCATCCCGTAAGCCATCACGACCTGCTCGGGACTGAGCAGATCGAACCAGGTGTGCAGCAGCGGGTGCGGCATCACCGCGGCGCCCTGCAGGATCCAGGCGATGCTGGAGAAATCCCGTTGGCGCACATCGGGAAGAGCCGCGATGCGAGCGAGCATCGTCGGCGTGGCGGTGAAGTTGGTGATGCGATACTTCTCGATCGCGTCGACAACCATTGCCGCGTCGAACTTTTCGAGCACCACCAATCGATCACCACCCAACAGGTAGGTAAGCGGCGAGAACCCGTTGGTGTGATACATCGGAGCGGGCACCAGGATGGTCTGCGGCTGGGGGGTCGGAGCCCAGGCAGCTAGGAACGGGAACGACGACTCCGGCGTCCAGAGCCCTTGCGCCAGTGTCAGAATCACCTTGGGCAGGCCGGTGGAACCGCTGCTGCATATTCCATTCGCATTAGGGGATACCGCGACCGGAAGCGGCCGGTCGGACTGGTCGGCGGCACGCACAGCCAACGTGTCCCGGTGTTGTTCGTCGACGACGACCGCCGGAGCGATCACCTCCAGCACCCTGGACCGCTCCCAGTCCGGCAGGTCCCAACGCATCGGAACCGGAACCGCGCCGATCTTCCAGCAGCCCAGCACGGCCAGCACGAGTTGCTCGGAATTGGGAATCGCAAGCGCAACAAGCGAACCGGTCTGTGCGCCGGCCGCCGCCAGCGTCCGTCCCCATTGGTTAGCCCGGGCGTTGAGTTGTGCGAACGTGAGACTGCGCACGCTGCCGTCCGGCGCCAACGTGTCCAAAGCGGGGTCGTCACCGTGTTGTTCGGCGAGTTCCTGCAGTCGAATCCCAAACGGAATCCCGTCGTCCTGCTGGCCGGGAGTCGCCCCGGCCGCGAGCGTTCCGGTGCTCATCGGCGCCACTCCTCAGCATCGCTTCGCTCTGCATCGTCGCCGGCGCGACTCACACCGGCTCCGCCGCGACTGGATCAGAGAACAATGTCTCCAGTTGGCCGCCGCGAACACCGGGCATCAGGCGCAGCGCAAGCATTTCGCTCGCGACCGGGAGCCGGACCAGCGGCTGTGTGTGTCTGTCCAGGACGCTGACGTCGGACTCGTCACAAAAGCCCAGCGCGCCGAGCAACTGGTGCGCGGTGCGCATCACCTGGCGCAGAGTATCGGCGGCCTTGAGCCGGAGGATCAGCGCGTCCGCCGAACGCAATTGGGCCGCAGTCGATTCTGTTCGACTGATGGTGTATTTGGCGAGTTCGTAGAGCCCGCGCACGGCGACCGCCGCGTCGGCGATGGTGAACCGGACCGCCTGGAACTCCGCCAGCGGCTTGCCGAACTGCATTCGCGCGGTGACGTGCTGGCGGGTGATCTCCAACGCCTGCTGCACGGCGCCGAGGATCCGCCAGGATCCCAGCGTCAGGTGCAGATCGATGTCGGCCGACGGCACCGTACCGTCAGGCTCAGCCAAGGTGGCCGGCACCAGAAACGGCCCGAGCTTGGCGCCGGTTCGCGACGTCGGTTGCACGCGGTAGCGCGCGCCGTCCAGGTCGGCGGCGATCCAGTCCCCGGGCAGGTCGCCGTGGTCGATGCGCGGCGCTTCGGGATTCACCAGGGCGAGCCGAGCGCCGTCGATCGCGAGTAGCTCCTCGACCAGCGGATAGGGCATGGCCGCGGCGCCGGCCGCCTGGGAGAGCACAGCGGCCGCCAGCAGATCGTCGCCGGCGGATCTGGGGTCGAGGTCGAATGCGCCCAGGTCGGCCAGCGCGGACCGGGCGTCGTGCCGGAGGTGATCCTCGGTCTCGGCCCGCAGCGCCGCTTGGACGCCGCCGAACCGGACGAACCGTTTGGCGGCGACAGCACCGAACTCGGTAATGTCTTCTGGCAGAGCGGTGTTCACCCGTGATCCCCCAAAGTTTCGCGTGCCACCAGCATCCGCTGTACTTCGATTGTTCCCGACGCCACGGTTGCCGCCTGGGCATAACGCCAGTGATCTTCAACCGCCCCGTGCAGTGCGGCCGACGTCCCACTGTCCAGTGCCGAGGGCCCGAGCGCGTCGAACAGCAGCTCGGCGACCTGCTGATCGCAGGTGGTCGTCGCGATGCGGGCGGCGCTGGCTGCCGGGCCCGCCGATGGGTCATCCTGCAGCGACACTGCGCGATAGGCCAGCAGCCGCGCGACCCGCAGGTCGATCAGTGCTCGCACCCAACGCGACCGGATCGACTCGGGCAGCCGATCCCAGTCGTCGCCGAGTTGGGTCTGCATGCGGTCCAGCAGCGACTCGCACCGCGCGTACCGCGCAATCCCGACTCGTTCGAAGGCGAGCGCTTCGCGCATCACCCGCCAGCCGTCACCGACCTCGCCGAGGATCTCGTCGGCGAACACCTCAACGCCGTCGAGGAATACTTCGTTGAGGTGGTGCGGTCCAAGCATCGAGCGGATTGGCCGCACAGTGATGCCGGGCCGGTCCATGGGAACAAGAAACAGGCTGAGCCGCTTGGGTTTCGGAGCGTTCGGATCGGTACAGGCCGCCAGCACGCACCAGGACGCCATCTGCGCGTAGGAGGTCCACACCTTCTGGCCGGTGACGCGCCAACCGTCGCCGTCGGGAACCGCCCGGGTGCGCAGCGACGCGAGATCGGTTCCGGCTTCCGGCTCGGAAAATCCCTGACACCAGATGACTTCACCGGCGGAGATGGCCGACAAGTGCCGGGCCTTCTGCTCGGCGGTCCCGTACCGCATCACCGCGGGTCCGACCCAGTTGATGCCCATGTACTGCGCACCGCGGGGTTCATGATGTGCCCACATCTCTTCGCGCAGCACGGTCTGCTGCCAGACCGAACCCCCGCCGCCGCCATGCTCTTTCGGCCAGGCCAGGGCAAGCAGCCCGTCAGAGGCCAGCAGCTTGCAAAACGACTCCGTGGTGGCCAGGTCTCTCGGGTCGTCGGTGCAGGCGCCCAGAAAGCCCTCCGGGATATGCGCGGCGATTAACTCCCGCAGGCGCTGTCTGAGTTCGACGGCATCGGCACCGAGGTCGTAGTCCATCCTCATCCCTTCGGCAGTCCGAGCAGCCGCTCGGCGATGATGTTGCGTTGGATCTCGGATGTACCGCCGTAGATGGTCGCTGCCAACGCATCCTGACGTTCGAAGAGCAGGTCGGCATCGTCGATCGAACGGGGCCCGGCGGTTGCGGCGGCCAGCTCCCAAACCCGCTGCAATGTCAGCGAACCGAGGAGTTTGAGAATGTCGGCTTCTGGGCTCGGCCGGCCGGCGAGTTCGTTGTGCAGCGAGCGGTACCCGGTGGCCCGCAGCGCTTCGGCGTCGGCGAGCAGCGAGCCGAGCTCCGTGAAGACCTCACCCGAGGCGTCGTCGTCGTGCGCGGTCTCGGATCCCCGAACAGCGTCGAGTCCGCGCTGGATCTCAACCCAGTTCATGATCCAAATCATCTGGCGCTCATGATTCAACGACGACAACGCGACCTGCCAACCGCCGTTGCAGGGTCCCAGCAGGTTCGCCACCGGCACCTCGACATCGTCGAGAATGACTTCGCAGAACGTCTCGTCGGAGATCGACGCCATCCGAATGGGTTCGATGGTCACCCCCGGGGATTCGAGATCGAGGATGAGGCACGAGATGCCGCGGTGTTTGGGTGCGTCCGGGTCGGTGCGGGCGTAGAGCGTGCACCACCGTGACAGGTGCGCCTGGGTGGTCCAGATCTTCCTGCCCTTGACCCGGAATACGTCACCGTCGCGCACGGCGCGGGTGCGCAGGCCGGCGAAATCAGAGCCGGCTTCCGGCTCGGACATGCCGAGCGCCCACCATTCGTCGCCGCGCAGCAGCGGGACCAGCAGACGCTCGATCTGCGCGGGCGTGCCGAACTGGCGAATCCCAGGAGCAACGACATTGGGGCCGGCGATGTTGGGCATCTTCGGTGCCGATCGCATCGCCCCTTCGAGCCGGATCTCCATCGCGTCGGCCAAACCCAGCGATCGACCGCCGTGTTCGCGTGGCCAGGTCGGCTGCAACCATCCAGCCTCGAACGCGGCGCGCTGATGATCACGCCGAAGATCCATGTCCCAGCGATACTCGCGGTAGCGGTCGGCGTAGTCATTCGGTAGAAAGTCCGTCAACCAGGCTGCGTACTCGGCCACGACCTCGGAGGTAGTCATGTGGCACCTCCGGCGACGCGGCGCCCCACTGCGTGGTAAAGCGCGCGGCTGTCTCCCAGCGTGGAAGCGCCCTGCCAGGCATGGCGCAGATACAAGTGCATGTCGTGCTCCCAGGTCTGGCCCAAAGCGCCATGGACCTGAACCCCGGTGCGCGCGCAGCCGACCGCTGCGTCCGCTGCCGCCGCCTTGGCCAGCGCCGCGGCGGTCCAGCCGGCCGCAGGTGTCGTGGCGGGATCGTCGAGGCGAGCTGCCGCTGCGTAGGTGAGGCTGCGAGCACGCTCCACGGCGACGTAGTTGTCGGCCAACGCGTGCTTGATTCCCTGGAAGGCACCGATCGGCTTGCCGAATTGCTGCCGTGATTTCGCATGCTCTATCGCGCGGGCGAGCGCCGCGTGGGCCACACCGACCAGATCGGCGGCCGCGGCGAGCAACGGCGTCGCCAGCGCCGATTCCACGTCGACCGGCGCGGTGACGGCGGGTTCCGCGTCGACCTCGACGTCGGCGACCGGCTGCGCGGGATCGGCGCACTCCACGGCTTGCACGGCCACCCCGTCGCCGACGCGGACAACGGCGACGACCGGCCCGTCGGCTGAGGAGGCCAACGTGACGATCAGCTCCGCCCGGGGCAGGCCGGCCACCGCGACCGCTCGCCCGCGCAGGCGCCCGCCCTGCAGGGTCATCGGCACACCCGGCAGCCGGCACCCGGGCGGGTGAGCAGCCAGCGCGGCCACGGCACCGCCGCCGATGGCGCTCAGCACGTCGTCAACCGCGGGGCCGGCGACACGCAGGACACCCGCGGCCAGACCGATGCTGGACAGCATGGGGATGGGGGCGATGGCCGCACCGCATTCCTCGAGAACGACGGCGAGGTCGACGCGGCCGAAGGAGCCGTCGCTGCCGTCGGCGGGCACGGCGAGTTCGGTCCAGCCGAGGTCGACGACCGTCTTCCACACGGTGCGCCAGCGTTCCGGGTCGGTCATCGCCTGCCGGGCGACTCCGGGCGGGCACTCGGCGCGCAAGACGTCACGCACGCTGTCACGCAGCGCCAGCTGACCGGAATTCAGTCCGACGTCCATAAGGCCCCTAACATAATAAAAATAGTAAACTAGCGCGACAGACGTCAATCGCTGCCGCGGCGGGCTGGGCGGCTCCGTATGGTGGTCAGCTATGCCCGAGTGGTACCTGTTCCTGCCGCAAGTGAGAGTGCCGGTCGCCGACATCGTCGAGCGAGCGCGCCACGCTGAGGCCAGTGGGTTCAGCGGGGTGGCGTTCATCGACCACCTCGAGGCGCCCGGATTGCGCGACGAAAAGATCTGGGAGGCAATGGGGGTCGCCACCTGGGTGGCCGCGAAGACCGAGCGGTTGCGGATTGGTCATCTGGTGCTCTGCGACGCTTTTCGCCATCCGGCGGTGCTGGCCAAGCA
>Ga0209656_10000189_pt1 | contig 40267 bp, 41 predicted proteins | sample BogFormECP12_OM2_FD_188239 | JGI IMG/M metagenome (GOLD analysis project Ga0209656, IMG submission 188239) | Bog forest soil microbial communities from Calvert Island, British Columbia, Canada - ECP12_OM2 (SPAdes) (version 2) | ecosystem: Environmental > Aquatic > Freshwater > Wetlands > Bog ...
GAATCGAACCGCGCTGCGTCACCGCGGTGAGCCGCAGCGACAGGGTGTCGGTGGTGCGCACCACCGCGTCATAGATGCGGTCGGCGTTGCCCAGCGGCAGCCAGCCCACCCGCGCACGCCGCAGCCTGACGCGCAGCGCGAACGCGGCAATGCCCGTCCCGAGCACCACGAGCGACAGCATCAAAGCCAAGCCGAAGCCATGCCATAGGGCCAGCTGGTAGCTGTGCCCACCGCCCAGCGTGTCGGCGTAGTCTCCGAGCACCCGATCAAGCACGCCGGGCGCCAGCCCGAACACCAGGCCGGCCGCCGCCAGGATCGCCGGGGGCGCCAGAAACCCGGCCGACGGCCGGTGCATGTCCGCGACGAGCGCGCCGGGGTGAGGCAGCGTCTTGCGGGCGAACGCGCCCCACACGAACCGCAGGCTGTAGATGGTGGTGAACACCGAGCCGACGACCATCGCGGCCAGCACGAAGGGGCCCGCGGGGCCGAGGGCGTGGGTGTGCGCCAGCGTCTCGAAGTCGGCCTCCTTGGCGACGAACCCGAAGAACGGCGGCACCGCCGCCATGCTGGCCGCGGCGCCCGCGGCGATGACGAACAGCGACGGGCAGCGATTGCCGAGCCAGGCCAGTCGCCGGATGTCCCGGGTGCCCGTTGCGTGGTCGATCACGCCAACGACCATGAACAACGCCGCCTTGAACATCGCGTGGGCGCACAGCATCGCCAGCCCCGCAAGCATCAGGTCGCCGCTGCCCGCGCCGACCAGCACCGCGATCAGCCCCAACTGGCTGACGGTCCCGAACGCGAGGATCAACTTCAGGTCATATTCGCGGACCGCGCGCCAGCCGGCCAACAGCAGCGTTGCGACGCCGAGGATTACCACGATGGGCCGCCACGGCGGCGAACCGGCGAAGCCCGGCGCCAGCCGCGCGATCAGGTACACACCGGCCTTGACCATCGCCGCGGCGTGGAGGTAGGCGCTGACGGGCGTGGGCGCGGCCATTGCGCCGGGTAGCCAGAAATGCAGTGGAACCAGCGCCGACTTGCTGACCGCCCCGACCAACACCAGCGCGACACCGACGGCAACGACGGCTCCGGACGGCGGCCTCGCGACCAGCTGCGAGAGCAGGTAGGTGCCGGCGCTGTGGCCGAGGATCACGATGCCGACCAGCATCGCCAGGCCGCCCGCGGTGGTGACCAGCAGCGCCTGCATCGCGGCGCGCCTGCTGGTGGCGCGTTCCGCGTAGTGGCCCACCAGCAGAAACGACAACACCGTGGTCAGCTCCCAGAACACGTAGAGCATCAGCATGTTGTCGCTGACCACCAGCCCGAACATCGCGCCGGCGAACGCGACGAGCTCTCCGGCGAAGCTGGGCAGCCGCTGCTCGCGGTGCCCGTCGTGGTGATGGAAGTAGTGGGCGCAGTAGAGCAGCACCAGCGCGCCGATGGCCAGCACCAGCACGGCCATGATGGCCGCCAACGAGTCGAACCGCAGCGTGACGTTCAGTGACAGCTCCGGGACCCAGCGCACGTCGACCGTCGGGGTGTCACCCGGTCGGGGCCAGTGCAGCGCGACCCAGATCAGCGACGCGGCCGGCACGACGGCCAGCGGGTAGAACGCCAGGCGGCCCCATCGGTAGACGAGCAGAGGCGCGATCGCCGCGGCGACGGCGTGGCCGAGCAGGATGGCGAGCATGGCACTCCGATGCGGCTCGGGGTGTCAGCCTGTTGGCTAGGTCTGCGCGCCAGTCTAAGGGGCGCCGCCGAGCCGGGGTCCGCGACGCGAAGGCGCGCGCGTCGTGGTCAGCATCTCGCGACGATCTTGTACTGGGCGCTGGCCGGCTCTTTCGTGTCGGTACGAATGCCGTTGGCGGTACCGGCGATGGTGAATGTTTCGCCTGACACGCGGGTGTCGGCGGCGCCGTCGCTTTGCGAGTACATGCCGCTGAAGCCGCCGACGTTGTTGATGTGGACCGATATGGCCGCCGGCTTCTGCTCACCGGTGCCGACGCTGAGGTTGGCGCCCGACGCCGCGTCGCCGATGTCGATCGTCCAGGTCCACTGCAGCTGCCTGCAGGTGACGGATTGCGTCTGCAACGCATCGCTGCCGTTGATGGTCACCCACGCAGCGGGTGGACCGGGCGCCTGAGGGGAGGAGCACCCGGCCAGCCAGGCGACGGTCAGCGCGATACCGGCTGCCGCGGCGAATCGGTTCTGCATGCCCCACCTCGATCACGACCCGATCCTCAGGCCCCACAAAGTGTGGCCCAGTTCGGGGGCGTTGTCAGCGGGTCGCGGCGAATGCCCGCAGCGCATCGACCTGAAGCGGGTCCAGCGACGGGCGCACGCTCCGGCGGGCCGCGGCCATGTCGGCGGCGGTGACGTCGGCGGCGTCGATCGAACGGCGCATCGCGGTCAGCGCGGCCTCACGCAGCAGCGCGACACAGTCCGCGGCGCTGTACCCCTCGAGCTCACCCGCAAGCGCGTCGAGATCGACATCGCCGCTCAGCGGCACCGCTTTGCCCGCCGTGCGCAAGATATCGCGGCGCGCGTGCGTGTCGGGGGGCTCGACGAACACCAGCCGCTCCAGCCGCCCGGGCCGCAGCAGCGCGGGGTCGATCAGGTCGGGGCGGTTCGTGGCGCCCAGCACGACGACGTCGCGCAGCGGCTCGACCCCGTCGAGCTCGGTCAGCAGCGCGGCCACCACCCGGTCGGTGACCCCGGAGTCGAAGCTCTGCCCCCGTCGCGGGGCCAGCGCGTCGATTTCGTCGAGGAACACCAGCGACGGCGCCGACTCCCGTGAGCGGCGGAACAGTTCGCGCACCGCCTTCTCCGAGGCGCCGACCCACTTGTCCATCAGCTCGGCGCCCTTGACCACGTGCACCGACAGCCGCCCCGAACTGGCGAGCGCACGCACGATGAACGTCTTGCCGCACCCGGGCGGGCCGTACAGCAACACCCCGCGAGGAGGCTCGACGCCCAGGCGGGCAAAGGTGTCGGGATGGCGCAGCGGCCACAGAACCGCCTCGGTCAGCGCCTGCTTGGTGACCGTCATGTCGCCGACGTCGTCGAGCGTGACCGCGCCGAGCGAAATCTCCTCGGTCGCCGACCGCGACAGCGGACGGATGACGGTCAGCGCACCGGTCAAGTCGACCTGGGTCAGTACCGGGGGCCGGCCGTCGGCGCTGGCCCGCGACGCGGCACGCAGCGCCGCCTCCCGCACCAGCGCGGACAGGTCAGCCACGACAAAACCCGGTGTGCGCTCAGCGATTTCGTCGAGGTCAAGGGCCTCGGTGGGCGCCGACCTCAGCAGCACCTCGAGAAGCGCCTTGCGGGTGGCGCCGTCGGGCAGCGTCAATGCCAGCTCGCGGTCGCACAGGTCGGGGGCGCGCAGCCGGGGGTCGAGCGTGTCGGGCACCGCCGACGTAGCGACCAACGCGACGCCGCGGGTGGCGACGGCCGAGCGCATCTCGGCCAGCACCAGCGTGGCCACCGGCTCCGGCGGCGTCGGCAGCAGCGCGTCGACGTCGGTGATCAGCAGCACCCCGCCGCCGTCGCGGACCGCGGCCACCGCGTCGGCGGCGGCGGTGAGGCGATCCTGCGCGGCGAGCGCACCGACGTCGGGCCCGTCGAGCTCCACTACCCGGCGGCCGGCGCAAACCGCCCTGACCAATGTCGCCTTGCCGACGCCGGCCGGCCCGGTGACCAGAGCGCCGAGTCGCGCCGAGGCGCCAAGCGTCTCGAGCAGCTGGGGCTCGTCCAGCGCGAGCTTGAGCCATTCAGTCAGCCGGCCGGCCTGAACATGCGATCCCTTCAGGTCATCGACGGTGATCGGGGGGCTGGCCGGCCACTGCGTCGGCGCGCTCACCGATGCCGTCGCGTCGGTGGTCCGGTGCACGGCCGTCGTCAGCCCGTCGCCCCACGTGACCGACGAGTTCGGCTGCACACTGACCGGCCCGGGCACAGGGTCGACGTCGGTGACCGTCAAGAGCTCGGACGTCCAGGTGATGCCGACCGACGACGTGAGCGCCGTGCTGGCCTGGAACGTCGAGGTGCCCGGCCCGAGATCGCGGGGCAGCAGCGACACCGTGTCGCCGACCGTCATCACCTTGCCGAGCAGCGCCAGCCGCAGCGTGGCCGGGTTGACCGAGCGGCGAGCCAGGGTCGAGCCGCTCAGTGTGACCGATCGGGCGCCGTACACCGTCGCCGGCGTCACGATCACCGCGGTGTCCTCTCGAAGCCCCGCGTTGGACAGCGTCACATCGTCGAGCAACGCGGTGCCGACCGGGGAGCCAGCACCGGCGAGCCCGACTACGGCCGCGGTGGTGCGCGAGCCGGTCAGCGACACCGCGTCCCATTCCCGAATGCCCAGCGCGGCAATGGCTTCGGCGTGCAGGCGCACCACGCCGCGGCGTGAGTCCGCGGCCGAGGTGTTCAGCCGCGCGGTCAGCGTCAGTGTGGGCGGCATGTCAGCGTGGCGGCCGGCGCAGGCCCAGCCGCGCCATGGACCGGCGATGAGGGTGGGTCGCGCGGCGGATCGCCCGGCGCTGAGCGCGCCGCTGCTGCGGCTTCTTGTCCCAGGTCTCCGGATGCGCTGCGGCCCAACGCTTGCTGCGGACGGCGAACGGAATGTGAATGACGTAGGCGACGATGATCGCGATGATCACGAGGTAGCCGTAAAAGATCGACGCGGCGACGCCGATCGCCAACAACGCGAGCAGCGGCACCACCATGTTCGGCGGCACCGAGAAGGTGTGGATCTTGCGCATCGGGATGGTGCTCACCACCAGGAGCGAGACGCCGACCATCCAGACCGACACGGCCCACTCCGATGTCCACCAGCCGTCGTGGAACTGCATCTTTGCCGCCAGTGGGCCGATGGCCCCGATCGCTCCCGCCGGCGCCGGCATGCCGACGAAAAACTCCTTGGCGTAGGCAGGTTCGTTCTCGTCCAACATCGCGTTGTACCGGGCGAGCCGCAGCACGATGCACACCGCGTACAGCAGCACGACGATCCATCCCACCCGCGAGTGCGGCAGCAGCGTCGCGTAGACAATGAATGCCGGCGCGACACCGAAATTCACGGCGTCGGCAAGGGAGTCGATCTCCTCGCCCATGCGTGATGTCGCGTTGAGCAGCCGGGCGATGCGGCCGTCGAGCGCGTCGAGGATCGCGGCGACCGCAAGGAAGGCCATTGCCGCCGTCGGCTGGTTGTCGAGCGCGAACTTGACTGACGTCATTGCGAAGCAAATGGCCGCGACCGTCATGGAGCTGGGCAGGATGCGCAGCCCCATGGGGCGCTTGTGCAGCGGCGTGTTCACGGCAGCTCGGCAATGACGGTCTCGGCGCCCACCGCGTGCTGGCCCTGGGTGACCAGCACGTTCGAACCGGGCGGCAGGTAGGTGTCGAGCCGCGACCCGAAGCGGATCAGGCCGTACGTCTCACCCATCGCGACCTTGTCGCCGGCCTCGAGGTCACACACGATGCGGCGGGCCAGCAGGCCCGCGATCTGCACCGCCACCACCTGGTGCCCCTCGGGTGTGCGGATGAGCACGCTGTTGCGTTCGTTGTGAACCGTGGAACGGGGGCGGTCGGCTGCGCCGTGTTGGCCGTGGCGATACCGCACCGCGACGACCTCGCCACCGATCGGCACCCACTGCACGTGGGCGTTGAACAGGGACAGAAAGATGCTGATCCGCGGCATCGGCTCGGCGGGCAGTCCGAGTTCGGCGGGCGGGAGAGCCGTGTCGACGATCGTGAACTGGCCGTCGGCCGGGGCGACGACGACGCCGGGCCGGTGCGGTGGCACCCGGGCGGGGTTGCGGAAGAACACCGCGCAGGCACCGGCGGCCGCGAGGCCGGCGTTGCGGATCCAGCGGTGCCGGCGCCCGGCGGCGGCGGCAGCAAGGCCCGCGGACACGAACGGCAGGCCAGCAGGATGCATCGGCGGAACGGTGGACCGCACCAACGCGATCAGTCGGGAAGCTTCGGGTTCTTCGCGCCCCACCTGTTGGTCAGGGTGGGGTTTCAACTCCGCCGCCGGGAGTCGGGGGCGTCTGGCCATCGGGCTGATTCTACGGAAGGCGGGTTGGGTAAAACCCGGCCAGGTCCCACACCTGTACCTGCGAACCCGCGGACATCTCGACGACGTCCTCACCGATTTCCAGCAGGCAGTTCGCCGACGCAAGCCAGCGCAGGTGATGGGAGGCCGGCGGCCCGTAGGTCGTCACACATGCGGTCGCCGGGTCGAGGACACCGCGGCGGAACTGCCGCTTGCCCCGAGGCGACGTCAACGAATCGGTCAGCAGGGCGGTGCGCCTCGGCCGGTGCGGCCACGGCAGGTTCATCGCCGTGCGCAGCGCGGGGCGGATGAACACCTCGAATGACACCAGCGCGCTGACCGGGTTGCCCGGCAGGGTGACGATCGGCGTGCCTGCGACGCGCCCCGCGCCCTGCGGCATCCCGGGCTGCATCGCGACCTTGACGAACTCGACGCCTGAATCCCCTTGTGCCAATGCGTCTTTCACCACCTCATAGGCGCCGGCGCTCACGCCGCCGCTGGTGATGATCAGGTCCGCCTGACCGGCGTAGGTGTGCAGCACGTCGCGGAACTGGTCGACGTCGTCGCCGGTCGTCGGTGCGGCGATCACCGCGCCGCCGGCCTCCCGCACCGCGGCGGCCAGCATCACCGCGTTTGATTCGTAGATCTGGCCCGGCAACAGCGGCTCCCCGGGCCGGACCAGCTCCGCGCCCGTCGACATCACCAGCACCCGCTGCCTCGGAACGACCCGCAGTTGCGTGAGACCCAACGCGGCGGCCAGACCCAGCGCCGCCGGGGTCGCCAGCTGGCCCGCCCGCAACACCGTCGCGCCCGCGGTGACGTCCTCGCCGGCCCGTCGGATGTGCTGGCCCGGTTCCGCGGCGGCCCGGATCGAAACCGTCTCCAATCCGCCGTCGGTGGCTTCTACGGGCACCACCGCCGTCGCGCCGGCCGGCACGGGTGCTCCGGTCATAATCCGATGTGCCGTACCGGGTTTCAGTGTGAGCGCGTCGGTTCGCCCGGCCGGTATGTCCTCGGCGACCGCAAGCAGCACCGGTTGCCGGTCGGTGGCGGCCGCCACGTCGTCGGCGACCACCGCGTAGCCGTCCATCGCGGAGTTGTCGAACCCGGGCAGGGAAAGCGGTGCAACGACGTCGTCGGCAAGCGCCATTCCCTCGGCCTGCGCGAGCGGCACGGCCGCCGGCGCGCGGGGGCGGATCAGGTCCGCGACGGCCCGTGCGTGGGCTTCGACCGATCGCATGGATCACACCGGGTATTTCACGCCGGTGAGGTCCTCGGACACCGTCCACAGCCGGCGCTGCAGCTGCTCGTCGTGGGACTGCTTACTGGACTGAACGACCTTAGGGTAGCCGCGTTGTTCGCCAAGGCCGTCCACTGGTGGGCCGCCGTCCACTTGCTGCTCATCAGGGCTCCTCGTCCCGGAACGGATCGTCGTTCGTGGCGCTACCCAAACGATACGGAACGAGCCGATCCCCCCGGAACGCGTCCCGGGCCGACATTCACGCAACGCGATCACCGGCTGTGCGGCACTATTGAGAACGTGATTACCGGAGTGGCGCACACCGGCGTGTGCGTCCCGGATTGCGAGGCCGCGGTGGCCTTCTACCGCGATGTGCTCGGCCTTCGCGTCCTTTCGCCGCCCTATGTGATGGACGGCGAAGCGATCCGCAACGACATGGGCGAGCTGATGGCCGACCCCGCGATGAAGGCTGCCATCGTCGGGTTCGACGGGGACGGCGACCGGGTCCTCGAAGTGATCGAGTACCTCAATGCCGACGGCGGCGCGGAACGGGCCAATGCGAGCCTGGCGGATCACGGCCTGTCCCATGTCGGATTGATCTGCGACGACATCGACGCCACCCGCGCGGAGCTGGAAAGCAAGGGGGTGCGGTTCCTGGTCGACGGCATCGCCGATCTCGCGGGTGTGCGCACCACGTGGTTCGCCGACCCGTGGGGGGTGGTGTTCATCCTGGTCGGCAAGGGCAAGCCCGAACGTCCCTACTTCGCGCAATGGGGGTGAGGCCGAGCGTCGGAATCATCGGTGCCGGCGCGGGCGGCATCGCGATGGGCATCCAGCTCGCCGACGGGGGCTGGGGCCCCGGGGACTTCACGATCTTCGACCGCAGCGACGGCTTCGGGGGGACGTGGCGGCACAACACGTTTCCGGGCGCGGCGTGCGACGTGCCGTCGCACCTGTACTCGTTTTCGTTCGCACTCAATCCGCGGTGGAGCAAGACATACGCCAACCAGCCCGAGATCCTGGAGTACCTGGAGAAGGTCGCGGCCGACCGCGGGCTACACGCACACCTTCGCGCCGACACCGTCATCGAGACCGTGCGGTGGTCCGACCGGGACAGGCGCTGGACGCTGACCACGGACGGCGGCGCGGTGCACCACTTCGACGTCGTCGTCAGCGCCGTCGGAATGCTGGACGTGCCGAACATCCCATCCATTCCGGGGGCCGAGAGGTTCGGCGGCCGGGCGTTTCACTCATCGCGCTGGGATCACAGCAGGTCGACGGCCGGGGAGCGGGTGGCGTCGATCGGCACCGGCGCCAGCGCGATCCAGTACGTGCCCGCGATCGCCCGGGAAACGGCCCACCTCACGGTGTTTCAGCGCACGCCGATCTGGGTGTCGCCACGCCACGACGTCCCGTTCACCGCCGAGCAGCAGGAGCTGTTCGAACGCGACAGGGGCGCGGCGCTGGCACTGCGCGCGGAGATCTTCAACTCTTACGAGACGTCCAGCTTCGACGTCGACGCGACGCAGACCCGCGAGGCGACGGAGCTCGCATACAGCTATCTGATGCGCAAGGTGTCCGACCCCGAGCTGCGCGGGAAGCTGACGCCCGACTACCCGGTCGGCTGCAAGCGGCCGCTGATGTCGCGCGACTGGTTTCCCACGTTCGCACTGCCGCACGTGCACCTGGAAACCTCGCCGATCGTGGGGTTCACCGAGCGCGGCCTTCGCACGGCCGACGGCGTCGAGCACCGGGTGGACACCGTGATCTACGGCACCGGCTTCAAAGCCGCCGACTACCTGAGCAGTATCGACGTGTACGGCACGGGCGGGCGTCGGCTGCACGATGAATGGGCAGGCGGCCCGGAGGCCTACCTGGGCACGCTTATCAGCGGCTACCCGAATTTCTTCGTCCTCTACGGGCCCAACACCAACGGCGTCAACTCGATCCTCTACATCCACGAGGTGCAGACGGCGTTCATCCGCCACATCCTCGACGCGGCGGGCGGGCGGGGAGCGCGCACCGTCGAGGTCACGCGCGAGGCGCAGGACCGGTACAACGCCGGCATCCAGGCCGCGATGGCGGGCAAGGTGTGGCTCGCCAACTGCAACAGTTACTACCGCCACCCCAGCGGCAAGGTCGTCACTCAACTGCCCTATAGCGGCAAGACATTCGCTGAGCGAACCCGAGAGATGATCCCTGAGGACTACGACCTGCGCGATTAGGCGGGTTCGAGTTGCAGCGACGCAGTTGCGGTTTACTGTCGGCAACATGGCTGTCGGTGGTGTGCTGTTCGACATCGACGGGGTCCTGGTGACCTCATGGAAGCCGATCCCCGCCGCCGCGGAAACGTTGCAGGTCTTGCACGACAACCAGATCGCATGCTCGTATCTGACGAACACCACCACCCGCACACGGCAGCAGATCGCGGAGGCGCTGGCCCACGCCGGGATGAAGGTCCGCGCCGACGAGGTGATCACCTCGGCCGTGCTCACCGCCGAGTTCGTCCGCAACACCTATCCGGGCGCGCGGTGTTTTCTCGTCAACAGCGGCGACATCACCGAAGACATGCCCGGCATCGATCTCGTCGCGTCGACCGAGTTCGGACCGCACGACCGTGTCGACGCCCCGGACGTCGTGCTGATGGGCGGGGCCGGTCCCGAATACGACCATCTGACGCTGAGCCGGGTCTACGACTGGATGGCCCAGGGTGTGCCGGTCGTCGCGATGCACCGCAGCACATCGTGGAACACCACCGAGGGGCTGCGCATCGACACCGGCATGTATCTGATCGGGATGGAGGAAACCTCCGGCCGCAAGGCGACCGCAGTCGGCAAGCCAGCGCCCGCGGGCTTCCTTGCCGCCGCAAGCCGGCTCGGGGTGGACCCCGAGCAAATGTACATGGTCGGCGACGACCTCAACAACGATGTGCTCGCCGCACAGGTGGTGGGGATGACCGGCGTGCTGGTGCGCACCGGCAAGTTCCGGCAGGACACCCTGGACCGCTGGGCGGTTGACGAGTTCGCGATGCAGCCCACCCACGTCCTGGACTCGGTGGCCGACCTGCCGGCGCTGCTCGATCTGTAGGCGCCTGCCTAGAGCTGCCGCACCGCGTCGATGCGGGCCTTCGGCTGCTGGGTCGTGGCCGCCGCGATCGGTGGGCCGCCGGTGATCCTGCGAAGCTCGTTGTGGATCCAGCCGTGCGGCTTGGCGGTTCGGTGGTGGGCCAGCGCCACCTGGTGGTTGAGCTCGCGCCGCAGGGCCCGCAGCTGACCGTGCATCGTCCCCGGTGCTTCGACCGGCCGGCGCTCACCTGGTCCAATTCGGCATTCGCACCGAGGGATTCGAAGGCGGCCGCCTCCGCGGTGGTTTCGGTGCGGCGTCGCTCGGGTACGGCATCGCGCAGCGGTACGCGGTGCGGTTTGCCGAGGACGTGGTCGCGCTGGGCTTCCAGCTCGCTGGCCAGGCCCAGCAGCGAGGGCACCGACGGCAGGAAAATGGTCGCGGTCTCACCGGGTCGCCGCGACCGCACGAAGCGCCCGACCGCCTGGGCGAAGAACAGCGGCGTCGACGCACTCGTTGCGTACACGCCGACGGCGAGCCGCGGCACGTCGACGCCCTCGGAGACCATCCGGACGGCCACCAGCCACGGGCCGACGCCGTTGGCGAACTCGGCGATCCGCGACGACGAGCCGGGATCGTCGGACAGCACCACCGCCGGCGCCTCGCCGGTGATCGTGGTCAGCAGCCGGGCGTACGCGCGGGCGGCGGCCCGTCGGACGCGATCACCATCGCGCCTGCCAACAGCTCCGACGCGATGCGCAGCGCGAACGCGGTCTTGCCGGAGCCGGGCGTGGCCACCATCAGAAAGTCCCGCGGCTTGGCGGTGAGATAGCGCACCAGGGCACGGCGTTGCCAGGCCCGCAGCGGCGGGGCTTGACCTGCGCGGCTGTGAGCCCGCACCCGAACACTCCGTTCTGCTCGCGGACAACGGGCGGCCTCGCGGCCGCCCGTTGTCACAGGGGTGGGGCTAGACGAAGAAGTTGTCGTTGAGAACGAAGAACTCCCGACGCTGCTCGTCGGTCATGTCGGCGAGTCCGGCGAGGCCTTCGAAATAGGCCTCCCGGGGTGCGCCGGGAGCGAACAGCATCAAGATCGACGCGGGTTCGTCGGCCTCGTTGCGGAAGCCGTGGACGCCGCCGGGCGGGACGAAGAGGAAGTCGCCCCGGTTGCCGTCGATCCAGTCGCGGCCGTCGTAGAGCTTCATCGTCCCCGACAGCACGAAGAAGGCCTCCGACATCGCCCGGTGAAAGTGCGGCCCCGGTCCGCCGGCCGCCGGGGCGAGGTCCACCCGGTACAGGCCGTAGTCACCGTCGGTGGCTTGCCGGTCGGCCAGATAGTGATACTTGACGAGGCCGAAGGAGTCGTAATCCGGCGGCTCGTCGCCCCGCCGAAGCCAGGCGCTGACCTCTGGCTGGTCCTTCGTATACCGGGCTGGCGGATAGGGCGGCACGACGAGAGACATCGGCTCCAGATTGCCACACCCGCGCCCAGCCGCGCGACCTTGCACTCGGCATAGGCGAGTGCTAAGAATGACTTGGCACTCCCGACCGGTGAGTGCTAGGTCGGACCGGTGAGACCGAGCCGCACAGCTCTGGTCGTCCGTCGCGGGCACTGTGCCCGGCCACAGACGTGTGCCATCCCCAATCCGGAGGAATCACTTCGCAATGGCCAAGACAATTGCGTATGACGAGGAGGCCCGTCGTGGCCTCGAGCGGGGCCTGAACAGCCTCGCGGATGCGGTACGGGTGACGTTGGGTCCCAAGGGCCGCAACGTCGTCCTCGAGAAGAAGTGGGGCGCCCCCACGATCACCAACGACGGCGTGTCCATCGCCAAGGAGATCGAGCTGGAGGACCCGTACGAGAAGATCGGCGCCGAGCTGGTCAAGGAGGTCGCCAAGAAGACCGACGACGTCGCCGGCGACGGCACCACCACCGCCACCGTGCTGGCCCAGGCTCTGGTGCGGGAGGGTCTGCGCAACGTGGCCGCCGGTGCCAACCCGCTCGGGCTCAAGCGCGGCATCGACAAGGCCGTGGAGAAGGTGACCGAGACGCTGCTCAAGTCGGCCAAGGAGGTCGAGACCAAGGAGCAGATCGCGGCCACCGCAGGCATTTCCGCGGGAGACCCGTCCATCGGTCAGCTGATCGCCGAGGCGATGGACAAGGTCGGCAACGAGGGTGTCATCACCGTCGAGGAGTCCAACACCTTCGGCCTGCAGCTCGAGCTCACCGAGGGTATGCGCTTCGACAAGGGCTACATCTCGGGCTACTTCGTGACCGACCCCGAGCGGCAGGAAGCCGTCCTCGAGGACCCCTACATCCTGCTGGTCTCCTCCAAGGTGTCGACCGTGAAGGACCTGCTGCCGCTGCTGGAGAAGGTGATCCAGGCCGGCAAGCCGCTGCTGATCATCGCCGAGGACGTCGAGGGCGAGGCGCTGTCAACCCTCGTCGTCAACAAGATCCGCGGCACGTTCAAGTCGGTGGCCGTCAAGGCCCCCGGCTTCGGTGACCGCCGCAAGGCGATGCTGCAGGACATGGCGATCCTCACCGGTGGCCAGGTCATCAGCGAAGAGGTCGGCCTGACGCTGGAGAACGCCGACGTCTCGCTGCTCGGCCGGGCGCGCAAGGTCGTCGTGACCCGCGACGAGACGACGATCGTCGAGGGTGCGGGTGATCCCGAGGCCATCGCCGGCCGGGTCGCCCAGATCCGCCAGGAGATCGAGAACAGCGATTCCGACTACGACCGCGAGAAGCTGCAGGAGCGACTGGCCAAGCTGGCCGGCGGCGTTGCGGTGATCAAGGCCGGCGCCGCCACCGAGGTGGAGCTCAAGGAACGCAAGCACCGCATCGAGGACGCGGTCCGCAACGCGAAGGCGGCCGTCGAGGAGGGCATCGTCGCCGGTGGCGGCGTGGCCCTGCTGCAGGCGGCGCCGTCGCTGGACGAACTGCCGCTGACGGGAGACGAGGCCACGGGCGGCAACATCGTCAAGGTGGCGCTGGAGGCTCCGCTGAAGCAGATCGCGTTCAACGCCGGGCTGGAGCCGGGCGTCGTCGCCGAGAAGGTGCGCAACCTGCCTGCCGGTCATGGGCTGAACGCGGAGACCGGTCAGTACGAGGATCTCCTGGCCGCCGGCGTTGCCGACCCGGTCAAGGTCACGCGCTCGGCGCTGCAGAACGCCGCGTCGATCGCCGGCCTGTTCCTCACAACCGAGGCGGTTGTCGCCGACAAGCCGGAGAAGGAAAAGGCCGCTGTCCCCGGCGCGGGTGACATGGGCGGCATGGACTTCTAGAGTCGCCAACGGCGAGGCCCGGTCTGCTTCGGCAGGCCGGGCCTTCGTCTGTCGGTGGCCGGGTGGGCGGGGCGGAGGCGTCAGGCGGGGACGGGTTGGCGGCCGCGCACCAGCCGGCCCGGCCGCGCGTCGGTCGGTGCGCCGTTCTCAGCGATCACCTGGCCCGACACGATCGTCGCGACATAGCCGTCGGCGGCCTGGTCGAGACGACGACCGCCCGCGGGCAGGTCGTAGGTGACCACTGGGCGGTGCAGCGTCAGCGCGGCATGGTCGATCACGTTGAGGTCGGCTTTGTAGCCCGGCGCAATTCGGCCGCGGTCGCCCAGACCGGCCACTCGGGCCGGCACCGACGTCAGCTGCCGCACCGCTTCGGCCACGCTCATTCGCCCCGACGCGCGGTCACGCGCCCAATGCGCGAGCAGGAACGTGGGATAGCTCGCATCGCAGATCATCCCGTAATGCGCGCCGCCGTCGCCGAGCCCGAGCACCACATCGTCGCGACGCAGCAGCTCCCCGACCGTGTCGAGGGAGTTGTTCTGGTAGTTGCCCATCGCGACGAGCAGCATCGCGTGGCCGTCGTCGTCGAGCAGCCGGTCGTAGGCCTCCTCCATCGGGCTGATGCCCTTGGCCGCCGCCCGGGCCAGGACGCTCTGCGACCGGTCGGGTTCGTAATCCGGCTTCTCCCCGAGCGGGTACATCCACTCCCACATCTGCGCGAGGAACAGCAACGGATTACCCACCGCGACGGGCCTGTCGGCCAGAATCCGGGCCCGCACTTCGGGTTTGCGCATCTCGGCCACCCGCTCGGCCAGCGGGAGACCGGCGATCTCGCGGTAGCTCGGGTAGAGCACGAACGGATTGCCGGACAGCTCCAGGCCGATGACCAGCCCGATCGGGCGGGGGAACATCTGCGCGGTGATGTCGGTGCCCGCCGACGTGAACTTCTCGATCAACGTGAACGCGTCGGGCCAGATCGGATCGCCGGCGTTACCGGTGGCCAAGCTGAACGTCACCGGGAGCCCGGCATCGTGGGCGACCTCGAAGACCTGCTGCAGGACGGACGCGTATCCACCCGCGGGGACGTCAGGCACGAACTGGATCAGCCCGCCGCCGCCGTCGGCGACGCCGCGGGCGATCGCGTCGATCTCTTCCCGCGCGGCGTTGTAGGTGGGGATCTGCTCGCCGCCGGCGGTCTTGTGCAACACGAACCGTGACGACGCGAAACCAAGGGCGCCGGTCTCGATCGCCTCCTTGGCCAGCGCCCGCATCTTCGCGAGATCTACCGGCGTGGCGGGCTCGCGGGCCACTCCCCGCTCGCCCATCACATACACCCGCAGCGGCGAATGCGGCAGATACGCGGCCACGTCGATGTCGCGCCTGCGCGACTCCAACGCGTTCATGTACTCGGGGAAGGTCTCCCAGTCCCACGGCAGGCCGTCGGCCATCACGACGCCCGGGATGTCCTCCACACCAGCCATGACGTCGACGAGCACGTCGTGGTCCTGTTTGCGGCACGGCGCGAAACCGACACCGCAGTTGCCCATCACGGCGGTGGTCACGCCGTGTGCCGACGACGGCGTCATCCGGTCCGACCAGATCGCCTGTCCGTCGTAATGGGTGTGCAGGTCGACGAAGCCGGGTGTCACCAGAAGTCCGGTCGCGTCGATCTGCCGTGCGGCGTCGCCGGAGACCGTCCCGACCGCGGCGACCACGCCGTCCTTGACCGCCACATCGCCGACGTAGGGTTCGCCACCACCACCGTCGACGATGGTGCCACCCTTAATCAGCAGATCGAAGCGCATCACTGAACTGTACGGCGGTGCCGGGCTCCCGTGCCAGGATGAGCCACGGAGTTCTACGACCTCGGCTGACGGCCGCCGGCGAAGCCGGCCGCGGCGCCGACATCGCCTCGCAGAACGTCAACCCGGCCAAGCCGACCGGGCCAGGTTGAGCACGCCACCGCGCGTGCTGAGCTGGGAGACGATGTCCTCCAACCGGCCAAGGGGCATGTCGGTGTGCCACTCCGGCAACAAACCATGCACGAGCACCGATCGGGACTGCAGTCTGACCCTGGTGATGACGAGGCCATTCGGAATGTCGGGAAGGCCGATCGGGTAAATCGGCATCCGGGCGGGCAGGGCCCACCGCTTGCGGCGCACCACCAGTGCCCGCGGGGTCAGCCACAACGCCGTCCCCACCACCCGCACTTCGACTTCGAGATGGCCCCAGGCCGGATACCGAGCCCAGCGCAGCCGGGCGGTGTTGTCGTCACCGACCTCCACGGCCAGCCGCGGCGCGGCTTGGCCCACCAGATCCTCGAGGATTTCGGCGGGAAGCTTGAGCGTCAGTTCCACCGGCGCCGCCACGATCTCCGACGGCACGCTCGGGCGGAAGTGGACATTGTGCAGCACGGCCATCGCCTGCTCGAAGCGGTGATCCTCCCATCGGATGTCGCGAGCGACGACCAGGACCTCACCGAGCTGACCGACCGCGAGGCCGCGCAGGTCCAGGCGGGAATCCAGCTCCGTCACCGTCAGGGTGAGATCGTGTGAATCGAAGCGGACCCGCAGCCCACGGCCCACGACGAGGCGGCGAAGCGAAAGAAACAACGTCCGGTACCCCACCCCGGCGCCGGACGTCACCGGACCCGCAGTCGACCGCAGCAACGAGGTCAGCCGCTCGCGGGACCGAAACGGATCCCAACCCGGACGCGGCGCTGAGTGCGGCACCACACCAGCATGCCCGCCAACCGGTCGGGCCGTGGGCGTAGCGTCGCGGATATGTCCGACAGCGACGCAGCCACGGCGAGGGAACTCCTGCGCGATTCGTTCACCCGCCTGATCGAGCATGTCGACGACCTGACCGACGGCCTCACCGACGAGGTGTCTTTCTGGCGCCCGACGCCCAAAGCCAACAGCATCGCCTGGCTGATCTGGCACAGCGCGCGGGTGCAGGACGTGCAGATCAGCGCCATCACCGAGACGGAGGATGTCTGGACCCGGGAAGGCTGGGTGGACCGGTTGCAGCTGGACCTCCCGCCGCACGACACCGGCTACGGGCACAAACCCGAGGACGTGGCCAAGGTGGGTGCCACCGCCGACCTGCTCGCCGGCTACTACCACGCCGTGCACGAGATGACGCTGAACCTCGTCAAGACGCTGACCGTCGCCGATCTGGAGCGGATCGTCGACCGCGGCTGGAATCCACCGGTGACCGCGAGCGCGCGCCTGGTCAGCATCGTCGACGACTGCGCTCAGCACCTCGGGCAGGCTGCCTACGTGCGCGGCATCGCGCCAGGCCACCGCTGAGACGCAGCTCACACCCCCCGTTAGCATGACGGGATGACCGCGACCTGGAACGTTCAGCCAGCCCAGACGGGCACGATCCGTAACCCCGCGACCGGAGAGGTCGCCGGCGAAGTGCGGTGGACCGATCCCGCTGACGTGCCACGGATCGCCGCCGGCCTGGGCGCGGCCCAACGCGACTGGGACACGCGGGGCCCGAAAGGCCGTGCCAAGGTGCTGGCGCGCTACGCCGTGTGGCTCGGCGAACACCGCGGCGAGATCGAGGAGTTGCTGGTCGCAGAGACCGGCAAGTCCCGCGCCGACGCCACGCAGGAGGTGCCGCTGCTGATCATGATCTTGTCCTACTACATCAAGACGATGGAGAAGGCCCTGGCGCCGGAGACGCGGCCACCGTCGCAGCCGTTCCTGGCGATCAAGAAGATCACGGTGCACTATCGGCCCCGCCCGGTGGTCGCGATCATCGCGCCGTGGAACTTCCCGGTTGCCAACGCGTTGATGGACGGAATCGGCGCGCTGGCCGCCGGATGCGCAGTGCTGCTCAAGCCGTCAGAACGAACTCCGCTCACGGCCGAGATCCTGGTTCGCGGCTGGCGCGCATGTGGCGGGCCCGACGTGTTCGCGCTGGCGCAGGGCGCCCGCGAAGTGTCCGAGGCCGTGATCGACAATGCCGACTTCGTGCAGTTCACCGGTTCCAGCGCGACGGGCCGCAAGGTGATGGAACGCGCCGCGCGCCGACTCACCCCGGTCAGCCTGGAACTCGGGGGCAAGGATCCGATGATCGTTCTCGAGGACGCCGACATCGACCTGGCTGCTCACGCCGCGGTATGGGGCGGGATGTTCAACGCCGGCCAGATGTGCGTGTCGGTGGAGCGGGTCTACGTGCACGAGCAGGTTTACGACAAGTTCGTGGACACGGTGGTGCGCGACGTCGACGCGCTGAGAGTCGGCTCCGGCGAAGGCTACAACTACGGCTCGCTGATCGACGAGAACCAGCTCGCGGTCGTCGAGCGGCACGTCGAGGACGCCAGGGCCAAGGGCGCGCGGCTGCTGAGGGGCGGGCAGCGGATGCCCGGAGGGGGTGTCTTCTACCCGCCGACCGTGATCGTCGACGTCGACCACTCAATGGCATGCATGACCGAAGAGACGTTCGGTCCGACATTACCGATCATGAAGGTGGCCAACGAATCCGAAGCCGTCCGGCTGGCCAACGACAGCCCGTACGGCCTGTCGGCGTCGGTGTTTTCCGGTGATCTGGAGCGCGCCAAACAGATCGCGGTGCGATTGGACTGCGGCGCGGTCAACATCAACGACGCCGTTTCCAACCTGTCGTGCACGAGCGCGCCGATGGGCGGCTGGAAGTCGTCGGGCATCGGCGCGCGCTTCGGCGGAGCCGACGGGCTGCGCAAATTCTGTCGGGCGGAGACGGTCGTCGAGCCGAGGATCAGGCTGGGCGCCGGTGCGAATTACTACACCGCTTCCCCGAAAGCACAGGCGCGGATGAACAAACAGACGACGTGGATGGCCCTGCGTCGTCCGCGCCGAGCCGCCCGCGAACGCTAGGGTTGCCTGGTGCGTTTCGTGCTGACGATCCTCCTGTGGCTCGTCACCACGATCGCACTCGCAGTCACCGTGCCCGTGGTGTGGGCGCAGCGCAGCATCATCGACGTCGACGGGTATGCCGCACTGGCGCAGTCAGCCGCCCGCGACGGTGAACTGCAGGACGCGGTGGCGTCGGAGCTGACCACCCAGGTGGTCACCAATTCGCGCGCGAGCGAAAGCGCGGTGCGCCGCGTCGCCACCGTCTACACGGCCAGCCCGTCGTTTCCCGGCCAATTCGCCCAGGCGAATCGGATAGCGCACCGGTGGCTGTTCACCAACTCCGTGGGTCAAACGCCGAACGGCTGGGTCATCGACCTAGCGCCCATGCTGTCGGACACGTCGTTTGCGCAGATGCTCAACACCCTCAACGTCGAGGTGCCGTCGGAAGTCACCGTTCCGGTGACCGCCACGGGCAATCTGGCGCCCGGGCAACTTCGCGCGCTGGCGACGTGGGGGCCGTGGGTGAGCATCGGTTGTGCCGTGCTGACCGCGATCTTGGCGCTACTGACGTTGGCGTCCGCGCGGCGACGAGGAAAAGCAGTTGCGGCGCTTGGTGTTTGCGCACTGATCGTCGGCGGGGGCGGCTGGGCGGCGCTGGAGGTGGCTCGTGGCCCGCTCAACGACGCGCTGAACCACACCACCGGCGACGTGCGCCGGATCGCCGAGGTGATGGTCGCGCAGGCGGAGAACAGCCTGCACCAGTGGCTGAACCTGACGCTGGCCGCCGGTGGCGCGCTCGTGGTTTTCGGCGTGATCGTCACGATCATCGGTGGCCTGCGGCAGCGGGCGTGAGCATTCGCCACAGAAACTCGGACGCCAGCGCCGACTTGAACGCGGTTTGCGCATTGTCGGCGGCGCCCGCGTGGCCGCCCTCGATGTTCTCGTAGTAGCGCACCCGGTGACCCGCGGCCTGCAGCGCCGCGGTCATCTTGCGCGCATGGCCAGGGTGCACACGGTCGTCGCGCGTTGACGTCGTGATCAGCACCGCCGGGTACCGGCGATCGGCCGAGATGTTCTGGTAGGGCGAGTATCTGCTGATGAACTCCCAGTCCGCCGGGTCGTCGGGGTTGCCGTACTCGGCCATCCACGACGCGCCGGCGAGCAGCAGGTGGAACCGCCGCATGTCGAGCAGCGGCACGCTGGCGACCAGCGCCCCGAACAGCTCCGGGTATTGGGTGAGCATGATGCCCATCAGAAGGCCGCCGTTGCTGCCGCCCTGCGCGCCCAGCTGATCGACGGTGGTGATGCCGCGGTCGACCAGATCCCTGGCGACGGCCGCGAAGTCCTCGGCCACCAAGTGGCGACCTTCGCGCATCGCCTGCGTGTGCCATGTCGGTCCGTACTCACCGCCGCCCCGGATGTTGGCCAGCGCGTACGTGCCGCCCCGAGCCAGCCACAGCCGGCCCAGCACCCCGTCGTAGCCCGGCGTGTGGGCCACCTCGAAGCCCCCGTAACCGCCGAGCAGCGTCGGGGCCGGCCCCTCGGCGTCACGATGAGCGACGACGAAGTAGGGGATGGCGCTGCCGTCGTCGGATGTCGCGAAGTGCTGCGTGACCGTGAGGTCTCCGGCGTCGAAGAAAGCCGGAGCGGATTTGATCTGCCGCAGGGCGCCGCCGGCGGTGCCGTGCAGCAGTCGCGAAGGCGTGTCGAATCCGCTCGAATCCAGGAAGATTTCATCACCGGTGTCATCGGCCGCGACGATCACCGTGTTGGTCGCCTCGGGAATGTCCGGTACCGGCGCGCGCTCCCAACTGCCCGGGTTGACGACCTCGACGCGGCTGGCCACATCTGCCAGCGTGACCATCATCAGCCGGTCCCGCGTCCACGCGTAGTGGTTCAGGCTGGTGTGCGCATCCGGCTCGAAGACCACGTGTAATTCCGCAGTGCCGGAAAGGAATTCGTCGTAGTCAGCCGCCAGCAGCGAGCCCGCCCGGTACACGTCGGCGCCCGCGTACCAGTCGGTGCGGAGCTCGATAAGCAGCCACTGGCGATGCACCGACACCGTTGCATCGGTCGGCGCGTCGATACGGATCAGCTCGCCGGCCCGAAGCTCGTACACCTCGTCGTTGAAGAAGTCGATGGCGCGGCGCACCAGCGTGCGCCCGAAACCAGGCGTCCTGTCGACCGCGGCGCCGACGATCACATCCGAGGGCGAGCCGGAAAACAGCACCTCCGCCGCGTCCAACGGTTGGCCCCGGCGCCACCGCTTCACCAGCCGCGGATAGCCCGAGTCGGTCAGCGAATCCGGACCGAAATCCGTGCCCACCAGCAGGCTGTTCTCGTCCTCCCAGCCGATCTGTGTCTTGGCCTCGGGAAGCATGAAGCCGTCAGCAACGAATCGCCTTGTCAGCATGTCGAATTCGCGTATGACAACGGCGTCGGAACCGCCGCGGGACAGGCTCACCAAGGCCAGCGTGTACTCTGGCTCGATCACGTCGGCGCCGGCCCACACCCAGTTCTCCCCATCGGCGGCGGCCAGCGCGTCCACGTCGATCAGCACATCCCATTCGGGCCGTTCGCCGCGGTACTCGGCAAGGGTGGTGCGCCGCCACACGCCCCGTGGATGCTCGGCGTCGCGCCAGAAGTTGTACAGGTGATCGCCGCGGCGCCGCACGTACGGGATGCGCGCATCGGTATCGAGAACCTCGAGGGCCTCCGTGCGCATCTGCTCGAAGCGGTCGCCCGCCAGCTCCGCGAGCGTGGGCGCGTTGTGCCGGCGGACCCAGTCCAGCGCGGCGTCGCCGGTGATGTCCTCGAGCCAGAGAAACGGGTCTTCGTCGTCCATGGAACCGATTCTCTCGCCGGCGGTAATGTGAGCTGGATTACACCGTTGGGTAGGAGTAACTGATGACTGTTTATGCGCGTCCCGGTACCGAGGGCTCGTTGATGTCGTTTGAGTCCCGGTACGGGAATTTCGTTGGCGGGGAGTGGGTGGGCCCGGTTGGCGGGGAGTTTTTCGAGAATCGGTCGCCGGTGACGGGGGAGGTGTTTTGTGAGGTGCCGCGCTCTGGCGGTGCCGACGTGGAGGCCGCGCTGGATGCCGCGCATGCGGCGGCGCCGGGGTGGGGTCGGACCGCGCCGGCGGAGCGGGCGTTGGTGTTGAGTCGGGTGGCGGATCGGATTGAGCAGAATTTGGAGTCGTTGGCGCTGGCGGAGGCGTGGGACAACGGCAAGCCGATTCGGGAGACGTTGAATGCGGATCTGCCGTTGGCGGTGGATCATTTCCGGTATTTCGCGGCGGTGATCCGGGCGCAGGAAGGGTCGTTGTCCCAGATTGACGAGGACACCGTGGCGTATCACTTTCGGGAGCCGTTGGGGGTGGTGGGGCAGATCATTCCGTGGAATTTCCCGATCTTGATGGCGGCGTGGAAGTTGGCGCCGGCGTTGGCGGCCGGTAATGCGGTGGTGCTCAAGCCGGCCGAGCAGACCCCGGCGTCGATCTTGTATTTGTTGGCGCTGGTCGGTGACCTGTTGCCGGCGGGGGTGGTCAATGTGGTCAACGGGTTCGGGTTCGAGGCGGGTCGGCCGTTGGCGTGCAGTGATCGGATCGCCAAGGTGGCGTTCACCGGGGAGACCACCACGGGCCGGTTGATCATGCAGTACGCCAGCCAGAATTTGATCCCGGTGACGTTGGAGTTGGGGGGCAAGTCGCCCAATATCTTCTTTGCCGATGTGCTGGCCAGCGTCGATGATTTCGCCGACAAGGCGCTGGAGGGGTTCACGATGTTCGCCCTCAATCAGGGGGAGGTGTGCACCTGTCCGTCGCGGGCGCTGGTGGCCGCCGATATCTATGAGCAGTTCCTGGCGTTGGCGGCCATTCGTACCAAGGCGGTGCGCCAGGGTGATCCGCTCGACACCGAGACGATGATCGGGGCGCAGGCCTCCAACGACCAGCTCGAGAAGATCTTGTCCTACATCGAGATCGGTAAGGACGAGGGTGCGCGTGTCGTGTGCGGTGGGGGGCGCGCCGAGTTGGGCGGGGACCTGGCCGGTGGCTATTACGTGCAGCCGACGATCTTCGCCGGGGACAACAAGATGCGCATTTTCCAGGAGGAGATCTTCGGGCCGGTGGTGGCGGTGACCTCGTTCACCGATTACGACGAGGCGATCGCCATCGCCAACGACACCATCTACGGGCTGGGTGCGGGGGTCTGGTCGCGCGACGGCAACACCGCCTACCGCGCCGGGCGCGACATCAAGGCCGGGCGGGTGTGGACCAACTGCTACCACGTCTATCCCGCCCACGCGGCATTCGGCGGATACAAGCAATCAGGCATCGGCCGCGAAGGCCACAAGATGATGCTCGACCACTACCAACAAACCAAGAACCTGCTCGTCTCCTACAGCACCAAGGCACAGGGGTTCTTCTGATGGACGCGCCGCCGAGGGCGCTCATCACACAATCCGCCGCAGAGTTGCTGCGTCGGCTTCGTGAGCGCCACGGACCGCTGATGTTCCACCAGTCCGGCGGCTGTTGCGACGGCTCGTCGCCGATGTGCTACCCGGAGGGGGAGTTCATCGTCGGTGACCGTGATGTGCTGCTCGGCATCCTCGACGGCGCACCGGTGTGGATCTCCGGCTCACAGTTCGAGGCGTGGAAACACACCCAGCTGGTGATCGACGCGGTGCCCGGGCGCGGCGGCGGCTTCAGCCTGGAAGCGCCTGAGGGTGTGCGATTTCTGAGCAGGGGCAGGGCATTCACGCCCGACGAGCTCGCGGTGCTGGAGGCCGATCCGCCGCTGCGCGGCGTCGACTACGCCGCCGGCCGGCGGCCGCGCGATCCGAGCCGTCCGGTGGTGGTGCTTGCGGCCGCCGACGTTCCCCCGCAAGCGGGCCGTGCCCCCAGCCCGGTGCCGCCGGGTCCCGTCGCGACGGTGCGTGAACGGCGCTAATGCCGCCGGAGCCGCTACTGTCATAACCGTGATACCCCTCCCCCGCCCATGGTTGCTGACGAGCGCGATGGTGGTCGGCACCGCGGTGGGCGTGGTGGCGGGAATCGCGTCCACGCTAATGGTCAAAGCTCACATCCGGCCGGATGTGGTGATCACGCTCGTAGTCGGCATTCCCAGCGGGGCCGGGCTGCTGATGATCCTGTTCTCGGGCCGACGGTGGGTGACCGCGCTGGGCGCGTTCATCCTGGCGCTGGCCCCCGGCTGGTTCGGCGTGCTGGTGGCGATCCAGGTGGTCCATCGTGCCTGAACCCGTCGATCCCGGCCCCGAGACCCAGCCGAGCCTCGAAGCCCGACCCGATCCGCTCGAGCCGCCGGCCGCGCGCCCCGAGCCGCCCGTCGCCACCGCGGTGGACAGCGCCGCACCGGCCGGGCCGGAGGGACCGCCCGGGGAAGCGCCGCCGTCCGAGCCGGTGCCCGTGCCCGCGCAGCCGGTGGTCGTCCCGGGGCAGTACCACTACCTGAAGCGGTGGACGGTCGTCCTCGTGCTGATCGGCGTCTGGATCCCCGCCGCCCTCATCGGGGCGGCGCTCGACTACTACTGGTTCGGTTCGCCGCACAAAACGCCGGCGGTCTTCCTCGTGCTGATGTTCGTCGTCGTCTGCACCGTTGGCGCGCAGCTACTGGCGATGGTGGAGCACAAACCCCCGGTCGCCGCGGCCTCGGTCGCCGTCTTGTCAGCCCCGTTCGCCGCGACCGCCGCCGCGGCCGCGCTCCACGGCGCATACGTCCTGCACTGGATCCCCCGCTAGACCCCGATAGGGTGGGCCTGTGACTTCCCACTATGACGTCGTCGTGCTCGGAGCCGGTCCGGGCGGGTACGTTGCGGCCATTCGCGCCGCCCAGCTCGGGCTGAGCACCGCAGTCGTCGAGCAGAAGTACTGGGGCGGAGTGTGCCTCAATGTCGGCTGCATCCCGTCGAAATCGCTGCTGCGCAACGCGGAGCTGGTGCACATCTTCACCAAGGAGGCCAACACATTCGGCATCAACGGCGAAGCGACTTTCGACTACGGAGTCGCCTTCGACCGCAGCCGCAGGGTCGCCGAGGGCCGCGTCGCCGGCGTGCACTACCTGATGAAGAAGAACAAGATCGCCGAGATCCACGGCCGCGGCACGTTCAAAGACGCCAACACGCTGTCGGTCGACCTTAACGACGGCAACACCGACACCGTTACATTCGACAACGTCATCATCGCGACCGGCAGCCACACCCAACTCGTGCCGGGTACGTCGCTCTCCGAGAACGTCGTCACCTACGAGGAGCAGATTCTGTCGCGGGAACTGCCCGGCTCGATCATCATCGCCGGCGCGGGAGCGATCGGCATGGAGTTCGGCTACGTGCTGAACAACTACGGTGTCGAGGTCACCATCGTCGAGTTCCTGCCGCGCGCGCTGCCCAACGAGGATGCCGAGGTTTCCAAGGAGATCGAAAAGCAGTTCAAGAAACTGGGCGTCAAGATACTGACAGGCAGCAAGGTCGAGGGCATCAAAGACGACGGTTCACGAGTCACGGTGAGCGTCAGCAAGGACGGCCAGACGGAGGAGCTGGCGGCCGACAAAGTGCTGCAGGCCATCGGTTTTTTGCCCAACGTCGAGGGCTATGGGCTCGAGGCGGCCGGGGTCAGCCTCACCGAGCGCAAGGCCATCGGGATCGACGGGCGGATGCGGACCAATGTGGCGCACATCTACGCGATCGGCGACGTCACCGGACTGCTGCAGCTGGCGCATGTCGCGGAGGCCCAAGGCGTCGTCGCGGCCGAGACCATCGCCGGCGCTGAGACTTTGGAGCTAGGCGATTACCGGATGATGCCGCGGGCGACGTTCTGCCAGCCGCAGGTGGCCAGCTTCGGGCTCACCGAGCAGCAGGCGCGAGACGAGGGCTTCGACGTCAATGTGGCCAAGTTCCCGTTCACCGCGAACGCCAAGGCGCACGGGCTCGGTGAGACCGCGGGGTTCGTCAAGCTGGTCGCCGACGGCAAGTTCGGCGAGTTGCTGGGCGGGCACCTGATCGGCCCGGACGTGTCCGAACTGCTGCCGGAGCTGACGCTGGCCCAGAAGTGGGATTTGACCGTCAACGAGCTGACCCGCAACGTGCACACGCACCCGACGCTGTCGGAGGCGCTGCAGGAGTGCTTCCACGGCCTGGCGGGCCACATGATCAACTTCTGACGCATGGCGCAGTCGCAGACCGAGACAGTCGTCGGCGCCATCGGCGGGGTGGTGATCGGCTACATCCTGTGGCTGGTGGGCGTCTCGATCGGCGTCACCGTTGCCACCACCGCCACGTGGTCCGTGGTCATCCTGCTCATCAGCGTGCTGGTCGGGGTCGCGGCCTGGCTCGCCGGGTGGCGGCTGCGTCGCCGCCGGGTGCACCCGTGGGCGGCATTTCTGTTCGGTCTCCCGATTCTTCCCGTGGTGCTGTCGCTTTGCGTGATCACGGTCGCCTACCTCTGAGCAGCGGCTGTTTATCCGCTGCGCGCCGGGGGTATCGGCCCACCGCCGGCATCTTCGTCGCGGGAGGCCAGAAAGAAGGACCGAGGTGACCACGCAAACAACCAACTCAAAAAACCAATTCGCGCTGGATCTGGACAGGATTCGGGACGAGGCGCGCAAGCACATGGAAGCGGGTGCCGTCACCGTAGGCAACACCATCGACATCGAGCGGCTGATGGAGAAGATCCTCGAACAGGAAGAGGAACACGCCGACGACCTGAAAGACCTGCTGGGTAGCTGACGGGTGCCATCGGAGCCGACGCGCGCTCTAGTCCGGATAGTCGAGCGGGACCTTCAGCGTGTTCAGCGTCGCCGCCAGCGCGTCGTATTGGCCCACCAGCGTCACGAACTCGATCAGCTGCGGCCGGTCGAGGTAGGCGGACAGCGACTGCCAGGTCTGCTGCGAGAGCGTGCGCGTGTCGATGAGTTCGTCCACCGCGCCAAGCAGCGTGCGGTCGCGATCGGCCAGACCGTCGGCCGCCGGACCTTCGAAGACCTTGGCCTGGGTTTCGGCGTCGACCCCGCGCCGTTTCGCGATTCGGCGATGTTGCTGCAGTTCGTACTCGCAGCCGCGCAGATGCCCGACCCGCAGGATCACCAGCTCGGCGTCCCGCCGTGGCAGCCTGCCGAAGCTCAGCAGCACCGCCCCGAACGGCAACCACGACCACAAGAGCCGCCGGTGCTGGCCCAGCGTCGTGAACAGGTGCACCTGCGGCAGCTTCATCGTGCGTGCCGCCAGCCTGGAGAATGCCCAGGTCAGCGGGCCAAGCTCGCGAAAGCCGCCGGGCGGGACGCGTTCCGGCGCCGTCACGCTTGCTTCACCAGGTACGGCGACACCGTGCTGCGATGCTCGTCGAGGTCGAGCGCGCGGCCCAGCGCGGGGAATGCGCGCTGCGGGCAGCTGTCCCGCTCGCACACCCGGCAGCCGACCCCGATCGGGGTGGCGTTGTCACCCGACAAGTCCAGTCCCTCCGAATACACAAGCCGGTTCGCGTGCCGAAGTTCGCACCCAAGCCCGATCGCGAAAGTCTTTCCCGGCTGACCATACCGGGACGCACGCCGCTCGACCGTTCGGGCCACCCACATGTAGTTGCGCCCGTCGGGCATCTGGGCGACCTGCACAAAAATCTTGCCCGGGTTGGCGAAGGTGTCGTAGACGTTCCACAACGGGCACGTGCCACCGCTGGAGGAGAAGTGAAAACCGGTGGCGGACTGACGTTTCGACATATTGCCTGCCTTGTCGACCCGCACGAAGGAAAACGGCACCCCGCGCATCGACGGCCTCTGCAGCGTCGAGAGCCGGTGACAGATCGTTTCGTAGCTCACCGAATAGAACGCCGACAACCGCTCGATGTCGTAGCGGAAGCTCTCGGTGACGTCGTGGAATTGGCGATACGGCAGCACCGCCGCGGCGGCGAAGTAGTTGGCGAGGCCGAGCCTCGCGAGCCTGCGGGACTCGTCGCTGGTGAACTTGCCTTCGTCGACCATCATGTCAATCAAATCGCCGAACTCCAGATACGCCAGTTCGGCGGCCATCTTGAAAACCTGTTGACCGGGGGAGAGGTGACCGCTCATCTCCAACGTCTTGGAGGCCGGGTCGTAGTGGTGCAGGACGGTGTCGCCGAGGTCGATCCGCTTGAGGATGTGCACTCCGTGCACGGCGGTGAGGCGGTCGGAGAGCTCGCCGGCCAGGTCGCCGCGGTGCATCCGCATGCGGATCGTGAGGTCCTCGGCGGCGGTGTCGAGCTCGTGCAGGTAGTTCTGTCGCTGATAGAAGTAGTCGCGCACCTCTTCGTGCGGCATCGTGATCGACCCGCTGCCGCTGCCGTCGCTGAACCGGTCCTCGGTGGCCGCGGCCAGCTGCGCGGTCGTGATCCGATAGCGGCGGTGCAGGTTCACCATCGCCCGGGCCAGCGTCGGATGCGCGGCCACCATGTCGGCGATCTCGGGCAGGTCGGCATCGATGTCCAGGTCGCGGTCCATCGTCACCTCGCGCAGCTCGGCGACCAAGCGGGTGTCGTCCTGCGAGGCGAAAAACGTTGCGTCGACGCCGAACACCTCGGTGATCCGCAGCAGCACCGCGACGGTCAGCGGCCGCACATCATGCTCGATCTGATTGAGGTAGCTCGGCGAGATCTCCAGCATCTGCGCGAGCGCAGCCTGGCTGAACCCGCGCTCGTTGCGCAGCTGACGCACCCGCGACCCGACGAACGTTTTCGGCACGGCGACCAGCGTACCCGCCGTGCAAAGGTGGCCTTCGCAGCATTGGCAAATCAACGGCGCTGGCAGTCAGCGAGGCGGTTTGGCATGATCGCGCTTCGGGGAGAGGAACCGCAGGAGACAAACCGATGGCCCTGGACAAAGTGATGATGCCGGTACTCGACGGCCATCCCGACGTGTTCGATCGGGAGTGGCCGTTGAGGGTTGCCGACATCGACCGCGACGGCAGGCTCCGCCTCGACGCCGCGGCCCGTCACATCCAGGACATCGGCCAGGACCAGCTGCGGCAGCTCGGCTTCGAGGAGACCCATCCGCTGTGGATCGTGCGGCGCACGATGATCGACCTGATCCGGCCCATCGAGTTCCAGGACATGCTGCGGCTGCGCCGGTGGTGTTCGGGCACGTCGAACCGGTGGTGTGAAATGCGGGTTCGCATCGACGGCCGAAACGGCGGGCTGATCGAATCCGAGGCGTTCTGGATCAACATCAACCGGGACACGCAGATGCCCTCCCGCATCGCCGACGACTTTCTCGAGGGCCTGCAGCGCACCACGAAGGTCGACCGGTTGCGCTGGAAGGCCTACCTGAAGGCAGCCGCGCGCGAGACCGCCGACCAGATCCGCGAATACCCGATCCGGTTCACCGACATCGACCTGTTCGACCACATGAACAACGCTGTCTACTGGAGCGTCGTGGAGGACTACCTGTCGGCCTCCGGTGACATGCTGCGGGGGCCGATACGGGTCACGCTCGAACACGAGGCGCCGATCGCGCTGGGAGACAAGCTCGAGATCCTCGCCCACGTCCACCCGCCGGGTTCGACCGACCAATTCGGCGAAGAGCTTGCCAAGAAGAGTGTTACAACCCTCACATATGCGGTGGGCGACGAGGTCAAGGCGATCGCGTCGATCTTCGCCCTGTCCTGATCCCGCTTCCCCCAGATCATCGCGTTGACCTGCGGAGATGAAGTTACGAGCCGGTAGGCTCTGAACCGGTTAAGCACATAGCTGCCTTCGCAACCTTGGCAAAATCGGGCAATGCCCTTACTGAAATTGGCAAGTGAAACGGTTGGACCTGCGCATATAGCCCGTGGCACCGTTGAGTTAGCACATCAGTGAGGCCGCTGACGCGTTAACAAGCCGGGAGGTCGGCAACGCACCGGCTGTTTGTAGACACAAAGGTTTGTACACCAAGGTTCGTAGACACAAAGGAGCAGCCCAATGCCCACCGTCGGGAAGCCGAAGACAGCCGAGCAGATCCAACACGATTGGGACACCAATCCCCGCTGGAAGGACGTCACCCGCAACTACACCGCCCAGGACGTCGTGGCGCTGCAGGGCACCGTCGTCGAGGAGCACACGCTGGCTCGCCGCGGCGCGGAGATCCTGTGGGAGCAGCTGTACGACATGGAGTGGGTGAACGCGCTGGGCGCGCTGACCGGCAACATGGCGGTCCAGCAGGTCCGTGCGGGCCTGAAGGCGATCTACCTGTCCGGCTGGCAGGTCGCCGGCGACGCCAACGTTGCGGGCCAGACCTATCCCGACCAGAGCCTGTACCCGGCCAACTCCGTCCCGACGGTCGTGCGCCGGATCAACAATGCGCTGCTGCGCGCCGACGAGATCGCCAAGGTGGAGGGCGACAGGTCGGTCGACAACTGGCTGGTGCCGATCGTTGCCGACGGCGAGGCCGGGTTCGGCGGCGCACTCAACGTGTACGAGCTGCAGAAGGCCATGATCGCCGCAGGCGTCGCGGGGTCGCACTGGGAAGATCAGCTGGCTTCGGAGAAGAAGTGCGGTCACCTGGGTGGCAAGGTGCTCATCCCGACCCAGCAGCACATCCGCACGCTCACCTCCGCGCGGCTGGCGGCCGACGTCGCCGATGTGCCGACCGTCGTGATCGCCCGCACCGATGCCGAGGCTGCGACGCTGATCACCTCCGACGTCGACGAGCGCGACCGCCAGTTCATCAGCGGTGAGCGCACTGCGGAAGGTTTCTACCGCACCAAGAACGGCATCGAGCCGTGCATCGCGCGGGCCAAGGCCTACGCGCCGTACGCCGACCTGATCTGGATGGAGACCGGCACGCCGGACCTCGAGGTCGCCAAGCAGTTCTCGGAGGCGGTGAAGGCCGAGTTCCCCGACCAGATGCTGGCCTACAACTGCTCGCCGTCGTTCAATTGGAAGAAGCACCTGGACGACGCGACCATTGCCAAGTTCCAGAAGGAGCTCGCGACAATGGGATTCAAGTTCCAGTTCATCACGCTGGCCGGCTTCCACGCCCTGAACTACTCGATGTTCGACCTGGCCTACGGCTACGCCCGCAACCAGATGTCGGCCTACGTCGAGCTGCAGGAGCGCGAGTTCGCCGCCGAGGAGCGCGGTTACACCGCGACCAAGCACCAGCGCGAGGTGGGTGCGGGGTACTTCGACCGGATCGCCACCACAGTCGATCCGCGGTCGTCGACCACGGCGCTGACCGGCTCGACCGAAGTTGGTCAGTTCCACTGAGTTGACAGCACAGGCCCCGCCCGGCGATGTTGGGCGGGGCCTGATGCTGTGTGAGGAGATGCCGTGAGCGACGTAATCGAACGGGTAGGTGTCATCGGCGCCGGGCAGATGGGCGCGGGCATCGCCGAAGTGTCGGCCCGGGCCGGCGTGGACGTGCTCGTGTTCGAGACCACCGACGCGCTGGTCGCGGCGGGCCGGGCCCGCATAGTGAAGTCGCTGGAGCGCGGCGTCAGCGCCGGCAAGATCACGGAGCGGGAACGAGACCAGGCGGTTGCGAGGCTGCGGTTCACCACCGATCTCGCCGACATGGCCGACCGCCAGCTGGTGATCGAGGCGGTGATCGAGGACGAGGCCGTCAAGGCGCAGATCTTCGCCGAACTGGACCGGGCGATCGGCGACCCCGATGCTGTGCTGGCGTCCAACACCTCAAGCATCCCGATCATGAAACTGGCTGCGGCGACAAAGAATCCGGGCCGTGTGCTGGGGCTGCACTTCTTCAACCCGGTGCCGGTGCTGCCGTTGGTCGAGTTGGTCAGCACGCTGGTCACTGCGCAGCGCGCCGCGGCACGGACCGAGCAGTTCGCGAGCTCGGTGCTGGGCAAGCAGGTGGTGCGGTGCAGCGATCGGTCGGGTTTCGTGGTCAACGCGCTGCTGGTGCCGTATCTGCTCTCGGCGATCCGGATGGTGGAAGCCGGTTTCGCGACCGTCGAGGACATCGACAAGGCCGTGGTGGCCGGCCTATCGCATCCGATGGGTCCGCTGCGGCTGTCCGACCTCGTCGGGCTCGACACGCTGAAGCTGATCGCGGACAAGATGTTCGAGGAATTCAAGGAGCCGCACTACGGCGCGCCACCGCTGCTGCAGCGGATGGTCGAGGCGGGCATGCTCGGCAAGAAGTCCGGCAAGGGCTTCTACTCCTACGCGACCAAGTAGGCCCACCCCGGCCGGCCTAGGAGTCGGTCAGGCGCTTCTTCTCGGCCTCGACGTCGAATTTCGCCGGCGGCCAAGACAAGCCGAGGCTTCCGAGGGCATCGACCAGGAGCTCGGTGACGGCGAGCCTGCTGTACCACTTCTGGTCGCACGGGACGACGTACCACGGCGCGTGCGGGGTCGAGGTGTTATCCAGCATGGCCTGGTAGGCCTTCACGTACTTCGGCCAGAGCCTTCGCTCATCGACGTCTTTCGGGTTGTACTTCCAGTACTTGTCGGGCCGCTCCAGCCGCTCCTTGAGCCGTCTCTTCTGCTCCCGGGGCGAGAGGAGCAACGCGACCTTGACCAAGGTCATCCCGCCGTCGACGAGTTGTCTCTCGAATGCGTTGATCTCGTCGTAGCGCGCGCCCCACACCTCGGGCGGCACGAGAGAATGGACGCGGACGACCAAGACGTCCTCGTAGTGGGAGCGATCGAACACGCCGATGTGCCCGGCCGGCGGCAACGCGCGCCACACACGCCACAGGTAGTGGTGCTTTCTCTCCTCCTCGGTCGGAACCCCGAAGGCCGTGTAGCAGATGCCCATCGGATTGCCAGCGCCGACAACGTGTTTGACGATGCCGCCCTTGCCTGCGGTGTCCATCCCCTGCAACACCAGCAACACCGATCTGGGATCGCCTTCTTTGCCGTTGGCGTACAGCAGTTCCTGCAGCGCGGCGTAGCGCTCGTTGCGCTCGGCCTGCAGCCGGGGCACGTCATCCTTCGACCCGGTGAAGCCCGGCGTCGCAGCGGTGTCGATGTCCGCCACGTTGTCGCCCGCGATGAACGCGAGCAACTTACGTGGGTCGTGCCTCCACAGATCCGGCATACCGGCAGACCAGTCAGCCGGGTCGCGCGGACGGCAGGATCGGTGTCGGATGTGGCTGAGCGTTGAACTTCTCCAGTGATCCGTTGACCTCGACGATGCCGCACAACGCGTTCCAGCACAGCATCGTCAGATAGTCGATCAGCTCGTCTGAGCTCATGCGCGGATACGACATCCACGAGTGGGTGGCCAACTGCACGCCGCCGACGATCATGTACGCCCACGGCTCGACGCCGCCGGTGTGCATGCCGGCCTCCTGCATGCGCCGGCGCAGCATCACCGCAAGCATGCCGGCGATGATCCGCTCCGAGTCGGCGATGACCTTGCTCTTGCTGGCCGAGCTGTTGGCCATCACAAAGCGGTACGGTTCGGGTTCGGCCGCGACGGTTTCGACGTACACGCGGATGATCTCGCGGGTGAGGTCGAAACCGTCGAGGTTGGACGACAGCGCCGCGGCCATGTTCGGGATCAGCGTGGTCTGCGCGAACCGCATCATGACCGCAGTCGTCAGATCGTTCTTGTCGACGAAGTAGCGGTACAGAACGGTTTTCGAGACACCGATCTCAGCGGCGATCTCGTCCATGCTGACGTAGCGCCCCCGCCGGCGGATGGCCTCGAGCGCGCCGTCGACCAACTCGTTGCGGCGCTCCACCTTGTGTCGGTGCCATCGCCGCTTACGGCCGTCGATTTTGACCGTTGCCTGCGGGATTTGATCTGCCACCGTCGCGGATGTCCGTTCACTAGTCCATCCCGATACTACGGCGCGGCTCAACCGGCCGACGGATCACATCGCCTCACCAGCAATTCCTGGATGATGGTGTGGTGGTCCACCGAGCGATTCCGCAACGCGACATGTTCGCGGTCGACGCGAGCGCCGACGCCGAGCGCCGCCGCGCGCTGCGCCGGATGAAGCTGGTGGCGCTGAGCTTCCTCATCGGGGCGACCGTGCTTTTCCTCGTCTGCCGGTGGGCTCAGGCACACGCGGCCCCCGCCTGGGTCGGCTACGTCGGCGCGGCGGCCGAAGCCGGCATGGTGGGCGCACTGGCGGACTGGTTCGCGGTCACCGCGCTGTTCAGGCATCCGCTGCGGATTCCGATCCCGCACACGGCGATCATCAAGCGCAAGAAGGACCAGCTCGGCGAGGGCCTCGGCACGTTCGTCCGGGAGAACTTCATGTCGCCCGACGTGGTGGAGAACAAGCTGCGCGACGCGCAGGTCGCCAGCCGGATGGGCAAATGGCTCTCGGACCACAGCCACGCCACCCGGGTGGCGAGCGAGACCGCGACCGTGCTGCGGGTGCTGGTGGAGATGCTTCGCGACGAGGACGTGCAGCACGTCCTGGACCGAATGCTCATCAGGCGCATCGCCGAGCCGAAATGGGGTCCGCCGGTGGGCCGGGTGCTCGCCACGCTGCTCGCGGAGAACCGGCAGGAAGCGCTGATCCAGCTGCTGAGCGACCGGGCGTTCCAGTGGTCACTGAATGCCGGCGAGACGATCCACCGCGTGGTGATCCGGGACGCGCCGAGCTGGTCGCCGCGGTTCGTAGACGAACTCGTCGCGGATCGCATCCACCGCGAGCTGATCGAGTTCACGGACAAGGTCCGTCGCAACCCCGACCACGAGGTGCGACGGTCGGCCACGAGGTTCCTCTTCGACTTCGCCGACGACCTGCAGCACGACGAGACCACGATCGCCCGGGCCGAGGCGGTCAAGGAGCAGCTGCTGGCCCGCGACGAGGTGACCAACGCGGCGGGCACCGCATGGCGGGCGGCGAAGCGGATGATCCTGGAATCGGTCGACGACCCGTCCAGCGCGCTGCGCACCCGCATCGCCGACTCGGTGGTGCGCATCGGCGAATCGCTGCGCGACGACGCCGACCTGCGCGACAAGGTCGACGACTGGATCGTGCGGGCCGCACAGCACCTGGTCAGCGAATACGGGGTGGAGATCACCACGATAATCACCGACACCATCGAGCGCTGGGACGCCGAGGAGGCCAGCCGGCGCATCGAGTTGCATGTCGGGCGCGATCTCCAATTCATCCGCATCAACGGCACCGTCGTGGGCTCGCTCGCCGGGCTGGTGATCTACACGGTCGCACAGCTACTTTTCTAAGAGAACGCTAACTAAGTGCTTGCAAAAGTTAGCACCGGCGCCTAGTGTGGTGGTTGTCCGTGCTGACACCCGTGCGTCAAGGTGGTAAATCATGCCCCCGCAAGAGGCAGACATCGCCGCTGTGGTGACGAACGCCGCCCAGGACATCGGCAGCTTCATCAGGGCGCAGCGTGAGGCGGCGCAGGTGTCGGTACGGCAGTTGGCCGAAAAGGCCGGTGTCAGCAATCCGTATCTCAGCCAGATCGAGCGCGGATTGCGCAAACCCTCTGCCGACGTGCTCGCCCAGATCGCCAAGGCGCTCCGGGTGTCCGCCGAGGTGCTCTACATCAGGGCCGGGATTCTCGAGCCCGCCGAGACCAATGCGGTGCGCGACGCCATCATCACCGACACGGCGATCACCGAGCGGCAGAAGCAGGTAATGCTCGACATCTACTCCTCGTTTTGCCAACAGAACGAAGCTGCCCGTGAGGAGTCGACAACTGCCTGACCGCGCGACAGTGTTGTGCAAACCTACCCATTAGATGAGCCACTGAACTTAGATGAGCCACTGAACTGAAAGGAATCATGATGGCCGAACGAAACACCCCCACCGTTGACGATCTGAAGGCTCCGCTGCTCGCCGCAGTGGGTGCCGCCGATTTTGCCCTCGAGCGGGTCAACGAGATCGTCATCGCATTGCGCGAGCGCGCCGAGGAGGCCCGCACCGATGCGAGCAGCCGGGCGCAGGAGACCCGTGACCGGCTGACCAAGCTGCAGGAGGACCTGCCCAAGCGGGGCGAAGAGCTGCGCGGCCGGCTGAGCGGCGATGAGCTGCGCAAGGCCGCCGAGGGCTACCGGGAGCAGGCCACCGAGGTGTACCAGAGCCTGGTCGAGCGTGGCGAGGCGGCGCTGGAGCGGCTGCGCAGCCAACCCGGGTTCGAGGAGAGCCGGGCCCGCGCCGAGCAGGCCCTCAGCGACACCGTCGAACTGACCCAGGAGGCGCTGGGCAACGTCGCGAGCCAGACCCGCGCGGTCGGGGAGCGCGCCGCCAAGCTGATCGGGCGCGAGGGGAAGGCCGAGTCCGCCGCCAAGAAGGCGCCGGCCAAGACGGCCGCGCCGGCCAAGAAGGCCGCGCCGGCCAAGAAGGCTCCTGCCAAGAAGGCTCCTGCCAAGAAGGTCACACAGAAGTAGTCAGGTCGACGACCGGGGCGGTGCCCGCATAGGCTAGTCCGCATGATGCTGGCTGGCCTGGCGGACACCGTCCTGAACGTTCTGCGTATCGCGGTCCTGATACTGGCGGTGTACGCATTCGTCCACGCCGCGCTGCAGCGTGGTGACGCCTACACCGCCGCCGAAAAGCTGACCAAGCCGGTATGGCTTTTGATCCTCGGCGCCGGGGTGCTGCTGGCGCTCGTCCTTGGCGTCACCGGTATCGCCATCGCTGCCGTGGCGGCCGGGATCTACCTCGTCGACGTCCGGCCCAAACTGCTCGAGATTCAAGGCAAATCGCGGTAGTCGATGCGCTCCGCCCTGCTGGCCTCGGCGGCGGCCGCGGTCGCCCTGCTGGCTTCAGCGGCCGCCGCGGTCGCGCTGCTAGCCGGCGCGCCCGCCCACGCCGCACCCCCGGTGCCGCCGCCGCCGTACATCGACCGCACCCAGTGGGTGCCGTCGGGGAGCGGCCTCTCGAGCCTGCACGTGTACCCCACGCAGGCGGGCCGCGTGGCGTCGACGGAGTTCGTCAGCCCTAACGAGGCGTGGCGCGAGGTGCTGGCCGACACCCCGGACGCCGACACCCCCGGCATGCGCGCCCAGTTCGCCTGCCACTGGGTGCTCGCCGAGGCGGCAGAGCCCGGCAAGGTCAGCTGGAACCTCGAACCCTGGCGTCCGGTGGTCGACGACGCCACGATGTTCTCCAGCGGCTGCAACCCCGGCGGTCCCGAAGAACCGTCGTGACGTCGCGGGGGGACGTCGCGAGGCTCGTCGACCACACCCTGCTCAAGCCCGAGGCCATGGCCGCCGATGTCGCGGCGTTGGTGGCCGAGGCCGTCGAGCTCGGCACGTTCGCGGTCTGCGTGTCGCCCTCGATGGTGCCCGTCGCGGTCACGGCGCTGCGCAGCGGCGGGCCGGTGATCGCCGCGGTGGCGGGATTTCCGTCCGGCAAGCATCTCACCGCGATCAAGGCCGGGGAGGCCGCCCGCGCGGTGGCCGCGGGCGCGGCCGAGATCGACATGGTCATCGACGTCGGGTCGGCGCTGGCCGGCGAGTTCGATGCCGTGCGCGGCGACATCGCCGGCGTGCGCGCGGCGATCCCCCAGGCCACGCTGAAGGTGATCGTCGAGTCCGCGGCGCTTCTGAGCCTGCCCGGCGGCGGGGCCGCCACCCTTGCCGCGGCGTGCCGCGCCGCCGAAGACGCCGGCGCGAACTTCGTCAAGACCTCCACCGGCTTTCACCCCAGCGGCGGCGCATCGGTGACCGCCGTAGGGCTGATGGCCGACACCGTCGGGGGCCGGCTGGGCGTGAAGGCCAGCGGCGGCATCCGCACCGCGGCCGACGCGCTCGCGATGCTGCGCGCCGGCGCGACCCGGCTGGGGCTGTCCGGCACCCGAGCGGTGCTCGACGGGTTATAGGTTGGCTCTAGGTCGGCTGCAGGTCGGCGCAGGTCGGCTACAGGTTGGCGAAACAGGGATCCTGGCTGCCCTGCGGAATCGACGCGTTCTGCGTCGAAAAGTGCGCCACCACACCGTCATTCGTCACCTGCACGCTGTCGGCGTGGATGCCCAGCGGGTAGTTGTTGGTCAGCTCGCTGGTGAACGTGTCCAACGCGGGCTGCACCGACTCGCTCGGCAGCGTGACGCCCAACCCGGTCAGGCTGACCACCTGTAGCGAAACCCCGTTGTTGACGACCTGCGGCTTGGCGGTGATGCTGCCCAGGCCGCCCTGCAACTCGATCGTGCCGTCGCTCGGGTTGGTCTTGACGCCGCTGACGAAGCTGCCGAACAGCGGGATCGCGTTCTGAACGGTCTGCTTGATGCCGTCCGAGGACCAGCTGATCGTCGCGCCGAGCGCGCCGATCGTGCCCTTGCTGTTCGCGTTCCCCTGCAGCCGCACATCGTTGATGTTCACGTCGGCCTTCATGCCCTTGGCGGCGCGAATCTGGTTGCCTGCGGTCTGGATCGAGATGTTGTCGTAGTGGCCCGCCATGTGCTGCAGCAGAAACGGGGCCGGGCCGAACGAGACGGTGGCCTTGTCCTGCACCACACATTCGGCCGCCGCGGCCACGACGCCATCGGCGCGGTGACGGGCGTAGAGCTCGCCGGCGAGCAGCCCCGCGGCGATCAACGCGATCACGATCACGAGGATCAGCACGATCGACAACGGGTCGCCCAGACGGAACCGACGGCGTCTTGGTGTCACCGGTTCACCCGTGCCCTTCCCCGCCGCCGTCGAGGCCCGCGGAAACTGCTGCGTCGGCCTGTCCATCGGGCTGCCCGGACGCGGGATGTACTGGGTAGGAGGCTCCGGGGGAGGCGCCGAGCGGGGGGGCCGAGCCCAGACCGTCGGATCCCCGTGCGGCGGTCCCTGCGGGTTCGTCATCCGCGCGATTCTGCCCTATCGACCTGAGCGATCCGTGAGCGGTTGCGCAACACCGCAAGTGTGTCGCGGGCCGAAGCGACCTGAGCCAGGTCGATGTCGACGACGACGAGCCGCGGGCCGTCGGCCGCCTCGGCCACCACCTCGCCGAAGGGAGATGCCACCAGGCTGCCGCCGGCACCCGTCGGCGCCGTGGCCGCGGCCACCTCGTCGCCGGGGTACGCCTGGCCCGCGGCGGCCACAAAGCTGGTCGAATCGAGCGCGCGGGCGCGGCACAGCAGCCGCCACTGGTCGAGCTTGCCCGGTCCCGAGCCCCACGACGCGCTCACCGTGACCAATTGGGCACCCGCCAGCGCAAGCTCGGTGTACAGGGGCGGGAAGCGGATGTCGTAGCAGGTCGTCAACCCGACCCCCACCCCGTCGACCTCGATGAGCACCGGCTCGCGTCCGGGCGCCACCGTGCGCGACTCCGTGAAGCCGAACGCGTCGTAGAGGTGGATCTTGTCGTAGTGCGTGTCGATCCCCAGGCCGGTCGCGATCAGCGTGTTGGTCACGCGTCCGTCGGGGCCCGGGCAGAACATGCCCGCGACCACGGCGATGCCGGCCTTGGCGGCGATCTCGCGCACCCGCGACGCCCACGGCCCGTCAAGCGGCTCGGCGACCGGCTTCAGCGGCACGCCAAAGCGGCACATCGTCGCCTCCGGGAACACCACGAGCCGCGCCCCGGCGCCGGCCGCACGCGTGGCGTAGTCGTCGACCAACCCCAGGTTGGCCGCCGGGTCCGCGCCGCTGGAGATCTGCGCCAATGCAATCCGCATGCCGGTAAGGCTAGAGGCCGTCGCGGTCGGGTGTCTCAGGCATTTTCCGCGATCCACAGCGTCGTGAAGCGCTGTTCTGCCGTCACCAGCTCGGCAAGCTTGCCGCCGATGAAGGTCTCGAGTTTGCCGCCCACCAACGGGATGCCGACCTCGACGGTCGCGGTGAACGTCAGCCGGGAACCGGTCTCCGCCGGCGCGAGCTTCGCCGTGCCGACGACCGACACCGGCGCGCCGGGCACCGTGCCGCTCACCTCGGCGTGCGCCCTGCCGTCCGCGACCGCGCTCCACGACTCGCTGCGGACGATCGCCAGATCGCCGGGGTGGAACTGGGTGACCACGGCCGGCAGCCGGTCGGGCCGCAACGCCTGGGTGGTCGCGACGATCAGCCTGCCATCGCCCTCGACGACCATCGAATCGAGGGTGGCGGAGTCCGCCCCCGAGTCGGCCAGGCGCGCCAGCCAGTACTCCTCGTCGCTGAACGCGGCGTGGACCAGTTCGACACCGACGGGATACGAGGCCGACAAGTCGAATGAACGCGGCATAGCTGGTCAGGCTACCGTTAGCGGTCGTGGCCGACGGGCAGAAGCAATTCGCCGGGGCGCTGGTGGCCGAGGACGTGCCCCTGGCACCGTTGACCACGCTGCGGATCGGCCCGGTGGCACGTCGGTTGATCACTTGCGGCACAACGGATCAGGTGATCGCGGTACTGCGTGCGCTGGACAACGACCCGCCGGGGCCCGTGCTGGTGCTGGCCGGCGGGTCGAACGTGTTGATCGCCGAACAGCTGAGGGATCTGACCGTGGTGCGGCTGGCCAACGCGGGGATCCGCATCGAGGGCGCCACGCTGCGCGCCGAGGCCGGCGCCGTGTGGGACGACGTGGTCTCCGCGGCGGTGCGGTACGGCCTGGGCGGGCTGGAGTGCCTGTCCGGGATCCCCGGCTCCGCCGGCGCGACGCCGGTGCAGAACGTCGGCGCGTACGGAGTGGAGGTTGCCGACACGCTGCGACGGGTGCGGCTTTTAGACCGGCGCGACGGGCAGGTGCGCTGGGCGGACCCCGACGAGCTCGGGTTCGGCTACCGGCGCAGCGTGCTGAAGGACTGCGCGGACGCGGTGGTGCTCGAGGTGGAGTTCGGCCTGTACGCCGACGGCCGCAGCGCGCCGCTGCGCTACCGCGAGCTGGTCACCGCGCTCGGTGCGTCCGAGGGTGAGCGCGCAGCGCCCGGCGGGGTCCGCGAGGCTGTGCTGGC
>Ga0209656_10000190_pt1 | contig 40259 bp, 39 predicted proteins | sample BogFormECP12_OM2_FD_188239 | JGI IMG/M metagenome (GOLD analysis project Ga0209656, IMG submission 188239) | Bog forest soil microbial communities from Calvert Island, British Columbia, Canada - ECP12_OM2 (SPAdes) (version 2) | ecosystem: Environmental > Aquatic > Freshwater > Wetlands > Bog ...
ACATCCCGACCCCCCACCACCACATCCCACAACCCCTCCGGCGAACACACCCCACCCGGAAACCGACACCCCATCCCCACCACCGCCACCGGCGCGTTTTGCGGCGCATTTGTAGGTGCCGATAACTCGCGATTCTGACGACGCAGCTCGGCGTTCTCTTTCGCTGCCAGACGAAGTGCTGCGACAAGCTCATCGGCCGCTACAGACACGTTGTCCCCTCTCCGTGTTAGAGACCTTTACTTTTCTTGTCGTCAGGGTGCTGGGCAGTGGACCGAAGTTTGGTGGTCAAAGTAGTCTCCCGTGGCGCAATGGGGACAAATGCCCCAGACGCCGGCCAAGCTCCGACGCAGGCTTCGCGGCCCGTGGTGATGAGGCGCCGACGAGGCTAAGGAGGTTGTGGGTCACTCATACCGTGGCTAGTCATGTTGGCTCGGGCAAACGGTCGCCAGCGACGTTTGCCGCAGCTGACAGCCTAAACCTGGGATGGGCCGAGTCGATTCCCGGACGATCTCGTACGTTCGAGCGGGGGCTCCGTCGTCCGCGCGAAATCACCGAGGCATGTGTATGACGATTCCTTCTTGGACCACCGTTGCTACCAATTGGCCGTCGCGGTTAAAAAAGTTCCCGGTGCCGAGGCCGCGGGAGTCGGCTGCCGCCGGGGAGGACGTCGAGTACAGCACCCAGTCATCGAAGCGGACCTGGCGGTGAAACCAGATTGAGTGGTTGACCGAGGCAGCGAAGACGTGGTCGTAGCCCCACGACAACCCATGTGTTGCGATGATCGAATCAAGGGGCGCGGCGTCCGACGAGTACACCATTGCAGCGGTGTGCAACAGTGGGTCGTCGGGCATCTCGCCGCTCGCGCGCAGCCACACCCGGTTGTAGTCGAGCCGCTCCCCCTTATCGCGCATCACCCAGGTCGGGTCGTTGGCATAACGCACTTCGATCGGCCGCAATGCGTTCATGATCTCGGGGACGACGTCTTCGTAGCCATGTAGCAGCTCGTCGACCGAGGGCAACATGTGCGGATCCGGCACCTTCGGCGGCGTAACGCCGTGCTCAAGACCCCGGCCACCGGATACATAGGAGATCATCGCCGAGGCCAGCAATGTGTCGTCCTGCATCGCATCGACCCGCTGATTGGCGAACCGGCGCTCATCACGCAGCCGGACCACCCGGTATTGGATGTCCTTCTTCGGGTCGCCGCCGGCGATGAAATGCACTTGGAGCGCAGCCGGCGGCACCTTGTGGGTCAGCACCTGGCTACCGGCGATCAGCGCCTGCGCCATCAGCTGGCCGCCATACGTGCGTCCCGGGTTCTTGGTCGGGTGCGATCCGAGGAAGGTGAGCTCATCGACGCGATCGAGATCCAGGATCGTCAGCAACTGCTCGAAGTCACTGGCCAACGGTGTCCCTCCTACGAGTTGCTCTACCCGATCCGGTGCACATGAACCTTATTGGTGGAGCAGCCGGCCGGGAAGTTTTCGCTGCTCGACAGTGCCGCAATGCCCTAGCCAGATCCCAGTTCGACCGGGATATCAGGCTCGCCGGGCGCGACGCGATCACCCGCAATGTCACCCCCCGCGCCACTCGTTTGTGTTAATCGACTCCTTGCACTTGTCAGCTGCGCGGGCGTCCGCCGGTATCGACCTGGGCGTAGCGTCGTTCGCCTGCCCCGAATTGGCGGATTCCTTCGAAGGTCTCCCCGGTGTGCAAGGTCGCCATTCCGTGCAGATATTCCCTGGTGAGCGCGTCGGGTAGTTGTCGTTCCCACTGTTCATAACTCGACCTTCGGTCGCTCCGCATGGCGGGCCTGCGGGTACGCGGCAATCTCGTGTGCCAGCGCGAGCGCCGCCTTCAGAGTTTGACCCGGCTCCACCAGCCGGTTAACGAGGCCCATCCGCAATGCCTCCTCGCCGCCCACGGCGCGGCCGGTCAGGATCAGGTCGAGTGCGTGGCTGTGGCCGATCAGTCTGGGGAGCCGCACGGTGCCGCCGTCCATCAATGGGATGCCCCACCGCCGGCAGTAGACCCCAAACACGGTGTCGGCAGATGCAATTCGAAGGTCGCACCGACAGGCCAATTCGAGCCCACCGGCAACCGCGAGTTTCTCGATCGCGGCAATCACCGGTTTGGAGAGCAGCATGCGAGTGGGGCCGACTGGCCCGTCGCCGTCCACCTCGACCCGGTTGACCCGCTCACCGCCGGGTTCGTTCATCGCTTTGAGGTCCGCGCCGGCACAAAACCTGCCGCCCGCACCGGTCAGGACCGCTACCGAGAGTCCGGGATCTTCGTCGAATCGGCGCATCGCGTCGGCCACGGCTTCGGCAGTCGGCCGGTCGATCGCATTGCACACTTCTGGACGGTCGATCGTGATGACGACGACCGGGTCGTCGGTTTCGTAATGGACCGTCATGGTCGCTGCCCTGTCTCAGTCAACAGCGCGAGGCGTTGATCCAGGGCGTCGTGGAAGTGCCCAATAGCGCTTTCATGCCGTCCGAATTCCACGAAGGCATTCGCGCCGGCGCGTAATCCGCGCTGCACGCCGGCCGACATCTCGTTGTCCTCCACGGCACCGCGCTGGAGCAGGGTGGGCGCGGTCGCATCGCCCTGTCGGGCGAGCGTGGTCGTAACCGCTTCCGCGATCTCGGCTGTGGAGAGGTTATAGGTGGTAATTCGCGAGTGGTCGACATCGATCGGGTCGACGACGATCACGATCACTTGATCCGGAAAAGTTCCCAACATCACGTTCGGGAAGAGCTGATAGACAAACGTCGCGCGCCGCTCAGTTGTCCACAGCGCCTCCGGGCGGTCTCGGAGCCTTTCTATGTTGCGGAATGGGAACGTGATTCGACTGTTGGGACCGAACATTTCCACCACGTTCAGATCGTCGTACTGCAGCGGGAAGAACGTCTCACGGTGGGTTGAGCGAATGTGATAGCCCTCCAGGAATTGCTCGACGAGCACCTTCCAATTGGTCTGCAGCACAACAGAGTTCTCGCTGGCCATCCGCTTCGCTGGCGATAGTTTGTCGCGCCAAGGACTCCCGTCGCTCAGTTCTGCCATCGCTTCCTCAGCGCAACCCCGCAACGAATTATGTGCCATATCCAGCTCCAACGCGCCGATGACGATGAGGCCAGCGGCTTCCCTGCTCGTCACTTCGACGAGGCCACGTGTCGAGGGGTTCAGATCCGGGAAGGCGTCTGCGTGGGGAACATGGGCAAGCGAGCCATCGAGGCGATAAGTCCAGCCGTGGTAACGGCACACCAGCGCATGCGAGCACCCGGTGCCTTCGACGAGAGCCATCCCGCGATGACGGCAGGCGTTGCGGAATACCCGTGCACGCCCATCGTTGCCACGAACCGCGCACAGGGGCGTCCCGAAGCAGACACGTTCAACGTGGTCGCCCGTGTTTGGGATAGCCGCCGACGGAATGAGCACGCTGGGAAGCGAACGCAGCAAGCGCAGTTCATCCGCGAATCGTCCGGGGTCGAGGTAGTTTTCGACCGGTTCTCGCCACGCCTCACCTTCATCGGTCGTCCCCGCGTCGATATGAGCGAGCACGCGGCGCACTATCTCCACATCGTCTGCGACCAACGCTTCTGCCGAGGGACTCACGGTGCGCCTCCTGCCGGGTTGATGGCTGCACTTCAGCAAAACGGTATTCCGAAATTGAAGTGAAGTCAATTTATTTTTTGATACGCTTGCGCCGTGACGACTACAGCCGGGCCGAGAACGCAGAAGGGGCGTGCGACACGCGAACGCTTGCTCGCGTGTGCCCGCGACATAGCAATCGCCAACAACGGCCATCTCGAGATAGCTTGGGTCGCAGAGGCTGCGGGCGTCGTACCGAGCCTGGTTAATCGCTACTTCGGGTCACGAGCCGGACTCGTCAGCGCACTGCTGGACGACTTCTTCACCCGTCTACGCACCGAGGTTATTGACCTCGACCTCGACGATCAGGGCACGTGGGCACGGCACGAGCGCATCCGCCTCGACAAGGGTGTGCACTTCCACTACACCGATCCTGCCGCTGTGATCATCTACACCTGTTTATCTCGCAACCCCGAAGTCGCGTTGACCGAGAACCGGCACATCGACAGGGTCGTTAAACACGCTGCCGCCAACATTCGCCGCGGCCAAAAGCGTGGCGAGCTACCGTCATCCATCGATCCCGAACTGGCCGGCGCAGCGATGTTCGGCGCGATGCAGCGGGTTATGGTGACCGCGCTGGGCCGCACACCGCGTCCGCGGCCCGATCGCGTCGTCGAAATCCTCTGGCGGCAGGTCGCCGCCGCCGTCGAGATCGACCCGTACGCCGCAACCAGCTAGAACGCTTCTTCGCGCAGGTCCATGATCGCCAGATCGACATTTGCGGCGATTCCACGATCGGCGGTCAGTCGCGGCAACATGTTCTTGACGAAAAAGTTTGCCGCAGCCACCTTTCCGTTGTAAAAAGCGCGATCGGCCGTCGCCGGGTCGCGATCGAGCGCTGCCAGCGCGATCTCGGCCTGCCGGAGCAACAGCCATCCGATCAGCAGATCGCCGACGGCGAGCAGGAATGGCACGGACTCCAAGCCCACTCGGTAGAGTTCGCGAGCGCTCTGCTGGGAATCGACCAGATAACCAGTCATGGTGTTGACCCAGGCTTGCAGGTCATCGAGCGCGGTGGTCAGCCGCTGGCGCGCATCGGCGAGTTCGGGACGGGCATCGTCGCTCTCGACGAATGCCTCGATCTGCTTGACGAGATGTTGCAGCGCCACGGCGTGGTCGCGAACGATCTTGCGGAAGAAGAAGTCCTGCGCCTGGATCGCGGTGGTGCCCTCGTAGAGACTGTCGATCTTGGCGTCCCGGATGTACTGCTCGATGGGGTAATCCTGCAGGAAACCGGACCCACCGAACGTTTGCAGCGATTCGGTCAATGTTTGATAGGCCCGCTCGGAACCCACGCCCTTCACGATCGGCAGCAGGAAATCGTTGACCCGCTCCGCCAACTGCGCATCGGCCCCGGACACGACCGCGGCCGCCGCCGCGTCCTGATGGGCGGCGGTGTAAAGATACAGCGCGCGTAGGCCTTCGGCGTAGGCTTTCTGGGTCATCAGCGCCCGGCGCACATCGGGGTGGTGGATGATAGTGACCCGCGGCGCGGTCTTGTCCGTCATCTGGGTGAGGTCGGCCCCCTGAACCCGGGTCTTGGCGTAGTCCAACGCATTCAAGTAGCCCGTCGACAGCGTCGCAATAGCTTTGGTACCCACCATCATTCGCGCGTACTCGATGACCTTGAACATCTGCGCGATGCCGTTGTGGGTGTCCCCCACCAGAAATCCCGTCGCCGGCACTCCGTGCTGGCCGAACGTCAGCTCACATGTGGCCGAAACCTTCAGGCCCATCTTGTGTTCCAGCCCGGTGACGAATGCCCCGTTGCGTTCCCCTGGCTCGCCGGTTTGCGGGTCGAGCAGGAATTTGGGCACCACAAACAGGCTCAGTCCCTTGGTACCCGGTGCGGCGCCCTCGGGCCGGGCCAGCACCAGGTGCAGGATGTTCTCGAACAAGTCGTCGGTGTCACCGTTGGTGATGAACCGCTTGACGCCGTCGATATGCCACGTGCCGTCGCCCTGATCGATGGCTTTGGTGCGGCCGGCGCCCACGTCGGAACCGGCGTCGGGTTCGGTGAGCACCATGGCGGCGCCCCAGTTGCGGTCGATCGCCAGCGATGCCCAATGCCGTTGCTGCTCATTGCCAATGCCGTAGAGGATGTTCGCCATAAACGGACCCGCCAGGAACATGAACACCGGCGGGTTTGCGCCGAGCACCAGCTCATTGATAGCCCATTGCACCATCGACGGCGCCGGCACACCGCCGACGTCTTCGTTCAGCCCGACCCGGAACCACTCGCCGTCGCGCCACGCGGACAGCGACTTCTTGAACGGCTCCGGCAGGGTCACGACGTGCGTGTCGGGGTCGAATGTCGGCGGGTGGCGGTCGCCGTCGGCGAACGACTCGGCCACCGGTCCCTCGGCTAGCCGGGCGGCCTCGGAAAGCATCTCCCGCACCGATTCGCCGTCCAGGTCGCCGAACGCCTGGTCGGCCAGCACGTCCTCCAAGCCCAGCGTTTCAAAGAGGTTGAACTCGAGATCGCGCACGTTGCTCTTGTAATGGCCCATGGCTGATGCCTTCCCCGATCCGCTGGGCCGAGCCTAACGCTCCTAGCGCCCCTGGAATCGGGCTTGGCGGCGCTCGATGAAAGACTGCACGCCTTCGGCGGCGTCGGCGGTGGCGAACAGCGCGGCGACATCCGGGCGTAGCCGCTCGATCGCGGCCGCGTCGCCCTGATCACGGGCCAGCTGCGCTGACGCCAGCGTGGCGCGAACGCCCAGCGGCGCGGCCCGCTCGGCAATGGTGTGGGCGATCTCGCGGGCGCGCGCCAGCGCGGCCGCGGCGTCATCAGCGACCTCTTGGACCAGACCGATGCGGTGCGCCTCGGCGGCGTCGAACTCGTCGCCGGTGAGCAGCCAGCGCATGGCATTGCCCCAGCCGGCCTCGCGAGGCAGTCGCAGCGTCGCGCCGCCGAACGGGTAGATGCCGCGCTGCACCTCGAGTTGCGCGAAGCGCGTCCCCGTCGCTGCGATGCGAATGTCGGCGGCCAGCAGCAGTTCGATGCCCAGGGTCATGCACCAGCCGTGCGCCACCGCGATAAGCGGCGTGGTCCAGGAACCGTCGAGACGCCACGGGTCCCGGCCGTCGGCCGGAGCAGGCAGATCGCCGGACGCGATGTTGGGGCCGACGTCGACAAGGTCCAGACCGCCGGTGAAGTGGTCGCCGTGTGCGAACAGCACGCCTGCGCGCACCGACTCGTCGGACTCCAGCAGCCCATAGGCGCGGGCCAGGTCGGTGAGCATCACCTGGGTGAAGGCATTGCGTTTGTGCGGCCGGTTCAGGCCGATCAGCAAGACGTGTCCGTCCCGCTCCAAAGACACGGTTTCCAGAGCCGGCAGTGCGCTAGTCATCAGCCGAGTCAATCGCACACCACCAAATTATGCAAAAGAGCATATCGCCGAACAGCGCGCGATGGCGTCAGCCGCAACGATGATGCGATCTACCTGAGTTTTAGTCTTGATGTTGGGCGTGCGTTGATTAGCGCTTGCCTACGCCCCTACCGCCGTTATATGATCATTTGCATAATCTGTGAGCTGGGTGATCCGGCGCACACGGGCAACTAGATAGCCCAGGAGAGAACCATGTTGACTGTCGAGCTCAACATCGCCGGCTTCCACTTCACCCGGGAAATTCCTGACCTACGCCGCAAGCCGTTCCGGTCCTCGGGGTTGGGTCAACGGGCCATCCACTGGCGAATTCCGCACCTGCGCCATTCGCAAGCTGCGTGACGGCCGGACGGTAAAGGAAAGCACGACCGTGTCGCTGGCAACGCGGCCCACGCGTGCGCGCGGTAAGCGCGGCGATACCCGAACCAACATGCTGATCAGCGCCGCCGAGGTGATGCGCGAACGCGGCGCCGCGGGCGTGACCATCGACGAGGTGCTCACCCGCAGCGGCGCTCCCCGCGGCTCCGTGTACTACCATTTTCCCGAGGGACGCAATCAGATCGTCACCGAAGCGCTTCGGTATGCCGGGGATGCGATCACCGCCGACATCGACGGCGCCGCCGGGCGGGGCGCGAAGGTACTGTTGCGGCAGTTTGTCGAATTCTGGGAACGCGTGCTCGCCGAGAGCGATTTCAACGCCGGCTGCCCGGTGGTGGCAGCGGCAACCGGCTCGTGCGATGACGAACTCCGGTTGGCCGCCGAGGCCGGACGGATTTTCGCGCACTGGCGCACGGCGTTGACGCGGGCGTTCGTCGCCGACGGCTTCGCCGAGTCGGATGCCGATTCGCTGGCGGTGATGTCGATCGCCGCGCTGGAAGGCGCCGTCGTCCTTTGCCGCTCCTTACGGAGCAGCGACCCGCTGCGAAAAGTTTACGAACAGGTCGAATTCCTGGTCAAGGCAAGGGAATTCGTCCGCCGCAACGGATTGCCGGAGCGCCGCGAAAGCTAGCGCCGGGTCCGATTGCCCGCCTTCTCCTCAGACCGCTACGCGACCTGCATCGTCGGCGGACTAGTCGCTGGCGGGCAGCGGCTTGGCTTCCTTGAGGCTCAGCGCGGTTTCGCCGACCGCCAGGGTTCCAGCGCCCGCCTTGGTAACCAGCACCTCTGCGCCGGTCTCGTCCACGTAGCGCTTACCCATCACGGTGCCGTCGGCGAACGCCGGATCCAGCTCGCCGGAACGCTCGGCGTCCAACGCGACCATCGGTGCGCCGCCGCAGCGCAGATCATCGAGGCTGTCCGCGCTTCGGACGACGATGACCTGGGTGTCGCACACCTGGCTGGCCAGACGAGTTCCGTTCTTGATCATGATGTTTGTAGTTCCTTACTGCTCGGCCGGAGTGGCGCGAAGCTCTTCGACAATTTCGCGGCGGAGCACTTTGCCGGTCGCGTTCGTGGGCAGCTCGTCGCGAAAGACTACCCGGTCGGGGGTACGCGAACCCCGCAAGCTTTTGCGCACATGCTCGCGCAGCTCCTCGGGGTCGGGTTCGATGCCGACGGCCGGCACCACTACCGCGACGATCGCCTGTCCCCACTGCGGGTCCTCGACGCCGACCACAGCGACGTCGCGCACGTGGGCGTGTTCGATCAGCACATCCTCCAGCTCGGCGGGCGCGATGTTCTCACCACCGCGGATGATGGTGTCGTCGCTGCGCCCGCCGATGAACAGGTAGCCGTCCTCGTCGAGGGTGGCGATGTCCCTGGTCGGAAACCACCCGTCGGCGTCGAGCACCGAACCGATCCCGGTATAGCGGCCCGAGACCTGGTCGCCGCGAACGAACAACTCACCGGTCTGCCGCGGCCCGAGCACGGTGCCGTTCTCGTCGCGGATCTGGACCTCGATGCCGGGCACCGGTTGACCGACCGAACCCAACCGCTTGACCACCGCGGTATCCGACGCGGCCTGTGCCTCCCGGTGATCCTCCGGGGTCAGCACCGCGATCGTCGAACTCGTCTCGGTCAGGCCGTAGGCATTGACGAAACCCACATCTGGCAACAGCGCGAGGGCGCGACGCACCAGCGGCAACCCGACTTTCGAGCCGCCGTAGGCCAGGTTGCGCAGCGACGGCAATGCATGATCAGCGTCCTCCAGCACGGTCACGATGCGGTCGAGCATGGTGGGCACCACGGTTGCGGTGGTGACGTGCTCGGCGTTGATCAGCCGCACCCATTCCTCCGGATCGAAGGTGGGGAGATAGACCATCTTGCGGCCGGCGTACAGGTTCGACAGCGCCGCGCTGACCCCCGCGATGTGATACGGCGGCACGCAGATCAGCGCCGCGTCGGTCGGCTCGGCGGAATCGAATTCGACCGATCCGGTGATGTAACTGGTCAGGTTGTTGTGCGTGAGTTCGACGGCCTTGGGCTGCGACGTGGTGCCCGACGTGAACAGCACGATCGCCACCGCGTCCGGGTCGGCGAACTCCGCCGCCGGTGCAGTGCTGCGGGCCGCTGCGAAAAACTCATCGGACTCGATGACGCGCTGCCCGACGTCGCCGAGCATGTGGCGGTACCGACTGTCGACGATCACCAACGGTTCGGGCAGTCGACTGATGAGGGCTTGAATGCCCTCGCCGGCAAGGCGGTAGTTGATCGGCGTGAACGCCAGCCCGGCGCGCGCCGACGCGAATATCAGCAGCGGGAGCATCGCGCCGCCGGTGCCGACGTAGACCACATGGTTGGCGTTCGATCCGGCGATGATGCCCGCACCGCCGTCGGCGAGATCGCTGAGCTGTTGAGAGGTCAGCCGGGTGTCTCCCGACACGACGGCCGTGCGATCGGGGTTGCTCGACACAGCCATCTCGAGAAGTAACGAAATGCTCATCCTCGAACTCTCTGTGGTTCACCCGTTACAAAAGCCGCCAAAAATGTCACGCTCTGGCTGTAGTTTAGATGATGCAAGTATCGCGCGTGATCGCGGTCAGGTCCCGGTCCAGCGGGCGGGACGCTTTTCGGCGAACGCGATCGCACCTTCCTTGGCGTCGTTCGATGAGAACACCGGCATCAGGATCTTGTTCTGTTGGGCGAACATGGTCTCCGGGCTCCACCCGCGGGATTCGACGATGATCTGTTTGGTGGCGGCCACCGCGAGCGGCCCGTTGGCGGTGATTTTCTCGGCCAGCGCGATCGCGGCCTCCAGGGCGCCCCCGGGCTCGGCCAGCACATTGACCATCCCCAGCTCATGCGCCCGCTCGGCGGTGAAGTTTTCGCCGGTCAGCGCCAGTTCCATCGCGATGGCAGCCGGGATGCGCGCGGGCAGCCGCAGCAATCCCCCGCCGCCGGCGACCAGCCCACGTTTGACCTCGGGAATGCCGAACGCCGAGTCCTTGGACGCCACGATCAGGTCCGTGGCCAGCGCCAGCTCGGTGCCGCCGGCCAGCGCGTAGCCCTCGACGGCGGCGATCAGCGGCTTGACCGGTGGACGCTCGGTAAAGCCCATGCCGCGGCCCTCGACGACGGGAACCTCGCCGCGGGCGAACGCTTTCAGATCCATGCCCGCGCAGAACGAGCCACCCGCGCCGGTCAGGATCCCCACCGAGAGACCCGGATCGTCGTCAAGGCGGTCCACCGCGTCGGCCAGACCTCGGGACACCGCGTAGTTGACCGCGTTCTTGGCCTTCGGCCGGTTGATGGTGATGATCAGGATCCGGTCCCGCTGCTCGACGAGGACTTCGGGTTCGGTGTTGCCGGCTTCTTCAGTGCTCACGACTTTGTGACGCTCCTTTGAATTCATGACGGGCAGTTGGGGAGATGGTATCGAGCCGCAATGCGTCGAAGACTCTGAGCTACCATCACAGCGAAGTCTGCGCTCAATCCCAGGGGAACGCATTGGCGGCAATCGATATCGACCCTACCGAGATTTCCAAGTGGGATCCCGAGCTCACCGAACGCGTGATCGGGTGGATGCGTCCAGTGATCAAGGGCTACCACCGCGCAGAGGTGCGCGGGTTGGAGTCCTTCCCACAAGGCGGCGCGCTGGTGGTGTCCAACCACTCCGGCGGGCTGTTCCCGATGGACGTTCCGGTGTTCGCCACCGGTTTCTACGAGATGTTCGGCTATGACCGGCCGGTCTTTACCCTGAGCCACGACATGCTGTTCAACGGCCCGCAGGGCGAGTTCCTCATTCGCACCGGCTTCATTCGCGCCAACCACGAAAACGCCGACGAGGCATTGCGATCCGGCGGCGTGGTGGTGGTTTTCCCGGGCGGCGACTACGACGTTTACCGACCGACGCTGGCGGAGAACATCATCGACTTCGACGGGCGGACCGGATACGTCCGGGCGGCGCTGAACGCCGGGGTCCCGATCGTGCCGACCGTCGGCATCGGTGGTCAAGAAACCCAGCTGTACCTCTCGCGCGGCGAGGGATTGGCCAAGGCCCTGCGGTTGGACAAGTTGATGCGGGTGAAGATCCTGCCGATCTCGGTTGGCTTCCCGTTCGGGCTTTCTGCTGTGCTTCCGGTGAACGTGCCGCTGCCGGCCAAGATCGTGATGCAGGTGCTCGAGCCGATCGACGTGCGAGCCGAATTCGGCGAGGACCCCGACATCGACGCGGTCGATGCCCACGTCCGCCGCGTCATGCAGAAGGCGCTCGGCAAGCTGGCCAAAGAGCGTCGCCTCCCGGTAATCGGCTAATACCGATGGCACCGCTCGGCCTGCTCGGCACCATGGTTCGCGCGGGAATCATCGCCCCCCTGAGACCGGACAAGTATCTGCGCATCGCAGCGGCGGTACGGCGCGAAGGACTCTCTGTCACAAGCGGTTTCGCGATGTCGGCGCAACGCTGCCCGAACCGCGCAGGTCTGGTCGACGAGCTCGGGGCGCTGACATTCCGTGAGCTCGACCGACGTGGTGACGCGTTGGCGGCGGCGCTGCAGTCCTTGCCCGGCGGCACACCGGAAGTAGTTGCCATCATGTGCCGCAACCACCGTGGTTTCGTCGAGGCGTTGATAGCGGCCAACCGGATCGGCGCCGACGTACTGTTGCTGAACACGTCATTCGCCGGGCCGGCGCTCGCCGACGTCGTTGACCGCGAACGCGCCGACGCGGTGATCTACGACGAGGAGTTCACCGACTCGGTGGATCGTGCGCTGGTTGACAATCCCGACACCACCCGCATCGTCGCATGGACCGACCATCCCGAGCCCCACGACGCAGGCGTCGAGAAACTGATCTCCGCCCATGCCGGTCGGCGGCATACCAAGACGGACCGCAAAGGCAAACTGATCCTGCTGACGTCGGGAACAACGGGTAACCCTAAGGGCGCCAAGCATTCCGGCGGTGGTGCGACCGAGCTCCAGGCCATGCTGGATCGCGTGCCGTGGCACACCGAAGAAACGACGGTGGTGGTGGCCCCGATGTTTCACGCCTGGGGCTTCTCGCAACTGATCTTCGCGGCGTCGATGGGCTGCACGGTGGTAACCCGGCGCAAGTTCGACCCCGAGGCGACCCTGGCCCTGATCGACCGCCACCAGGCCACCGGCTTATGTGTGGTGCCGGTGATGTTCGACCGGATCATGGACCTGCCCGACGAGGTACGCCGTCGCTACAGCGCTCGTTCGCTGCGGTTCGCCACCGCGTCGGGGTCTCGGATGCGGCCCGACGTCGTCACCCGGTTCATGGACGAATTCGGCGACATCATCTACAACAACTACAACGCCACCGAAGCCGGCATGATCGCCACCGCCACGCCCACGGACCTGCGGGCAGCGCCGGACACCGCGGGTAAACCCGCTAGCTGCACCGAGATTCGCATCCTCGACAGCGAGTTCCGCCCGGTGCGCACCGGCGAGGTCGGTCAGATCTTCGTGCGCAACTCCAACCGCTTCGACGGCTACACGTCCGGCGCAAACAAGGACTTCCACGAGGGCTTCATGGCGTCCGGTGACGTCGGCCGCCTGGATGAGGCCGGACGGCTGTACGTGGTCGGGCGCGACGACGAGATGATCGTCTCCGGCGGCGAGAACGTCTATCCGATTGAGGTGGAAAAGACGTTGGCGGCCCACCCGGATGTCGCCGAGGCCACGGTGATGGGCGTCGACGACGAACAGTACGGGCAACGGCTGGCGGCCTTCGTCGTGTTGGCGCAGAATGCCTCGGCCACCGTGGAGAGCCTCAAACAGCATGTCCGGGACAACCTGGCCAACTACAAGGTGCCTCGCGAGATCGTCCTGCTCGACGAGCTGCCCCGCAGCAGCACCGGCAAGATCTCGCGTCGTGACCTGCTGGGTCACATCGGGCCCACAGGCCCCTGAGGGAGCGGACGAGACTCAGGCCCGCGCCATCGCCCTTTCGATAACCGTCAGCTCGTCGGAAAGACCTGCAGCGCGGCGGATTTCGATAAACTCATCGATGATGGCGTCGGTTAACTCGTGCGGGTCCTCGACGGTAGCGCTGTCGGACAGCACCGAGACGTTGAGCTGGTCGACGTAACTCCACACCGTAATGTTCAGGCCGCTGCCCGCCGTCAACGGTCCCACCGAATAGATCTCGGTGACCAATGCGCCGCCGACCCGCCCGTGTTCGCGCGGACCCGGGACGTTGGAGATCGGTATGTTGAGCACCTTGTTCTGGCCGTCGCGGCTGGCCAGCCAGCGGAACAGCGACTCCGACGGTGCCGGCGGAAAATAAGCCGCCCAACGGCTGACCAGCTCCGGCCCGAGCAGTTGGTGGCCCTCCTTGGCATCGACGGCGTAATCATGCGTGCGCCGTACGCGTTCCAACGGGTCATCGACGTCGGCCGGCAGTGCCACCATCATGCCGGTGAAGTAATTTCCCGAAATGCGTTCCGGCGAGAAGTCAAAGCTCACCGGCACAGACGCCAGCAGCGGGTGATCGGCTTTGCCGTCATAGCGGAGCAGCAGTTTGCGCAACGCGCCCGCCGACAGCGCCAGCACCATGTCGTTGATCGTGACGCCGAGCGCTTTAGCCGTCTCCTTGATATCGGCCAGCGCCAACGTCGCCGTGGCGAATCTTCGCTCGGGAGTGAGCATGTGATTCATGAAGCTCGGCGGCGGGGTGAACGGCATCGTCAGCTCCGGTGAGAGCTTGCGCGGGCTGCGGCGCACCCGGTTGATCCCCTGCGCGGTGTAGCCGATGGTCCGCGGGATCCGGCCGATATGGCGCAAATGATCAACGAACGCCGACCGCACCAGCTCCCCGGTGGACGGTGCCGGGTCGGGCGCATACCGGGTCTGGCCAGACTGCGGGCCGGGTGCCAGATCCATACCGCGGGCCAACAGATTCGCCGCGGCCACCCCATCGGCGAGTGCGTGGTGGATCTTGCCGACCACCGCGATGCGGCTGTTGGCCAAACCCTCGACGAAGTACATCTCCCACAGCGGGTAATCGCGGTCCAGCGGGGTGCTGGCAATCTCGCCGATGGCCTCATCGAGTTCGCGACGGCCGCCCGGGGCGGGCAGCCGCCACGGCCGCACGTGATAGGTCAGGTCGACGTCGCAGTTCTCCCGCCACATCGGATGGTGCATCTTGAGCGGAATGTCAACCAGTTGGTAGCAGAACGGTTCCAGCTTGTACAACCGGCTGTGAATGACGCGACGGAATTCGTCGATGCCGAAGTCGCGGCGGTCGGAATCCAACTCGATCACGGCGACTTTGAGTGTGTGCATATGCACATTCGGTGTTTCGCTGTACAGCAACACCGCATCCCAGCCGCTGAGCCGTTTCACCGGCTTTCCGTCATGGGACGGACCATACAGTCGGCTGGCGGCTAAATAACCTCTTTGGCCGCGATCATCCGGTTGCGGTGAATCTGGTTGAGGAACAGCCCGACAGCGGTCGCCATCGCGCCCGTGCGCGCGCCATCGGTCAGATCGAACCCGTGTCCGGCGCCGGGCAACTCCACGTAGCTGACCACCGAACGCGAAACCGATCTCAGCCGCTCGACGAAACTGCGCGCCTGCTCGACCGGTATGACCTTGTCGCTGCTGCCGTGAATGACCAAGAACGGTGGCGCGTCCGCCTGTACCCGGGCGATCGGCGAGGCGTTGCGGAACACCTCGGGATGGCGGTCGATCCTGCGCTTGACCACGACTCGCTCGAGGAAATCCACGAACTGCGCCCGCTCGTAGGTCGACCGGTCCTCCCAGTCGTAGCGGCCGTAGATCCCCACCACAGCATCCACCGAGGTGTCCGAGCCTGCCGGCAATTCGGTCTGCATGTCGGGGTCGTTGGCGGTGAGTCCGGCCAGCGCGGACAAGTGGCCGCCCGCCGAACAACCGGCTACCGCAACGAAATTGCGGTCACCGCCGAACTTGTCGACATTGGCCCGCGCCCACGCGACAGCGGTTTTCACGTCGGTGATGTGGGATGGCCAGCGGTGGTGCGGCGAAACCCGATATTGCACCGACAGGCACACCCAGCCCAATTCAGCCAAGTACGACATCAGCGCATAGCCCTGCAGCTGGCGGCCACCGTGCACCCAAGCGCCGCCGGGTACGAAGATCAACACCGGCGCCGGCCGGGCCGGCAGATCCTTGCGACGCCACACGTCCAGCAGCTGCACCGGGTGGCTGCCGTACCGCACCGAGGTGCGGTGCAGATGACGACGGTGGTGCATTGCACGCCAAAATGGCGGGGTCCGCTCCGGCGCCGGCCACTCGATCTCCAGGTCTTTGCCCGCGACGATGCCGCGCAGCGCGGCATCCGAGACGGCCTGGGTCTTGTCCCGCTCGGCCTTGCGGATCTCGCCAATGCCCGGGGTGAGCCACGACTTGGCCGACGAGGACAGGAATCCCGGCACCAGCCGATAGCCCCAGACGCCCATCGCGGTCACGCCGCCCAGCGGCTCCAGGTGCCTGCCCACGACGGGCAGCGAAGCCATCGCATCGCTTACTGCCAGCATGTAGTCGCCAGGGCGGGCTCGTAGCAACCACCGCGCCCGGGCGGCCGCGGTCCGTCCGGGTAAGCGGGGCGCCGGTCTCACCGTCATTCGGGGAGCGTACCTTGCGGGCCCCTCGTGGGACCGGAAACGAGACCGCTCCGTTGGCCGGCACGCGCCAAACGCAATAAATAGACGATCGCACTCGTCAGGAACATGGCGGCGGTCAGCAATAGCCACCTGCCAAGAAACGGTTGTTGCGTCTGCCCGGTCGCGGCCAAGTAAGTCGCCGCGCCCTGTCCGATGATGCCCGGCAGAAACACCAGCAGGGTGAGCCCCGAGCCGAGGGCCGGTATCCGCAGGTAGTTGCGCACCGATACCGGCAGACGCCGGACCCGTCGTCGGCCCGCCCGGGCCCACAGGATCCGGTCGGCAAGCGCGTAGATCGGGAACAACACCAGATCGTGGGCGATCACGGCCGCGGCGAACCAGACCGCGATCGACTGCCACCAGCTGTGTGGATTCCACAAGGCCGTGAGCTTGACGGTGGCCACCACGTAGCCGAGTAGCGCGAACCCGGCCGCCATGGTCAGCAGATGCAACGGGTAGGACCCATAGGCATCGCGAAAAACGGTGCGCCACCCGGCCGACACGTCAGCCTGCCTCGAAGTCGATCGCGCCCACCCATTTGGTGTTGTGGACGCCGGGCAGCGCCGGAACGATGATCCGTGCCGGATAGCCGTGGTCAAGCGTCAGGTCGGCGCCGTTGACGCGTAACGCCAAAAGCGCGTCGGGGTGGGCGATTTGATTGGCCTGCAGCCGTGCCTCGCCGAAGGCGCCGCCGCGTTGCAGCGACATCACCCGTGCCGCTTGCGGCGCCGCGACCCCGGCAAGCCGGGCAAGGTCGGCCAGCCGGACCCCGCTCCAGGTCTGGGTGGTCGACCAGCCCTCCACGCACGCAATCGGCAACCGCGCGGTGTGTTGCGGCATGGCCGACAACGCGGCGCGGTCCAGCACTACCGCCGACGGGCCCCCGCGCAGCGTGAGCCGCCACCGCGGGCCGACGCTGCGTGCATCGATACCGGCGGCAACGGCGGTCTTGTTTACTTGGAAGTCGCCGGGACGGCTGCGCCCGCGAGGCAGCAGAAGCGCTGCGGGCCGCAGGATCCCGCCGACGGTTTGACCGGCGGTCAGTACCGCCATCAGCAGCGTGCCCGCGCCGACCAACCCCAGGGCAGCACGTCTGCTGATCGTCGGGTCCGCCGGATCGACCGACACCAGCCCATCACGGTCGAGCGGCTCCGGGCGAGTATCTGAAGTGTTGGTGCGCAACACTTTTCGAAGCGGCAACGACCGCAATCCGCTGACCATGCGAGGAATCTTGACGACGATGTGCATGACGAAGCCCGCGATGAACACCCAGGCGCCGAAGTAGTGGGCGGTGTAGAAGCTGAACCCGAAAACGTAGTCATACTGGATGTTGAGGACGCCAGTGACGATTTCGAACAGGATCCCGCCGACCAGCATGATCAACGACAACCGCTCCAGCAGTTGGGCGATCGAGGCGACCGGCGGCCACGCGAACAGCCGCGGTATCACCGACCACAGCTTGGCCAGCACCACCGGGATGAGCACCAGACCCAGTCCGACGTGCACGCCCTGGGTCAGCCGGTACAGCCACGACGGCGCGGTGGGCCAGTCGAAGCCGGGCAGCCTTAGCCACCCGACGTGGCCGGGAATGGCCTGGCCGAGCTGCGGCGCATAAGCGATGTACGAGAGCAGGCCGGTGAGGATGACGACAGGCAGTGTCACCAACAACACCGACCCCAACACCGACGTCAGCCAGGGCCCGCGCAGCGGGCTGCGCCATCTGAACCGCCTGTCGGGGCTCACGATTGCTCACAATACGGCCATGTCGGCGATGACCCGCTCGCCGATCAGATGGACTCCGGTCATCCTGAGCCCCACCTCGCGGGCCAGCATCGCGGCGCTGTCCAGGCCGACCCAGGCCCAGCGAAACCACGGACCGACCTGGCGAGCGGACTCCAGGCGTATCCAGCTTGCGCGGATCCCGATCACCTCGGCGTCGAACTCGGCCACACATCGGCCGCCGCGGGCCAACAACTCCGCGGCACGGCCCAGGATCCGCCGCGGATCGCCGCCCAGCCCGACGTTGCCGTCGATCAGCAAAACCGTTTGCCAACAGCCCATTCCGGGGAGCGACTGGAATACGTCACCCAGCAGCGCCGGGGCTCCGCATCGGCCCGCCAGCCGGATCGCGGTGGCCGACCGGTCGACGCCCAGCGCCGGGACACCTCGCCGAACCAGACGCGAAACTAGACGTCCGGGGCCACAGCCCAATTCGATCGTCGGACCATTGCACATCGCCACCACGGCATCATCGAACTCCTCGTCGGCGCCATGGGCGCCCAACCATCGCTGCACAGGAAGTATTCGGAGCCCTCCGTCGGGATGACGGATCCAACATCGCTCACCGTCGAGTGCCCGCTCGTACAGGTGGCCCAGCATGTCCCATCGGTACCCGGATCTGCGCTCTTTTAGTCCTGTGGCCTAGGCGATGGGTGGAAGTCAATGAGCACATGACCGGTCGGGAACCGCCTTACCGCCGAAGACCTCGTAGGCAAGCTGCTGTGTCCGAGGACCCATCGTCTAACTCGAGGCTCGACTGATCGAGCCGAATCTACGGAAATTGAGGTGTCCTCGTCGCGGCTGTGATGCCGCCTACGGCGTGCGACGAAAAATGTTGTGCTTCAGCGCTTCTTGTCGTGAAATAACGCATCGGTGGACGCGTCACGGCGGGCAGCCTTGGCCTGCTTGTCGGCGCGTTTCTCCTTCAATGACTTTCCAGACTTCTTGCTCATGGTTTGTCGAGGAGACTTATCGGACATCACTGAGCCCCTTCATCATGGGGGCCTGGTTGGTCCCGGTTCTCCGACTCTACCCCCGCGACGCGGAGTTGATCGGGTCTTCCGGCGACGACGCGACGTTCGCCGCCCTCTCGGCGCGTTTATCAGTTGTACGGCAATGACCGACCCCACGTTGTCTCCGTGTACGCGCGGGGGCTGTGCTGGCGTCGTTCGGCTGAGTGTTACGGGGTGCCGGCACTCACCCCTAGCGATGAGAAGTGGCGTAACGTTGTAGACATCGGGCAGCTCGGTTGCGAGCGAACATGCTCGACTGAAAAGGAAAATTTGATGGCTTCACCAACGACGTTTCGCTCGCCCTACGTCCAACGTCTCGAACTGGTCAGGGACACCATCATGTCCCATTCCAAGCTCGGAGATAAGGCGGCAAGCGAACTGGCGGAACATGTTCTGAACGCACTGAATTCGATTCCCGAGAAGGTGCGCTGAGCACGGACCAACGATGGTCCGCATTTCGTGATCACCCGGCCTTTCCCGATTTCGTGTGCACATTGTATTCGCCGACTCGTCAAGGAATCGGCTAATCACTCACGATCCTGCCGGCATTTTGCCAGCGCACCTGGAGGTTTCAATCATGACAGTTACCGTGACACTGCGAGACGGCGCAACCGACAGTTATCTGAGTTACGGCGACGAGTACATCAAGCAGAACGACGGCACGCTCGACGTCGTCCGCGCCGGCGCCGACCGGCCGTATAGCTATGCGTAGCTATGCGCCGGGCCTGTGGACCGACGTACAGGGCAACGAAAAGCGGGTGACGAGGAGCCGTTTCGGGCGTTGGCTCAAAGGGGAAGCGACGAAGTCCTAGCAGCCGCGAAACACCTCAGCGGTGCCGCGGTCCGGAAGCGAAAATGCTTGCGCCGGAGGTTCAGTCGGCTCACGTTGCGGCAGGCGCGACATTCCGTCTTGCGGTGACGTGCCGTCCCAAATGCGCGCTCGCGACTACTCTCGCACCTGACGATTGACGAGGCCGGTAACCAACCGGGAATCGATCACTTCACCTCCGTCGCCGTAGTAGACGCGGTACTCCTCGATGACCGGCGTCTCCCCGTCCGAGCCCTTGTCAGTTCCGCGCATCTCGCTGTCGGCTGTTTGCGTGACTTTGATCCATCTTCCAGACCGGGGGTCTTGGAGCATGTCGCCCTCGCGGATCTCCGACAGCGGCACCTGTTCTATTGCATGTTCCGAACTCATTGCTCTCCCGGATCGGCGTAATAGGTCGGCTACGTCTCTTCGAGAGATCGTCCCGGCGACCACCTTGAGGATTCTCCCGCCAACGCCATCGGTCAATCACAGATTTACCGATGGCTGCTGAGCCGAGGCGCGATGACCACAGGTTGGGCTCGTCAGATTACCCATCCGGTCTCGGCCCAGGTGGTCGGGCTGCAGAGTGATTTCGTCCGGCCCCGATGAGAGCTCCAGGCGTCGAGAAACTCACCCGGCCGTGGGCATCCGTGGTGGGACTTGCTGGCCGGCGTCATCTCCGCGCGGCGTGTCGCTGGTTGGCGAGTCCGGATCGATCTTGTCGGCGCGCTCGAATTCTCGGCTCAGCTCGCTGCGGGAAGTAGCCGCGTCGGTGCGACGTGCTTGCGCCTGGTGCTGCAGGCCGGCCGAGTGCGCTGCCATGGCTTCGGCCTCGGCTTGCGCAGCGCGGGCCTTGGCTGCCGTCTCGTCGGCAAGCGCTTCCTGTTGGCCCACCTCGTGGGACTGTTCGACCGCTTTCTCTCGGATGTCGCCCGCTTGGACGCGGCGATGTTCGGTGCGTTTCTTGCGCGCCACCCACGCGATCGCGGCGACCAGCAGAATTAACGCGACAACAGCGACGACGATCCAAACGATAGTGCTGGTAGTCATGTCGGCTCCTTGGATTGGTTGAGCATGTTAATTGTTGAAATCGGTTGGAATTGAGCTGTGGGAGTTATGAACTGGGCCGGGGCGCGTCGCAGCGTTGGCGACCGCGATTACGCCCCCGATCTGGTCCGGTTAGTACTGGTCCGGTTAGTAGTAGTGGCGGCGGCCGGCGACGGCGTGTCCCATTCGTCCCATCACCGCCAGGAACAGGCCGACGACGAGGAGGATGACCCCAAAGATCAAAACGATATGAGCGAAGGCGAAGGTAGGGACGAGGCTGGGGAGGACGAGCCCGAGGACGATGAGGATGATTCCGAGAACGATCATGACGTTTACCTAGTTTTTCTGATGGAGGAGGATTGCCCGGGTTAGTGCTTGAAGGCGTCTTTGACCTTGGCCCCTGCTTGTTTGGTGTTGCCCTTGAACTGATCGATGCGGCCCTCGGTGCGCAGGCGGGTGTTGCCGGTGGCGCGGCCGAAGATCTTCTTGGCGGCGCCCTTGGCCCCTTCGAGCTTGTGGGCGATCTTCTTATTTATGCTCATTGCTTCTTACCTATGTTCGTTGCGGATTCTTTCTTTTCGGGGATCACAGCTCGCGACTGAAGACTCCCCCGAATGAACTGGATCGGCGCTTATCGGCGTTCGTCGCCGACGCCCGGTGCGGTCGGTTGTCGGCCGTGCGACCGGCGACTGAGGAAGGAGCCCCTCATCCTCCGCGGTCGGGTCGTGGTCGATTCCGAGTCCACCGTTGAGCCGGTGGCCGCCCCGACGGGCTGCTGTTGGAAATCGCGGTCCCGGTTCACAAATTCCGCTTCGCGCTGGGACCTTTGAAGTTCACGGCGGGCGTCGCGGCCGCGGCCGGCGGTGCGGTGTGCACCGGCCAGCAACACGCTCATACCGAGCATCGCCAGCGCACCGATCACGATCCCGAAGAGGAACAAAGTGCCGGTCGACCCGGTGACGTGATAGCCCAACACCGAGAAGTTCTCGCTCAACGGGTGAGCGGCCCCGGCATTGTTCAGCACGCCGAGCAACCCGACGAATACGGCGAAGAGTAGAACAACTAATCCAACGATGACAATCATGTCGAGATCTCCGATCGCAGTGGTTGATATCTATTACACGCCGCGCGTAGGGTGGTGTCAACAGTGTAGACAAACATCGTTAAAAGTATTGTTGACTTACGGTGTTGTACTACTATCGGTAACCGGTTCGACCACGAGGCAGAAGGGGAGTGCTGAGGCAATGACCAGGCAGTCGACTGGCCCCGACGCAGGCGCCGACGGCGAGGACCCGTCCGCCGCCGAGGCAGACACCGGTCAGCTCAACCGGTCGATCATCCTGCAGGCCGCGCTGAGGATCGTGGACCGCGACGGTGTGGACGGACTGTCGATGCGCCGTCTCAGCGAAGCGGTGGGCCGAGATCCGGTGATGCTTTACCGGCACGTCCCCAACAAAGCCGCAGTGCTCGACGGAGTCGCCGAGCTGGTGCTCGCACAGCTATCCGTGGACAGTACGGACCCGCACTGGGCCGGCCAACTGCGTACCGTCGCGCGCGACTTCCGCCAATTGGCCCTGAGGCACCCAAACGTGGTGCCGCTCCTGGTCACTCGACCGTTGGCCACCCCGCTCGGGCAGCGGCCACCAGGAATGCTGCGGCCGCTAGAGGACGTCCTCGCACTGCTCACATCTGCCGGCTTCACCGGCGAGGATGCCCTGCACATCTACCGAGTGCTTTTCGGCTACCTGTACGGCCACATCCTCAATGAGTTGCAGGAGGTTATCGAGCGACCCGAGGAAACCGACCATGTGCTCCGGCTCGGTCTTCACCGGCTCGCGATCACCGAATTCCCTCAACTGCGTGCCTTGGCGCCCGCCCTGGCCTCCTACGACGGCGCCGCCGAACTGGACCGCTTCCTGGATCTGCTCCTCCCCGGCATGACCGCCACCCTCACCGGCCGCGACGGACAACCCGCGACCGTCTGAGATGCATGCACCGTTGGTCCTACCGACTGACTCCGACCGCGACACGACTTGCCCGCGTACCACCTGGTTAAGATCTCTGAATCTAATGTGCCGCAACAACATTGAGTCATTCGACTGCACTTGAGACGGTGGTCGGAACCGGCCGCTCGTTGTGAGCGCTAACCGGGAAGGTCCATCCGATGTCGACTCGATCATTTTCGGCCGCCGACACCAATGAACTGCGCGGAATCCCATCAGAATTCTCGTAATGGCCTGTCCACCAGTATAATTCGGTATTGTACGAGGAACCGTAGAGTCGCAGCAATTCGGTAAGTTGTGACGCCCTGGCTAGTTCCGGGCGCAGCTCGTCGGCTATTACGTCGAGATGAACCGTGCCGGCATCGACGACGTCGCACAGCACAGTTTTCACGGACTCCCAGTTCCTCGGTGCAGCGAAGGGAAGCCGATCGGTGCGGCGGTGCGCGATCGCATCGGCCCGGCGGCGATGGCCATCGGTGACGAGGCTCATAGGGCTGAAATCGAGTGACGCGAGATGATCGGGAAGACCCTCGACATGAAAACGCATCGTTTCGAACCTGACGGGGAAATGAACGCCTCAACGCCGCTGCAGGTCAGCTCGTCGCGGCGCCCACTCGATGGCGCTCTAGCGCGAACGGTCGACCCACGACGCCTTCCACCATGGGGCCGAAAAAGGGCGTGGACGGGTCGTCGACGCGATGGGTTCGCTGCGAGAGTTCGAAGTTGTCGTCTCGGTAGAAAGCAGCGGAAGGGGCGGTTGCGACAGCGCCCGATCGACGTTCATCTGCTGTCCATGCCAGGGGGTTAAGCTCGACAGTACCGAGAGCCCTTTAACGCCTGGCGGTCCCGCTGGCACGGTTCTCGGCGGCTTACCTTCGGTCATCCATTGACCGGGCAACGGAGTATCCGCATGACCGAAGACCCGAACACCATTCGCTCACCAGCCCAGGCCGGCAACGTGGCGACGGCGACGCCTCTCCGTCTGCAGCTCGATCCGAATAGGCCAGCGGAGCCCTACCTGGACGGAACCTGGTGGCCCCGCTCAACCGAACTGCCAGCCGAGCTGCCGGCGTTGCTTGCGGAGCTGTCCGCGCAACTCGGTTCGATCGGCCTCGTCGGCTATCACCGCGACGCCTGGAACGCTGCGCCCGACCACCTGGACCTGGCAGGCCACCCGGTGCACCTGCAAGGCTTTGTCTCACCCGATCCTCGTACGCTGGTCGTGATCGCCGACACCGGTCGATGCATCAACCTGCGCGTCGTGCCGCCCGAGACCGACGGTGCGAGTGCGTCAAAGGCCATGACGGCCGCCGCGCATCACTCTGTCCAGCCACACCCGGGTGATCCGGTCACCGCGGCAGAAGCCGCCGAGACGCGTTCCCTGCACGACCTCGCTGCGCGGCTTGCCCGGCTGCCCGGCAACACCGACCCAGAGCAAGCCGCGCTGATCTCCAGGTGGGTCGGCGAAGCCGCCGATCAGTTCAGCAACGCACCGATTCAGGCATTCGTCCCGATCCTCGTCGAGCACATCGTTCGCGGACGCCTACACAACGCCCGGGCCGATCGGGACGCTCGCAGCACGCACTAACGACGCGGCTCCATCCGGGCCGAACCTCTCCAAGCTGCTGGTAGTGGCCGGCATTGACGGATCGCCCGCGTCGGAATTGGCCACTGCGATCGCGTTCGACGCGCTTCATGACGAAGTGTGGACCTCGTCGCCCTGCACGCCTGGAGAGACGCGGACGTATTAGGCGTCCAGAGGGTGGAATGGTCGGCACGGCAACGTATCCCGCAGGAAACCCTCGCTGAGCGGCTGGCCGGTTGGCGGGAACGCTTGGGCGAGGCCGTTCTGCGCGCTGACAATTCGGTCTTGCCGAGCAGTTCAGCTGGTCGAGAGGCGACGACCTGACGCCGGTCCGGTCCGCGCTCGGCGGTTCGCACAGCATGGACGCATGCGGCATCGTTGGGCAACACAGGATGTCACGGTCGGTCCGTTCATCAGTAACATGTATCGCGGTGAAACGTCAGAACATCGCGCACTGGCCGCCGCGGCGTCATCGGAGGTGCCTCGTCAAGGACAGGGGCTTCGCCGACGCGGATCAGAAGTTGCGGCACAGCTGCCCGCCCGGTCAAGGTGCCGATGAGGTGACGGCTGGACTGAAGCTCGGTGAGATGGCTCAGTGTGCATGTCGCCATCCCGGCCAACGTGCACTCCAACAGCACGGCGGACAACGCTTCGCCGCACCGCAAGGCGTCATCGCGGGCGTCCTCGTCGGTGGACAGAACCAGCACTGTGGACTGGTCTTGTGCGATACCGACCGGCCGCTCGTTGTGAGCGCTAACCGGGAAGGTCCGTCCGATGTCGACCCGATCATTTTCGGCCGCCGACACCAATGAACTGCGCGGAATCCCATCAGAATTATTGTAATGGCCTGTCCACCAAAATAATTCGGTGCGGCGAAGGGAAGCCGATCGGTGCGGCGGTGCGCGATCGCATCGGCCCGGCGGCGATGGCCATCGGTGACGAGGCTCATAGGGCTGAAATCGAGTGACGCGAGATGATCGGGGTTATTCGGATCGGGAAATCTGTCAACGTTGGCAGTCCACCCGGCGGCCGCCATCGCGACGCGTAGATGGTCGAGCACGGCGCCGCAGCTGATGTGGGCTTCCCGCCCCGACTTGTCGGTGGAGGGAAGAATCCGGCTGTGATCGACGTATAGGTGCAGCCCCGCACCCTCGGCAACCCATTGCCAGGGCTGGCTGTTGTGCAACGACGGAGCCCGGCACGCCAACTGCACGGCGGCCCCGAGTATGTCGGTATCCACCAACGTGTCCGGCATGATCAACCTCCAGTTCGTGTCTGAGTCAATCCTGGGTCTTTGGTCCTCGAGTAGCGAGCGCTATTGGGTCCAACCGATGCGGCCGGAAATCCCATGCTGCCCAGGTCATCTGGATCCAGGGTCGGCGCCGCGATGCGAGACTTCTTTTCGGGGTCGAGGATGCGGTAGGCGAGAAGTTTGATGCGGTCGCTGATGAGGAACCAGGCGAGCGCGTATACCCACACCGCAGCTGCCCACGTCCAGCCCAGCGGGGTCATAAACAGGCCGTAAACGGCAATGAATGTGGCGATGGCCTGGGTGCCAAGGACAGCGATCAACAAAATGCGGGCGGGACGGACGGACCAGAACAGTCCGCGGGTTCGGGTCAAGAAAATGGTCAGGTGGCCCGCGACGGACAGCATCAGATACATCAGGGTCTGCAGGCGCGGATGGCCAAGGTCGAAGACGCGGTCGCCGAGATAGAACAAGCCGAACGCGGCGATCGGTCCGACCACCCCCAGGACCGTGGAGATACCGAGCACCAGGCGCATGTTCCACGCTTCGGGCTCGTTCTTGTAACGGACGTTGTCGTAGGCGATGGACAGGATTGCGCCGTCGTTGAGCAGCGCGAGCATCACGATCATGATGGCGGTGAGCGGGTAGAAGTTGAAGACCAGGATGGCGACGGTCATGAATAGCAGCACCCGCAGTGTTTCGGTGATGCGGTATATCGCGTAGCTGTTCATTCGCTGAAAGATCTTGCGGCTCTGTTTGATCGCCTCGATGATCACCGAGAGGCCGGGGGTCAGCAACACAATGTCGGCGGCTGCGCGGGCGGCGTCGGTGGCGCCCGATACGGCGATGCCGCAGTCGGCTTTTTTCAGGGCGGGGGCGTCGTTGACCCCGTCGCCCGTCATCCCGACGATGTGGCTACGCTTCTGCAGTACGTCGATGATGTGGTACTTATGCTCGGGAAAGACCTGGGCGAAACCGTCTGCGGTCTCGATGGATTCGGCCACTGCCGCCGATTCGTTCTTCTTCGCATCGCCCAAGGCCGCGGCGTCGAGGATGTTGGTGCCCAAGCCGACCTTGGCCGCAGTCTCCTTCGCGATGGCAAGCGCGTCGCCGGTCACCATCTTGACGGTGACGCCCATCGCTGCGGCAGTGGCGATGGTCGCTGCAGCGTCGTCGCGAGGCGGGTCGAACAGGGGCAGTATGCCGACGAATTGCCAGCCACCGTCGCCGTCGGCGCGTGCTACGCCCAAAGACCGGAAGCCCCGGGCGGCGAAATCGTTGACTGCGCTGTCCGCAGCGGCTCTGATTTGTGGCACGTTCGCGGCCAGCGCCAGGATGACCTGCGGGGCGCCCTTGGTGACCCGGAAGGCGGTCCCGTCGGCGTCGGTGACGGTGGCCTCGGTGCGTTTGTGTACCGGGTCGAAGGGTTCGAAGTGGGTGACGGTGTAAGCCTGCAGGACGTTGTCGTCCTCGAGGCCGCCGAGCACCGCCCGGTCGATGGGGTCGTCGTTGTCAGCGCGGGAGGCCAAGGCGCCGTCCAGGATGACAGTCGCGGACGTGACGCTCTCGATGCTGAACGGGGTGCCCAGCGTCAGCGAGTTCTGGGTCAGGGTGCCCGTCTTGTCCGCGCACAGCACGTCGACGCCGGCCAGTTCCTCGATGGCGACAAGGCGGCTTACGATGGCTTGTTTCTTGGCGAGCAGCCGTGCGCCGACGGCCATCGTCACCGACAGTACGGTGGGCATCGCTACTGGGATCGCGGCAACGGTCAGTACTAGGGCGAACTGCAGCGTGGTCAGGATCGCATCGCCGCGCAGGATCGCCGTGACGACGATGATGGTGACCAGCGCGACCGCGAGGATGATGAGGTAGTTGCCGATCTTGAGCACGGCGCGCTGGAAATGGCTGACGGTGTGCGCGTCTTGGACAAGCTCAGCGGTCTTCCCGAAGTAGGTGTGGCTGCCGGTGGCATAGACCAGGGCGCCGATCTCACCTTGCCTGACAATGGATCCGGAGAACACGGCGTCACCTGCTAGGCGTGTGGCAGGCAGCGACTCCCCGGTGAGCGCGGACTGATCGACCTCGATCTCGTCGCCGTCCAGCAGCCGGGCGTCGGCGGGCACAATGTCACCCAGGCGCAGCCGGATCACATCACCGGGCACCAAGTCCCGCGCTGGCGCGGTGACCCATGCGCCGTTGCGTTTCACGCGCGCGTTGATCGCCAGCTTGGCTTTGAGGGCCTCAATGGCGTTGCCGGCCTGCCGTTCCTCGGTGTAGCCGACCACACCGTTGGCCACCAGCAGCAGCAGGATGATGAAGAAATCCGGCCAGTGCCCGACCGCGCCCGACAAGACGACGGCGATCTCGATCATCCACGGGATCGGACCCCAAAAGTAGCTGAGGAACTTCAACAGCGGGTTGGTCTTGTGTTCCGCGATCTCATTCGGCCCGTACTGCGCCAACCGTCGTGTTGCCTCGGCCTTGCTCAACCCGTCCGGCGAGTAGCCCAGCTCCTCCTCCAGCTCGGGCATAGGCGCCGATTTGAAGTCGTGGCCCGGTTCGGCTTTGCTCGCAGCGGAGGAGGGCGTGACATGCGGTGTGTCAGTGGTCATGGCGTCCGGTCCGTATGCCGTACGTCAGCGGCCGGTTCGCAGCATAGGCGATCTGGGGCGGTCACGCTCGAGCAGAAACAAGACGCTATCGATCAGAAAACGCTGTGCGAGAGCTGTTTTCGGCGTTCCCGGAGCGGGTGGTGTAGTCATGGTGATCCCCGGGTGTGCGGTTGTCACCGGAGCGTTCGGCACGAGCGACTGCTCTATGAGGGCAGCGGCGGACAGCCACCCTCATCCCGGACTGGTTGAGCTCCCAACGTCGTTGACGCTACACCCTGCGGACGGGTCCTGCCGTGCCGTTACCCGAGGAAGGCGATCTCGCGCCTCAATCTGTCGGGTAAGTTCCCGCGGGTGTAACCTCGGAGGTGCTGAGAATTTCAGCTGGTTCGGGATGAGTTCAGCTGTCCGCTGCAGAACTTGAGGAGCATTGGCTCCAAGGCCCCTACGCGCCGGTGATCGTCTGCACATCAGGATCACCATGACTGCTCCACAGAGTTTCTCCACTCGACCGGCCCGCTTACAACACCCCCGACCAACGACGGCTGCGCATGACGTGGCCGCGGGCAGCCCTCAGCACCGCTCACCGACAGGTGCACGGCGATGAAAGCGGCGGGCGTCGTAGTCGTTGTTCTGGTCCTCCTGTCACTGTTGGTGCTGGCGATGGCGGTGCGAATCGTCAAACAATACGAGAACGGCGTGCTGTTCCGGCTGGGCCGGGTGATCGGAGAACGCAAACCCGGGTTGCGGCTCATCATTCCGTTCATCGATGTGCTGCACCGGATTTCGCTGCGGATCGTGACGATGCCGATCCAATCCCAGGGGATCATCACCCGCGACAACGTCAGTGTCGACGTCTCCGCGGTGGCCTACTTCAAGGTCGTCGACGCGGTGAAGTCGGTGGTGGCGATCGAGAACGTCTACTCCGCGATCGATCAGATCGCCCAAACGACACTGCGCAAGGTCGTCGGACAGCACACCTTGGACGAGACGCTCTCAGAGACCGACAAGATCAACCTCGATATCCGCTCGATCCTCGACGTCACCACCATCGAATGGGGTGTACAGGTCACTCTGGTGGAGCTGAAAGACATCCAACTGCCCGACAGCATGAAGCGGGCGATGGCCCGCCAAGCGGAGGCAGAGCGGGAGAAGCGAGCGAAAATCATTGCTGCCGAGGGTGAATCACTGGCCGCTGCCGCCTTGGGTGACGCCTCGGACACCATGATGGCCCACCCGCTGGCGCTGCAGTTACGCAATCTGCAGACCCTCGTCGAACTCGGCGTCGACAAGAACAGCACCGTCGTGTTCCCGGCACCGTTGATGTCGACCATCGCCGAACTCGGAACCTTCCTGGCCCGGGAAAGCGGCGCAGCAGCCCAGCCAGAGCTAGCGACCGCCGTCCCGAAACCGATTGCGGTGGTGGCGAATGGGGGGCCGACTGCGGGGAGCCAGCCATGATCATCATCCTTCAGCTTCTCCCGCTCTTGCTGTACAGCTACTGGATGATAAGCCGCGCGGCGCGGGCGAGGTCGGTGGCTAAGGCGGACCAGCGTGCGCCCCTCAGAGCGACGGTGATCGGGCTCAATAACGACTCCCTGCACTGGCCGGCTAGCCGCGGCGCCTGGACCGCACTGGACGAGCACCAGCTCATCCGGCTGCTCAGGGACTCCGCGCCATGACACCAACGAACCAACGAACTGCTGCCGATGGACCGGAGCAGAGCGCGCGGATTGTGGTCGGTGTGGACGGGTCTCAGGGATCATTGAATGCGTTGCTGTGGGCGCTGGGAGAAGCGCGCGCACGCAAGATTCCGGTCAACGCGGTCTTTGCGTGGGAGTACCACCCACGTTGGGTCGACCCTGGGCTGGGCAGCATGTTCCCGTTGGCCTATCAACCGGAAGGCGGTGTGCCTGCAGACGAGTTCGCTGACACAGCTGCTTCTGTGGGAAAGCTGCTGGACGCCGCGATCAGCAAGGCCGCCGAATCCGACCCGGACCGCGCGTCGGGTCAGGTTCCACTCACGCGGGAGATGCTGCAGGGCCACGCCGCGCACGTGCTGCTCAAGAGCGTCAGCGAATGCGACACGCTGGTGGTCGGCTCTCACGGGCACGGCGGATTCATCGGGGCGGTGCTCGGCTCGGTCAGCCAACATGTCGTCTCCCACTCGCGGTGTCCGGTGGTGGTCGTCCCCGCCCCGCAGCGGACGCCGAACGGCTGAGCAACCTTCCCTTGGAGACTGGGGGCAAAGGCGGCGATCACTACCTGTCGCACTGCGCAAGGAAGGGGTAACGCACGCCCGACGGTGGTGGCAAACTCCGGTCACCATCTGCGACGCTGATACTGTCCGTTCCCTGTGCGCGCGGTCGCCCTGAGCAACGGACATACGACATAACCAGGAGGCGAAGTTGTCGACGCACTGGAAACGACTGGCCGAGGCTACCCGGGTAAAGCCGGGGACCAAGGTGGACCTGGCCATGGCCTTCGATCCCGGGCGCCACGACAAACAGCTTCAAAAAGACCACGGCGCCGCGGTGCTGGCTGACGCGAAGGCGGCGCTGGTGGATTTGCAGGACCGCTTCTTCGCCCAGGCCGACCGGGCGCTGCTGATCATTCTTCAGGCGATCGACGCAGCCGGTAAAGACGGCACGATCAAGCACGTCGGGAGCGGTATTAATCCCGAGGGTGTCGATGTGTACAGCTTCAAGGCGCCGTCGCCGACCGAGCGGGCACATGACTACCTCTGGCGCCACCAGAGGGCGCTGCCGGAACTGGGCCGCATCGCGGTGTTCAACCGGTCCCACTACGAGAACGTATTGATCACCCGTGTGCACCCTGAGACGTTATGGCCACGCACCGCGGTGCTCGACGCTGGCGACATCTGGCAGCGGCGGTATCGCGACATCAACGACTGGGAGCGCTACCTCACCGACAACGGGACCGTCATCGTCAAGCTGTTTCTCAACGTCTCCAAGGGCGAACAGGCGCGCCGGTTCCTTGAGCGCATCGACGAACCCGAGAAGAACTGGAAGTTCTCCGTCGCGGACCTACGCGAGCGCGCGTTCTGGGACGACTACCAGCGGGCCTTTCAAGACATGCTCAGCCACACCAGCACCGTCTGGGCACCCTGGCATGTGATCCCCGCAGACCACAAATGGTTTAGCCACGTGTCGACTTCCGCGGTGCTGTTGGAGACGCTGCGAGATCTCAACCCGCAGTATCCGCAGGTCGATGCCGCCACCAAAGCTGAGCTGGCAGAGGCAAAGAAGGAGTTGGTGGGCAACGATGGTGACGCGGCCGCACAGTCGTCATGACGACGTGGACTGCGGCCGGCGGGCGATCTCGGTAAGTCAGTTGCACAGAAGCAACCCGGTGGCGGTCCATGCTGAGGTCCAGGGAGTCCAGGCGAACCAAATTGCAACTATAGGTCGGCGCTGTCGTCTGCTTCGAGCGTGCCCTGGGCCGCCTCAGCGCCGGTGGCAGTGGCCCGACCCTTCAGGATGTACTCGAACCCGACTGCGCTGCTGGCGCCGATCATTGGTCCGACCAGGTAGATCCAATACGTGCTCAGCTGCCCGCCGACGGCGTCGGGCGCAAGCGAGCGCGTCGGGTTCATCGATGCACCCGTAACTGGCGCAGCCCACACGGCGACGATTCCGATGTACCCGCCGACTGCGATCGCGGCATTGGTTCCGATGTTCCGGGCACCGGACGACGTGCCCAGGATGACGCTGACGAGGCCGAGCGTGAGCACACCCTCGATCGCGACGGCCACCCAGTCCGGCACACGAGGAGCCGGCGCCGTCGCGCCGTGGATGATCCCGCCGATCGTCCACTGCAGGAACAGGCATGCCAGAAACGCCCCGATCGCCTGCGCCGCAATGTAACCCGGCACGCGGCGCCACGGGAAGTTGCCGCGCAACGCGAACGCCCACGTCACGGCCGGATTCAAATGTGCACCGGAAATGGTGCCCATGAAGTAGATGATCGCCATGACCATCACGCCGGGCGCTATCACCTTCACCGGAAGGGTTAGCCCGCCCCCGTAGGGCTGTGCGCCGACCGCGCCGGCACCAGCGGCGACCAGCACCAGCAGGAACGTCCCCCAGACCTCCGAGAACAATCGACGGTACTCGAGCTGGTCATCGAGGAATTCAGTCAGTCTGGGTCCTGCATGCTCATCCATCATGGCCGTTTCGCCCTGCCTCCTGGAAGGGGTAGAGGTTGATCGGTTGCCAGAGAAGACCTATCACGGCGTGCCATGAAGTCGCTAGTCTGCCGATGCATGACGGTTCATCCCATCGCGCCGAGTGCAGATGGCTATTGCTCGCAACTTTCACTCAACGCCTGCGGCGGCGCCGCGGGTAAGGGTCGAAAGACCTTGAGTAGCTGTGAATCGCGCTCGAATGATGTATGCGAGCCGCTACGGTTACCAGGGGCCGTAGTCGGTGCTGTCGGCTTGTTGTAGCGCGCTGACGTAGTCCCAGCGTTCGCGGGTGGTCTCGTCGGCGCCGACGGGTACCGCGAGCAGCCCACGCAGTTCCTCGACGGTGGTATATCCCTTGCGTCGCATCCATTCACACAAGCCGTCGAGCAGTACGGTGGCGTGTTCCGGGCCGTGGCGCAGCAGTGCTGACGCCGTCATCACCACATCCGCGCCGGCAAGCAGGTACTTGATCAGCTCAATGGAGCTCTCGACGCCGGTCGTCGCGGCGAGCGACGCGCCGACTCGTCCTCGCAGTAGCGCAATCCACGTCAGCGGCAACCGAATCTCCGCCGGGGTGGACAGCGACACCGCGCGCACCACGGTGAGGGTCTCGGGGTCGATGTCGGGCTGCAGGAATCGGTTGAACAGAACAAGCCCGTCCGCACCGGCCTCATCCAGGCGCCGCGCCATCTCGCCGGTCGCGCTGAAGTACGGACTGAGCTTCACGGCCACGGGTACGGTCACCGCGTCCTTGACCCGCGCCAGGATGTCGAGGTGACGCTGCTCGACATCGCGGCCGTGGATGTGCGGATCGCCGGGCAGATAGTAGATGTTCAATTCGATTGCGGCCGCACCGCAGTCCTGCATTGACCGGGCGTACCGGGCCCAACTGCCGGGCGTGCTGCCGTTGAGGCTGCCGATCACGGGAACTGAGACCACGCCGGCCGCACGTTCGAGCAGACTCAAGTAGCGGCGTGGGCCGTGGTCCTCGTCGGCGGCGTGCGGGAAGTACGACAAAGACTCGGCGAAGCTCTCGGTGCCTGCCTCGGCCAGACGTGCGTTCAGCTCCGCCTCGCGGCGCAGTTGCTCTTCGAACAGCGAATAGAGCACCACCGCACCGACGCTGGCGTCGGCGAGGCGCCGGACGCCGTCCACGGTCTGCGACAGCGGAGATGCGGCCGCGACCAGGGGGTTGCGCAGTGCGAGGCCCAAATAGCGGGTCGACAGTTCCATCAGCGTTCCCTGCGGGCGTCGGCGTGGAAGTGTTCGGGACCGCGAGAAGCCATCTCCTCGTAGACATTCCAGCGCTGAGCGTTGGCTTGTTCGGCGAGGCCGAGAAGCCGGTCATACTCGGCCGGATCGGCGTTGACCAGTGAGCGGTACCGCAATTCCCGGGTGCGGTAGTCGGCGAGCGGGATCCGCGGCTGGTGTGAATCGAGCAGGAACGGGTTCTCTCCGGCGGCGCGCAGTACCGGGTCATAACGGATCAGCGGCCAGTGTCCGCTGGCGACCGCGCGGTACTGCTGATCCATCCCGAGACGCATATCGATGCCGTGCGCAATGCACTGGCTGTACCCGATCACCAGCGACGGGCCATCGTAAGCCTCCGCCTCACGGAAGGCCTGCAGGGTCTGCTGCGGGTCGGCACCCATCGCGACCTTGGCGACGTAGACGTTTCCGTAAGCGATCGCTTGCAGCGCGAGATCCTTCTTTGGCACCGTCTTGCCGGCGGCGGCGAACTTGGCGACTGCGCCCAGGGCTGTCGACTTGGACATCTGACCGCCGGTGTTGGAATAGACCTCGGTGTCGAGCACCAGCACGTTGACGTTGCGCCCAGTGGCCAACACGTGGTCGAGCCCACCCGACCCGATGTCGTACGCCCAGCCGTCACCGCCGACAATCCACACGCTGCGCCGGACCAGGCTGTCCACCACACTGCGCAGGTCGGCAGTCACCGCGGGATCGAGGCCCGCAAGGCGGTTCTTGACCTCGGCCACCCGCTCACGTTGGGCTGCCAACTCCGACTCCCGCAGCTGCGGTGCCGCCAGAATGGCGTCAACGAGTTCGGCACCGAGCGTGTCGCGCAATTCGGCGAGGCGTCGCCGCGCCAGCGCGACATGTCCGTCGCTGGCCAACCGCAGGCCGAGCCCGAACTCCGCGTTGTCCTCGAACAGCGAGTTCGACCAGGCGGGACCCCGCCCGTCCGCGTCAGTGGTCCAGGGAGTGGTGGGCAGGTTGCCGCCATAGATCGACGAGCAGCCAGTTGCGTTGGCGATCATCAGCCGGTCCCCGAACAGCTGCGAGAGCAGCTTGAGGTATGGCGTTTCGCCGCAACCCGCGCAGGCGCCGGAGAACTCGAATAGCGGCTGCAGGAACTGGGTGCCGCGCACGGTGCCGAAGTCCACCCGGGACCGGTCATTGGTCGGCAGGGTCTCGAAGAAGCTGATGTTCTCGCGCTCTGCGATCAACCGCGGCTCGCTCGGGCCGAGATTGATCGCCTTGGTAACGGCGCTACCCGGTATGACGACCGGGCAGGCCTCGACGCACAGGCCGCACCCGGTGCAGTCCTCGGCGTACACCTGCAACGAGTACCTGGCGTTCGGGAGGCCGACGGCGTTCAGGGGCGCGGAGTCGAAGTGTTGTGGCGCCCCGGCCAGCTTGGACTGGTCGTAAAACTTGGAGCGGATCACGCTGTGCGGGCAGACGAAGCCGCAGTTGCCGCACTGAATGCAGCTGTCGGCGTCCCAGACCGCAACCAGCTCGGAAATGTTGCGTTTCTCGTATGCGGTCGTGCCGCTCGGGTAGCTGCCGTCCACTGGAAGTGCGCTGACCGGCAAGGCGTTTCCGCGTCCGGCCATCATCTCAGCGGTGACGGTGCGGACGAACTCCGGCGCGGACTCGGGCACGGCCGGTGCCGGTGTGCGCGTGGAGGTGACCAGGGTGGGCACCTCGATCCGGTGCAACCCGGCCACCGCGCCGTCCACTGCGGCCAGTTCTTTCGCCAGCACGTCGGCGCCGCGGTTTCCGTACATCTTTTCCACCGATTCCTTGATGCGGGCGATCGCCTGCTCGGGGGGCAGCACGTCGGAGATCGCGAAGAAGCATGTCTGCAACACGATGTTGATGCGCCCGGCCAGGCCGGCCTCACGGGCGATCCGGGCGGCGTCGACGGTGTACAGCGTGATCCGCTTAGCCAGGATCTGTTCCTGGACCGGCCGAGGCAGCGCGTCCCAGACTTTCTCCACTGGATAGCGACAGTTCAGCAGCAGCGTCGCGTCCGGGGCAGCCCGACCCAGCACGTCCACTTTGTCGAGAAACCGGAACTGGTGGCAGCCAACGAAATTGGCTCCATTCACGAGGTAGGGCGCGCGGATGGGATCCGGCCCGAAGCGTAGATGCGACTCGGTCTGCGAACCCGATTTCTTCGAGTCGTAGACGAAGTACCCCTGGGCGTGCAACCCTTCTTCGGACCCGAGGATCTTGATCGTGTTCTTGTTCGCGCTGACGGTACCGTCCGAACCCAGCCCGAAGAAGACCGCTCGGAACGTGTCGGACGACTCGATGTCGAACGACGGGTCGTAGTCGACGCTGGTGCCGGAGACGTCGTCGTCGATACCGATGGTGAAACGGCGCCGTGGTTGCTCGCGAGCGAGTTCGGCGAACACCCCGGCGACCATGGCGGGCGTGAACTCCTTGGAGGACAGTCCGTATCGTCCACCCGTCACGCGCGGCATGACGGGTCGGTCCCCGTCGGCATAGGCCTCGGCGAGTGCCGCCACAACGTCCAGATACAACGGTTCGCCGATCGACCCGGGCTCCTTGGTGCGGTCCAGAACGCCGACCGTGCGCACCGTCGCCGGCAGCGCTTCGAGGAGCGCTCTCGTGGGAAATGGGCGGTACAACCGCACCTGGACCACCCCGACCCGCTCGCCGCGCTCGACGAGAGCGGCGACGGTCTGCACCACAGTCTCGGCGCCCGAGCCCATCAGCACCAGCACTCGCTGCGCCTGCGGGTGTCCGGTGTAGTCGACGATGTGCATCTTGCGGCCGGTTCGCCCGCCAAGGCGGGCGAGCAGGTCTTCGACGACACCGGGAACCCGCGCGTAGAACGGGTTCACCGTTTCACGCGCCTGAAAGTAGACGTCCGGGTTCTGCGCGGTCCCGCGAATGAACGGGCGCTCGGGAGACAGCGCCCGTCCGCGATGAGCCCACACCAACTCCTCGGGCACCAATGCCCGTAGGTCGTCGTCAGAGAGCGTCTGAATCGTGTTGAGTTCGTGCGAGGTTCGGAAGCCGTCGAAGAAATGCACGAACGGCACCCGGGTCGCCAGTGTGGCCGCCTGCGCAACGAGCGCCAGGTCCTGGGCCTCCTGCACGGAGGCCGAGGCGAGCAGTGCGAATCCCGTTTGCCGCACCGCCATCACGTCCGAATGGTCTCCGAAGATCGACAATCCCTGCGCTGCAAGCGATCTGGCTGCCACGTTGATGACGGCCGACGTCAGTTCGCCGGCGATCTTATACATATTCGGGATCATCAACAGCAGACCCTGCGACGAGGTGAAGGTCGTGGTCAACGCGCCGCTCTGCAGGGCGCCGTGCAGAGCTCCGGCCGCTCCGCCCTCGCTTTGCATTTCGACCACCGTCGGGACGGTGCCCCACACATTGGGCCGCCCGGCGCTGGACCATTCGTCTGCCAACTCGGCCATCGGCGATGACGGTGTGATCGGGTAGATGCAGCACACCTCGTTGAGGCGGTAGGCGACCGAAACGGCGGCCTCGTTGCCATCCACCGTGGCACGTGTCATTTCGGCTCCGGGAACATCTCGATGGCGTGCACCGGGCACTGATCGAAGCAGACGGCGCACCCGGTGCAACTGTCATAGTCGAACTTGTAGCCGTGTCCGACCCCGAGTTTGATCACCGCGTCCTCGGGGCACGCGCCGAGGCAGCCGTCGCATTCGAAGCAGTTCCCGCACGACAGGCAACGCCCCGCCTCGTAGGTTGCCTCCTCGGCGGACAAACCGCCGACGACCTCGTCGAAACTCTCGACGCGTTGTGCCGGCTCGACTTCGGGCTGCTGACGTCGCGCGGTGTCACCGAAAAACCACAGGTGCAGCGAGTCGAACGTCGCCGTCGGGTGTTTCGCCGAGCGCCGGCCCGTCGCGTCGCGCAACCAGGCGTCGATGTTGTGTGCGGCCTTTTTCCCGTGTCCGACACCGACTGTGACGGTGCGCTCGCTGGGCACCATGTCGCCGCCGGCGAATACGCCCGGACAGCCGGTCATCAATGATTCCGAGACACGCACGCTGCCGTCGCCGTCGAACTCAACGCCCGGCAGCGTCCGCATGAACGCCGATTCCGTCTCCTGACCGAGTGCCATGATCAGGGTGTCGGCCGCCAGCGTCTCAAAGCGTCCGGTCGGTTGCGGATAACCCGAGTCGTCGAGTTCCATGACCTCGACCCGTAATTCGGGGCCCTCGAAGGCGTTGATCGTCCGCAGCCAGTTGATGCGCACGCCCTCGCGTTCGGCATCCTCGGCTTCCTCCTCGTGGGCGGGCATCTGCTCGCGAGTGCGGCGGTAGACGATGACCGCGTCCTCGGCGCCGAGGCGGCGGGCCACGCGTGCGGCGTCCATTGCGGTGTTGCCACCGCCGTAAACGGCCACGTGGCGCCCGATCGCCGGCCTTTCGCCGGAGGCGACGTTGCGCAGAAAAGACACCGCGTCCACCATCGTGCCGGCGTCGCGGGCGGGGATGTCGACCCGTTTGGCCAGATGCGCACCGACCGCGACGAACACTGCGTCAAAGCCGCCCTCGTCCCGCTCGGCCGCGAGGTCATCGACCCGATGATCGCTGGTCAACTTGACACCCATAGCCGCGATTCGGTTGAGCTCGACATCCAGCACATCACGCGGCAGTCGGTAGCTCGGAATGCCGTACCGCATCATCCCGCCCGGTACGGCGCCCGCGTCGCGGATCTCGACCTCATGGCCGAGGCGTGCCAGATGGTAGGCGGCGGACAGTCCACTCGGCCCCGCGCCGATAACAAGGACTCGCTTGCCGGTGCGGGCAGGCGGTGGTTCGAACTTCCAGCCGCGCTCGGAAGCAAGGTCGCCGAGGAACCGCTCCACCGAATGGATCGATACGGCGCTGTCGAGATGGGCGCGGTTGCAGACGGTTTCACACGGGTGGTAGCACACCCGTCCGTGGATTGCGGCGAACGGGTTGTCCGCGACGAGCTGACGCCAGGCCTGCTCGTGCCGGCCGGCGGTGGCATGGGCAAGCCAGGCTTGGATGTTCTCCCCGGCGGGGCAACCGGCATTGCAGGGTGGCAGCAGATCGACGTAGACGGGTCGGCGCTCGCGCACCGGCCCGGCCCGGGACTGCCCGTGCGACAGGTCCGCAAGCCGCGTGAGGTCCATCGAAGATCCGGCTCCGGGCCGATGGAAGGCGTCGCTGCTCATCGAGCCGGCGCGAGCTGTTTCTCCAGTTGGAGGACCTGGCGGGTGGTCTTGATCACCGTATCGGGGTTTAGGCTCATCGACTCGATGCCGACTCGGACCAAGAACTCGGCCATGTCCGGGTAGTCCGAAGGCGCTTGTCCGCACAAACCCGAGTGGATTCCGTTGCGGCGGCAGCCTTCAACGGCCAGGCGAATCATCTCCTTGACACCCTCGTCGCGTTCGTCGTAATCGAAGGCCACGATCTCGCTGTCACGATCGACGCCGAGGGTGAGCTGAGTCAGATCGTTGGAGCCGATCGAGAAGCCGTCGAAACGCTTGGCGAACTCATCGATCAGGATCACGTTGTTCGGGATCTCGCACATCGCGTACACCTTGAGCCCGTTCTCGCCCCGGTGGAGACCGAGGTCGGCCATCGTCTCCAGGACGAGGTCCGCCTCGGCGATTCGACGCACGAACGGGAGCATGAGAATGACGTTCGTCAGACCCATCTGTTCGCGCACTCGCCGCATCGCGCGGCACTCCAGCGCGAAGCCCTCCGCGTAGGCGGGATGCGCGTAGCGCGAGGCACCTCGAAAACCGAGCATCGGGTTGCTTTCAGACGGCTCGAAGGCTGCTCCGCCGATCAGGCTGGCGTACTCGTTGGTCTTGAAGTCCGACATCCGTACCACGACGGGCTTGGGCCAGAAGGCGGCGGCGATGGTGCCGATTCCTTCGGAAAGGCGTTCCACGAAGAAGGCGCCGCCGTCGGGATAATCCTGAGTGAGCCGATCGATCGTCCTGCGCGCCTCGGGATCGTCGACCTTCTCGGGGTGCAGCAGGGCCATTGGGTGGACCCGGATGTACTCGCTGATGATGAACTCCATCCGAGCGAGTCCCACGCCGTCGTTCGGCAGAAACGACGTCTTGAAGGCGAGATCGGGATTCCCGAGGTTGATCATGATCTGGGTTCGCGGCCGGGCCAGATCCGCCACCTCGGCGCGGTCCACATGGAAACCCACCTCGCCCAGGTACACGCGGCCCGATTCGCCCTCGGCGCACGACACCGTCACGACTTCGCCATCGGGCACGCAGGTGGTTCCGTCGCCGGTGCCAACCACAGCGGGGATGCCGAGTTCGCGAGCGATGATCGACGCGTGGCAGGTGCGACCGCCGCGGTTGGTGATGATCGCCGCGGCGGTCTTCATGATCGGCTCCCAGTCGGGCGTGGTGGTGTCGGCGACCAGTACCTCGCCGGGCTTGAACTCGGACAGGTGCTTGGGGTTATCGATCCGTTTCGCCACGCCCGAGGCGATCCCCTCGCCGACCGAGCGACCCTCGACGAGTATCTCGCCTCGTCCCTCGAGCCGATAGCTTTCCAGCGCCGTTGCGCTGTGCTGGGAGGCCACCGTCTCTGGGCGGGCCTGGACG
>Ga0209656_10000191_pt1 | contig 40249 bp, 43 predicted proteins | sample BogFormECP12_OM2_FD_188239 | JGI IMG/M metagenome (GOLD analysis project Ga0209656, IMG submission 188239) | Bog forest soil microbial communities from Calvert Island, British Columbia, Canada - ECP12_OM2 (SPAdes) (version 2) | ecosystem: Environmental > Aquatic > Freshwater > Wetlands > Bog ...
CGGCGCGCTGCTGGTGTCGACATCCCGGGTACTCATCGACGCCGTCAAGCTGCTGGCCCGGATGCTGATCAGGCGATGGCACCTGCACGACGAGGTCGCGCTGTTCATCGGCACGGCGATCGTCGTCGCGCTGCTGGCGATGTTGTTCGACGGTGTCCTGGTCCGCGGATTCTTCGCGGGCGCCAGCGCGGTCTTCCAGCCGCGCGATTCCGCCACCCCCGCCGGCATCTCGCAGCCGCTACTTCGCGAAAAGTCGGGCAGCCCAGCGTCGTTGGCGCCGTGGGAGTCGCTCGGATATCAGGGCCGCGACTTCGTCGCAACCGGCCCACACGCAGCCGACCTGGCCCGGCTCAACGGCAGGCCCGCGAAGGAACCGATCCGGGTGTATGCCGGGCTGCATACCGCACCCGACGACCGGGGCCGGTTGGCCGTGCTCCTCGGCGAACTCGAGCGCACCGGCGCGTTCACCCGAAAATTGCTGGTGATCGCGCCAACCACCGGCACCGGCTGGATCGACCCGGTGGCGGCGAGTTCGCTGGAGATGATGTACAACGGCGACACCGCGATCGTCGGTATGCAGTACTCCTTTCTGCCGAGCTGGATCTCGTTTTTGGCCGACCGGCAGAAGTCGATGGATTCCGGCCGAATGCTGATCGAAGCCATTCACGAGCGCTGGCAACAACTGCCGCCCGACCACCGGCCGAAATTGGTGCTGTACGGCGAGAGCCTGGGTTCGATGGCCGGCCAGGCCGCTTTCGGATGGCTGCCCGACATCCGCCAAATGGGCTTCGGTGCGGTGCTCTGGGTTGGGCCACCACAAGCCAGCCCGTTGTGGCATGCGCTGATCGTGCGGCGCGACCCGCACACCACCGAGGTAGAGCCGCGTTACGACAACGGGCGAACGGTGCGGTTCACCGAAGCCATCGATCCGGCTGACGTTCACCACGTTTCAGGGCCGCCATGGCTGGGCACTCGGGTGCTTTTCCTGCAGCACCCATCCGACCCCGTCGTCTGGTGGTCACCCGATCTGCTGTTCGGCCGGCCGGACTGGCTCGTCGAACCCCGCGGCCGAGACCGGAGCGCGGCCATGCGCTGGTATCCGGTTGTCACCTTTTGGCAAGTCAGCGCCGACCTGACCAACGCCGAGGGCGTGCCCGGCGGGCACGGCCACAACTACAGCAACGACATTCTGGATGGCTGGGCAGCGGTGACTCCGCCGGACGGCTGGACAGCAGCCGACACCGAGCGCATCCGTGCCGCGCTGAAAGCGTAAAATAGAGTGCAGCACAATAACTTTCGTCGTCTGAAGCCGCTCGGACTGGCCGCCGTGCTGGTCGGCTGGAGCTTTGTCAGTCCGCGGATGCCCGCCCGGGGGCGGGTGCCGCTGCAGGCCGGCCTCGCCGGGTTGCTGGTTCTGCTGACGGGAGCGCCGATGGGCCTGCGCCCGCCGCGGCTGTGGGCCGGTGTGCGGCTGGGGCTGGCCGTAGGATCGGCTGCGGCGGCCGCGGTCGTCGCAACGACATCCGTTCCGGCCGTGCGAGTTTCGATGGCCAAGCGCGAACTGCCCACGTCGGCGTCGACCTGGCTGGCGTTGCAGATACCGCTGGGCACGGTGTGGGCCGAGGAGGCGGCATTCCGCGCCGCGCTGGCCGCCGTCGCCGGCCGTGTTTACGGTGCCTCCGGTGCTCGGCTGCTGCAGGCTATTGCGTTCGGCCTGTCCCATATCGCTGATGCGCGCGCCACCGGTGAGCCCGTGCTGCCCACGGTCCTGGCCACCGGCGGCGCCGGCTGGATATTCGGTTGGCTGGCCGAACATTCCGGCAGCCTCAGTGCGCCGATGCTGGCGCACTTGGCAATCAACGAGTCCGCCGCGGCGGCGGCGCTGACCATCCAGCGGCGGTCGCGAGGGCGGTTCAATGCATAGTGCCCCGACGGCTTGGCGGAGCTCACCACCGGACGCTTTTTCGTTGCGGCACACCTTGGCGAACGAAAGCCAGGTCCGGCATGGCTGACGCCGACGTTGCGAACAGTGGTTGGGATGACGGTGGGACGACTCCTCTCGGCACAACTGCTGGATATATGTGTGAAGGTGGTTTTTTGAAAGGGGGTTGCTCACCGGAAGGCACGAATCTAAGGCCAATCCGCAGTAGGGCCATTGGACTCTGCACTTTATTAGCCAGCCTCTATTAGCCTGGACGCTGAAACATTTGGGTTGCGGGTGGGTAGCGCACGTCGGCTGGCGACTTCTGCGCCGAACGCCGAAGACATCTCCCGCGCAACGTCTTCCAGCCTAAAGTGCCCGTTAGGAGGAGTGCGGTGCCGCAGTGGCAGATTCTGGACCGCTTCCGTCCAGCCGGCACACCGGGTGCCGCGGGCCGTCCCGGCATTCCAGCGGATCGCAGCGCTGACGCCGCGGCTGAACTCACCGAAATGCTGGCGCTCCTGGACGATGCGCAAGAGGAGGCAGGGCGGACGCGGCAGGCTGCCGCCGATCGGGCGCAGGAGATTCGCCGCGCCGCCCACCGGCAGGCGGCCGAACTCATGGCGAAAGCCCGTGACGACTCCGAGACGGTGCGAGCCCGATCGGAGGCGGACGCGCTGCGCGAAGCCGGCGCCGACGAGGACGACATGCGACGCCGGACGGAGGCCGAGATCGCCCGGGTGCACCAGCGGTCCGACGAGCGGTTAGCCGATGACGCCGACACCGTTGCCGCTCAAGCGCGGGAGTGGCTCGATGCCCTCGTCCGCCCCACGACGGTGAAGAGCGATCAGTGAGCGCCCAGTGGGTAGCAGGCAACGTGCGGGCGAAAGCCCTGCTCAACCGGCGGCTGGGTGTGCGGCGCGCCCGGGCCCTCGCGGCGATGAACTCCCTGACCGATGCTCAGCACGCGTTGGCTGGTACCGCATATGGCCGTGACATCACCGTGGGGCAGCCCGCACCGGACACCGATCATGCGGTGTGCGCCGCACTGCTGTGGCATCTGCGTGTGCTGGCCGGATGGCAACCGGCGGAAGGTGCGCAGGCCATTCGCGCGCTGGCCGCCGGCTTCGAAGCCGGCAACATAGCCGCTCACGCCCGGCGGTTGGCGGGCGCGCCAGCCCGCACGCCCCAGACGCTGGGCGCACTGGCTACCGCGTGGTCGCGGCTAAGCGAGACCTCCTCGCTGGCGCAGCTCCGGGACACCCTGGCCCAGACGACGTGGGGTGACCCGGGATCGGAATCACCATCGGACATCGCACTGGCGGTGCAGATCGGTTGGGCGGCACGGGTCGCCAACGCGGTCCCCGAGGCGCGCAATTGGGCGTACACGCGGTTGGCCTTGACGGTGGCGCGTCGTAGGTTGGTGGAACAGCGTGAGTTGCCCGAGCCGCTGCGGATCCGCACCCGCGTGGTGTTGGGTGCGGCCGCGACGGCGGCCGGCAACCTGGCCTCGTTCGCCGATTCACTTGCCATGCGGTTCCGTTGGTTGCTCGACGGCATCACTGCGGCCGACGGCTTGTGGACGGCGGAGGCTCGCTGGTGGGCGCGGGTGGAAGCCGACGGATTGACCATGCTCGGCGGCAGCGAGTTCACTCGGGCCCGGACGATCGGCGCGGTCGCGGTGTTGGCCGCCGACGCCTGGCGGTGCTGCGCTGCAGTGGCGCTGGCGTCGCGTGGCGGCGGCCCGATGGACGTCTACGATGTCATCGCCTGAACGGGCTGAACGGCCTGAACGGTTGCGTGCCTTCGCGCGGCGTTTTACACCCGCTCGCATGCAGCGCATCGCGGTAGTCACACAGGCGGACACGCTGCGCGATGTGCTGGTGGTGGTGGCCGGATCCGGCAGCGTCGAGCTCGACGAACCCGCCGACAATGGCCGCGCACCGGGTCAGGCGGCGCAGGCGCTACAGCGGATGGGCGCGCACCCGGAATCGGGACACGGCGGCGCGACGGTGATGTTGTCAGCCGCCGCGCCGGACGTCACCGAGTTGGAGCATGCTGGGCGCGCGGACCTGCTGGCGGGTGAGTCGCAGCTGCAGCGGTACGCCGCAGCCGCAGTGCGCCGCCGTGAGGTGGTAGCGGTCGCCGGCTGGTGCCCGGCCGACCAGCTACCCAGGCTGCGCGCGCGCCTGGACAACGGCGGCGCGGCGGCAGTGCCGCTACCCACCCCGCGGGGGATCGATCCGCCAACGCTGCTCGACACCAGGCCGGCGCTTTCCGGCAGCTTCTCGGCGCTGGTACGCACCTACGGCACCGTGCCATACCACGACATCGACCCCACCGTGTGGGCCGGGCTGGCCTACACGGTGATGTTCGGGATGATGTTCGGTGACGTCGGCCACGGACTGCTGCTGGTGGCAGCTGCGGTCATGATCAGGCTGGGCTGGATCCGCCGGTTCCCGTCGCTGCGGCCGATGTGGAGTTTCGTCGGTGGCGCCGGGATCGCGGCAAGCGTCTTCGGGGTCCTGTACGGGGAATGCTTCGGCCCGACCGGGCTGGTGCCGGTGGTATGGCTGGCTCCGCTGGATGATCCGATGCGGCTGCTGTTGGTTGCGTTAGCGGTCGGGGCCGTGTTGCTGGGAGCCGCCTACACCGTGGGAGCAATCAACCGCTGGCGTGAGGGCGGGTTCCAGCTGGCCGTCTACGCGCCGTCCGGGATTGCCGGGGCGACCGTGTTCGCTGGCGCCGGTGTGGTGCTGGGGGGCTACATGATCGGCTCCCGGGTGCTGGTGGCGGCTGGGCTACTGCTGTGCGCGGTCGGTCTGCTGCTGGCGCTGATCGGTCTGTATGCGGAGTCCGGTGGCGGCGCGGGCGGAGTGCTGCAGGCCGCGATCGGTGGTCTGGATTTGATGGTGCGTCTCGGGTCCAACCTGGTCTCGTTCACCCGGCTGGCAGCGTTCGGGATGACTCACGCCGCGCTTGGCTGGGTGGTGTGGCGCGGGACGACGGCACTGTGGGCGCACAGTTGGATCGGCGCGGCGGGGGCGGTGGTGCTGTTCGTTGTGGGCAACGCGGTGGCGTTCGCACTGGAGGCGTTGGTGGCAGGCGTGCAGGCGCTGCGGCTGGAATTCTATGAATTGTTTTCGCGGGTATTCATCGGTGAGGGTCGGCCGTTCCGGCCCTGGACGGTCCCGGTGGTCGAAATGGAGGCGGCATGTTGACCTGGGTTATCGCTTCACCGGCGCTGATCACCGGATTCGCGGTCAGCTTGATGCTCTTGCGTCGCCGGGGCCGGCTGGCGGTGCGGCTGTTCTGGGCGGTCAATGCGGTGGTGGCGGTGGCGGCGCTGGTGGTGCTGGTGCAGGCGTTGACTGCTGGGCCGGCGGTAGCGGAAACGGCCGCGGCGGCTGGGCCGGGTAGCGCGAGCAGCAACTGGGCGGCGTTGCTGGGCGCGGCGATCGCGGTCGCGGGGTCGTCGATCGGCGCGGCGATCGCTGTGGCGTATACCGGTGCGGCGGCGCTGGCGGCGCTGAGCGAGCGGCCAGAGTTGTTCGGCCGGGCGATGGTGATCGTCGGGTTGGCCGAGGGCATCGCCATCTACGGGCTGGTCGTGGCGGTCATCTTGATCCAGCGGGCGTGACGTGGGAGCCGTCGTCCTGATCGGGGAACCGGCGTTAGTGGCCGGTTATGCGATGGCGGGCGCGACAACAATGTCTGCCCAGGGCCCGGACGAGGTGCGCCGGGCATGGGAAGGTCTGCCGTCCGGCACAACGCTGGTCATCCTGACCGCGGCGGCCGCTGACGCGTTGGGCGACCGGCTGAGCGAGGGTGACCCGCTGACCGCGGTGATGCCCGCATGAGCGCGCTGAATACCGAGAAGGCGGTGGCCGCGCTGCAGCCGGTGCGACGGCACCTGCTGGAGTGCGCTCGGGCTGACGCCGAACGCGAAATCGCCGAAGCGGAGCAGGAAGCCGAGCGCGTTCTCGCTGCGGCCCGCAACCAAGCCGCACAGCTGGCCGAAGCGGCCCGCGCCGCAGGGCGGGCCGCCGCGGAAACGGTGAGCGCCCAGCGACGGGCGGCGCTGCAACGGGAGCTGCGCGGTGCGGTGCTCGCGGCCCAACGCGACATTTACCAGCGGTGGTGTCGGCGCGGCACCGAGGCCGTGCTGCGGCTGCGTGAGGACCCCGCCTACCCGCGTTGGGCTGCCGCCCTGCGGGCCACCGCGCAGGCGACACTGGGCGCCGGCGCGCAGCTGCGCGAACACCCCACCGGTGGAGTGGTGGCCGAGGCCGGTCAGCGGTGCATGGACCTGAGTTTGGCCGGCATTGCTGCGCGGGTGCTCGACGACACGACTGCGCAGGTGGATGAGCCGTGGTCATAGGGGACATGGCTCGGGTGGTGCGGGTATCGGGGCCGCTGGTGGAAATCGACGTCGCCGCCGCGCTGGCGATGCATGAGTTGGTGACGCTGGGAACCGAGCGAATCCCCGCCGAGGTGGTCGCGATCCGCGGTGAGCAGGTGACGGTGCAGGCCTACGAGTACACCGGCGGCCTGGGGCCCGGCGCCGGCGTCGTCGCGCTGGGTCGCCCATTGTCGGCGTCGCTGGGACCCGGGCTGCTGGGCGGGGTGTTCGACGGGTTGCTGCGGCCCCTGCACACCGCGCCAACTTGGTTGACACCCGGCCATGACAATGAAATCGACCACTCGACATGGCATTTCGAGCCGAGCACGACTATCGGCGCCGAGCTGACGGCCGGTACCGTGCTTGGCGTGGTGCCACGCACCGGATCAGTGCCACACCGTGTGCAGGTTCCCGCCGGGATATCGGGCACGCTGGATTGGATTGCCGCCGCTGGTGATTACGCCGCCGATGAGGCGATCGCCACAGTCGGCGGACAGCCGGTGGCCATCGCGGCGCAGTGGCCGGTGCGGCAGCCACGACCCTATCGCCGTCGACGCGACGACGTGGTCGCGCTGACCACCGGCCAGCGGGTGGTCGACTTGCTGTTCCCGATCGCCCGGGGCAGCACCGCCGCTGTGCCGGGCGGATTTGGTACCGGCAAAACGGTTCTGCTGCAACAGATCGCAAAGTGGTGCGACGCCGACGTCATCGTGTATGTCGGCTGCGGTGAGCGCGGCAACGAGATGGCCGAGATCGTTGCCGACATGCGTGAGTTGAGCGATCCGCGCACCGGCGGGCGGCTGGTGGACCGCACCGTGATCATCGCCAACACCTCAAACATGCCGATGATGGCACGCGAGGCTTGCATCTACACCGGTGTCACGGTCGCGGAGTACTACCGCGACATGGGCTATCACGTCGTGGTGATCGCCGACTCCACCTCGCGGTGGGCAGAAGCATTGCGCGAGTTCGGATCTCGGCTGGGGGAGCTGCCCGCCGAGGAGGGCTATCCGGCCAACCTGTCCTCCGAACTCGCGGCGTTCTACGAACGTGCGGGATACGTCGACACCCTCGGTGGGGATACCGGATCGGTGACGGTGTTGGGAGCGGTGTCGCCACCCGGTGGGGACCTGTCCGAGCCGGTCACCGTGCACACTGAGCGGTTCGTGCGCTGTCGGTGGTCTCTGGACCGGGACCTGGCCTACTCGCGTCATTACCCTGCGGTGTCGTGGTCGGCGTCGTTTTCCCGTGACGCCGAAGCGCTTGGCACCGCCCGCGTTGTTGTCGATGACACTGGCTGGTCTGCCCGTCGCGCTCGGGTGCTGGATCTGCTGACCGAGTCCGATCGCCTGGCCGCGCTCACCGAGCTGGTCGGCGTGACAGCGCTGCCCGACAGCGAGCGGATGGTGCTGGTGGCCGGCCGGCTGCTGCGGGAAACCGTGTTGCAGCAGAATGCCCAGAACCCCAACGACGCGCACTGCGGACCGGAGAAGACCGCGGCGCTCGTCGACGCGGCGTTGGCGGTAATCGACACCTGCCGTGAACTGGTTGCCGGCGGTGTGGCGGCGCAGCTGATCGAGGAGACCGACTTCGGCAAGCTGATCCGCGCCCGCGACGACAGCGGACCCGATGACACGGCGCTGGCAGTCCAGCGCCGCAACGAGATCGTCGAGACGCTGCGTGAGCTGCCGCGATGAGCCACTCGTGGCCGCGATGGGTGGAATACCGCGGCGTGCGTGAGTTGCGCGGTCCACTGGCCGTGGTCGGTGGTGTCGCCGGTGTGGGGTGGGACGAGTACGTCGTCATCACGCTGGCCGACGGCTCGGTGCGGCACGGGCTGGTGCTCGATGTAAACCGCGACGTGGCGCTCGTGCAGGTGATGGAAGGCACGTCGGGAATGGACGCGGCAGGGGCCGCATACCGGTTCAGTGGCGAACCGCTGCGCATCCCGGTGGGAACCGCCTGGCTGGGCCGCGCCTGCAACGGCCGCGGCGAACCGATCGACGGCGGCCCGCCGGTGACCGGAGCACGACGGGTGCCGGTCAACGGCGACCCGCTCAACCCGATGCAACGCGAGGCTCCCTCGGAGCCGGTGCTGACCGGCGTATCGGTGATCGACGCGCTGACCACCCTGGTCCGGGGTCAGAAACTGCCGGTCTTCTCGTTGCCCGGGTTGCCGCACCTGCGCCTGGCGTGTCAGATCGCCGCGCAGGCCAGTGCCGGCGGCGAGCCGTTCAGCGTGGTGTTCGCCGGCATCGGGCTTCCCCACGCCGACGTGGCCTATGCCCGCAATGTGCTCGAATCACGAGCCGCAGCGGGGGAACTGGTCTTGTTGCTGAACGCCGCCGACGACCCGGTCATCGAGCGGATCCTCACCCCGCGCATTGCGCTGACGATCGCCGAGCATCTGGCGTTCGAGACATCGCGGCACGTGTTGGTGGTCATGACCGACATGACCAGCTACGCCGAAGCGCTGCGGGAAATCTCGGCAGCCCGCGGTGAAATGCCGGCGCGGCGTGCCTATCCGGGCTATCTCTACAGTGACCTGGCGTCGTTGTACGAGCGGTGCGGCAAAATCGTCGGACAGCCCGGCTCGGTGACCGTGCTGCCCGTGTTGACGATGCCCGGCGGCGACATCACCCACCCGGTGCCGGACCTGACCGGCTACATCACTGAAGGGCAGATCATCTTCTCCGCGCAGATGCATCTGCGCAACATCTACCCGCCAGTGGACGCCTTGTCGTCGCTCTCGCGGCTGATGCGCCGCGGCGCTGGGGCTGGCCGAACCCGCGACGATCACCTGCCGGTGGCGGCTCAGCTGCTCGCGTCGTTGGCGCATGCACGGCAGGTAAGCGCGTTGGCCGAGCTGATCGGGCCCGACGCCCTAACCGCCACCGACCGCAGCTATCTGCTGTTCGAGGACGATTTCGCTGCGAAGTTGGTCAGTCAACGTCCCGACGCCGCACGACCTTTCGACGAGACCCTCGACCGGGCATGGGAGGTACTCGCACGGTTGCCGCGCAGTGAATTGTCGATGCTGCCCTCCGATCTGCTTGAGGCATACCGGCCCGACAGTGTGCAGGGGGGGTGATGGCGCCGTTGTCGCGTCCCCCGGGGCGGATGGGCCGACTATGGGTGCTGAACCGGCTCGACCTCGCCGAGCGGGGGGTGACGCTGCTCGAGCAGAAGCTGCACTTGCTGACCGCGCTGCAAGAAGAGCTGCAGCGCAAGGCCGAACAAAGCCGCCACAACTGGCAGCAGGCCCACCGCGAGGCCGATATGTGGGGGCTGCGCGCGATGCTGATAGGCGGCCAAAACGGGATCGACCTGGCCGTCACCACCGCGGCGGCATCGGTCACCGTGCAGTGGGCCGTCACCGCCGGGGTGCGCTACCCCGACGCCGCCGTCTGCGTATTGCCGTCCGAAAGCGATCCGGCCGTTGTCTACCCGACCTCGGCGTCTGTTCAGGCGGCGCGGGCATATCGAGCAGCCGTTGTCGCCGCCGCCGAATGCGCTGCGGCGCAAGCGGCTTTCCGAACCGTCGAGCAAGAGGTTCACACCACCCGGCTGCGGGTGCGCGCCCTGAGCCGACACTGGTTACCTCTGCTACGGCAGGAGTTGGCCCGCATCGAGTTAGAGCTGGAAGAGGAGGATCGGGACGGCGCGATCCGGGTGCGACTCGTCGGCCGTCAGCGCGGCTTAGAGCCCTGACAGGCGCAGCGGCACTGGTGAAGGGTCCGAGAACCGATCAGGGCCATGACGAGGGGCATCGCCAGGCCGGCAATCTTGTACGGTGGCCGGCGGGGCGATCCATGGTTCTGAGACTCTAAGGTATGGCCGCCCGTGGTAGAGCCGATCCGGCAAAGACCCGCGAGGCGGTCCGGGCCGTCGAGGACTGGTTACGCGACGACTCCCGTTCGGTTCCCAGTCGTCCGGACCTGGCGGCGGCGGTTCGGCTCACCGCGCGCACGTTGGCCGCGCAAGCGCCGGGCGCCAGCGTCGAAGTCCGCGTTCCGCCATTCGTCGCGGTGCAATGCATTTCCGGGCCGAGGCACACCCGAGGCACACCGCCCAATGTGGTCGAGACCGATCCTCGGACGTGGCTGCTGCTGGCCACCGGACTGCTGAGGGTGACGGCTGCCAGCGCCGCGGGCGCGCTGCGTCTCTCCGGATCTCGGGCCGGCGAGATCGAAAGTTGGCTGCCGCTGGTGCGCTTGGCCGGCTAGGCCAGCGGCGCAAGCCCGCAACGCACCAGATCGACACTGGCAGCAACGATTTCACCCAGGTCGCCGGTACAGCCGTCGTCACCCCACTTCTGCACCGCTACCACAAGAGCCGCCGCCAGGGTGGCTCCCGCGACCTCGGCGACGAGGTCGAGGTTGGGAACTCCGGCGTAGCGGGACTTGATGAAGTCGGTCAGCACCTCGGCGAACGACGACTGCACCACGCGCAAATATGCGGCGATGCGCTCGGTGGATATCAGTGTCGACCGAGCGATCGCGGCCTGGCGAACCACCTCCACATCGTGCGGGAAGCTCACGACGCTGGCCAACACGGCATCGAACAGCGACTCCGAAGCGGGTCGCTGCGCCAATGCTTCGGCAAGCCATTCCAGGTGGGTGTCGTAATCCTGGAAGAGGACCGCTTCCTTGCTGGGGAAGTGCCGGAAGAACGTGCGCTCGGTGACGCCGGCCTCGGTGGCCAGCTGCGTCACCGTCACATTGGCAAAGCCCTTGCTGGCGAACTGCGCCAGCGCCACCCGACGCAACGCCTCGTGCGTCGATCGCCGGCGTAGCTCATGCAGGTTGATCGGCTCGGTCATCGCGCCAGATGCTATCTCGAATCGCCGAAAGATGTCAGTGCTGACATCTTCCTAATATGTCAGTACTGACATATTCTGCTGTGTGCGCGGGCCCGGCGGTGGCCTTGAGAAGGGATCCCAGCCATGACGGACTATGACGCGATCGTCGTCGGCGCCGGCCACAACGGCCTGACGGCGGCAGCCATCCTGCAGGGTGCGGGCCTGCGCACGCTCTGCCTGGAGGCCAACACCTACAGCGGTGGAATGGCCGCGACGGTCGAGCTCATCGACGGATTCCGCTACGAGATCGCGGGATCGGTGCAGTTCCCCACCGCCCCCCAGATCACCAAAGAGCTTGGCCTGGATGCTCTTCCGACCGTCGACGCCGAAGTCATGTCGGTCAATATCGGCGAGTCCGGTGAGGAACCGATGATCTTCTACCGCGATCCGATGCGGCTGATGACGCATCTCGGCGAGAAGCACGGCGCCGACGCGATCATGGGCATGGCCGAGCTGATCGGCTGGAGCCAGGGGCCGGCAAAAGCGCTGGGCCGATTTGAGGTGCGCACGCCACCGAAGACGCTCGATGAGATGTATGCCTGCGCAGCAACCGAGGCCGAACGTACGGCCATTCATCAAATGCTGTTCGGCTCGGCGATGGACGCCATCGACCGTTACCTGCCGGACAAAGAAAAGCACGCGATCATGCGCGGGATGCTGGCGTTTCTGGCCATCAACTCCACCTATCGCGGGCCGTACACCCCCGGCAGTGCCACCTGCCTGGCCTTTGCGCTGGCGGTGCCCGACGAGAGCACCGCGATGATGACCAAGCTCGAAGGCGGTATCGGCGCGCTCACCGAACACCTGCATGAACTCTTCATCTCCCTTGGCGGCGAGATCCGCTTCCGGACCAAAGCCGAGAAGATCCTCGTCGAAAACGACCGGGTCACCGGCATACGACTCCGTGACGGGTCCACGATCAGCGCACCGGTGGTGGTGTCCAACCTTTCGCCCGATCTCACCCTCACCGACCTCGTCGGCGCGGAGCATTTGCCCTCGGACTTGACCGCGCGGTTTAGCGGTCGCGACCACCGTGCCGCGTTCGTCCAAATGCATTTCGCTCTCGACGGCCTGCCGGAGTTCGCGCCGCCCTACGAGCTGCTCAACGAACCCGGCATGCAGCAGTCCATCGGGATTTTCGGCTCACCCGAGGAGCAGCAAATCCAGTGGGAGATGTGCACCCGCGGCTTGGTGCCCGACAATCCATCGCTGGGCATGCAGATACCGTCCTGCATGGACTCCGGACTGGCCCCGCCGGGCAAGCATGCCGCGAGCGCATATGCCTATGCGTTTCCCGTCGAGGCCAGCCGCGATCAGCACGGGCATCTGAAAAACGAGATGGCGCAACGGGTTATCGACAAGATCACCCGCTATGCGCCCAACTTCCGCGACATCGTCATCCGGCATATCACCTTCGCGCCGTATCACATGCAGACGATGTTCGGCGCCCCGTCCGGCGATTTCTGCCACGGCCTGCTGCACCCGGACTTGATGGGACCGAACCGGCCCGGACCTAAGGGCTTCATCGACCTTCCGCTTCCGGTCCATGGGCTGTATCTGGCAAGCGCCGGGTGTCACGGCGGGCCGGGCATCACCTTCACCCCCGGTTACAACGCCGCGTACGCGGTGCTCGACGATCTGTGAGACTTGTGACATGTGTGACTGATGACACCCTGTGGGAATGAAACGCCAGGAAAAGCGGTTACGAGGTAGCGCAACACGCCCGACCGATTCGGTCACACGACCGGTGTTTCCGTAAACTGCATTGCGTCACCAATCGCCTCCCAGGGAGCCGCCACATCGTGACCGCCCAGCAGCCAGTGCCCGCAGAAAACCTGGAGAACCCGCCTGGCGAAGAATGCGGTGTATTCGGCGTATGGGCCCCCGGCGAACAGGTCGCCAAACTCGCTTATTTCGGGCTGTATGCGTTGCAGCACCGTGGCCAGGAGGCCGCCGGCATCGCAGTCGCGGACGGGTCGCAGGTGTTGGTCTTCAAAGATCTCGGTCTGGTCAGCCAGGTCTTCGAAGAGCAAACCTTGGCGGCCATGGAGGGCCACGTCGCGATCGGGCACTGCCGATACTCCACCACCGGCCAAACCACTTGGGAGAACGCACAACCGGTGTTCCGCAACACAGCGGCCGGCACCGGAGTTGCCTTGGGGCACAACGGCAATCTGGTAAACAGCGCCGAGCTCGTCGCCCGTGCCCGCGAGGCGGGATTGATGAACACCCGGGGGGCTTTCGCGGCGACCACAGACTCCGACATGCTGGGCGCGCTGCTCGCCCACGGCGCCGCCGACTCCACTCTGGAACAGGCTGCGCTGGAACTGCTGCCGACGGTGCGTGGCGCGTTCTGTCTGACGTTCATGGACGAGAACACGTTGTACGCCGCGCGCGACCCGTATGGTGTGCGGCCGCTGTCCCTGGGACGACTGGATCGCGGCTGGGTGGTGGCGTCGGAAACCGCCGCGCTGGACATCGTCGGCGCTTCGTTCGTCCGCGACATCGAGCCGGGCGAACTCCTGGCCATCGACGCCGACGGGGTCCGGTCGACCCGGTTCGCCAACCCCGAACCCAAAGGCTGCATTTTCGAGTACGTCTACCTGGCGCGACCGGACAGCACGATCGCCGGCCGGTCGGTGCACGGCGCACGGCTCGAGATCGGCCGTCGGCTGGCCCGTGAATGCCCGATCGACGCCGACCTGGTGATCGGCGTTCCGGAGTCCGGCACCCCCGCCGCGGTCGGCTATGCGCAGGAGGCCGGCATCCCCTACGGGCAGGGCCTGATGAAGAACGCCTACGTCGGGCGCACCTTCATCCAGCCGTCGCAGACCATCCGCCAACTCGGCATCCGGCTGAAGCTCAATCCGCTCAAAGAGGTCATCCGCGGCAAGCGTCTCATCGTCGTCGACGACTCAATCGTGCGGGGCAATACCCAGCGCGCCCTGGTCAGGATGCTTCGCGAGGCCGGCGCCGTCGAGGTGCATGTGCGCATCGCCTCGCCGCCGGTGAAATGGCCGTGCTTCTACGGCATCGACTTTCCGTCGCCGGCCGAGTTGATCGCGAACGCCGTCGAGGACGAAGACGAGATGCTCGAGGCGGTGCGGCATGCCATCAACGCCGACACGCTTGGATACATCTCGCTGCGGGGTCTGATCGCCGCGACCGAGCAACCCGCCTCGCGGCTCTGCGCGGCCTGCTTCGAAGGGAAATATCCGATCGAGCTGCCGAGCGAGACCGCACTGGGCAAAAACGTCATCGAGCACATGCTTGCCACCACCGCGCGGGGAGCGAAGCAGGCCGCCGCCCAAACCAATATCGCGGCCGGCGAAATATCCCCGGAGGCGGAGCAGGCCTCCGTTCTGCGCCACCCGTAGCCCCGCGGACAGGTAGCCGATACCCGTGTTCGGCGCTGACCGGTAGCCTTTATCGACAATGGCCGACCCTACAAAGAAGTCCGGAAAAGACCCGGCCGCCTCCGGCGTCACCTATGCATCGGCCGGAGTGGATATCGCAGCCGGGGACCGCGCCGTCGAACTGTTCAAGCCGCTGGCGTCGAAAGCCACCAGGCCCGAGGTGCGCAGCAAGCTTGGCGGATTCGCCGGATTGTTCGCGCTGCGTAGCGATTACCGCGAACCGTTGCTGGCCGCGTCCAGCGACGGGGTGGGCACCAAATTGGCGGTCGCGCAGGCGATGGACAAGCACGACACCGTTGGTTTGGACCTGGTCGCAATGGTGGTCGACGACCTGGTTGTCTGCGGCGCCGAGCCGCTGTTCCTGCTGGACTACATCGCCTTGGGCCGGATCGTGCCGGAGCGGCTCAACGCGATCGTCGGCGGTATCGCCGAAGGCTGCATGCGCGCGGGTTGTGCGCTGCTCGGCGGCGAAACCGCCGAGCACCCCGGGCTGATCGAACCGGATCACTACGACATCTCGGCCACCGGCGTCGGCGTGGTTGAAGCCGACGATGTGCTGGGGCCCGACCGGGTCAAGCCGGGGGACGTCCTTGTCGCGATGGGGTCATCGGGTCTGCACTCCAACGGATACTCGCTGGCCCGCAAGGTTCTGCTGGAGATCGACCGGGGCAACCTGGCCGGTTACGTCGAAGAGTTCGGCCGCACGCTGGGCGAAGAGTTACTCGAGCCGACCATCATCTACGCCAAACACTGTCTGGCGCTGGCCGCCGAAACTCAGGTCCGCACGTTCTGCCACGTGACCGGTGGCGGGTTGGCCGGCAACCTGGAACGCGTGATCCCGCATGGGCTGGTAGCCGAGGTCGACCGCGGAACGTGGACGCCGGCGCCGGTGTTCGCGATGATTGCCCAGCGCGGCCGCGTCTCCCGCGCCGAGATGGAAAAAACCTTCAACATGGGCGTCGGCATGATCGCCGTGGTGGCGCCGGAGGACACCGACCGGGCCTTGGCGATTTTGACTGCCCGGCATTTGGATTGCTGGGTGATCGGCGCAATCAACAAGGGCGGCAAGGAAGGCCCACGGTCCAAGCTCGTCGGGCAGCATCCACGGTTCTAGAAATCAGCTTGAGCCGAACAATGCGGCCCGGAAATGGCCGCAGCTGGAGCCGGAAAATCAGATGTCAGCGGCGCCAGTTGTCTTCGCCACTCCAGGGGTCTTCGCCGTCCGCCTGGTCGGCGTCGTCTTCGCCCGTCCCGGACAGCTCACGCTGAAGCCGCTCGAAATCGGTCTGCGGGGAGCTGTATTTGAGTTCACGAGCAACCTTGGTCTGCTTCGCCTTAGCCCGGCCGCGGCCCATGGGGGAACCCCCTCGCGCAATAACGGAGCGGCCCAACAAGTAGGCGGCTCCGATCTTTTGTCTTTATTGTCCTGCCGACAGCTTACCGTGCCCGTTGGCTGTCTGCTGTTGCGCCCCGCGCCCTGTGCGGCACGCCCTGCTGACGGTCATCGCGCCGTTCCCCTGAGCCGCTCGACGGCCACCCGTCCGGCGCCCGGCCCGTCGAGCGGCGGCAGCGAATCGGCGTCGATCGCCGCGGGCACCTCGGCGTCGCCGCCGGTGATCAAGGCGATCTCGGCCGGTATTCCCCGCTTGAGCAGCGCGAGCGCCACCGGGCCGAGATCGACGTGTTCGACGACGGTTCCAAGCCTGCCCACGGCGCGACCGTTGGCCAGCACCGCGTCGCCGGTAGCGGGCCGATCCGCTGACCCGTCCAGGTGCAACAACGCCAGCATGCGGGGCGGTTTGCCCAGGTTGTGCACCCGTGCGACGGTCTCCTGCCCGCGGTAACAGCCCTTGTCGAGGTGGACGGCGCCCAGCCCTGGACCGCCGATCCAACCCACTTCGTGCGGGATCGTGCGTTCGTCGGTGTCGACGCCGAGCCGTGGGCGCACGGCCGCCACCCGGTGGGCCTCGTAGGCCCACACTCCCGCCGGGCGCAGCCCGGCCTGCGTCAGCCGACGCTGTAGGTCGGCATGATCGCGTCGGTCGACCAACACGTCCAGCTCGAACTGGCCCTCCCGCGCCCCGATCATCCGACGCACGAAGCCACTACCGCTCATCGGCACCGCGGTCATCTCGGCGGGCAACACGTCCAGTCCCAGCGCGTCCAGCACCGCCGGTTGAGCCAGCTGCGGCCCCAGCAGCGACAGCACGGCGAGGTCGGCCGGTGCGGGAGTCACATCCGACCAGAAGACCATCTTGCGCAGGTATTCCAGCAGCGGCTCGCCCCGCCACGGTTCGGTGTCGAGGTAGGTGACGCCGCCGAGCTCGGTTTGAACCCAGTGATCTTCGACCCGGCCCTGCCCGTCCAGGCTGAGGTTTTGCGTGCTTGCGCCGTCGGGAAGCTCGCTGACGTGCTGCGTCGAGATGCTGTGCAGCCAGGTCTGCCGGTCGGCGCCGGTCAGTGTGAGCACCCGGCGATGCGAGCGATCGACCAGCACTGCGTCGGTTTCGGCGGCACGCTGCTCGCCCAGCGGATCACCGTAATGCCAGATCGCGCCGGCGTCGGGCCCGGTTTCGGGGACGGGAACAGCGGACACACACCAACTCTACGGGTCCACAGGGCTAGTCTTTTCCTCCATGACTGGCCACCCGGGCGTGATCGTGACGCTCGACGGCGAGGTGCATCCGCCGGGGACGCCACTGCTGTTCGCCGATGACCTCGCTGCGGTGCGTGGCGACGGCGTATTCGAGACGTTGTTGGTCCGCGACGGCGGCGCGTGCCTGGTGGAGGCACATCTGGGCCGGCTGAGCCACTCGGCCAAGCTGCTGGATTTGCCGGAGCCGGACCTGGCGGCCTGGCGGCACGCGATCGATCTGGCAGCGCGACAGTGGACGGTGGACACCGCCGACGAGGGTGCGATGCGCTTGGTCTACAGCCGCGGCCGGGAACGCGGGTCGACGCCCACCGCCTACGTCACGGTCAATCCGATCGCCGACCGGATAACCGCCGCCCGTCGCGACGGGGTGGCCGCGGTGACGTTGCCCCGCGAGTTGCCCGCGACCGGTGTCGAGGCGATGCCGTGGCTGCTGGCCGGTGCCAAGACGCTGTCCTACGCCATCAATATGGCCGCGTTGCGCCATGCCGCCCGGCAGGGCGCCGGTGATGTCATCTTCATCAGCTCGGACGGCTACGTTCTGGAAGGCCCCCGTTCGACGGTGGTGATCGCTGTCGGTAGCGGCGACAACCTGTGCCTGCTGACCCCGCCGCCGTGGTATCCGATCCTGCGCGGCACCACGCAGCAGGCGCTGTTCGGCGTCGCCCGCGCCAAGGGCTACGACTGCGACTACCGCGCGCTCCGTGTGGCTGATCTGTTTGCAGCGCAGGGTATTTGGTTGGTATCGAGCATGACATTGGCGGCGCGGGTCCACACGCTCGACGGCCGGACGGTGCCGCGCGCTGCGATGGCGGCGGAGTTCGCCGGACTTGTCGACGCCGCCATTGTCAGCGATCGCTGAAATCGGTTGTCGGCGCACCGCTGAGCGAGTACGGTCGGCCGTACACAGGGAAGGAGGTGGTCCGCGAAATTGATAGCTTTATGGACTTGTGAGGTGGCTGCCCGCTAGCAGTACCGGGCGAGGAATCACCTGCGCGCGCTGGCGAATTCCCCGCAGCCACCCGGCCCCCGAGCCTCCGGTCTGTCCAACCAGGAACTACGGCTCGGGGGCTGCCCATTTCTAGAGGTCTGGCCCGCGAGCCTAAACACCCTCTGCCGCAACCGCTACGGGGCTAGCCGGCGAACCGCGAGAGCCGCGCCGACAGGTGCGGCACCAAGCCGCCGTCGGCGTCCACCCGTTCTTCGACGTAGGCCAGGTCGCCACCCTCGACGATGCCGTAGAGCCGCTTGGCTCCGCCAACCAGCACACCCGACCGGCTGCGGGCCAGGGCATCGGTGACCAATTCCCACGACGACTGGTTGAGCGGCCGCCCGTAGAACAGCTCGACGTAACCGGCGGAGTGCGCCAGCAGCAACTCGATGGCCTCTGACTCGGTCTGGTCGTCGGGGTCGGTCACGAAGCGCCAGTAACCGGTTTCACGCAAGTCGGGTCCTTGGTAGTCGCCCGCATCGGTGAGCCGCCAGGACCGGGCTTCCCAGTTCAGATAATCGCCGCCGTCGTGCGAGACGACGATCTGCTGGCCGAACCGATAGTCGCCGTCGGCTCCGCGGCCCTCTCCTTCGCCCCGCCAGACGCCGACCAGGGGAAGCAGCGCCAGCAAGGCGTCGTTCAGGTTGGCGCCTTCGCGCAGGTTCGCGGTGTCCGCGGGGATGGGCAGATCGTCGAAGACCGGGATGTTGCGGGTCGCGGTCACCTTGGCGCGTTGGGCGGCGGCGGCGACGGCACGGTCCGCGGAACCGGGCGGAAGGACCGGCTCGTCACCGGCCTCAGCGCTGGAGGTCATGCGCGGTCACGACTCGTCGGTGATCAGCCGATACAGCGTGTACAGCGCGAACCAGGAGATCGCCACGACCGCCGCGACCAGCATGATCTCGAAGAACAAAACCACGGCAACGAGTTTAGTCGTAGGTGATGCTGCGGCTGGCCGGGGAGGCCGGTCAGGCGATCTTGACGTCGACCTCGTGGATGCCCGCGCCCGACGGGCTGACCACCGCGTCGCCATTACCTGCCGCCGAGAGCGCGCGCAGCGTCCAGGACCCGGGTGCGGCGAAGAACCGGAAGTCGCCGGTGGCTGACGCGACGACCTCGGCGGTGAACTCGTTGGAGGAGTCCAGCAGGCGCACGAACGCGCCGCCAACGGCCTGGCCGTCTCGGTCGACGACCCGACCGGTGATCACCGTCTCCTTTTCCAGGTCGACGCTGGCCGGCAACGTCTGTCCTTGCTTCGGTGCAGAGCACATATCAGCTTCCCAACTCGATCGGGGCGCCCACCAGGGAGCCGTATTCCGTCCAACTGCCGTCGTAGTTCTTGACATTCCGATGCCCGAGGAGTTCTTGCAGCACGAACCAGGTGTGCGACGACCGCTCGCCGATCCGGCAGTACGCGATGGTCTCCTTCGAACCGTCCAAACCGGCGCCGGCGTACAGCTTGGCCAGGTCGTCGTCGGACTTGAAGGTCCCGTCTTCGTTGGCGGCCTTACTCCACGGCACGTTGATCGCACCGGGGATGTGGCCGGGCCGCTGGCTTTGTTCCTGCGGCAGATGGGCCGGCGCCAGGATCTTGCCGGAGAACTCGTCGGGGGAGCGCACGTCGACCAGGTTTTTCACGCTGATCGCGTCGAGCACCTCGTCGCGGAACGCCCGGATGGTGTTGTCGGGCGCCTTCGCGGTGTATGACGTGGCGGGTCGCGTCACCGTGTCCTTCGACAACTCCCGCCCGTCGAGCTCCCACTTCTTGCGACCACCGTCGAGCAGCTTGACGTCGTCGTGGCCGTAGAGCTTGAAGTACCAGTACGCGTAGGCGGCGAACCAGTTGTTGTTGCCGCCGTAGAGGATCACGGTGTCGTCGTTGGCGATACCGCGATCGCTCAGCAGCTTGGAGAACTGCTGGGCGTCGACGAAGTCACGCTTTACCGGGTCCTGCAGATCGTCACGCCAGTCCAGCTTCACGGCCCCGGCGATGTGGCCACCGTCGTAGGCGCTGGTGTCCTCGTCGACCTCGACGAAGACGACGTGGTCGGCATCGAGATTGCTCTGGGCCCAGTCGGCGGAGACCAGGACGTCGGAGCGTGCCATATGGGAAATCCTTTCGGGAGTTACGCGGGCTCAGAAGTCCTGGAGGCGGGCTTCAGATGCACGACGAGTGGGTAGAGCTGGCAGCCCAGGCAGATGCCGAAAGCCGCGTTGAGAAAAGCTGCCATCAGGGCTGCGCCGGTGGCGACGAGGCCGACCAGGGGCGCGCCGGCGGCGAATCCGGCCGCGCCGATGACGGCGAAGATCAAGCCGACCAGTTGGGCGAACTTCAGCGGCGGCACCGGCTCCCGCTCGCGGACCGGTCCCAGCCGTGGGGCCACGAGATTGGCGAACACCAGTCCATAGGGATGACGACGCGGGCCGCCGACCGCGCCGATAGCGAAGACGACGGCTTGCAGGCCCAGGATGACCGCGGCGGCCAGCGGGCTGACCCCGGAGACGATGAGGGTGATCACCAGCACGCCGGCGGTGATCCAGGCGACGAATCTTGGCCCGCGAACATCGACTTGGTCGGTGCTCTTGGTGCTCGACATCATGCTGCTCCTAGCTGCTTGTGCAGGGGTATGGGGGACGCGCGCCAGGGTGTTCGTTCCTAGCTGCTCCGAGCGCGGCGCGAGAAAACGCGGCTACTCAGCAACTACAACAACAGCGGCAACCCGCGACGCGGCACAGGTCGACTGCGCGGCGCTTGGTGAGCATGAGCTCAAGGCGGGCGGACACGTCGGACAGCTTACCCAATGGCCACACCATCAAGCCAACAGCGGAGCCAGCGCCGACCGCAGGTCATCGCCTTTCGGAACACCCGCCGCACGGTATCGCTGTCGCCCCCCGGCATCGAAGATAAATGTCGTGGGCAGCGACAAAACCGAAAGGCGTCGCGCGGCGGCTGGATTGGCGTCCATGTCGATTTCCACGTGCGCCACGTCGCCAAGGCCATCACAGACCTGGTTGACCACCCGGCGCACCTGCGTGCACGGCGCACACCACGACGCGCTGAAATGCACGACGGTTGGCCCGTCAGCCGACAGGCCCAAGTCGCTGGTGTCCACTTCGCCTGCCGTTGTGCGATCGGTCGCCCGGACCTGACCGGCACGCCGGTTCAGCAGCCACCCGACGACGGTCGCCACTGCCAGCGCAGCCACCAGCGCCACGATCGCTGAAATCACCAGCGCCACTCCTCCCCATCGCTGCGCCCTGCATCGTCGCCGGCGCAAATCATGCCTGGTTAAACCCGTCGAGAGTGATGGTTAATCCCGTGGTGATGCCCTCGATGATGACCTCGGAGCCGCGGGCGCCCTGGCTCGTCGGTGCCACCCCGAACGGAAGTCTTTGGTCGGGCAGCTGGCCGGCGAACGCGGCCAGCACCGCGTCGCGCTTGTCGTCGGGGACCTTTTGGTTGGCGGTATTCGGGCCGGTCAGCACCCCGGTTGGGGTGAACACCAGCGTGGTCTTGTCGTCGCCGGCCATCGAGAGGTCGACGGAGACGCTGACCAGTTTGTCGAAGTGGGCCGATTTCGGGGTGCCGGTGAACACCAGACCGTGGCTGCCGGAGATCCCCGATTCGGTAGTGCCGCCGCTCGCGTTGTTGGTCTCCTGCGGCGGCGCCTCGACCATCAGATCGCGCATACCGATGTAGCGGCCAAGGTGAAGCGAGTCGATGATGATCCGGCTCTCCAGCTTGCCGACCCCAAGCTTGGCATCCGGTCGGATCAGCCACGACGCGTCGGTCAGGTCGACCGAGTGCATGGTGGCCTCAAGCGTGGCCTTGCCGATCACCGGACGGTCCACTCCGGCGGCCTTGATCTCCACGTCGCCGTACCGACCCCGCATCGCCTGGAGGACTACCGGAAAGCCGATAATCGCCACGAATGGGTCGAAATCCAGGTGTGCCGTCTCGCGAACCGTGCGGGCCAGCCGATACTCCGCGTAGATGCCGGCCCCGAAATCGACGCCCGCGGCACCGACAAGCACGATCACGACCGCCAGCAGCACCGCCGTCGCACCGACCAGCACTTTACGCATCCGCATATTGTGGCGTACCGCGTCGCCGTTGAAGCTCTGGAATGGTCTCCGGGGACCGTTGCGGTCTGCGCGGTCCGCGCGCTGAACACCAGCCTTCACGCTATCGTTAAACAACCTGGCCGATAACTTCACATCTTGCACATCTCGCCAATGGATGTGGGAGACGCCTTTCCCACGACGCTGGAGGGGCTTGTTGGACCTATTGTTACTAACCGCGGAGCCGCACCCGGACGTGGTCCTGCCGTCGTTGTCGCTGCTCGCCCACACCGTGCGCACAGTGCCTCCCGACGTGTCTTCCCTGCTGGAAGCGGGTAGTGCGGACGTTCTGATCATCGACGCGCGGCTCGACCTGCCTGCAGCCAGAGGACTATGCCGGTTGCTGGGTTCGACGGGCCGCTCAATTCCGACGGTGGTGGTGGTCAACGAGGGCGGCCTGGTGGCCGTCAACGCGGACTGGGGTTTGGACGAGATCCTGCTGCCCAGCACCGGGCCCGCCGAGATCGATGCCCGGCTGCGACTGCTCATCGGACGGCGGGGCAGCCTGCAGGACCAGGAGAGCCTGGGCAAAATCACTCTTGGCGAACTGGTGATCGACGAGAGTACTTACACCGCCCGGCTGCGCGGACGTCCGCTGGACCTCACCTATAAGGAATTCGAACTGCTGAAGTACCTGGCGCAGCATGCCGGCCGGGTATTCACCCGGGCGCAGCTGTTGCACGAGGTGTGGGGGTACGACTTCTTCGGCGGCACCCGCACTGTCGACGTGCACGTGCGCCGGTTGCGGGCCAAGCTCGGGGCGGAGTACGAATCGCTGATCGGCACGGTCCGCAACGTGGGTTACAAAGCGGTCCGCCCCACCCGCGGCCGGCTACCGACCGGCGAGCCCGCCGCCGACATCGAACCGGAAGTAGATGGTCGCCAAGAGCCGCTGGTCGATCCGCTCCGCAGCCAGTGACGTCACCCGAGTGGCGGGCGGTGCTGGCGGCGCAGGAGCAGCAGCAGATACGTGAACTCGTCAGCACCGCAGCACAATTCGATGACGTGGCACCCGTTGGCGAGCAAGTTCTGCGGGAGTTGGCACATCAACGCACCGAGCATCTGCTGGCCACCGGTCCCGATCCAAGCGGCGGCGATGACCGAGACGCGCGGGTCATTGGCTACCTGAATCTTTCTCCGGGGCAGGAAGACGGGTTCGCCATGGCGGAGTTGGTGGTGCATCCGCAGGCCCGGCGGCGCGGTATCGGCGCTGCGATGATTCATGCTGCACTATCCAAAACCGCTGGGCGGAACCGTTTTTGGGCGCACGGAACGCTGGAGTCGGCCCGGGCGACGGCATCGGCGTTGGGTCTGGTGCCGGTTCGCGAACTCATTCAGATGCGCCGCTCGCTGCACGGCGTTACCGCGCCAGCCGTGCCCGAGGGGGTGCGCATCCGGACCTATGCCGGGGCCGCCGACGACGCCGAACTGCTGCGGGTCAACAACGCCGCATTCGCCGCGCACCCCGAACAGGGCGGCTGGACCGCGACTGATCAGGCCGAGCGACGCGCCGAACCGTGGTTCGACCCGCAGGGGCTGTTCCTGGCCGTCGACGAGAAGACGAACACCTTGCTCGGCTTTCATTGGACGAAAGTGCATTCCGACGAGCCCGGCCTGGGCGAGGTCTATGTCGTCGGCGTCGATCCCTCGGCGCAGGGCAGCGGCCTGGGTGGCCTGCTGACGTCCGTAGGGGTCGCATTCCTGGCGCGCCGACTGGCCGACGCCGCCGAGCCCACGGTGATGCTCTACGTCGAGTCGGACAACACCGCCGCGCTGCGTACCTACCGGCGGCTGGGATTCACCCAGCACAGCGTCGACACCGCCTATGCGGCGGCCACACCAGGCCCGACCAGCGACGGCTGAGCTGTTCACTCCGCGTTCACGCGGCAGGTGGTCGCCGTCCACGCCCAACGCATACTTTCCGGGTAGCTCGGCAACTGCGGCCGGGACAGTAAGTCGCGGCCACAATCCTTGAGAAAGTGAGATCAGTGAAGCTCGACCCGGGGAGCAGGGCCCTGGTGGCCGCGGTGTCGACGGCAATGATCGCGGGCCTTATGTTGACCGGCTGCGGTAGCGATAAAAACCTTCACGGGATGTCGGCACCGACCGGACCGGTGTACTGCGGCGGTAAGAGCGCCCTGACCGCTGAGGGCTCGACGGCACAGCAAAACGCGGTCGCGCAGTTCAACATGGACTGGGCTACGCTGTGTCCCGGTAAGCAGTTGGCGTATAACCCGACCGGGTCGGGTGCCGGACGTGACCAGTTCATCGCCGCGCATGTGGATTTCGCCGGCTCAGATTCACCGCTGAGTCACGACCAGGTCGATCCGGCCGCGAAGCGCTGCGAGGGAAACCCCGCCTGGAATCTGCCGATGGTGTTCGAGCCGGTTGCGATTGCCTACCATCTGGACGGTGTCAAGCAGCTGGCTGTCAGTGCTGATGTGCTGGCCAAGATCTTCAGCGGCTGGATCACCAATTGGAACGATCCGGCGATCGCCAAACTCAATCCCGGAGTGGGGCTGCCCGACACCAGGATTTCGCCGATCTACCGGTCGGACTCCTCGGGTACCACCGATAACTTTCAGAAGTATCTGGTCGCGGCCGCACCGAATAGTTGGACCAGGGGCACCGGCAGCGAGTTCCTGGGGGGCGTGGGTGAGGGCGCGCAGAAGTCCGCCGGCGTCATCCAGGCCGTGCAGTCGACGTTCGGCGCCATCGGTTACGTCGAAAAGGGTTTCGCCGATCAAAGCGGTGTGCCGTACGCGCGGATCAACGACGGCGGCGGCGCGGTGCAGCTCACCGACGACGCCGCTCGCAAGGCCATCGACAACGCGACCTTCGCAGGCGTGGGCAACGACTTGAAACTGAACCTGAAATCGCTGTACAGCACCAAAGCGCCCGGTGCTTACCCGCTGGTGCTCGCCACCTACGAAATCGTCTGCTCCAAGGGCTACGACCCCGCCACCACCGACGCGATCAAGTCGCTCTTCACCGTGGCCGCGAACAACGCGCAAAGTGGTCTCTCGGCCGAGGGTTATGTTCCGTTGCCGGATAAGTTCAAACAGCGCTTGATCGCCGCGATTAACGCAATCCAATGAGCAAACTGATTGACTTCTGGCTCAGAGCCGTTGATTGATGGGAACGCCGTGACGACACCAGATCCAGCCGATGCCGGTTCGGGTGAGGTCGTCGATGCGCCTTCCCTGCGGTCGCCGGCGGCGCCCGCCCTGCGCTGGGGCAGCCGGAAACCTGGTCTTGGTGACCGGCTGTTTCGCGGCCTGTCCGAGGGCTCCGGTGTCCTGATCGTTGTTTTGATCGCCGCAATCGGAGTGTTTCTGCTCATCCGTGCGATCCCGGCCCTGGCGCGCGACCAAGAGAATTTCTTCACCTACGGCGGCAACTGGGTCACCACCAATACCTCGGCGATGCATTTCGGCATCTTCGACATGCTGCAGGTGACGGTGTTCGTGGCATTGTTCGCTCTGATCCTGGCGATGCCGGTTGCCCTGGGCATCGCGATATTCCTTACCCAATACTCACCGCGCCGGGTGGCCGGGCCGCTGGCCTATATGGTCGACCTGCTGGCCGCGGTCCCGTCGATCATCTACGGGGTCTGGGGCCTGTATGTGCTGGCACCTCGGTTGCGACCGACCGCGACCTGGCTCAATGAACACCTGGGCTGGCTGTTTTTGTTCGCGACGGGCAACGTCTCGGTTTCCGGTGGCGGCACCATCTTCACCGCCGGGGTGGTCCTGGCGGTGATGATCCTGCCGATCATCACCGCGGTCACCCGCGAGGTGTTCATCAAAACGCCGCACGGCCACATCGAGGCCGCGCTGGCGCTCGGAGCCACCCGCTGGGAGGTGGTCAAGACCGCGGTGTTGCCGTTCGGACGCTCCGGCTACATCAGCGGCGCCATGTTGGGTCTGGGCCGTGCGCTGGGCGAGACCGTCGCACTTCTGATCATCCTGCGCGGCACCCAGGTGGCGTTCGGCTGGTCTTTGTTCGACGGCGGTTACACCTTCGCGACCAAGATCGCCGCTACCGCAGCGGAATTCAACGACCACTACAAAGCCGGCGCCTATATCGCTGCAGGGCTGGTGCTTTTCCTGCTCACCTTCGTGGTCAATGCGCTGGCTCGCGCCGCGGTCGCGGGCAAGGACACCCAGTGACCTCGATTCTGGACCGCCCACTCAAGGCGCGGACGTTCACCGTCGTCAGCCTGCGCCGACGGCTGGCCAATGCGATCGCCACCGTGCTGGTGATGCTGTCGGTGGTGGTGGCCCTGCTACCGCTGGTGTGGGTGCTCTATTCGGTTGTGGCCAAAGGCTTGAGCGCCGTCAGATCAAGCGTGTGGTGGACGCATTCCCAAGCCGAAATGACCGCGTTTCTACCCGGAGGCGGCGCCTACCACGCCATCGTCGGCACGGTCCTGCAGGGCGTGGTATGCGCGATCATCTCCGTACCGATCGGCATTTTCGTCGCCATCTATCTGGTCGAATACGGCGGCGACACCCCGCTGGCCAAGCTGACCACGTTCATGGTCGACATCCTCACCGGGGTTCCGTCGATCGTGGCGGCGCTGTTCATCTATGCACTGTGCATCGCCACGCTGGGCTTCCCCCGGTCCGGTTTCGCGGTGTCGCTGGCGTTGGTGCTGCTGATGCTTCCGGTGATCGTGCGCGCGACCGAGGAGATGCTCCGGATCGTGCCGGACGACCTGCGCGAGGCCAGTTTTGCGCTGGGCGTGCCGAAGTGGAGGACGATCGCCAGAATCGTGCTTCCAGCCGGGTTGTCCGGCATCATCACCGGCGTCATGTTGGCACTGGCCAGGGTGATGGGGGAGACCGCCCCACTGCTGATCTTGGTGGGTTATGCGCAGGCGATGAACTTCGACATGTTCGCCGGCTTCATGGGCTCGCTGCCCGGCATGATGTACGACCAGACGTCGGCCGGTGCGGGTGCCAACCCGATTCCGACCGATCGGCTGTGGGGCGCTGCCCTCACGCTGATTTTGCTGATCGCAGTTATTAATGTGGGCGCCAGAGTGGCTGTGAAAGTCTTCGCGGCCGGAACGCTAGGCAGGAGTTACAGTGGCTAAGCGGTTAGACCTCAAGGAAGTCAACATCTATTACGGCTCGTTTCTGGCCGTCGCTGACGTTTCGCTATCGGTTCTGCCCCGCAGCGTGACGGCGTTCATCGGCCCGTCGGGCTGCGGCAAGACGACCGTGCTGCGGATCCTGAACCGGATGCACGAAGTCGTCCCGGGTGCCCGCATGCAGGGCAGCGTGCTGCTCGACGGCGACGACATCTACGGCTCGGGAATCGATCCGGTAGGTGTGCGTCGTGCGATCGGAATGGTCTTCCAGCGACCGAATCCGTTCCCCACCATGTCAATTCGCGACAACGTGGTGGCCGGGTTGAAGCTGCAGGGCGTGCGCAGCCGAAAACTGTTGGACGACACCGCCGAACACGCCCTGCGCGGCGCCAACTTGTGGGACGAGGTCAAGGACCGGTTGGACAGGCCGGGTGCTGGTTTGTCCGGCGGTCAGCAGCAGCGGCTCTGCATCGCGCGCGCCATCGCCGTGCAACCCGATGTGCTGCTGATGGACGAGCCGTGCTCGGCGTTGGACCCGATTTCGACGATGGCGATCGAGGATCTGATCGCCGAGCTGAAGCAGGAGTACACCATCGTCATCGTCACCCATAACATGCAGCAGGCGGCGCGGGTCAGCGACCACACTGCGTTCTTCAACCTGGAGGCTGTTGGAAAGCCGGGCCGGTTGGTCGAGATCGACGGCACCGAAAAGATCTTCTCCAACCCGACCCAGAAGGCCACCGAAGACTACATCTCCGGCCGCTTCGGCTAGTGCGAGTGTGAGACGGCGTCGTCGTCGGGAAACTGGCCGGTCGCCTGGAAAATGACCCGGCGGGCCACCTCGACGGCGTGATCGGCGAACCTCTCATAGAACCGGCCCAGCAATGTCACGTCGACTGCCGAGGCGACCCCGTGCTTCCACTCGCGGTCCATCAATACGGTGAACAGGTGGCGGTGCAGGTCGTCCATCGCGTCGTCTTCTTCGCGGATGCGCGCCGCCTTTTCCGGGTCCCGGGACTGCAGCACTTCCTGCGCGCTGTTACCCAATTCCACAGCCACCCTGCCCATCTCGGCGAAGTACCCGTTGACCTCTTCGGGTAGCGCGTGCTGTGGGTGACGCCGGCGGGCAATCTTGGCGACGTGCAGTGCGAGCGCACCCATCCGGTCGATGTCGGCGACCATTTGGATTGCGCTCACGATCGACCGAAGGTCGCCGGCGACGGGTGCTTGCAAGGCGAGCAGTATAAAGGCGCTCTCCTCGGCCTGGGTGCTCAGCTCTGCGATCTTCTCGTGGTCGGAGATGACCTGCTCGGCCAGTACCAGGTCTGCCTGCAACAGTGCCTGAGTTGCCCGTTCCATCGCGACACCGGCCAGCCCGCACATTTCTCCAAGCTGTTCGGAGAGCTCAGACAGCTGTTCGTGGTAGGCGGTACGCATATTGCCAAGCCTACGTTCTCGGTCGGGGGACCGGCATGAACCCGCATGAAGTGGGGTATGAACTCGCGGTGAATGCCGGTTTGCATTCAAATCTTCGATCGCGTTAGCGGCTATTCACAGGAGGTGTCGGCGGCGTTGGTCACCGACAGATCGTCCGGAAGTTTGGTTGGTGTACTGGTGGTGTTGCGCTCGACCTGCAGGCTGACCGATGAGCCGCTGGGCGGCGGAGCGCTGAACGAGGAGAAGTCCGACCCGAGAACCACCTGCACCACTTTGCCAATTCCGGTGACCCGCTGGACCTTTGGGTTCCTCAGAGTCGCCGCGACCGTGGCGGCAGCCTGTTCATTGCCGGCAGAGAAGAACACTGTCGTGGACTTGAGCGGGTCCGGGTAGTCGTCCGGGGTCTTCGTCTTGAAGCCCTGGCGCTTCAGCTGTGAGCTGGCGGTGGTGGCCAGCCCTGACTTGGCGGTCGAGTTGGACACCTGCACGGTGACATTCTGTGGTGCCGTCGTCAATGCCTGAACCTGCTCGGGATGCGGCTCTGGCGACGGACTGGACTTGGTTTGTGGTGCTTTGCTGGTGAGCGCCTTTGTCGGCGGGCTCGACGTCGCATTCAGGTCGTTTTCTCCCGGCAGCGGATCGTCGTTGATGATGGCATCGAAAAGCGCCCGCATGTCGGAGGTCCGCGGCGGCTCGTCGCCGTTTTCGTCGGTGATGCCGGTCGGTACGGTCACGAACGAGACATGCCCGGCGCTCATTCCCTGCACCGACTGGCCGAGCTGGACGAGGTCCTTGGTCTTGACGTTGTCGACGTAGCTGTTCTTGATGAAGGTATTGACGACGTTGTTGAGCTTGTTCAGCGAAAAGAAGGTGTCCTGGGAGATCAGCGAGCGCAGCAGCGACGACAGGAACAGCTGCTGGCGTTTGATGCGTCCGTAGTCGCCGTTGTTCTCGGTGTTGACGTTGCGGGCTCGCACGTAGTTCAGCGCGGTTTTCGAGTCGATCCGTTGACGTCCGGCGTGGGCCAGCACCGTGCCGAGTTCGTAGTCATACAGCGGGGTGGTGCTGCACACGTCGACACCGCCGAGCGCGTCGACCATCTTGGCGAAGCCGACGAAGTCGATCGCGATGAAGCGATTGATGCTCAGCCCGGACAGCTTCTGGATTTCCTTGACCAGACACTTCGGGCCGCCGAACGAGAACGTCGAATTCAATTTCGTCTCGGTGTAGACGTTTCTGGGGCCCCATTTTTTGGTGTCGGAATCGTAGATTGGACCGTACTCGCCGGTGTCGGGGTTCCAGGCCTCGCATTGGATCGGCGTGATCGCCAGGTCGCGCGGAAACGACACTGCGACAACCCGTTTCCGGTTTGCCGGAATGTTGACCAGAATGACGCTGTCCGACCGGGCGCCGCCGGCGTCCTCGGTGTCGCCGGCGCCCATCTCACTGTTCGCCCCGGCCCGGGAGTCCATGCCGACAATCAAGAAGTCCTCGTCGCCGAATTGTGCATTCGGATCGACGATGTCGCGTGACTGAGGGTCCAGAGCGCTGACCGTGTTGAGCCGGTCGTTCTTTGACGCGCTCCACTGCCAAGCCCCGCCGGTCAGCGCCAACGCCGCCGCCGCGATCGCCGCGGCCATCAAGCGGCCGAACAGCATCATCGCGTTGCGTCTGCGACGCGGCTTCCGCTCCAGAATCTCGTCGGCTGGGGGGTGGTCGAGGATTCGCGCCGGTCGCGTCCGCGGCGGTGTTTTCGGCAGCACGGTGGTCTGCTCGACGTCGGCGTCGTATCCGTTGTCCTGCTCGTCGCTGGGCTGATCCGGCTCCGGTTCTGGCGGCTCGGGGTCGGGAACCGCGTGATGGCGGCTTGGCCGGACCGCCGTTGCACCGCCCATCTTGGCGATCAGCTCGGCGACGGTGAGCCCGCCATCGGTATGGCATCCGCGCGGCTCGCCGTCTTCGTCGTCGACGGCAGGCTCGGTTGGCGGCGACGCTGGCGGTGCCGATACCGGGCGCGGGGTCCACCGATGGGCGACGGCGACTCGTTGCCCTCCCTGCGAAGGCGCTGCGAATCGCTCCCACGGCGCGGCGCCACGCATTCCCGTCGTCGCTCCGGCAAGCCCTGCGTTATCGGCGTCGTGGCCGTGAGTGGCTGCATCGGCGCCAGCGTCGCCGTCACTCATGTCCTACACGGCCTCCGAATCTGGATGAGGTGCCCGACCTGTTGTGCGCGTACGTCATTGCAGCGCCGGCGGTGGCAGCGCTGCCGATCCGCACGACCGGTGTGGTCACGTCGTGTTGTAGGGGTCGTGCGGTGGTGATAGCCCGAGCTTCTTAGGGCTTCGCCACTGGTGCGCGACACAACAAGATCCACATCGTACTGAGGAATTTATGAGAACGCGATCTCGGGATCGAGCTCAATGGTCCGGCTTCTCCTCAGGCCGTTCCGGCCTGCATCGTCGCCGGACGCTGACTTCAGCCGCCCGAATGCATGATGTCGGCCCCCGCCGGCACCGTGCAGTCGTCGGGGTCGACTAGCCAGCCCTCCGGCAGGGCCACCCGCGCAGGCGATCCCTGGCGTCCGCGCGGCCCCGTAGCCGCGGTCGGGAATGGCACGCTGGGGTCGAGTTTGTCCAGCAGCATGTCGAGTTCGCCCCGTGTTTTGACCAGCGCCAGAGCCCGTCGCAGCTCGGATCCGGCGGGGAAGCCGTGCAGGTACCAGGCGATGTGCTTGCGGATGTCGCGCATGCCCTTGTCTTCGCCGAAATGCGCGTCGAGCAGCTCGCCGTGCCGGCGGATGATGTTGGCGACCTCGCCGAGATCGGGCGGTGCGGGCGGCGGGCTGCCGGTGAACGCGGCCGAGAGCTCGGCGAACAGCCATGGCCGGCCCAGGCAGCCACGGCCGATGACGACGCCGTCGCACCCGGTGACGGCCATCATGGTCAGCGCATCGCTGGCTTCGAAGATGTCGCCGTTGCCGAGCACCGGGATCGTCCGCACATGCTGCTTGAGCTGGGCGATCTGCTCCCAATCCGCGGTTCCGGAATAACGCTGAGCCGCGGTGCGGGCGTGCAAGGCGACCGCGGCCGCCCCTTCGGACTCCGCGATCCGGCCCGCGTCGAGGTGGGTCGGGTGAGCGTCGTCGATGCCGATCCGGAACTTGACGGTCACCGGGATGTCGGTGCCCTCGGTGGCGCGCACGGCCGCCCCGACGATCTGGCCGAACAGCCGCCGCTTGAACGGCAGCGCCGCCCCACCGCCGCGGCGGGTGACTTTGGGCACCGGGCAGCCGAAATTCATGTCGACGTGATCGGCCAGGCCTTCGTCGGCGACCATTTTGACCGCCGCATAGGTGGTCGCGGGATCGACGGTGTAGAGCTGCAGCGATCGCGGTGATTCGTCGGCGGAGAACGACGTCATGTGCATCGTGACGGGATGCCGCTCAACAAGGGCACGCGCCGTCACCATCTCGCACACGTAGAGGCCGCTGACCGTTCCGACGCGTTCCTGCTCGAGCTCGCGACACAGAGTGCGGAATGCAACGTTCGTCACACCCGCCATCGGAGCCAACACCACCGGGCTGGCCAGCGCGATGGGACCGATACGCAAGGCTGGTTACCGCCGGCTCAGCGTCAACGTGCCTTCGGTGTGATGCAGCTCCTCGGCGGTGATCTTCTTACCGGTGCGGATTTCCCGCTCGAGCTGGCGCTGCTTGGACAGCTCGAACTTGTCGCAGGCCACCTCGAGCTCCTTGATCAGGACAGCAAGATCGTCGCGCAACCGGGCAGCCTCGCCACTGAAATCGTCGCGCTCGAAGATGCGCCACTTCTTCAACACCGGCATCACGACCTCATCGAGGTGGATGCGCGGGTCGTAGACGCCGCCGACTGCGATCATCACTGCTTTGCGGCGAAACTCCGGCACCGAGAATCCGGGCATCTTGAAGTTGCGCAGCACCCGGTGCAACGCATGCATCGCCTTGTTCGGCGCGATCTCCAGGCCGGCTTCGGTGACATCGCGGTAGAAGATCATGTGCAGATTCTCGTCCTGCGAGATCTTGGCCAGCAGTTGATCGGCGATCGGCTCGTTGCAGGCCTTGCCGGTGTTGCGGTGTGAGACGCGGGTGGCCAGTTCCTGGAATGTGACGTACACGATCGAGTCGAACAGGTTCTCGGACAACAGGTCGCCCTGCTGGTTCTGGCCGGGGCTGAAACCCCTATTCACCACCTCCATACGCAACTTCTCCAACTCGATCGGATCGACGGCGCGGGTCACCAGCAGGTAGTCGCGTAGCGCAATCCCGTGCCGGTTCTCCTCGGCGGTCCAGCGGTTGACCCACTGACCCCACGCGCCGTCCATGCCGAAGCTCATCGCGATCTCGCGGTGATAGGAGGGCAGGTTGTCCTCGGTCATCAGGTTCTGCACCATGGCGACCTGCGCGACGTCGGACAGCACGGACTGCCCGGGCTCCCAGTCCTGTCCCCCGAGTGCATAGAAGTTCTTGCCGTCCGACCATGGGATGTAGTCGTGCGGATTCCAGGGCTTGTGCACGCTCAGATGCCGATTCATGTACTTCTCGACAACCGGTTCGAGTTCACGCAACAGGTCCAGGTCTTGCGGATCCGGCACAACGCCTCCCAGTTATCTGTGTCGGTCGGTTTCAGCAATATATCTGTGTATGCCGGTGACATTCAAGTTCCGACCCGGCGACAATAGTTCGTGTCGGGCCGCTAGTGTGTCGAGGCCCTGCTGAGCAGCATGTCTACGCAGTAGTCGATGAATTGCTCACGGCTGGCCGCCAGCCGCCCGTCCAGGTAGGCGGTGAACAGGGCGGTCAGGCCGCCGATCAAGCTGGTGGCGATCATCTTCTGCCGGACCGGGTCGCCGATTTGGGTCAGCTTGCGTTGTAGCAGCTCGATGAAGCTGGGCATCCACTCCGCGCCGGACCTAACCAGAACCGGCTCCACCGCCGGGGCCAGCAGCAGCACCCGGCCGCGGACCGGGTCGTCGACCATCAACGCGACGAATTGCTCAACGGCTTCACGGGGTGTGGTCGCAGACATCAGCGTCGACATGGCGCGGGTACAGACGTCGTCGTAGACGGCGCGCACGAATTCGTTACGGTCAGAGAAGCTTTCGTAGAAGTAGCGTTCGGTGAGGCCGGCCTGCCGGCATACCGCCCGCACCGTCACCGCCGGCCCGCCCTCGCCGCCGAGCAGCCGCACGCCGGCCGCGATGAGTTCGTCCCGCCGCAGGACCTGGCGGTCCTCCAGGGGAACGCCGGACCAGCGGCGCGAGCGTTGACCGGACGGCACTTCAACTCCTAAGGTCTATACTGACAACGCATGTAGTCAGATTGGCTCACATGGACAGGAAACGTTGACCAGTGACTCAAGATACGTCTGAGGCGTGCCCGCTGACCAGCACAGGCGCTGCCGACGAGGTGGTCAGCGGTGCTGTCGCGGCCGGTTGCCCCGTGTCACCGCTCGGGTATGACGCCCCGCCCCAGCCGCTCGGCCCGGACTCGCTGACGTGGCGATACTTCGGTGATTGGCGCGGCATGCTGCAGGGTCCGTGGGCCGGGTCGATGCAGAACATGCATCCGCAACTCGGTGCGGCCGTCGAAGAGCACTCCACGTTCTTTCGGGAACGCTGGCCGCGGTTGCTGCGGTCGCTGTACCCGATCGGCGGGGTGGTGTTCGACGGCGACCGCGCGCCGACCACCGGCGCCGAGGTGCGCGACTACCACGTGGACATCAAGGGCACCGACAGCCAGGGCCGGCGCTACCACGCGATGAACCCCGACGTCTTCTATTGGGCGCACTCCACGTTCTTCGTCGGCACGATCCATGTGGCCGAACGGTTCTGCGGCGGCATCACCGAGGCGCAGAAGCGGCAACTGTTCGACGAACACATCGAGTGGTACCGGATGTACGGCATGAGCATGCGCCCGGTCCCGAAGACCTGGGAAGACTTCCAGGTGTACTGGGATCACATGTGCCGCGAGGTACTGGAGAATAACTTCGCCGCACGCGAGGTGCTCAACTTGACCGAGCTGCCCAAACCGCCGTTCGCGCAATGGCTTCCGGACCGGCTATGGGCGCTGCAGCGTAAGTTGTTGGCGCCGTTCTTCGTCTGGGTGACGGTCGGCCTCTACGACCCCCCGGTGCGCGAGCTGATGGGCTACACCTGGTCGCGTCGCGACGAGTGGCTACACCGCCGCTTCGTCGACGTCGTGCGTCTAGCCTTCAGCTGTCTGCCGCGCCGGGCCCGGATGCATCCGCGGGCCCGGTCGGGGTGGGACCGCGCCACCGGCCGCATTCCGACCGCGACGCCGCTGGTGCAAACGCCCGCCCGCAACCTGCCGCCGCTTGACGAGCGCGACAACCCAAAACACTACTGCCCCAACGTCTGACGGCAGGCAGGCCGCGTTAGCGCCGGCGATCAGCTGTGCGCGTGGTTGTGCGGTTCCTCCAGGCCGGACTGATGCACGTGTCCGTGGCTGTGCTCGGTTCCGTCGTCGTGGGTGTGGGTGTGCTCGTGCTCGACGTGCTCGTGCTCATGCTCGGTGTGCGCATGCGTGTGAGCGACCCCGCCGTGCTCGTGCTCGTGCGAGTGCGGGCCTTCATGGGTGTGTTGTTCGGACATTTCCATTATCTCCTTTGTGTGAAACACGTTGTGCTGCTTGGTTGTAACGCCTAGACGGCTGACGGCTCAGCTACCTTTGCGCTGTCCGTCGACCGCCCGCAGGCCGTCATCGGCGCGGTGATGCCGCGGCACCCCCGGACCGGCGTGCTCGGCGTTGAAGACGGCGTCGACGACGAGTTGTCGCACGTGATTGTTTTCCAGGCTGTAGAAGATCGTCGTCCCCTCCCGACGGGTCCGCACCAGCCGCGCCATCCGCAACTTGGCAAGATGCTGGGACACCGACGGCGCCGGCTTGCCTACATGCTCAGCCAGTTCGTTGACCGACATCTCGCGGTCGGCGAGCGACCACAGCACCTGCACGCGAGTGGCGTCGGCCAACATCCGGAATACCTCGACCACCAGGCTGACCTGATCGTCCGGCAAACGGATATTCTCGTTATCTGCATGCATACGCAGATAGTAGCGCAAGCGTCGACGCTGTCAAGGGGTCTGTCGCGTCAGCGAGTAGGCGCGCCGGCCACCCGACGTTCCCCGCCGTTACGTTCCTGCCACAACCGGTAGACATCCACCGCCGCGTCCCGGGGCTCGTATCGCATCGGCAGCCGCCGCTGATCCCACGGCTTGGCGAACTCGTCGTAGAAGCTGGCGAGCTCGAAGTACTTGCGGTCGTCGACGTAATACGGCGCGTAGGAGTCGTGCGCCCTGAGGAACACGACCTCATCCGGTGAGCAGTAATACAACGAGCCCAGGCACATCGGGCATGGGTGGGCCAGTACGTAGAAGGTCGTGCCGACCAAGTGCTCGGTGCCCAGCTTCATGCACGCTTGGCGGATGGCGAGAATCTCCGCATGGGCGGTCGGGTCGTGGGTCTGGGCGACCAGGTTGGCGCTTTCGGCGAGGATTTCACCGCCCTTGACGATGACCGTCGCGAACGGACGACCGCCCTCGGCGACGTTCTGGCGGGCCAGGTCGATCGTGTGCTGAGCGAAGTCCATGCCGATCCTCCGTCCGGCGTCGGTGGCAATAACTAGCTCATCTATATTATTCGGAAACCCCGAGATGGGAGCCGCGATGTCCGTGCGGAGCGATAGCGACAGCTGGGATCTGGCGTCGAGCGTGGGCGCGACGGCGACGATGGTCGCCGCGCAACGGGCGTTGTCCTCGGCCGCCGGGCTGATCGACGACCCGTTTGCCGCGCCGTTGGTGCGCGCGGTCGGCATCGACGTCTACAGCCGACTGGTGAACGGCGAGATACCGGTCACGGAAGAGCATGAATTCGACCCGGACCGGATGGCACGCGGGATGGCCGTCCGTACCCGGTTCTACGACCAGTACTTTCTCGATGCGACAGCCGGCGGTATCCGCCAGGCGGTGATCCTGGCGGCCGGCTTGGATGCGCGGGCCTACCGCCTGCCCTGGCCGAAAGGCACCGTCGTCTACGAGGTCGACTTGCCGGATGTCATCGAGTTCAAGACCTCCACGCTGAGCAAGCTGGGCGCGCAGCCGACGGCCGAACGTCGAACCGCTGCCGTTGATTTGCGCGACGATTGGCCCGCAGCCCTCAAGGCGGCCGGCTTCGACCCGAAGGCTCCCGTGGCGTGGAGCGCCGAGGGTTTACTGGTCTACCTGCCGCCGGAGGCGCAGGACGCCCTGTTCGACAACGTCACCGCACTAAGCGTTGCCGGCAGCCAGCTGGCTTGCGAATTCGTACCGGACACCACGGTTTTCGCTGACGAGCGCTGGCGGGCGCACCACGATCGGATGAGTGAGCTGGGCTTCGACGTCGTCGACTTCAACGATCTCGTGTACCACTTCGAGCGCAGCCACATCGTCGATCACCTGAGCCGGCGTGGCTGGCAGGTCTCGCACCGCCCGGTCGCGCAGCTGCATGCTGCCAACGGCTTCGTCTATCCCGACGACCAGGTCGCCGCAGCTTTCGCCGACGTGACATATCTCAACGCGGTTCGCGCCTAGCCGGTATTAGTGCAGCCGCGGCAGGACCGCGGTGCGGTAGAAGTCGATCGCGGCAAGCGGATTCTGCTGCGCAAAGCGCAGGAACGGTGTCGCGCCGGCGTCCAAAACCGCCTGCACGGCTTTGATGTGGGTGGCGGGATCCGTGCCGGTGGTCCAACCGCCGATGACCTTGTCCAGCGGGTTGGCTTGTGCCGCGCGTTGGATGTCGACGGGATTGGGTTGGTCGACGGCGCCGCCGGTGAACCGCCACAGCTCTGCGCCGCGGGTGATTTCAGTGTGGTCGCCGACGACTACGAACATTTCGGCGCGCTTGCCGAGGGTGGCGGGATCGCGGCCGGAATCGTGCGCGCCCTGGTTGAACGCGGCCACCAGCTTATTGTCTTTGACACCATTGGCCTCGGTGATCCAGCCGTCGCCGTACTGGCCGGCCAGGCGTGCACTCTTGGGTCCGCCCGCGGCGACGAAAATCGGCGGCGGCGACGGCGGCACGTCGTAGAGCTTGAGTTGGTTGGTCTGAAAGTATCGTCCTTGGAACGAGATTCGTTGTCCGGCCCATAGCTGCCGGATGAGTTGGATGGCTTCGATTAACCGGTCATGGCGCTCCCGGTACGGTCCGAACTGGGTGGTAGCCGCCTGCTCGTTGAGCCGCTCGCCGGTCCCAACGCCGAGGAACACCCGGTCGGGGTAGAGCAGCGCCAGCGAGGCGAACGCCTGGGCAACTGTCGTCGGGTTGTAGCGATAGATGGGGCATGTCACGCCGGTGCCGAACGGTATGTGCTTGGTGCGTTGGCCCACTAACGCCAACGTGATCCACGGGAACATCGAATGTCCCTCGTTGTCCTGCCACGGCTGGATGTGGTCGCTGACCCACACATAGCGAAATCCGGCTTGCTCGGCCGCCTGTGCCTGGTCGACGAGCTGTGCTGTGGTGAATTGCTCGTGTCCGAGCACCAAGCCCACACCCGGTCCCGACCGCGGCGGTGGAGCGGCCGGCGTCGACGGCTTCCCGGCGGGCCTGGCTGCGCACGCCGCCACTCCAGCCGCGCTTATCCCGCCGGCAACCGCCGCGAATTGTCCGAACGAGCGCCGTGATATTCCTCTCATGGGACAGGGGTACCCCCCGTCCACCTCCGGCCAAGCGTCGCCACGTCAGTCGGTGAAGTCGATCCTCACCGACACCGGAGTCGTCTCCAGTGCTTTGACGACCTTGGCCCCAACTAGCCCGAACTTGCGACCGCGCGCCACGACATCGTCATCGGGTCTGAAGTTCGCCACTCCGGCACGCCACTGATTACCTTGCCGGACACGAACATTGGGATTGTCCACGATGTTTCGACCCCAACCGGAGCGGGTGCCGTGCTGAGAGATGACCCACGCCCCGCCGTCGTCGAACTGCGCGGAAACGGGGACGCGGCGCACCTGACCGCTCTTGCGGCCGACGGTCTCCAATTCGGTGGCCAGCGCGGTCCGCAGCCCGAGCCTGCTCAATCCTTGGACTGCCGGATTGAGCAAGCGTCCAACGGCTCGTTCTCTGCGGAACTTTCGCAACGTCTTATCTCGGTCGGTGTTCGTCACCGATGCCACGGTAGTAGACCAATCGGTATAGTTCAACCCTATGACCGCGCGGGATGCCCTCATCGCCAGCATCACGGACCTGGTTCGACGCCGGGGTGTCGCCGGAGCGGGTCTCAATGCCCTGCTGGAGGACAGCGGGGTGGCGCGCAGGACCGTGTACCTGAATTTCCCCGGCGGCAAAGCGGAACTCGTGACGGAAGCCACCCGTATTGCCGGACAAGCGCTGAGCGCGGTGATCCGGTCGGCCGATACCGGTGGCGACCCGATCCAGGCCGTCCGGACGTTCATCGACCAGTGGAAGGTGCAGCTGCGCGCGAGTGAGATGGAAGCCGGCTGCCCGATCGTTGCTGCGATCCTGGGCCGCTCGGAAGCGCCGGCAGCGGCGCAGGCAGCTGCCGAGGCAGTTGACGACTGGCGCACTATCCTCGCTGATCGATTGGTCGGCTCCGGTGCCGACCCGGACACAGCCCGCTCGCTGGCGACGTTGGTCATCGCCGCGATCGAGGGCGCTGTCGTCGTCGCGCTCGCCAGCGGATCAACGGATGCGCTCGACGACGTCGGACGTCATCTGGTCGAGGTCATCCAACTGCATCTACCGACGAAGAAGTAGAAACATCGAGGCTGGTGCCCCCACTAGGACTCGAACCTAGGACCTGCGGATTAAAAGTCCGTAGCTCTACCAACTGAGCTATAGGGGCGCGACGCACAAGGATAACTGGTTGCCCGGCGCTGCTCGTTTGAGGATTCGGTCCATGGTGACCTAAGCTAGCTTGGCTCACAACGTCACCATGTTGCGAGTACCCCGGAGAGATTCGGTTCTGGCCCCCTTCGTCTAGCGGCCTAGGACGCCGCCCTTTCAAGGCGGTAGCGCGGGTTCGAATCCCGTAGGGGGTACGCGACGCGGTGACGCGGAGCAGAAGCACAGCAAGGCCCTGTGGCGCAGTTGGTTAGCGCGCCGCCCTGTCACGGCGGAGGTCGCGGGTTCGAGTCCCGTCAGGGTCGCCGTCGAGGCACACGATGCCTTCCGGCCAGGTAGCTCAGTCGGTATGAGCGTCCGCCTGAAAAGCGGAAGGTCGCCGGTTCGATCCCGGCCCTGGCCACCAGTGTTGAGCTGCACGGATGTGGTGACGGCACTCTATGGTTGTTTCGGT